>Ga0153961_1000347_pt1 | contig 12431 bp, 6 predicted proteins | sample TSFL045MetaG_FD_104748 | JGI IMG/M metagenome (GOLD analysis project Ga0153961, IMG submission 104748) | Attine ant fungus gardens microbial communities from Florida, USA - TSFL045 MetaG | ecosystem: Host-associated > Fungi > Mycelium > Unclassified | place: USA: Florida, Withalacochee...
AAGAGGAAAGACTTGATTTTTATTGCTAGCTCTCCCAGAAAGAAAGATGCCGGTTGGGTTTACCAAAAAAGAAAGGCATGGGAGTCGAAATTCCTGGGACATTTTAAAGACTGAAAACAATGAAATCACTGCACACTAACCCAATCTCTATGAGAATCAGTACACGGAACTCGATCAATCCACGAAGGTGTGGCACTTCTCCACCCTCTGCTAGCAGCTTGTTTCTTTCTCTTATGAAATTTCTAGTTACAGATCACTCCGAAAAGCGGCCTCTCTCTTATATACGGATACCACCAAATTCCTTTTCCTTCCTGCTTCAGGCGGATGGAAAGCCTTCTCAGGCGGGTGCCCTAGCTAACACAGCTATCTCTCAGAAATAGCTGCATTCCGTTGCAGAGTTTTCCGGGTGTGAAGAAAGACATTGAATCGAAAGCGGACATGCTGCTCACTGCCGAAAAGCATTTTCGCACCTTTCCTTTACTACGATAGATGACCCACTACAGGAACTATGCTATTACAGGGTGGGAGTACTCCACTACTGGGAGAGACTATTTGACTTCTGACTGACTTACTGATCCGGAGAGAGCTTTGACTGACGGTGAGGCTTCTTTCATAAGGCGGGCAGGTATTTCTGCTTCAGTAAATGACAAAGGAAGAGGGTTGGTATTCTCATCAAGGTTTATCCGGCCGCTGAGCTATTCTTCGCTCCTGGCGGACCATTACGTGTACAGTCTACTCTGCTCTTTATGGAAGAGCCGACTCCACGGGATAAGGCTTCCGCTAGGGGATATATATGAGGCTTTCGTTCGATACAAAAGATTCATCGGGGTAGGTTGTTTTCGAGTTACTAATCCGATAGATAGATAAATCAATGAATTGAACCGCTGGACTGATCTTCTAAATGAGATTGGTTAGCTGCTCATTTCCAATCTCGCTTCATTGACCGGGCATCGAAATCTTCGAACCATCGCCTTACAGCCCGAGCAAAAAACCGATTCAGGGGAGGAATCGAAGATTGGCATTGGATCCGACTTCGATCGGAGAAAGCCTCTGGAATTGGAACAGATGTGGTTCGCCCGGTTGCTTACTGATCCCTTTTCACCGACTTCGATGACTTCGCTTCAACCGGGCTAGGAGCTTATCTTACTTCACCGGCTCGCTTTCTTGTGGAAAGATTCGCTCTTTCGCAGTTGTCCGGTCTTGCTTGATTGACTATTTAAGAGCTCGGCCTTGAGCCTTTACCTACCTAAATAAATTCCCTTGCTTGAATCGAGCCGCCTCTATACTAGCAATTCCTTTCCCCTTCGAACTTGGTGACCGTGACCTGGAGATGGTATCGGTTCGACTCTTACTGTGATGGAATATCTCCCCCTCTTAGCCTTTCGCTTTCTGCCCTAGGTTGTGAACTCGACATGGCTTGCGGGAATATGGGGTTTTAAAGTGAAGCAGGTTACATATAGAAGATCGAGCGCGTGGATCTGTTCAAAAAAACCACTAGGAGAGTAGCTTAGATAGTATGCCTGGACCGGAAGACATCTTTCCGACAGTGCAGTTTACTTAGGGGAGTCACGTTTTTGATGAATGAAAAGTGGATCTCTAATCGCTGCTTTTGCTGTCCCCTAGAATCTCTTCTGCCGACGCTTCTACCTACGAAAAAAGCTCTGATCCCAGTTTGGGACTTCCTCTTTTCTTCATGTCACGAGACGCATTCGATACTTTGAACTTTCATATGTATGAGAGAGAGAAAGAAGAATTGTGATCTTCACTACTGGGGAAGCCTACCCCACGGAGGATCCTAGATCTCAATAAGCGGATCATGAGTCAGTACGTCAACAATCATAAAAACCTCCATATAGCACATTTCCCAAGATAAGGATTCTTTGTCAGGTCTTTCCAATGCCAGATGGATGAACTTCAAGGGATTCACTTCCCTTTCCCAAGTGCGATTCTATTCATATGCTTAAATCTTCATGATCTTGTTTCGCCTCCGAGGAGATGGGGAATAAAGACTTTGATTTGGCTCATTGCATCCCAGGGATATAGATATGGGAAGTCCGCTGGATAGACATCGGAACAAAGAAATGGAGATAGAGATGCCTTGTCAGTGGAACATGAAATAGATTGCTTAGCAGGTGCAGGAGATGGGGGTCTCGATAGGAAAGAGGAGACTCAGGAAACTCCAACAAAGCGAGAAGAGCTTCAAACCTTCTGTCAAGACTCAGTTAGTTACAATAAAATAGACTTTGTTGGCAGGGAAGGAGACTACTCTTCCTGGCTTTATTTGCCTTATCCCACCATCTATTGGTGTGGATTTGTGCAGAAGAGGTCTACCCTGGTTCCCGCTTCATTGACTACCCGGGATGACGTTGTGATAGCTTCTCGATATGAGCAAGCGCTGGAGAGACTTGGAGTAACTATTTCACATATAGTAAGTCCCTGATTTCCAGCACTGGCGCTTTTGAGTTTGCTAAGAGGTTCCGAGTCAAGGGAGGCACAGTTGATTTATCTCCTGTCTCTCTTTCTGCACTTAAGAACTTCTACCACCCGTAGGGTCTAATGACCATTGCCGACTGATATTCTATTCTGTGCGGCGCTTTTCTACGGTTGCCCGTATCGGTGGTGCTAGCTATCGTCAGCTAGCAAAGCCCTTCTCCATTCTATACCGTGGGAGAAAAGTTTACCTTCCTGAAGTCTTTTCCATTCCCAGACGTTTACGTGCCCCACTAATAACTATGCTGACCACGTTCAATCAAGCTAAAAGCTAGTCGACCTCAAGACTTAGACTTCTTTACCGCTCCTGCCCCGAACCCTCACAAGTCACGACCTAATGGTTGTTCAAGAAGGGGAGCTGCGAAGTTTCACTCACCTCTATTCTTGCCTTTTCCTTGCTTGTAAGCCAAGCCTTCACATGTAAGCATTATTTCGATCCCCCATTTTCCTATTCCTTGGGCTATGCGAAATCAACTGTTGAAACGTAAAAGTCTTCTTACCGCTACGTGGCTCCCCTCTGAAAAAAGGGCTACGCTCCTCCCCGATTCAGGGCATCCTACTAGCAGCGCCTTCCTTATTCTTAAAAGGAAGAAATCGAAATGCTTGATGACCCTTACCTAGCTCACTCGTGCCATTTTCTTCTTTCTTCGTGATTCAACGTCAAAAAGTCGACGTGAGGCACTATTACCACAGCAGCAGCAAAACCTCCATCCCAACAGTTTTATCTGGATTCGAGAACAAGGCATTCTAGCGAAAACTGCTCCTTCTCTGTGCGTGGATATCTTCTACTATGAAAAGAGCGCATTCGAGGCATGAATCCTCTTCTCTGTGTACAGACTAAGTAGGAGGTCTTTAGCGAGAGACAGGAAAGAGGCTGAAATTGCTTATAGAGGACCTAGGCACGAACGTATTATGACGTCTTTCCTTTAGCGCGAAGTAGACCCGGCTGGCAACAACAATCGAAATAGGATCTTTCTCCAGTACATCGATCCGTCCTTTTACGGGTCGTCCATGACAGAAGGGTCCTTGGAAGGAAGGCAGTATAGAAGCACCAGAGCAGTAGCAGGCAATGCCCTTAAGATAGTAGGTGTGCTGGGGAGCTCAGAGACAAGTGTATTTCGCTTGCTGAAAGGTACGCACCTGTTATGTTCACCATTCCTATGGATATTGGCTTCAGGTGGTTACCTCAATGTCAATGGTCGTCTTCCCCTGTGACTTGCTTTCAAAGCCGAAAAAATCATATGATGAGATTGCTGATTCTCAGTCTTTATCCCCAGGAGGGAAGTCTAGTCAGTATTGACTTCCGAATCCCCTACACCCAGATCTGCAAACTCCCCATTAAGAAGTTCCCCAGCCCGGATCGAAACGCTGCCATAAAAGGTAAGATTCTACTTCGAAGGAACTTGCTGTTGAGCCGTTTTCCTTATCTTTTTCGGAAGGTGCGGACTTAGATCGCAGTAGTTTAGTAACGAAGGCAACAACAAGGAAAGATTACTTCAAGCTATAGATGGTATAGTATAGTAGGAAGTTCCCCGGGAAATCAAATCCTAATTCATGTCCGTATTTACTTCCTAAAAGTCACAGTTCTCTTTTCCTCGATCGATCTTGGCGCATTCCCCCCTGCTTTGTCAGATATGATGGGAAAGGAAACCTATTGAAGCCAATGTCCCAGGAGCTGATTCATGTATTTATTTACTTCCTCTAGGGACCAAGATCAGGATCTCTCTTGAGCTATTCCCTTAGATTCCCCTGTAGGCTCTTGGAAGTCTTAACCCGAGGTGCGTAGTTTTATTTCGATATTCTCTGACTCTTCCAGGATTTCACTCCTTAGGCCTAAAAGAAGGTAGCAACTACGAAAGCAACTTTAAAGACTGACGCAGACCTCTCGGAGGAAGTTGAGTTAGAAGTTAGAGGCTTTCTTTCCTCTGTCAGCTCTAGCTTTCGACTCTTTCTTTTCTTGATAGGGGAATAGATTTAGACTGTGTTCCCAGACTTCCTTGTAGTCAGTATTGAAAGCCCTAAGAAGTATCTGAAGTAGGGGAATCTATCCTTGCGAGTCTCTTTATTCTCTGCAAAGTCTGAGAAAGCAGTAGCATTACGTCCTGAGAATCAAGCAAGAACTCATTCTATTTACACGGGAAATAGTTAAAGCATGGCATCTTAGAGCCGTAAACAAGTCATTTGATTAGGAAAGCACTACGACCTTTGAAGGCGGAGTTCCCCATCCCTGTTAATCAATTCCGAAACCCTGTAATTCGATTACTATTCCCTCACGGGTCTTCCCACTGAACTACTATATAAGCAATTTATGCCTCTTTCCCGGAACTGACTTCGGAAGTAGAAGCTAGAGTCAATGCTGCCGTTGAAAGGCATTCTCTTGAGGATTGATGTATGGACTTAGTGCTTGAGGAGTTAGTGTGTTTAGATTGAGTTCCCACGAGCGGAGGATTGAATTACTCTATCTCTTGGTATTGCATTAGAGTCCGTAATAAGAGTTCGAAAAGAATTAGTACTTGAGGTGAATGAAGCCCTTCCTAGCGAAAGGTGTGCTCCAATCTCCAATGGTAAAAGAAAGAAAAGATAGACACAAGGAACGCGAGGAAGAGGGCGACACGAAAAGGAAATCGCCCTCCTGAAACGGTATCCTCGTACGGACTTGACAGCTTCAGCGTACAAGGACCCGGGCTGAGACCAGAACATAGAACACATCACCATAAGTCTCAGGAGGGGTCATCCCCGTGGTAGGAAACACGTCCCAGTTCCTTACCGCATATTACCCGGCTAGACTCCGTCCCCCTTACCCCAACCAATACCATGAAAGCGCCCTACCTTACCATACAACTACCAAAATATCAAATCTTACCTTCCCCCCAGAATCCAAGAAAAAATAGCGGTGCAAGCCCGAATGAAAAAACTAACTGTTAGAAGCGGGTTACCTATCCTTTTCTAAGTCACCCGGCATACGCCCCAGCCCTGATCCGAAAAGGACAACAACAATTCCAGGAGACAGGCGTCCTGTCTGTTCTGGCTGCTGAGCCGAGAATCCTTTTTTTGATCTGGACGGAGAGAGAAAGAATGCCAATAGCTGCCTTGATTTTGAACTAGTTCTTTCGTACGGTTCTGATACAGAACTAACTCACTAGTATGGATGGGCCCTATCAGAATGGTATTATCCTCGAGTGCCTCTGAGGGGCTTCTTTCTAGTCCTTTCTTCTTGACTCGTTTCGCAACGACGAAGTCCATTCTATTGATTCTTTGGCCCCGGGCCTCGCCGGTGAACTCGAGGGAGCTGCTAGCTTGAGTTCTTTACTCAGCCTCAATGGGAGTGGTTCAAGCCAAGCCCCCCGGAAATAGAAAGAAGCTCCGTCGGTGACGCGTAGATAAAATTCGCATGCACTTGGCACTTGTGGCATCTCTGAAGAAAATGGATGCAATCCCTCTCCATCGGGCAGATCGTGAAAACACATATTTGAAGGGGAGGTCTTCCACCTGCTCTTAGAACTGACAAAGCACGGCCCAGACTGGAATTCAATGTCTTCTGTCTGATGGGTCACCGTGATTGATATCCATTTCATTTACTAACTAGTACATTACATGCACCACTTTCAAAAAAACTATTTGCCCCAACACCCTTGGTATATTCAAATTACCAACTAGAGAAAGGCAGGGCAGTAGCTCTCCAGCCCCACTTGAGTCCCGGCCCTTCCCTTCCCACCTACAGGAGCGAGCGAGATTGCTTGTTGCGTGCTTAAGACGGATGGCTTAAGAAAATTACCCTGGGTCCAATAAGATGATTCTTTTTTCGGATTGGACTCGGCTGGAGTGAGATCGATAGTCGGAAATAGATGGACTGACTGAAGGACTTGACTTGCGGTTTCAGGCTTAGATTTCCCAGTTAACTGCTAATGGATGGGGAACGCACAAGGCATTGCTGGGCGGGTGCCTAGCCACTGGGAAGAAGATGGATGACTCGGGTCCTGTAGTTAGGGAATCTCCTGCTACTGGTAACGGCGGGACCAAGGAAGTACATCCTGGAAGCATTTGTTCCCGGGCAAGGATGAGCCCGGCCACTAATCGGTGATCAGGTTATTTGAGTGAATAGGTTTCTAAGGCACTTCGAGAAGGCGACAGGTATAACATATTTGAGGAAGAATCAAAAGCACTTCAACTCCTTTTTCGGGTTGGGCTTTCAGTCGTTCAGCGGCCCCCTCTTGAGACAAACTGCGGCGGAAACCTTCGTAAGCTAGACCTTCAGTTCCCTACGTCTGAAGCAAGTGGATTGGAGAGAAAGCTCGTTCCGATCCTATGATTCCGGACCCTTTCATGCTCTAAACGGGAAGTAGAGTGGTGAACGATCATCTACTTATAGTAGAGTGGTTTCTTCTCCTTGACTCGTGGAAAGTCTTACACTCGTTCGTTCCAAGTATTTCACTCGTGGACTATGGTTGATCCTCGTCCTATGTTACTATGCTAAATGAGTTGGCCTATTTGAGTCTTTCCGTTAGGCATCGGCACAGGCACAACTATCTCAGTCCTTAGCTAAATTCTATCGCTTCCTATTCGAACCACTGTGGTACGTTCTCAAGACAAGAGGTCCTTGCTTTATGAGACATCGTGCCGCCTACATCAATCGCTGCTCACGGACCTTGCTTATGAGCAGCAGAGCTAAGCCTTGTTCTATTGCTTTGGTGCTTCCTACCAAGACGATTTCGTTATGCCCCCGGAATTTGCATCGACCGTCTAAACAAAGGGGGAAGAAAGAAGTCAAAGTAAAATCGATGAGGATTGGGGATGATTGAGTGAATCTTTTAGCCATAGCTGCCTTCTTCCAATCAAGAACTTTTGTCCAAGAGCAATGAAAGAGAAGAGGGAAAGTAGAGCCCGGCCCGCTCTAGACATCAAAGAAGTATAGCTTAACTCAATCTGCCTACACGGGAAGAAGTAGAAGTCCCCGTTGAGGAGCCCGATATGGTCGCATACTATTCTCCGAAATACTCTCTCTCGCTTCTGAGAAAAGGATCGGCTTTCCTTTTTCGGTACAGACAAGGGTGGCCATCTATCTATTTTAGAAGAGCCTACCTCATGTGTCAAAGGTAGGAGCACACCACCGCCCATTACTGACTCATGACTAAAGCGTCCGTTCACCTCTGTCTTTCTTCTTCTTCAAGACTGAGCATTTCTATGGAGAGAGCACTTTCTTTGATCAATCTGTCATGAGAGTAAGTATATATATGCTGAACCTGGACCCAGAACTTGACTTATGAGAATATCATCATCGGATTGGAGCCTATCTCCAAAAAAGCATGGGAACCTGCTGCCCGCCCTTTGCAAGTTCACACCAAAGTCTTATCCAAAGTAAAGTCATCGTGAAGAAGGGCCCGAAGCTTTTCAAGAGGTAGCAAGAACTCTGACAGGGAGCACATAGAAGATCAAGAACTCTGTCCCTAAGCCTCAGGACCTAGATGCTCTAGGAATTTCACTGCTTTCTTTTCTATGTCGCTTTAGCTGAGTTCGAATTTCTCTCGGGCTGAATTGAATAGTAGCCTCAAGTCATCTTACTATCTCCCATCCTGACTTTGCCCCCTATCCTTTCACAAAGAGCTTATTCGTGCAAAGATCCAAGCATCCTTTATTCCGCATCCCGCATTAACAGGAGGGGAAGAAGCCTGGAAGCAGAGTCTTTTCCCTCGGGCCTTTTCTCTAAATAGAAATAGCTTCTTTCAGTTGAAATCCTTGCCAGCTCGTTCTACTCTGGGTAATACGCGAGCAGAAGAGTGATCTCCTAGAATAGAATCGTCGATCAGGGCTATTTGAACTACTTCGAATTTCTTGCACTCAAAGAAGACCAATTCAACAAGTGCTAATGCAGTCGGTCACATCTTCTCTGTCAGAGACAGCAGCGGATAAAAGAGCAGCTAGCCCCCTTGGTTGGGGTCGGTTCTTTCCCTCAAAAAAAATGGAAGTCGGATTCGCTAACCTTTGGGCCGGAGTCATTCACACCAACTGATGCCAGACTTCTTCAGTCTCATGCTCCTATAAGGCTTTTAGAGACTCCACCTATTGTGATCCAAAGTGCAGCCTATACGTTCAAGCTTTCAAGCCCGAGAAAGTCTTCTTACAAACTAGCTACTTCACAGTGTCCTTTCCTTTCGCGTACTCCTCTGTCTTTTTCCTATCTTCTCTCTTCAATTACCGAGACCCGTACATACAAAGGTCTAGGTAGCTCATCTCCTTCTAAGAAGTAAGATCTCCTTCCAAAAGAATAAGAGCCTTTCTTAACTCTTGAATTGTAAGGAGAGGCCTCATTTAGGAGCGCTGTTTTCATCCAACTAGAAATCTCGTAAGAGAAGAAAGCAACTTTACTTCACCGAAAGGGCAGGTCTTTCTTTTTATTGCTGATCTTATCAAGTACGGGATTTGCTTCTATAAGCCACCGCCCAATGGAGTAACGCCATGTGTAGATCGAAAAGGTCTCGCGAAGCCGGTCCCCGGTAGGTCCAAGAACGGATTTCAAGCTTTCTGATCGTGACTTTCAAAAAGAAAGAAGAGAAATTGGGCCAAGGTAGTTGGTGCCTGCTTTGCTTGCTTCTGATCTATAATAATATATATATAATAAATTATTCCGAGATTCTATTTTTTTGGGGTCCGGGATGGTCGGACAGATATTTTAGTAAAGTACTCCGCTGGTTGGGCCATACTCCATAGGGGTACTACTTCTCTCCTACTATCAAACCATATCGAAAAAGGAAGTCTTTCTAGCGCTGATATGGCTCATGCTCCATAGCCTACATAATTAACCATGCTCTCGTTTGTGCCCCATGTCTTCCATAAGTCAATGGCTCATAAGACAGGCAAGAATTCCTGCATCATTTCCAGGCGTAAACGTGTAAAATAATAAGGGTCGTGTGCCTATGGGAATAAAGAACCTGGCCTTCGGCTTCATAGCCTGCTTTCTTAGCTCTCGAAAAGGAATTCGATGTCCAATATCCTATAGAATAGCGCAGTCCAATACTTAGATCTCTGCTAATAGAAGATAACGATTCTTTCCTTCAGACCTTATAGTGGCCTCAAACTCAGGTTTGGAAGCTTAAAGAGAGTGATCTCGTTCGAAATCGAGTTCAACAATTGGGATCCTTCAACAATCTCTTCGCCCTACGCGAAGAGCTGAGTTGCAAGGTCCGGTCTTAAGCTTTCTTCCCTTTTCAGCTCTTGGCTTTCCCGGGTTCCTTTAGTCAGCTCGGGAACTCGATCTAGATTCGTACCATGATTAGACCATTAAGACCCTTTCTTCCCATTCCATCTCCTCTACTTCGAGTTTAGTTGCTATCGTTCTTGAATCTCTCAGAAAAGCCGCTTCTTATATCTCCGTCTTCCATTTCCTTCAGGAAGGACTGTTGTTGATGAAAGAGACTCTTTCCCAGACGAATCCATTCAAAGGTTTCTTTCACTCGTCAATGAACCCGTCACCAGTAGCTGGGCTCTTTCAGCCTTTATTTATGCAATAGCTCTTCTCCACCCAATAGAGATGGAAGATGGTAAAACATCCTCTCTCAGAGATGGAGCAACGGAAAGTGACCGTCAAAGGTTTGTCCCTGACCGGAGTCCTAGGCTTATAAGAAGGCTTCATCCTCGCATGCTACGCTTGAACAAGCAATTGAGTTTCATTTCCATTCATAGTAGCTCCTTCCTATGGGAGATTGGTTTAACGTCAGCCGGCGAGATGAGCTTCAAGCGGCTTGCAAAGCGTGCTTGACTTGGCTCCTTGAAGAGTTTGATCAGCGAGGATTCAACCAGCGAAAGATCAAAGTCTCAAAGCGAAGCCAGCACGGGTCTTGCCCCCGAATCCATTCAAGGGACTCCCAAAGCTGTCACTTCGAAGTGACAGCTCTCCAAAACTTACAATCTTTGATGGCTCAAGGCCCTGTGATAGCCATCAAAAGATGAATGCTTTTGATAGGCTTTTATTAACGATAGTTCTCAGACCCTAATGAAGTACTTTGAAATCAATCTCTTTCGCTTGCCTTTACTTTAGCCTTGCCTTAAGACGACTGTTGCCCTAGTTGACTTTTCAAACTTAGCGAATGCAGCATTAAATAATTGTTTTAGTAAGGCCTGTGTCTCTTTCTCTTTCTTTAAACTGAAAAACTGACTAACCGACGGGCATCGAAGGATTTCTGGACTGGAACCACTTTTTGAATGATGCGTTAGCAAATCTTTGGTTTGAATATGCCAAAGTTAGGACTTGGTTGTACATCACATCTTTTGATTATCAAGTGGGTGTTCCGTTTGATTTATATTTATTAATAAATAAAGTTGTAATCAACCGTCAACTTAGATAAGCGACCGACCGCTTATAAGATAAGAGGGAAGAAAGCCGACCTAACAGAGAATCGTCACTACTTCTGAACAAGGGAATCATACCCTTGGGAAGCAGAGGAGAATACACCGTATTTTTTAAGAGCAAGCCAGATAAATTCCGGTCTTGTTCTCCCGGGCTCATCGCCTGTACCTCGGAAGCCCTATCAAAAAAGGAGCACTGCTCCCCGGTCGCTAGCCGGGGGCAATACCCAGTCGGACAAAGCTAGCCACCTCACTTCAAGCCTAAACTTGGGCGCTATGCCCGCTAACCCAGTAGCTTAACCTAAACTAAACCGTTTGCATCTACATGGACTACCGCCCACTGAAGACCAAGCCAATCTTGTGACTTAAGTACAAGCAAGGCAATGGACTCTATCAAGAAGGTATGGAACTTCTCGACGCAACTCTAAAAATTCCTTCTTTGCCACATCTCTTTTAGCTTATTTTATTTCGAGTTAGCGGTTAGAGGGAAGGATCACTCCTAAAAGCAGCCTTTCTCTTATATACGATAGCACTGCTGCCACTTCTGAAGCTAGGGACTTCTTTCTGTCGATACCTTTACTTTAGAGAAAGAATAGGGGCGAAGCGGTGGAATTGGCTTCAATCGAAATCGTTCCTTCCTCTCCCTATCGGTCGAGCATCCTTGAACCTCTTCCTCTTATCTTATATTTTAGGCACTCGAAGCATATTGGAAAGTTTCCAGTAGAGCGGGAAGAAGGCTTAGTCAAAGACTTTCAAGAGCTTGTTGGAGGAAATTGATCAAAGGAAATGGAAGAGCCCGGCAAAGTCCGAAAAAAGAGATGGAATACCCGGAATTCGCCGATAAACCCCTCCCTTTGAAGTAATTCAATCTTTTCAGCCAGAGGTTCCGAGTCCGTAAGCTACTCTGATTGAACTCGACATCAGTGATTTCGAGCGTTACTGAAAAGCAAGGGCATTTTGGAAAATACCCTATAAACTAAAGGGTCTTCTTTTGAAGATTCCTTTGGTGGTCACCGGTGGGTTAACGAAAGAAATCTGTCTTGGTGTTCATCACCTGGTTAAACAGGTAGTAAAGTTAGGCCGTCGATCAGGGTGGCTGTATGTTGCACTTTACTGTAAACAAGCATCAACATGCTTGATGCAGTATTCTTCTTCTACTCACCCTAAGAGGTTGACCGAACTATCGGTTCCCATCTCTCTCACGAGGACGGGACTCCCAAGGATCATTCCCCGTTTCACCGTAAGGTGATCCGTAGGCGTGATGATCGAGCAGATATAGTAGTAAAGTTGTATCTTTCTTTACTATAGCAAAAATTAAAAAATTGGCTAAGAAAGTGGATAGATCAACTTTCTCTTCTATCTCTACTCCCCCTTCTAATGTGAAGGCCTTGGCTACCGATGCTGCGAATTCTTTTGATTTATTCAAAGAATTACTGCATCGGTATGTTCCGTCTATCTCTAGTATTCCTTTGCTGTCGATGCAGGCGAGTTGCAGCCTACAATCCGAACTGAGGACGGGTTTTTGGAGTTAGCTCACCCTCGCGGGATCGCGATCCTTTGTCCCGGCCATTGTAGCACGTGTGTCGCCCAGGGCATAAGGG
>Ga0153961_1000349_pt1 | contig 12323 bp, 10 predicted proteins | sample TSFL045MetaG_FD_104748 | JGI IMG/M metagenome (GOLD analysis project Ga0153961, IMG submission 104748) | Attine ant fungus gardens microbial communities from Florida, USA - TSFL045 MetaG | ecosystem: Host-associated > Fungi > Mycelium > Unclassified | place: USA: Florida, Withalacochee...
AACAACCTGTTTGACTGCTTCAATTTTAAACTCTTCAGGATAACGCTTACCGCTCATGGGCACCTCTCTTTAAGTCATCTTAAATGACTCTGAGGTGTCTGTTAAACCCGTGGCGATTCACTTCTGTACCAAGCTTTGAGGGTAGTGATGCAGCCAATCCCATATCGTGTTTGTACCGAAACTGGCTCAAGTCGGTTTCGGTACAATACGCCGAGAGATTTTTCAGAACAGCAACTGAAGTTTATACAGTTGCGTTAGGGTGAGGAAAACTTTTCCCCGCGCGCCGACAGCTAAGCAAGCGGCGATCTAGCTATTTTGTTAGCAGTCGCTGAGCCATCGCCAATGGACCACTGACTGCTGCATTGATTCGGAGTTGCATAGCCACGATCTGGTTGGAACAGAAGGAATGCCTGCGCACAAGGTAATACGAACATTGCACCTTAAAGCCATAAAGCTACTATTGAAGGTTCATAATGGTCAAAAGCGATCGTAAATCATTACATTTCATTTAATATCAATTAGTTATCCTCACCATTACATTCCACTGCCGTGCTACTTTCATTAAAATAAAAAGGTGATGTTAACACAACAAAAATATGGACATTTCAATAAGATAGATCCATTATTTAAGGTTAATGATACAAAGATGCTTAGAGTAGGTATGATGCATCTATTATGTTGCTTGCTTCGCCTTATGCTCCTCGGTAATGGAGATGGGCGGTAGCGTGGGAATTTAACATTGTACCAGCCTTAAATTTTTACATTTCATAGCATTATTTAAAGAATAACTTCATAAATGCAGTGAAAATTATTTATAATAACTCTAATTTTAATTTAACTAAACATGTAATAGGATACGTAGCCCTATGGAACTAGTCGAATCGGTGCTAGTTTTCGCATTTGGAAAAAGCGAATCTATTCAAGGTGATTTTTCTATTTTAATATTTTCCATTGCAGCCTCCTTATATGGTCTTTTAATAGTGCTTTTAGATTTCCTAACATCTAAAACGACTAATAAATCAAGTTTTCTTAAGTTATCATACAACGGGTATAGTGGGATTATAGTAATTCTGATGTGGGGAGCCGGTGCCGGTATTGGTGCATTGATAGGAGCCGGAATCGGGATATTCGAAATAAAAAGAATATCATGTATTTTCGTTGGGGCAATCTGGCCAACAGTTATACCGAGGCTATTATCTTCATCCAATAATGAACTTTCAAAAGAAAAAATAGATATTCCAGAGGATAATTAAATGAAATTAGGATTTTTTCTCGGACGAAATGAATTTAGCCCTGAATCAAAAATAGTTCATAGCATTAGAAGCTTCGAACGCTTTCAGAAAGAAGAGTTAAATGATAAAATAGACTCATTATTGGTATTCAAGAGTGAGACTCAGCAATGCTGGTTAGTGTTTACATCGGAAAGAATGTATTTCATAATCGATGATATTGATAAGAAATTAATAAAACCATTATGGGCCAGAGATAAAGAAAACATAGTAGAAGACAATCGAATTAATCTCCATTTAAAAGAAGAAGATTATTCAAGGGAAACAGGGAAATTATATTTTGGAAAAATAAATAATAGTATCCTCTTTACAAAATCATTATTTATAAACAAATCCATTTCAGGTCTGATACTATCCTTGTTACAAAAACACTTACTAAAAAAAGATGATTAGTATAATTCCATCTGAGGTATTCTTATCCCTGAATCAATGTTAATTTTATGTATAAAATAAAAGTGCAATCATGAACAAACACTCCAAGACTCAGAAAAAAACACTTGGTGCGTATTATACCCCCCTAAATTTGAGCAAAGTGCTTTGCGAATGGGCTCTGAGAAAACCGAATGATTATATACTAGAACCAAGTTTTGGTGGCTGTGGTTTCCTGGAGGCTAGCATCGAAAGATTAAAGGCCTTAGGTTGTAAAGATACCGAATCACAACTTTTTGGTGTTGATATTGACCCCGCCGCTTTTCATTTCCTATCTGAAAAAATAGGAAACTATAAAAATATTAAAAATCAATTCCTTTACAAAGATTTTTTAGAAGTTATGCCAAACAACTTTAAAACTTCTGGGTTTGATGTTGTACTTGGCAATCCACCTTATGTTTCAATGCACAACATGTCAGAGAAGCTGAAAAGCAATTGTTTTGAACTCTTAAAAAAATCTTATTTTTCTGATGATACAATAGGTAGGAATGCTAGTCTATGGGCATTCTTCCTTTTACATAGCTTGTCATTTCTTAAAAAAGGTGGACGTTCAGCTTGGGTCCTTCCAAGTAGCCTTCTGCATGCAGACTATGCTAATGCAATATTGAATATATTTAGCCAACATTTTACTTTAGTTAAAGTAGTAAAACTCCATGAAAGATTTTTTAAATCCGAAGAAGCAGATGAAATATCTGTAATACTATTTGCTGATGGGTTCACTAAAGAAAAAATAAAACCAATTACTATTGGATATACGTCTATATATGGTGCTAAAGAGTTAGAGTCACTATGCCAGGATTTAACCCTGAGCTCCATTGTAAGTAAAAACTATAAATCAGCAGTAATTTCCGATAATGCATTACTTCAGTTTGAAAAACTCACGACTTCAGGAAATTCAACATCTCTTGGCAGTGTGTCAAAAATAATAATAGGCATGGTAACAGGTGATAATAAAAAATTTATCATTGATAATGATACCATACAAAAAAACAAATTAAAGAATGAAGATCTAAAACCAGTTGTTGGTCGATTCTCTCTATTAAAGGGATTGATTCACACTTTACCAAGGCATGAGCGAGCTCAAAATGAAGGACATAAAGCATATTTAGTTTGTCCTGAAAATCTAGAAATCAAGAATACTGAAATAAGAAAATATTTATCACAAGTCAGGAAAGTAGCCAGGAAAAGCAATAGAACATTTGCTAAAAGAACTAAATGGTATTTCCCTGATGACGGCCGCTATCCCGATGCCTTTTTAACATATATGATACATAAAATACCACGAATGGTTATAAATCTATCAAAAATAAATTGTACGAACTCTATTCATAGGATTTTTTTTCATAAAGGAATTACCATCCATGCTCGTAAGGCATTGGCTATTTCTATGTTATCCTCCTTCTCACAGCTATCGGCAGAATTAGAGGGGCGATCTTATGGTTCAGGTGTACTTAAACTTGAACCTAGTGCAGCTAAAAAAATACAGATATTGTTTACGCCAGAATTAGAAAAAACGTTAAATACCAACTCACTATTAATTGATAGATTAATATCTAAGAACTTATTTGATGAAGCACAAATTTTAATCGACCAATTGATAACAGATACATTAGATATTCCGACTCAAACGATGAAACTGTTTTCCGTAGCCGTTGAGCAGTTAAGAAGAGAACGATATTTAGGATTAAATAAAACATAAATTTATTGGGCTGACTTATTATGAATATTGAAGAAGAAGATCTCAGTTTCTCAATTGATGGGCGCCTCTTATCTGAACTCGGCGAAAAATTAGTAACCAAAAATTATCTCGCATTATCTGAACTTATAAAAAACAGCTACGATGCTGACTCTTCATTTGTTGAAATCATATTGGAGAATGTTAAAGATATATCCTCCGATAGCAAAATAATCATCCGGGACGAAGGTGAAGGTATGTCTTGGGATGATTTTAAGAATAACTGGATGAGAATATCGACATCTAATAAAGAACGAAATCCAGTTTCAACAAAATACGCGAGAAATAAGACCGGGAGTAAGGGTATTGGCCGTTTTGCTTGTCAAAAACTATCAGACACCATTAAAGTTGAAACAATAAAACAAATTTCTGACGATACGTTTGAAGTGACATCCATAACTGTTAAATGGGTGGACTTTAAAAGTGAAAGTGAATTAATAGATGTATCATTCAAAGCATCTCATTATTTAGTAACCAATGAAACATTACAAACAGGAACTAAAATAACTTTACTAGATCTCAAAGAAAAATGGAATCAATTTTCTTATAAAGGTCTTCTCAAAGAACTAGCCTCCTTATCTTTAACTACACCAATAAAGAGGGAGGATTCCATTGAAGATCCTGGATTCGAAATTAAAGTTATTTCAAATGAGTTTGGTTCGGGAGATAATTTACATCTTAATGATGAAATCCTTAATGGCTCATGGGGTCGTCTCAATGCCATCATTACTAAAAATGGAGATGTAGAGCTTAATCTTGATGCTAAAACGTTGGGAAAGAGAACATACCAATTATCAAAAAACTATCCTGACTTAGCAAACATAACATTTGATATTGCTTATTTCCCTGATAGAACGAGTTATTTAAGACGTCCTGACATCGTGCCGTTAAAGGTTATTCGCCCAATTAGGGAGGTTCATTCTGGAATTAAAATTTATAGTGAAGGATTTCGAGTTTATCCATATGGACAAGCTGGGGATGATTGGCTCAATCTCGATAAAGATGTAGGCCGTCGCAAAGCCAAAATTGATAGCAGTGAACTAAGTTATATTGCTGAAAGTTATGGTTTGGACCCTAAAAGGACGATGCTTGATTTATTTCCAAATAAGATGTTAATTGGCAGCGTAAAAATTGATGCCAACCATAGTTCAAAATTTCTTACAAAATTAAATCGCGAAGGCTTTGTCGAAAATAAAGCATTCGAGGACCTTAAAGAAGCATTAAGATCAGCAATTGAATGGATGACTATACAATTTTCTTCGTTCAAACTACTCTATGCAGATGAAGAGGCTGAAAAGGTCAGACATGATTTTGACAAAATCATTGCGGATACTCAATCGTCAGGAAGAGAGATCAATCGAGAAGTCAGGGTTTCAGAAGCATTTAATATCATACGCAATGTTGTTAATTACGACCGACAACCAAATAAACCAGATTCATTATCAAAGGAACAAACGCTAGAAAAAGCAACAAAACTTTTATCTACCGAGTTTAGCGTAAATGAAAAAGAACTAAACTTACTTCGTTCAATCGCATCATCAGGCCCATTATTTTTTGTTTTCGCACACGAATTTAGAGGATTAGTATCAAAGTTAGATACAAATGCTGGGAGTATCGAACAGTGGATTGAGAACAATAAAACATGTGGTGCTGATGTTTCTTGGCTTTCCGAGATAGCAGTTTCAATGAGACAAACGAGAGAAGATTTCGTTTCCCTCGAAAAATTAATTGGAATATTTTCATCAACACATAAAATTGAACAAAAACAAATTAGGGTGTTAGATGCCATAAAATCTGTCTGTGATGGTTTTACTTTTATTACTAAGGCTTATGGAATCGATGTAGTTATAAATGTGGATAATCGATTTACTAAGACTAGTTTTATGCCTGAAGCATCCTTTTACTCAATTTTAGTAAACTTATTATCAAACTCAATTAAAGCAGTGTTAGCTAGTAAAAACAGTGGTAAACGGATAATAGAGATCACCGCAAGACGTGAGTCTAATTTAACAATACTTATTTCAGATAACGGCGTTGGCCTTGATAAAAATTTGTGGGATGACGTATTTAAGCCCTTGGTTACAGACCCTACAGGTGAAATATATAGGCAACTAGAACAGACTACAAATATTGATGATTTAGCAGTACTGGGTAAAGGCACCGGTTTAGGTTTAAATATTGTAAAAAGTATGGTATCCCAAAGCAAAGGGAAAATACACTTTACAGACCCAGAAAATAACTGGTCTACAACAGTAAAAGTGCAATTGCCATAGGAGATACAGCACATGATAGAAAAATTTCAAATATTTTTTATTGATGATGAACTCAATTCTTCTGATGAAACTCGAGCCAACAATCGCGTAGATTTAGTCAACCAACTGAACAAAGATCCTAGATTCGAAATAACATCCTATCATCCAGTTGATTTTATAAAGCTGAGTAGTGAGGATAAAATAAGAGTTTCGCCTGACCTAATTATTATCGATTATAAATTAAGCGGCGGTAGTAATATTAAAAGTGAACGCTACCATGGGACTGGTTATTCAATGACCAGTTACTGTAAAGAAAGGTACGCCGATGTTCCTTGCTATTTAATAAGTCAATTAATAGACGATGATATATCAGTAAGTGAACATTATGATAAAAAATTATCTCATGGGTTCCTAACTAAACAGACTGGTAAAGATATACTTGCAAGTGACTGCGACTCCTATCGACAATTAAAAAAATACATCGAACAACACCAAAATGGACAGCTTATCATCACAGCGCTCAATGTCCCAGAAGATGAAATAGAGGGTTTAAAAATAGCAGTCCCTTCAGAATACTGGAATGGCTTAGCATTAAAAAAACCACAAGGCATAACTGATAGTGAATCTATATTCATAAAGTTTACTAAATGGATAAATACTATCTTCTTAACAAAAAGAGGTCCATTAATAAACTCTTTAGAGTTGGCAACTCTTTTAGGAATTTCAGAAGACTTTTTTATAGAAGGGAAAATTGGTGAAACTGTATTAAAAGAGTTGTTTATTGATAATCAGTATACAGGGTTGTTTCATAGAAGCTTCCCTGAGAAATGGTGGTCGCAAAAATGTTATAATGAAGCAATTAAGATCCTTGAAGGCGAAGGCGGTGCCGAACCTTGGAAATCATTCCCCGTAAAATTGTCAATTCCCAAAGAACATTGGTCTATTTGTCCTGTTTGCACGGAATATTTTCCTGAGACAGTTGCTGTCGACAAAGATAGTGGAGAGAATTATCCTTGCCATTGGTCATGCTGTACGGCAGGTGATTATAGCGACGATATTGTTGGATTTGAACCTCAATTATATCTTGATGTATAATAAGACGATTTACGAGCATGAGCGATAAAACCCCATTTTATATCCGATATCGTGACAACCTGAGACAATGTTTTGAGTATATAGCAAACAACCCTAAGTTGGGTAAAGTAATAGATCCCCGGGTGATATCAAAAATTAGAGCAAGTACAAAACAACTAGCCTCAAGTTCAAAACTTAGTAGTTTCGACATTTCATTTGGGCCATTTGAAATAAATGCTCTTGATTTGATTAACTGTAAACATATTCCATCCGCATGCATATCTATTGGTGGAGAGGTCAGATTTAATAATAGTGGTGTTTTTTTTCAAGCTCTTTCCCTATGCATAATTGCTGAACCAAGTTGTGATGTTTCCGCCGATAGTGGTTATGATTTGTGTAAAATGGATAATGGAAAAAGTTATATTGTCAGACGTTTTCATTTTGATATTGATGCAAAACAAACTAATGGCGATCGCCCAGTATTTCATCTTCAATATGGTGGAAACATTCAAGAACAACAAAAGGCTAAACATCAATATGAATTGATTAGTAGTATCGATCTACCACGCATCCCCACATTACCATTAGATTTAATACAAACGTTAAATTTAATATTCAGTCAAATTTCTACAGATATAGCTTCCGTATTTCAAGATCCTCGTTGGCGTAACATTGTTATAGACAATGACAAGATCTGGGACGATGTGTATTTTGCGTCAATGCAAACTCGCAGAAGGAAACAAACTTTATACGAAAGACTATGTTCACATAATGTTTTTGAGTAAAGACTATATTTATATAATAGTAGTACACTCTTAGTTAAAACTAAGAGTGTACTACTATTTCTTCCCGTGGAAACTGGGGCACCATTCTATTATTTACATAGTTTTTGGAAAGATAAAAGGACTCACACTTTTATCTCTATTTGCATCCAAATAATCAGCCCACCACTGCAACATCAACCTACGCTCCCCAAGATGCTCCGCCTTATGGATTAAGCCGCACGCACTGAGTTACGTTCTTGGTGGCTCATCTGCCTTTCTACCGCATCCCTCGACCACAATCCCGATTCAATCAAAGAACTACACGCCATGGTCCTGAAACCATGCCCACAGACTTCCGTTTTTGTGTCATAGCCCATCACTCGAAGAGCTTTGTTCACCGTATTCTCACTCATCGGCTTACGGGGATCGTGATCGCCTACGAAAATCAGCTCTCGATTCCCATTCATACTTTTGATCTTTTCCAGAATAGCTAAGGCCTGACGCGATAAGGGAACAAGATGGGGCGTCCGCATCTTTGAACCACGCTGTGAATGTTTAACACCTTCCAGCGGTTCACGCTCGCCCGGAATCGTCCACATAGCCGTTTCAAAATCCACTTCTGTCCAGCGGGCAAAACGTAGCTCGCTTGAACGGATGAAAACTAACAAAGTGAGTTCCACGGCCAATCTGGTTAACGGCCTGCCGGAGTAGTGATCAATGCGATGAAGTAATTCAGGAATACGATTGAGTTCCAGAGCAGCACGATGCTGTCTTTTCGCCGTAGCAACCGCACCGGCAATCTCTTGCGCGGGGTTGTAATCAATTAAGCCGCTCTGCACAGCAAAACGCATAATTGCGGTAGTGCGCTGCTGTAAACGGGCGGCGACTTCAAGACGCCCGGATGACTCCACCGCTTTGATAGGGACAAGCAGATCCCGCGTCTTCAGTTCAGCAATATTCCGCTTACCGATGGCAGCAAAGAGATTATCTTCGAGGCTTTTCAATACACGAGCGCTATGCGATGCAGACCACTTCTGATTGCTGGCATGCCAGTCTCTGGCGACCACTTCAAACGTTATCGCTTCTTGCTCCTGCTCTACCTTAACTGCTTTCTTGTTCTCACTGGGATCGACGCCATTAGCTAACAGCTTACGGGCTTCATCGCGACGAGCCCTGGCATCCGCCAGCGAGACTTCGGGGTATTTCCCCAATGCCAGCATCTTCTCTTTGCCGCCAAAGCGATAACGCAGTCGCCAGTATTTGGAACCGTTAGGGTGAACCAGCAAAACCATGCCATCACCGTCAGTCAGTTTGTAGGCTTTTACTTCAGGCTTTGCCGAACGAACCTTCACATCACTCTGAGCCATGATGAGTATCCTTTCAAGGGTTCTGTGTGGGTACAAACATTATCGAACCGGGATATACCCGCAGTTGTACCCGCATCAATAAGTTGATGTAGATTGAATCAGGTTGACTTAGGTTGAGTGAAAAAGCGAGGAAAGCCTTGCGGATACTGGATTTCAGGCACAAAAAAAGACGTCCGTTGACGTCTATTGATGTTCCGATGGTGCCGAAGGCCGGACTCGAACCGGCACGTATTTCTACGGTTGATTTTGAATCAACTGCGTCTACCGATTTCGCCACTCCGGCACGGAAGGGATGCGGAAAACGTTGATGATTATACCGGCACAGACTAATGGCGCAACTGGAAACACCTTACCTGCATGTTAAGCGCTGAAAAAAGCATCATCGTTCAGTAAGGCGTTCAAAAGGTCAGGGTCTAGTCTGAATGTGTGACGCTATTAGCAGATGCTTGCAAAGCCTTTTCATAAAAATCGAATGCGGATTAGCAGTACAGGGAAGGAAGCAATAGCCCCTTTATCTAAAGCAGGCATGATGGTGCCATACAAAACTTGCACTATTGCTATCGCTTTTGGCGAAGCAATCTCTTCAATTTGTAGCCAGAAACATTGCCATAACATCTGGATAATTTCACTCCTGATTTCTTTTTACGGCTGCATTCAGTAGAATATAACCCCGAGCTTCCATATAAATCACAGGAAGATTTCTTTCTAAAATAACACTTACGATAAAAACCAACTTAACAACAGCAGAAAATCAAAAACATCTTTACAAGCCTTCTCTTTTCACCATTATTTTATTTTTTATTTATGATCTATCCATGCTAATTTTGCGTAATCTTGAAGCAGAAAAAAATACTATGCGTACCTGGAATTTATGCCAGTAGCGTTAAGCAAAGGAATTAAGGATGTATCATAGCGAAAGAATAATAAAGGAAATGCAGGATAATAACATCCTCTCGGCCAAAGCATTAGACCGCGCTGTCGCAGGTGTCCGTGATGCTGTTAAAGATCAGGTTAGAAATATTGACGCAGGAATGACACGCCTGATAAATTATGGTTCATGTTTTACTACTGATTTCTATGATAAATGCATAGAACAGAAGGCTGAAGATCAGCGTTTCTTTGCAGGCATCTATCACCTTGTTCAGAAAAAAGAAATTTTCACAGAAATGCTTGAGGCATATTTTGAAGTTGTTTTTGAAGGCCGCGACTCTCGACAACTGCAAAATATTAAGCGCATGCTGATGCAATCTAATATACATATCGCAACGAGCACACTAACCAGCAGAGCACTTGCAGTTGGCGTTGCCATGACGGTATGCATGTCATTAAATGTCAGTTTGCCGCTTAGTCGATTTGCTGGGAATACCGTGGGGTCAGCAGCATCGATTACAGGCATCTACGGTATCGTTCAGGAAGCTGCAGAAAGTGCAAGACGTTTAAAAATATTGCATCCAGATTATTATCAGGCCCTCTATATCCTTGAACTTGAAATGATGTTCTTTCTTATTGAGGATAGATTTTTAAACGCAGGGGCCTTGCAACAGCAATGGTTATCTGATGATGAGGTTGCGGATATCATTTACAAGCTAGTGAGGTTTTCATGATTAAATTTTTAAAGAGGCTGCTAAAACTTGAAATACAGCTCACATTCTGGTCATGGCTTCCTAACATCACGACAATAATATTCTTTGTTTTCGCTGTTAATTTTTTCCCGGCTTATATGATTTCCCTTACCATAGTTTTTTGGATTGCTATGATTCTCTTAGCTTATTTTCTGTGGCCACCAGTTAAGTAAATTTGTCTTGATATTCATTTAATAGCTTTTCTACTTCTTCCGAAAAAAAGGACTTTACTATGTCAACACCCGCTCACCTTTGGCTCACTGATGAAAACGGCTCACCTGTGGTTGGTAGCTGCTTAATGCCATCTCGCATCGGCTCCATTGAACTGAAATCGCTATCCCATAACGTCACCATTCCTGTCGACCCACACTGGGGAAAACTTACCGGTACCCGAGTGCATTCACCCGTAGTAATACAAAAGGAATTTGACCAAACGACCCCCGTCCTTTTTCGTGCGCTCTGCGAAGGCCGCACCCTAAAGAAAGCCATGATAAGAATGTACCGCATCATCGATGCTGGTGTTGAGAGTGAATATTTCAATATCGTGTTGGACAACGTGAAGATAACCACTATTTCACCCGTCCTACGTCCTGGCGGACAGGCAAGTACGCATCTTGAAAATATTGAACTGCGTTACGAGTCAATTACCTGGAAGTATACCGAGGGTAATATTATCTACCGCGACACCTGGAATAATCTGGCCAGAACATGAACATTTGTAACACGCTTATCACTGCTCCCGCTATGCTGCGATATCGCCTTATCTGGCTCCCTACAGAATCCTCCGATTCTCCCCCTTCTCCCCTCTCGCGCTCGGAACTTTCTCACTCCATCTTCCTCTTAGCAAAACTGGCGCAGCAACGCATTGCGCGCAGGTTGAACATTAACGAGGGTAAAATGAATAAAACCACGCTAAGCACAATTTTGGGGATGGGGTTCAGCGCGCTGCTGCTGGCAGGCAGCGCATCGGCGGCAAGTTGGCAGGATCAGCTGAGCAGCGCGGCGTCGCAGCTCAGCCAGCAGAACAACAGCAATACCAGCGCGACTAACAGTACCGCACAGAATGGCGGGCTGTCGCTCGGCTCGCTGACGGGCCTGCTGAACGGCGGCGATAAGGCGGTCAGCGCCAACAGCATGACCAACGCCGCAGGCGTGATGCAGTACTGCGTGCAGCACAACGTCGTGGATAACAACGTGAAGTCGGTGAAAGAGCAAGTGCTGGACAAGCTCGGCCTGAGCACCCAGACGGCGCAGACGCAGAACACCGACTACCAGCAGGGCATTGCCGGCCTGCTTAACACCGGTAACGGCCAGCAGCTGAATCTGCAAAGCCTGAGCAACTCGCCAATGGGCGAGAAGCTGAAAACCAAGGCCTGCGACGTGGTGCTGAAGCAGGGCAAAAAATACATCGGCATGTAATCCGCCGCTGTACGGGCGCGAGCTGTCCCTCGCGCCTCTCTTCTTGCGCAACGGCCTTCTAAACCGTTGATCACACCATCGCCCTTCTCGTCTCCTCTTTCACGCCCTCTAGCAGCGCCAGCGCCTGCTCATACGACCGAATATTGGTATAGCCAATCACCAGCCCGTAGCGCTTCTGCGTCTGCATATACCAGCCGGAGAGCGGCAGAACGCGCAGCTGATGTCGCTGCCACACCTCCGCCAGCGCCGCATCCTGAATGCCGCGCCGCAGAAAGGCGACGATATGCATGCCGCCGTCGGAGAGCTGATACTCAAACAGATCCGGGAAGCACGCCTGCAGCGCGTCGAGCATCATGCGGCGGCGCTGCTGGT
>Ga0153961_1000354_pt1 | contig 12244 bp, 6 predicted proteins | sample TSFL045MetaG_FD_104748 | JGI IMG/M metagenome (GOLD analysis project Ga0153961, IMG submission 104748) | Attine ant fungus gardens microbial communities from Florida, USA - TSFL045 MetaG | ecosystem: Host-associated > Fungi > Mycelium > Unclassified | place: USA: Florida, Withalacochee...
TACTTATAGCTTCCTTGTTCGTAGACAAAGCTGATTCGGAATTCTCTTTCATTCCAAGGCATAACTTGTATCCATGCGCTTCATATTCGCCTGGAGTTCGCTCCCAGAAATATAGCCCTCCCTACCCCCTCACGTCAATCCCACGAGCCTCTTATCCATTCTCAATTCTCATTCGAGAAGTCCCTCTTAGGTATAGACAAGATATAGTACCAAAAAGCTGGGGGACTTAAAATGAGTATGCCTAATTCCTTCTTCGTTTGCGTGGATGACCGATTGATGAACCAAAAAAGACTAAAGCCACCTCGGAAGATAAGACATATTCTCAGACAGACACTTGGCCACACTCAGAAGCCGGAGTCTGAGCTAGTAGCTAGCCCCGGGAACTTTAGTTCTGGAATTCCAGTTGCGGGGTAGCCTTTTGTTTTGAAAGGCAGGCTTGCGTCTATGATCGAACTTGAAACTAGCCCATGGAGAGGTAGAGTACGTCTTATCTTATAAAGAAAAAGATCCTCGCTCGAGGGAAAGTCTTTTGATTGCGTTCCCGGCTCTCTTTCCCTTTATTTTATCCCGTGTCTGGGTGAATATGACTTTCTTTCCTCCGATTTCCGGGTGGGAATAAAGTAATTGCTAGCTCTTTGAACTCAGACGTTCTTGCTCGCACAAACTTCTTAGGCTTCAGGCTAACCTTACCTTGCTGCCTTTGCCAATAGAAAGCCAGGTGTTGTAATTGAATCCCAGGTTGTTGAAATAGATTAACCAGAGCGGGATTAGAAAGAATAAGACCTTTCCGAGCCTGAAGCTCAATCTCTCTTCCTTAGTGCTTTAGTCTTCGAAGTCTTCTCGTTCTTAATGCTCTTGTGTTTCCGGCTTCTATGTCTCAGGTAGGACTGGCGTGTTGGCTGTGAATAGGAGCCTACGAAAGCATTCTTGACTCCGAATCTACAGCAATCTCATCTTATTAGATTTCCGCGGAGGCATCTTCTCACTAAGATTAATAGCTTTCCACTTCCTTCTGACTTTGTCTTCACCGCGATAGACTTCAATCAACTATAGAGATGGTTAGAACCTTACGCCGTTGTCAAGATAAGAACTAGCGGGAGGAATGGGAGTTGAATATAAGGCTCAAGGCCCCTCCTCGTTCTTCTTTATTCTTACTGTTAGGCGCCTCTACCTTATCTGATTAAGGAGGTGAAACGAATCCAAGGGCTTAGTAATTGAATACAAGGGTTTGGGCGCATGAGGCCCTGAAAACGTCTTTTCTTCTCATTCAAGGGGGCTTTGGAGGTTAGTAGACCTGTTAGTTACGCCTTTTCCTAACTCCATAGAAAACGAAATCGGATGCTATGACTTATCTTTCTAAGGAAGCATGGGACTTCCTGTTAGGATGCTTTCTAGCAGGCATCTTTCGTTCTTCCTTGCCTTGCGGCAAATGCTTTGAACTACCATATCAGCAGAGGAAGCACGGATTGCAAAGACTTAGCTTTCTAGCTGCTCAGTCTCTGCTCTAGCTTTCCTAACGTCATAGAATGAGTTTGGCTTCTCTTGGACTAGGCGGCAGGACGGTCAATTTTCTACTTTCAGTTAAGCACGTTAGGAATTCACTCTGTTACTTCATTCTAAGTTACAGGTTTCACCCTTAAGAGTGTATGTAGTAAAATGGATTCCCCGGGATCTGTAATTTCATAGGGCGGCTTGGTATCTTCCCATCTCCGTCTCTTATCAATAGAAGGAAGGCTATATGAGTGCTTGCTTGGGAAGCTACTAACTCAGAATCTCCAACTTCAGCAATTGACTTGACGTTATTCTGGACTTTCTGGCAAGACAAATAGAAAGATTCAACTCCTAAAACATAGGACAATATTCCTCCAGACAGAGGGGAAGAGTAAGATCATCCAATGCTTTTGGCTAAGTGTTATACTACCCGTGAGGGAGTGGGAAAAGAATCTCTGGGCTTAAGCCCGGAGTGGAAATTAGAGACTTTAGTCTTGCATACTGACTTCTTGCACTCCCGGGATTGCCAAAGTCCACTAGAGCTCCCTAATAAGATCGGAGTGTTAGGAAGTCGGCCGCTGGCTTCTTTGCTTTCTAGCTTTCTCGGGCAGGCTTCTCCGACTAGTCCCGCATCTTATATTTCTAGCCGTCCCCATCCGCAGGAGGTGAAGAAAAGGCCTTTTCATGGACTAACGCGCACAAGAAATAACACTACATATACCGATTTCGCTCCTCGAACGAAAGAGAATACAAGCGGCCTGAGATTAAGACTTTTTTATTAGGATAGAATCCCGTTAGGAAGAGATCTTGATATTGACTTACGAGAGCCTACAGCAGTAGAATGAAGTCCAGGAGTTCAGTCGTCTAGGGTGAAGTTAGAGGCCCTAATCCAAGAGAACCATCGGGTGCGGAGCTCAAATGCCCGCCTATGATCTGGGTATTGAAGTCAAAGTAAGTTGTTTAATTTGTATATTAAATACACGCCTGGCAGGTAAACTGGCTAGTTGGTAGGCCAGGAACTCATAAAGAATAAAGAGCTGCATGAAAGCCTCTTCGATCTCTTGACTTAGGAAAGGCCGCAATTCAATTCCTGACTTACTCAACCAGACCCGTCCCTTACTCGTCCTTTGAAAGCCAGTCGACGTACCTTAGATCCGAATTCTCCTCTCTTCCCTCTCGACAGGGAACTTAGCTAGAGGAATTCATTCTCTCGTACTTGAATGTAGACAAGAAGTGAAAGCCCTAGGGAAAAGCGTAGCGCTTATCGTTTAACAGGTACGTAGCCTCTTTCGAGAGGCGAAGAATAGCTATCTTTAGGCGAAGAGGTGGGGCGCGTAGGTTAGTTGAACTTCTGCTCTTTAATCTTTAACTTCCATTCCCGATTGGGCTATCGAAGGGGGTCCCGAAGAGAGAAAGGCAGAACAACCAGGACAAATCGTGTCTAAGATAGAGGATGGGGGAGATGACCAACCCAAAGAGAACAAGGCTGGTGAGTCTTTCGGCAAACAACAAAGGGAGCAAATTGAGCCCGTCGCTTGGATCAAAGGAAGTCCCATGATTACCATCATCCAAAAGAACCAAGACATGAGCTTCCTTCGACCAGTTAGCTCAGCTCGGGTCCTCATAGATCGACCCCCCTTTGCTATGACTATGCACCTGAAGCCGCTCTATCTATATAATAGAAAGGTACATAAAGAGGGAGTTCCGGTGTCTTGGGTATTGGTCGATGGCGGGGCCCACATTCTCTTGGTACAAGAATGCCTCCTGGGCGTGCACCTTAACAATGAGTGGCTCCTCATCTGCCCAGATGATTTCAGCATCGTTTCCATTCCATCGAAAACTTATAAGAAGGCGGGCGGATGTAGTTGTTAAGATCTACCTTTCGTTACTATGGCCAAGCTTATAAAGCTAGCCAAGCCAGTGTCGAAGGAGACCTTCCAATCTATACTGTCCCCTCCATCGGACCTTAGAAAGGTTGCGATGGCCTCAGTAGAGATACTTAATAAAGTGCCTCTATTGTTTAGGAAGTATATCCCTGATATCTCCACTATTCCCCTTAAATCAGGGATTAGCTGGAGACCGACCTGGAAGGCCAAAGCTTCCAACATGAGACCCATACGGTTAAAGGATAACCCGAGGAAACGATATAAATCTTTCTTTCGGGCGTTCCGTTAATTCTTGGTTCTGTAAAGTCCTGGAAGACGCCAAGAAGTCCGCTGGATCCTTGTTTGGGATTCTGTGGTATCCGAGGATCAGGTATTGTTTTGACGAAAACAATGAAATGTTCAGTCAACGTGACGCATCCCGCTTTGAGAGGGAGGTCATGAATAACAATCCTTTTCCTGAGTTTTCAAATGTAACTCCTTCCCTTGGAAGACTAGGTCGTTCGATTGAGGGAGGTGGCAAGAGAAGGATATTTGCCATATGTAATTATGTCAAGCAGATACTTTTATCTCCTGTCCATGATTGGGCATTTGAAGTGTTATCTAGGATTCAATCTGATGGTACCTTCAACCAAGAGAAACCTCTAACATTACTTAGGTCTCGTTGTAGTGAGATCAAGGATGTTTATTCGTTTGATTTAAAATCAGCGACAGATAGGTGGCCACTTAGTGTGATCTATACAATGTTTGAATCATTATTTGGTTCAACATTTGCATCATCAGTGGTTAATAGCTCTTTGGGTCTTAATACTTTCTTGGTTGGCCCTCCCCACTTGCTTTCAACTCTCGTGATAGGGTCGCGATTACCTTTTCCATTTCGTCATAGCTAATTAGAGATCGTTGCCCATCACTCAGCGATTTAGGAGTTGGAATAGCTACCATGAGATGGAAGTGGTTCACATCACCTACGTAATTTCTACAATTGCTTTTGACTAGTTAAGTTAAGGAAAAGCGGAATTAAGTAAGGCTATTCTATCTACGTCAATTTGTGATGAAAGCGATTCCTACCTTGGGTCAGGAGCTTAAGAAAATAACTTACCCCGTCAGTTCCTTCGATAGGCCTCCACCACACCTACTACAACTAAAGCACCAAGCCAAGACTTAGCCTAGCTACCACCGAAGCCATAGGCTACATTAACTTAACCATGCTACCATAGTATAGTCACAAGGGAAAGCAAACCACACTAATACCAATTCAGTTTCATGCTCCTTAACCTTGTTCTGTATTCAATTTATTACTCCCTCGGGGGACTTCTCTCCCTTAAAGGACGTTAGCAAGAACAGCTTAGGTACTACGTCGCTTTAGCTTTGCTAATGGAAAGATGCCTACTCAAAGTAATTTATGATAACCTCTAGAGCCCAGCTAAACGCAAAGAGAACAATTTCTTCCTTCCTTAACTAAATCAAAGAGCGGATTCGTGCCATCCTGTTCAACAGTCGAGTTGCAGGAAAGAGATAGCATTCGCTACGTTCAAGCTCAATTCAATTTCCTTACTTATTATTTCCATCGAGAAAGACATTGTTTAGGCGGGTTAGTTCACTCAAAAGAGTAACCGCTTCGCGCCTGGTCTTTTCACGTTGGGCCTTCATAAAATGCGTTAATTTCCCTTTTTAGACCTTTGTTGTGAGCCACCCTCGACCATAGAAAGCAATAACGACCGAGTTTGACGGCGAGTTTCACGTACAGAAAGAGTTGAGAGATATAAGTTTCCCGATTGTCAACTGTTCGTTTCGAACCTATGCCTTTTACTATTCCATTATAGAAATTTAGGAACTAGCGCACGTCATGATCTATATCTATTCGCATCCTACCGCAGTGCCCGAAGAAACGATTATATCGTATAAGATATCTGCCAAGGTGTGCCTTTCCTAAGGCTACCTACTGAATAAGGTAACTATCTTTCTTTTCTAATACGAAGATAAAGACCATGATGAGAGAATTCAGGGTTCCTTCCCCTGGGAGCCAAGTTCCATTGCTGTGTGGTTACTAACCCCCGAGATTGGACACTTTCGTTCTCTAACCTAGGCCTCAGAACAGCACTAATGACAGGAGCTTAGTACTTTTCGATCTTACATTCCATCACAAAGTTCTAGTTCATTCGTAAACAAGGGACGAAGTGGTTTGATTGCCCGGCTGAGACCAAGTCAGCAAGATTATTTTAGGACGAAAAAGTAAGTGAGTGGGGTGTTAGAACCTCGAGACATCCTCTTTGAGGAGTTACCAGAACCAGAGAAACTACCTCCGACTCTTCCTAGCGAACTGACCTTACCTTTTCATAAAAAGTGGAACAGCCAAGCGCTGTGGAAACTCAGCCTGTGGTACAGGGACAGATAGTTTACGATGACCCAGTCACGTTTTCACAAGCCATAGGTGGAATAAAACCTCGAGGTGGTATGATGCAATTAAGGAGGATATGAACTCCATGGACAAGAATTGGTTGATTAGAGTTGCCTGAAGGACCCATAGGGTGTAAATTGATAAAGATAAGACCAAGAGGGACTCAAAAGGAAAGATTGAGAGATAGAAGGTCAGGTTGTCGCCAAGGGCTTCACTCTGAAAGAGGGCATCGACTACACTGAGACCTTCTCTCCGGTTTAAGATAAGGACTCACTCAGGATAATCATGGCTTTTGTGGTTTTACTTAGAGCTTTACCCTGGCTCTAATAAAAATAAAGATGTGAAGACGACTTTCCTCAATCTTTGAGGATCTACAAGAGGTGGACCGACCTTTTTTTTGGCTTCTCGCAGCAAGCCTTCTCTTTCCGAAAGAAAGCCATCCGCTTTCATAACTAATAAGGCGTAAAAGAAAGAAGTTTTTGTATTTGTTCTGACTTCCGCTCGCAAAGGAACAAGATCTGGATTTGACTAGGGCGAGCGCAGTTTACTATGCGAGTGAAGAGATTTAAGCGAGCTAATAGCGAGTGGACTTTGCCTCTTTCCTTTCATTAGACTTGCAGTAAAGCTGAACAAGCTTGCACTTGAGCTTGAAGCCTTTTTTTGAATCCGCATTAAAAAATCCCAAAAGCTACAAGAAAGCCGAGACTACAACCGCTACTTGCCCAATAGTACAGCGCCTTCCTCCCTGACTTTACTTTCCTAGCTATCAAACCCCTCTTCAAACCCTTGCCAGAAGAACGAAAGTCTTAAACTGAGAGAGGACTATTGAATCCCACTGCGGAGCTTCCATCGCCTTCACTGCTTGAAAACGGCCCACTTGGCTGACTGAGCCCTCACTTCCTGCGACAGCTAAAAAGGGGCATTTAGGACAACTCTTTTAATGAGCACAACCCACAACGGTAGCTCGGGACAGTTAAGACAAGACGGTTGCAAAGGATCAAGAAAGGCCCAGGCCTACGATTGTTTAGCCTTATAAAGCGCCGGATTGAGATGAGACTTCGGAGGGTGCCCATGGAACTTGACTTATTTGATTCTTCTTTCGTGGAGGCGAAGATGCAATCTGAGATGTAAGGCGTGCAACAGCCTGAGCTTCTGAGATAATAGCGTTCACAGCGGAGGTTTGTAAGAACTCGACTGGTAAGGAGAGGTTTGCAAGAACTCGACCGTTAGGGAGAGGAGTGATGACTTATTTTTTTTTAATAAAACCTTCTCCCGAGCCTGCTAACTACAGATGGTGGGCGTGAGCATATATTAAAAAAATCTCAAGTATTGGCATTGGTACCACCCATGGGAATTCCTCTTTCTCGCCCCACCTTCGGATTCTGCCTTGAGCATTTCGCTACTGAACTATATCTTATGCTAGATCGAGATGATCACACAAAAACCTGGATCGATGAAATAAGCCTTCATAAGGGCTCCCTTCGGGCCTATCTTTTGATAGTCCCTGAACTCGCATTCGTCTTGTCCTTCCTGATTCACCCCATTCGAGATGAGCTAATGAACTTCTGAACTCTTTTCTTTTAGAAGGACAGATACACTTCGTCGCTTTCCTCACTCCTGCGCCTTCAGTAGAAAGATTGAGGTATTTATATCAACGCAACGGCTAGAAAGCGCATACTAGTTCAAACGAGAAGCTTAGAGGACACCCGCGATGACTCTTTTATCAGTTTAAGGCTTCGTTGCCCCGTGAGCTATTTACTTTCTTTCACTATTTCTTCCTTTGATAAAGGCAAGTGCAGATGATAGAAATAGAAGAACGAACAAACAAAGGATTCAGGCACGACTCCAATGCTTGACGGATAGAAGCAATCTTCCCCACTTGATTCAGCTTGAAAGCGGAAAAGAAGCGACTTGAACACTTCCTTCAGCGGGAAGCCCGATGGAATGCTTCACGCCCTAAGAAGGTCAAATATAATCAACGGAATAGTATGAAAGGCAAGCATAAACTTATTTTTCTGCCCGCAGAACTGAAACGTACCTCGCAAAGAGAAGAGGTTGCTTCGCTTCCTAAGAATCATTCCTAAACCTAATAAACTTGCTCACTAGCCTTACTGATACGGGTAACAACCGGCTTAAAGTGAGATTTCAATTCAGTTTATCCTTCGACTGAGAAACTTTCTCTTTTGAAGGGTGGATTGCGATCTATAGATTGAGATATGAAGCAGTCTTCTATTGAATAAGTGTACTTTTTGACTTGACTTGAGCAGTGAATTGACTCTTCTTCGATAGCTTTCAAGCGCTGAACCCGATCCAATTCGTTTCGTAGTCGTAGCTTATTGGCCTGAGATTCTCATTGAGTGGTTCGTACTTACGACTTGGATTATCAGTTTCGTGGCTCACAAGAAATCGTTATAGTTATATCGAGAAAGAATTATCAAAGCTATATTATCTATTGGATTCTCAGTTAGCTTACCAGAAATCGAACTATCTCGCCGGTCGGATGATCTTCTTCTGTGTCCGTCTTCTTCGGTGCTGTCTTCCCTGCATTGATCCATTGTGTTAGCCGGCGAGAGTGGGCATGCTCTCATCGCTTCCGTGCTCCTAGTTTGCCATTGAGGAGCGTTCTGGGGACCATGGGCGAGAGTAAGACCAGGTACGAGAGGTTCAAAGACACTCGACTGAAAGGAGTTGGTAACTCGACCATAGGGAGAGGGAAGGTGTAATTGAGTAGAGAAGAGGAACCTGTTGCCAGAGGAGGCTATGGAATAGTTGCCAGTGATTGCTTTGGCAAGCTAACTGAAGGATCGAGGCAATGAGATTGTCCTGTTTCCTAATATACCTATTCTAAGTGATGGCTTCCCCTGTGACTTGCTTTCTTAGCCGCTTGCTTCCGTGAAGAATGTTCCATTGATTGGACCGTACCCATTAGCCTAGCGACTACTGAAGAAAACCAGGCAATATCAATGGAAGACCAGAAAGACTAAAAAAAGAAAATATTCATGGTTGAGTGCCGGTTCCTACTATTATGCCTATGATAGTTCCAGTTCAGGTTGTGCCAATAAAACTATTCCGAGTGCGACACCTGCTCATAGGTAATCCATACGCCAGCTCAGCTCGAGTGACTTGTTCCATAAGGAGGCAATGCACATTGTGGCGGTGGTGCCTGTTCTGCTATGGTTGAGTGTTTGTTCATTCTATATATAGGCAAATGAAATTGTTCAATAGCTGTCTATTGGTGCTACTTGATGTGCTCTTTTCATGGTTCCTTGCCTTTGAAAGCCTGCCAGAAAGCTTCCCTTTCGTCCGCTCCGGTCTCTGCGTGTCACAGGTCCATGGTTAACTCGACCTCAGACTCTTTCTTCCCGACCTAGTTATCAATATCATACTAGGCCAACCGACCGACCGAGTTTTGTTGGGCTGGGCGTCCATGTCACAGAACCTTTCTTCTAGCCAAGAATCCCATTATTGATCTCATCGGCCTTTGAGACATCGTACGTGAAGTCACGTGGCCGATTGCCAAATTTTCCTGCAGTCCGCTCCATACCAGGTTTGTTTAGCATGGCAGCTGCGAAGGAGACCCACTTGCCCACTTCTCCATTCGATTTTCTTTCCCCAAGAAACTGAAAAAGTCGGAGTTGAGAAGGGCTAATCCCTACCTACCCCAGTCCATCCCTTCACCCGGATAATGACCATTTAAGCACCTCTGGAAGCAGACAGAAAGAGATGGCAGAGTCAGCGCCTGTGGATTCAGACCCCGAAGGGGGGATACATTAATGAAAAGAAAAGCGGAGGCCCGGTTCTGACTAATCACTAAGAGCTCATCGCGAGTTCTCTCGGGACGGGACCTCAGTAGGGCATTCAGTACGAAGTAAGCCAAGTGAAGTGATCCCTGCGGCCTATACTAGAAGAGAAGGAAAGAACTTCTTACTCGCATCCCCCTTAAGATGTTAATATGAACCTTTCACAAGAAAGATTGAATCGTGGAATTGATTTGACTTAGATGAGCTCCTTAAGCTAAGGTAACTCCGGGATAGAGGGACGAAGTGGGCTGCTTTCAAGGGCTAGAATTTCCCTGTTTCGACGTGAGATTGGCTTAGCTTGGTCTTTCTGTGTACCTAGAGTCAGTCTGCCCATAGCGTAGTAAAAGCTTAAAAGATTCTGGTCCGGTTCGAGAAGCTAGCCTTATCTTAGAAAGTCTGATTTTAGGGATCCTTTTTTTAGTAAAGTACCCGTGGGGTTGGGTTCGATTTGCCAACTGATCCGAGTTGGATTGGGTCAGGAACGGTAATAAGGCTCTAGTTCGACTAGCAGCTTGAACGTGGCGAGAGGGAGAAAGAAATAGCAAGTACTACTCTTTCTCTTTGAACGAATCCGGGGGAGATGGATTGGATTTTCACCTAAATCCTTGGATTGGATCGCCCATGTGTCTATGAAGAGGTTAAGCTAAGCCACTTCTTTCGCCTTTCGTTGGGGATCAAAATCTTACTTGCTGAAACGGATTGCATTTAAAAAACCTTTAGAGAAAGAGAGGAACCAGAAACTATAGGCTTACTTAGAAATAGGAGCTTGAATGAACGCCAGGGAATTCCCTTTTGGAATGTTATTTTACCATAGATAATGGTAAGAGTGAAAGATGCTTCCCCTTACTCTCACGTTCTTAGGCGGGGGCAGGATTCGAACCTGCAGTTTTCAGGTCATGAGCCTGATTAGCCGAAGGCTTCCTCTACCCCGCTCTTCCCCGTTTCCTTCTCTTTCTCTTACTATTTTGATAGAGGAGACAGCCCACACTGAACACCAAGCCAATCTCAAGGAAGAAAGTCAAAAGTGGAATCGATTCGATCATTTAAGTCGGATAGCATTTACCGCGCTCAGAAAGACGAATCTTTCTTTTCTTACGCAATTCAATATTTTCTTTGGGCTTCCATGAGTTAAAGAGCTTCTCTTTCTTGGACGAGAGCCATATTAAGTTAAAAGCAAAAGAAAATAAATAAGTTTCAGAATGAGCGAATAAGAATTTTGATTGATTACAGACATCGAATAGACAATCTTTTAGACTATTTTGAAACTATATAATATAATCAGTATAAAGGAAGAAGAAATGCAATGCACCGGTTTCTAATTGAAGAAGAGCAGAAAAAAGGATATGACACTCTTGAAGTCAGTTCTGTCGTCCTACTCGTTCTCTTGTGGGTATGACGAGCGGCTGCGGGGAACTCCGCGAGGGCGATAGGCCCACAGCACCTTATATGCATGGTTCTTAGCTCATCCCGTAAAAAAAAAAACCAAAAGATGGAAAAAGGTGAGAAGCCTGATGATAGTCTTGTAGCACCCGAATAAAGACGACCTAGACGATGGGAAAGCATGGTTTTTTGACATCTAGAATTTCATTGAAAAGAAAAGCTTCCCCCCACTAACGAGAGAAAGAGTACGTAAGGCGCCAGGCTACTCGCTACTTCATGAGAGGAGGAGAACTCTTTAAAAAGACTGTCCGTGGACAAGCAATGAAATCTATTGACAAAGCCGAAGTAGAAGTTCTTCTTTTTAGAATTTCATGATGGAGTATGCGGGGATCATGTTAATAGCAAATGCTTAGCAATAAGATTAAGAAAGAAGGTACTGGCCGACCATGGAAGAAGATTGCTAGAATCATGTGAAGAAGTCTGTAAAATATCTTCTTCATGCACCCTTCTTTGCATCCGCTTTCAGCTCATTGGCCCTTTTCAATGTGCGCTGGTGATCTAATAAGATGTATTATATTTGCAAGAAAAATAGGAGAAATATAGAATAGAACATCATCTTTCGTCTCCTTACTACCCTAAGCTAATGGTAAAGCAGAGGCCACCAATAAAACCTTTTTAGGCATTTCAAAGAAAACTCTTGAAGCAAGGAAAAGAATTAGACTTCCCCGAAGCGAGGTATGAAGCAGCATTAGCTGCGGAATCCAATCCACATCTGAATCCCCCGGGGAGAGGAATCCGCATTAGCAACTTCAACTAGAGAATCCGAATCTCCGTTCGCCGAATCTGAATCCGCAGTCCCATCCGACGAAGAGAATACACGCAGTCCATACTAATACCCTTTTTCGCAGCAAAGTCATAGTGCAGTCTATGCAAGTAAGACGTGACTTCTCTGATGAAATAGATTATTTTATTTAAATTAAATAAGGAGATATCCATATCAGATTCACTTTGAAAAGTTAGTGATCAACCGTGAGGAGTGGACGAAGACGAAGAACTTCTATTCTCTTTCCCATTCAAAAAGACTTTTCGATCCGGATTCTCGGACAGTCGACCTTGCGCCCCAGACCAAACCCTTGACCTCAAAGCGTCCGGAGCCTGCTTGTCTCTACAAGCGGTGGACATGCAACTCCGGGAAGAACTTCTACTGATTGATGGATATTGATTGATTGCTAACAGATGTTATGAAAGAATTGTTCTAATATCCGCTTCACAAAGAAGGAGAACCCATTCCA
>Ga0153961_1000355_pt1 | contig 12216 bp, 12 predicted proteins | sample TSFL045MetaG_FD_104748 | JGI IMG/M metagenome (GOLD analysis project Ga0153961, IMG submission 104748) | Attine ant fungus gardens microbial communities from Florida, USA - TSFL045 MetaG | ecosystem: Host-associated > Fungi > Mycelium > Unclassified | place: USA: Florida, Withalacochee...
GGAGTATAAAGTAGAAGACTTGGTCATGCTCAGTACCAAAGATCTGAAATATCAAATGGTTGGGAGGAGGATGAAGAAGTTGACGGAGAGATTCGTGGGCCCTTATAAAGTTAAGGAGATAGTATCATCGAACATAATTAAATTAGAACTACCTAGTACAGTAAAGGTATACCCAGTAGTTAATGTTAGTAGAATACGGAGATATGTGGGCCAGGTAAAAGGGCAGAAGAAACAGCAACCGGCTCTAGTCATAATCAAGGGGGAAGAAGAATGGGAGGTAGAATGAATACTAAATAAGAGGAAGGTTAGAGGGAAGGATAAGTATTTAGTACGATGGAAAGGATTTATGGTAGAGTCGGATACCTAGAAAGGCAGGGAGAATTTAGAGAATGCAAAAGAAGCGATCAAAGAATTCGAGAAAGAGTATTGGCAAGATATGAAAGATGTGGCATGGCAAGAACACAAGGAAACAATGTTCAAGCATAGAGAATTACCAGGGAAGTTCACAGCAAAAATGTTGTATGGATGGTTGGACAAACGATATAACCAGGAATATTGGGGAAGGATGGAAAGGAATTGGAGACGATGGAAGGGCAAGAAGCCAGTAAGAAAAGGGACAATGAAGATGATCCCAGAAGAGGAAGAAGAAGTTGAGGAAGAAAAATTAGGAGTTTGAGAATGGACAGAGAAAGATGAAGACGAAATGGGCAACATGGTGGACCTGTATTATGAGTTGTAGAGAAATTCCTCGGGACAAGGAAACTTGAGAGGGGTAGTGTCATGACTTGGCAAAATGGCTAAGTCATTATTTAATATTCTTTTCTTTTTCTTTTCTTTTATTTTTCTTATTGATGGACGCGCAAGATAAAAGTGACTCATACAGAAGCATGGGACTTTAGTACAGGGTTAGGGTTAGTCATTTATATAAGTAGTATAAGAAATTCAATGGGAACTCTATCGAGTTCTCCTTGTCAAACACTGATAAAGGAGCAGTTGGCTTAATTCTGGCTTTGGAGTTGGCTATCCTGACATATTGGCCATAATCAAATACTTAGATGAGTGGAGACATCTGCTAAAAGGAGCACAAAGTAAATTCAAGATTTGGAGTGATCATAAAAATCTAAAGTACTTTATGAGTAGCCAAAAGCTGAACTGCAAACAAGTGAGATAGACCTTATATCTGTCTAAATTTGACTTTATGCTCAAACATGTTCCAGGAAGCAGTATGGGAAAAGCTGACAGTCTGAGTAGATAACCTGGCTGGCAAAAAGGAGTGGAGAAAGACAACAAAGACAAGATGCTATTAAAGAAAGAGTGGTTAAAGGTTAGAGCAATATAAGTGACAGAAGTAATAATAGACAAGGTAGATTTATTGGAAAAAATAAGAGAATCAGAAGCAAGAGACAATGAGGTAATAAAGGCAGTAGAAGAGATGAAGAAGGCAGGGGTAAAAATGCTAAGGGATGAAGAATGAAGAGAAAAGAATAAACTAATGTTGAGAGACAGAAAGGTATACATTCCAAAGAATGAAAAATTAAGGGCAGAAATCATCTAGTTGTACCATGATACACTAGTGGGAAAACATGGAGGACAGTAGAAAACAATGGAGTTGATCACTAGAAATTTCTGGTAGCTAAGGGTGACAAAAGAAGTTAAAAAGTACATAGAAGAATGTAATGCATGCCAAAGGAACAAAAACCACATAGAGGCACCCATAGGAAAACTCATGCCAAACACAATACTAGAAAAACCTTGGACATACATAATAGTAGATTTTATTATGAAACTGCCATTAGCACAAGGGTATGATAGTATATTGCTAGTGTGCAATAGAATAACAAAAATGGCACATTTTGTGCCAACTATGGAAAAGACTTTAGCAAAAGAGGTAGCAAAACTGTTCTGCAATAATATCTGGAAACTGCATGGACTACTAGAGAGTATTATTATGGACAAATTGTGATAGGAATGATGAAGGAGCTGAATCGCATGTTAGGAATAGATACAAAATTATCAACAGCATATCACTCACAAACCGATGGACAAATGAAAAGAATGAACCAAGATCTCAAACAGTATCTTAGAATGTTCATAGATTATCAACAGGAACGATAGCTAGATTGGTTGGTAACAGTGTAATTTGCATATAATAACAAAGTATAGACAAGTATAAAAGTATCACCATTCAGAGCAAATAATGAATGAGACCCACATATGGGATTTGAAATGAGGAAGAAAGAAAAGTTTGAAAAGACAGAAGAATTTGCAACAAGGATGAAAGAAGTACACGAGGAAGCAGAAATGATGTTAAAGAAAAGCCAAGAAGAAATGAAAAAATATGCTGATAGAAAGAGAACTGAAGTAGAGGAATATCAAGTAGGGGACTAGGTGCTCTTGAGCACAAAAGATCTTAAATATCAAATGAAAGAAAGACAGTTAGAAAAACTAACAGAATGATTTGTAGAACCTTACCAAGTAAAAGAAATTATCTTAACAAACACTATAGAACTAGACTTACCAAGCACAATTAAAATACATCCAGTAGTAAACATTAGCCAAGTACAAAGGTATAAAGATCAAGTCAAAGTCCAGAAAAAGGAACAGTTAGTACCCATAATAATCGGGGAAGAAAAAGAATATGAAATAGAGAAAATATTAAATAAGAAAAAATTTAGAGGAAGAGATTGATATTTAGTATAGTAGAAGAGATATATGGCAGAAGAAGATATCTGGGAACCAAGAGAGAATCTAGGAAATGCAGAAGACTTAGTTAAAGAATTCAAGAAAGAATATAGCAAAATTGGAAGAATAAAAAAAAGAAGGAACAATAAAGAAGACAAGAAGGGAGAACTGCCAAATAGGTATATAGCAAAAATGTTATATGGATGGAATGACAAAAGATTTGATGAAGAATATTAGAAAGGAATTAGAAGAAATAGAAGGGAAAGAAGAAAGAAAAATTAAAAAGGATAGACAAAGAAAAGGAAGAAGAAAAAATCAAGGAAAAAAGAATAGAAGAATGGGATGAAGAAGATGAGATAGAAAAAATAGGGGATATATATGATGAGTTGTAGGAAATTTTTGGGATGAAAATTCTTAAGAAGAGAGTACTGTCATGAGTCATCTTAACCATAACTAAGAAATATGACATAGATAGGAATTGAACCCTGGACTAGTAAGGACTTGTAGAATAAATACAGACAAATAGTACAGAAATGTATAAGTAGTATAACAGAATGAAGCGAGGACTCTATTGAGTTCTCTTCTAACCCTGAAAAGCTCCTTGGTCTAAACCCTAGATCAAGGTCTTAAGTCAGTCGCTGACAATAGGCTTCTAAGAGATATGTTTACTATTGAAGATAGACAAGTATACTTAGGATTAAAATCATATGTAAGACTTCGGCCATGATGACTTAAGCCCATTCCAAGTCTGAGTTGATAAGGAGAACTTGATAGAGTTCTTATTTAGATTCTGGATACTACTTATATAACTACCATATGGTCTGTGCACTATTTTCCTATGCTCATCATGTGATGTTATACTGACCTATGACTGTGATGTGTGATATTATCATGTGATACTTTCCCATACTCCTTCCTTGTATAGTAAGTCTAAATAAAAAGAAAAAAAAAAGAAATATGTTATTAAAAGACTATAATAGTTCTTAGTGATTACCCTAGATTGATGTTCAAGAAGAACTCAATAGAGTTTTTCATTGTATTCTGTATACTATTTATACTACTTTTATATAGTCTGTGCACAGAAGTCTTGCAGTCATATATTTTTTCAGAATGTTCTATAATCACCTAACCTAATCATATGATATGGTTTACTTAAGTTTTCTATACTATTTATAGTTTTATTCTATTATATGTCTTGAGATTGTCAATCAACTGTTTAAAAGTGTGGGAAGTTATTTCCTTTTGGGGGCTCTCATAATAAAATATAAATAATGACTTAGCCATTTTGCCAAGTCATAACACTATCCTTCTCTTAAGGTTTTTTGTCCTAAAGATTTACAGCTCATAGTATAGGTCCACTATATTACTCATTTTGTCTTTATTTTTTTGTTTATTTTCTAATTTTTGACCTTTTTTGCTCAATTTTTTCTTTTTCTTCCTAAATTGTTTCTAAAGTTCTTTTTTCCCCTACTTGTTCTCCTTTCCATTGTTTCTAATTTCTTTCTAGTCTTCTCTAATATTCCTCATTGTACTGTTTATCTAACCATCCAAATAATTTCTTTGTCATAAATTGTTCTAGTAGCTCTTCTCTCCTAAATGTTCCTTTTTTTTTCTCTTGTTACCTTATGTTTTCCATGTCCCATCAGTATTTCTTCTCATATTCTTCAATTACTTCTTTGGCATTTTCTAGATTTTTTATTCTTCCCAAGTGTCTGAATCTATTGTTGTAGAGGACAATTGTTGCTAGGGTTCTTTCTATTTTCCTTTATGTAGAGTTCTCTGACTACTATCTAGATAGTAGTGAATATAAAATTTTTAATATAGATAAAGGCTATAGTCTCAAAAAAAAGCACTTTTAGCTAATATTGTATTTCAGCACAATATCCCTTGTACAAGTTTGTGGGAAAATGAATTCAAATTTAAAGATAGAAGAAAGGTTGAATAAAACTTTGCTAATGTACTGTTATAGCAACAATCTTCTTGAAACCCAATTCTTTATACTAGACTACTATTCTGGCTCTGTTTCTGAGTCCTGCCTACCTAATATTATCCTAACTGCCTGTTTCAAAGTTGTCCTTATAGTAGCACTCTGGCTATGTAATCAGACTATTCTCATAGTAGTACTCTTAACTATGTGAATAGATATTGGACTTTGAATTCTTCTTGTATAATTCAGCTCCCTAGCAATGCTAAACTCTATCTTAGTACTCTTATGACATTGTCTCTGTGGCTAAGTCATTTGTTTTATAGTCTCTTTGTTTTGACTCAGTCTTGTCATGCCTTGGCAAAATGACTAAGTCATTATTTATATTTCTAGACTTACTACATAAGAAAGAAGTGTAGGAAAGTATCACATGACAAGTGTCACAAGTCACAGTCATATACCAGGATATCACAGGTCATGTCACATGATAGGGTCACATGATAAGTATGGGAAAATAGTGCAAGGACCATGTAGTAGTTGTATAAGTAATATATAGGAAATAAATAAAAACTCTATCAAGTTCTTTTTGTTAACTTGGACTTGGAGTAGACTTAAGTCATCTTGGCTAGAGTCTTACAAGTCTTGAGTCAAAGCACCTTAATCACTGATCTGATCACTCTAAAATTAGATTTCCACTTTGAAAACCCAAATAGAGGAAAGAGATAACTGAGATTGTTTGCTTTTTTCTACTAAGTGGGGTTTTTTATATGTCTAGAGAAATACAAAAGAAATATACAAAAAATAGAGAGAAATAATAAACCCAGTCATAAGGCTATTAATATAACAATCATTCTGGTAGTGATAGGGAATCCTATATCTTCTTGTCTTCTCAATTATTTCCTATAAGTTTTTTCTAGTCTGTTCTGCCCTTGCTGAGTTACTAGGTTACCTACCACTGATCCTGTGATGATCTCTCTCTTTCTTAGCTTACTTTAGTGACTTAGGACCCATTATTCTCCTTTTTTTTAGAGAGTCTTGAAGGCTATCTCTATAGCTCCTGAGGTTTTCTGAGATCCTTCTATTAGGCTTCTCTGTTTCTAATTGTAGAGGATTAGTTTCTGATTAGTTTCCTATTCTTAGCTATGACTGATTGGGGAATGCCATTTCCTATTCTTATCTTTTGCCAGACTACTAATTTAGTTTTCTTCTAATAGGCATTGTTCTGGACTTGCTCACATAAGGCTTCTTTTTCTGGCTAAGCTATTATTCTGGCTTTAATGTCATAGGGCCATGGGCTTGACTTTGCTAGTTCTTGAGTAATAGGTCTGCTGGTAATAATGACCTTATACTGCTACATAGGTAAGTAACTAGCTCTGCCAATAAAGTCCTCTGTGCCTTCTCTACTACCTAGTAGTAGGTTTTATTTCTAGTTCTAATTTTGGGGTGTGAAGTTACAAAAATTGTTTATCTTTAGGCCTTACAACAGTGCAAGACAAACATATACCTTTGAGATCTAACTACAGTAAGAGGTCCCTTGTCATGACTTGGTAAAACAGCTAAGTTAATATTTATTTTCTTTTTGATTTTCTTTTATTTTATTTTTCTTATTGATAAATACATGAGAGAAAAGTGACTCATAAGGAAGTGTAGGACATTAGCTATGGGTTAGGGTTATTGCTTATGTATAAATAGTGTACAAAATCTAATGGGAACTCTATCGAGTTCTCCTTGTCAACTCAGATAAGAAAGTGAGGTTAAGGTCAACCTGACTAAGCCTTATACCAGAACTCAATTCCACATCAGAGCACCATCTACCTTGGACCTTGCTCACTCTCTTCATCTCATTTAAATCAACTCTTAGCTAGTGGTTATTATGATCACTAGCTACCTTTATATATAGCTGGGTCCTTGGATTAAGGGGGCTTTGTAGTCAGTTAGGGACTGCAGGTGGAAGTGTAGTACCAAGCCTGAGTGTTATTGCTAAGACCTGACCTTGTAATTGGGTAGTGTTTAGTAGAATACTTGTTTTTTTTGTCACAAACTTCATTCAGCCATATTTCCATCAATTCTTTGACAATTTTCATGGTCTTAACAGCTATGAAAAGCCCTCAAAAAGACCTTTTGATTGATGCTAGTCACATCTTGAGGCAATCAATATTGGCCAAGATATTAAGCAGATCAACTGGTAACTACTATGTTACTATTTATTAAATTGCTAATATCTGGGAAACTGCCATGATTAATGCTTTGGTTCTAGGCTCAGCAGAAGCCTTCTTCATAATACTCAGAATGAGCCTAGAATGACCTCAAGGTGATTAATATTAGTGGAGATATGAAGGCCTCAATGTTTGCATATAGACTTCATTAATTACCCATAGATAGTTATTTGTCCTTTTCTTAGAGCAAAGGACAGCCTTCATAAAGTTAAGTTATCACTATATTAAGCACAAAGGCACTACCATATGTAGAACAATAGTTAGTAGCATGTGATGATCTGTCCTAGTGCACAGACCATCACAATTCTATATATAAGGACTTATAGTCTGAGGATTAGATCTCAGACTTAACAATATCTTTTGTCACTTGTCTAACTTTGCATTTTTGAACTCTTTAAAGTATCAAAGCACCCATCACAAATAGTAAGTGGCCTTTTATGATAGTTTAATACCATTTTCAACTCTAGATCTATTGCTTTAAGACACAGAAATCTTAGAGAAAGAGTAAATATAAGGGGAATTTGCTATTTTAACTCATAATGCACTAGTTTAGGCCTTTGAAGTAGTCTTGCAACTAATTAAATATTGCTACATATAGTAGCTTTTAAAACTAAGCAAATATTTAGTATCTTTGAATTAAATATCTAATACCACTAAAGATATAAATCCTAAGACTCTGAAATTAAAATACATTATACCAAAATTGATGAGCCCACAAGTCATGTGATTTGGATCAAAACTGACTAAGTAATAAAATAAACAAAATAATAAAACATTTAAAAGTAGTCTTTATTTTATTATAAAGTGCCTTGTATGTCAGAATAGCTAGTTCCAGAGCCAGAATAAAGCCAACTGCCCCTTTATCAGCATTTGATAAGGAGAACTCAATAGAGTTCCTATTGGATTTGTTACACTATATATACAATTACTACCGTAGCTATATACTTTATTTCCCATAGTTACCATGTTACTCGTCAACTGACTTCTTTGTCACATGCTGTGACCCATGCAACATGACTAGTTGTGACTCTGTGACTGTCACATGATATTTCCCACACTCCACCTTAGTAATAATCTAAAAGAAAAGAAATATTAAATGATGACTTAGCTATTTTGCCAAGTCATGACATTGTAAAGAGTATAATAAATTGTGGGAAAAATCAACAAGGTTATGTGACTCTATATTTTTAGATTTGACATGTTTAAATATCTTTCTCTTATACTACTATCTCATGAGGCCTATAGTATACTTCTGTTATTTCTCTTTTTAAGAAGGGTTATTTCCTTTGTCAAATAGAGTCTAAAACTAGTATAGGGAGGTCAACTGTGGGAAAAATAAAGAAGAAGATAGATAGTAACAAGGAAAACAACAAAGGAGAGTGTTCTACTAAGCTTACCTCTTGTATTGTCAAACAAAAACATTTTTTGCTTAAAAAGACTCATTGATAACAGTATGTTTCATTTGCTCAGTATTATGCAAATTGGACTGTAGAGGGCCAGAAGAGGGTCTTATGGTCAGATAAAACAAAAATTAATTGTATTGGATCAGATGACAAGGTTTATACATAGAGACTTAAAGGGAAACCTATTTCTAATAGAACAATAACTTCCACTGTAAAACATAAAGAAAATAATCTTATGGTATAGGGTTGCATGGGATCAAATGGAGTGGGAACACTTACAGAGACTTAGGGGAAGATGAATGCAGATTAGTACTATGATATTTTGCATGGACTAAAGGAAAGCTTTGAAAATCTTGGTATAGTAGAGAAAGAAAGAATATTTCAGCAGGATAATCCAAAGCATAGCTCAGAAAAAGCTGAAAAATGGTTCAAAGACCAGGGAATCAAGCTTCTTGTCTGGCCTTCTTAGTCCCCTGACTTAAACTATCTCAAAAGATGAATGAATGACTATGAAAATCTATCTAAGGGAGTATTTGAATTGTGAAAAAAATTAGCAAAGGAGTGGGAGAATACTCCAGTGTAAACCTGCCAAAGACTTATAGAAAGCATATGAAGAAGAATTGAGGCCATACTCAAGGCCAAGGAAGGTCATACTGATTATTAAATAGTAAATTAGAGTAGGCTTCCAAAACCAACCAAATGTTTTATTATTATTTTGATTTTATTACTCAGCAAGTTTTGACCCAAATCACATGACTTGTGGACTCATCTCTAGGGAATTGATTCTAGTATAACACGTCTTAATTTCAGAGTTTTAGGGTTCATACCTTTAGTGGTATTAGATGATTAATCCAAAAACACTAAACATTTGGTCAGTTTTGGAAGCTACTGTAACATTGAATTAGTTTTAGTTAGCTCCTTACACTCCTGACCTTGGTCACTAGAACAGCTAGAAAAGTAAATACTGGAGTGGTATATATATTATAGAGTATACTTCCAGCAGCCTCATCCTAAGTTGTAACCCTGTATAACATAGCTGAGGAATCTCCTGGAGTCATCTCTGGTCCAGTTGCCCTTACAGGGTAAATGAACTGTAGCATGGATGTTTTCCCTTCTTCAGGCCTTGTCCAAGTCACAACCTAAATGAAAACAGACATGACACATGGCTTCTTCCATTTTTGAAATCTTGGCCTTAGAGATATTTACAAGATATTTCCTGAAGGAATTATGTCATCAAAGAAAAAAGCAAGATACTTGATGCACTGATTTTGTTACTTCAATTGATAAGGGAAAGAAACTATAGAAGAGCTACTAGGTAGGGGGATTGATGCACTGATCTTCGTGTGATCCAGATATATAACGTTGCTAATTTTATTCCGATACAGATGAAAAATTTGACGCAAGGGCGACTGATTCCTACATAGATGTTAATCCTAACGCAGCGGTGGCGATACAATCAATATCGTCAGCAACAACTCTTGCAGCTTCTCCCTTCCTATTCTTATAGAACACGATATCACCTTTGTCTTCAATAAAACAACATTCCGTGAAGGTACGATAAAGCGCTCTGAAGGTATTCTGTATGCATTGAGTGACCATCGATTTTGAAGTTTCGAAGAAAACAGAATGATGATGGAGCCAGTGATGTGGACAGAAGTCGCTTGAACTTACGGTAGAATCATAATTGTAATCGTCTCCGAGCATTGACTTGACTATTCTAGTCACTTCCGGCAGGTTGTCTATCATTTTTGGGGTTTCCGGGTTTCAATACAGTATTGGTGATGACGAAGATAGAGATGTGTAATTATGATATAATTTAGAATATCATCGAGGAACAGAGAAGTTGTCAGAACCAGTGTGCCAGACTTTTTGAACTTCGTATAGAAACTCACAGAACGGTATCTCTGAGTTGGTGTGATGAGCGATCTGTATGTTGGTATATTTATTAGTGAAAAGTCTTCCACAGACAAAGGTGTGACTACATCGTCACTTGTGCTTTCAAGACAAAAAATACATTTGCAACAAAAAACGAGACTTACATGATCATGGGAGACGTTATGAAGGAAGTATCGTCCCACCCAGCCGAGTAAAGGCCGATCGACAGTCGCGAGAGCACCACGAAGAAAGGTCCATTCTTTCTTGCGATAATGTGGAATAGTAGGATCAGAGTGATGAAGATATGTGAGCATCACGATCCCTGCTCAAGATGACTCAAGTCAGATTTATCACAACCAAGTCCGTGTACCCATCAGAGGAGCTACTCACAATGATTAGCAAGCTATCATTCGTGACCATTATCAGAAAAGGAGGGTGGCTGAATTTGATGAATGACCAACAAGATATGGCACAGCATAAAGCCGGATTAGTGCTCTGAAGCCACATTTGTTCAAGAAGAGGTTGAGGAGGTATATCATGATACTGAGTCCAATGTTTGAAGCGATGATTCGACGTCGTTCGTGCGGTTTAAACAGCGGTGATGAAGGGTTAAAATGCTTGTTGGAGTTGAGAAATAGTAAGATACAGCAAAAAAAAAGCAATCGGCCATACATTTGTGCCGGGCGGATAACTGGGTAAACCCATTGAGTTCCGAAGCAAGTATGACTGCATACCAAGCAGCTGCATCAATACCATTCTGCCCAGGGTGAACAGCGGCATTTCTTCGAAGATCTCTTCGTAATCTATTGGCTGTGCTTGTCCCCGTGGAGGCAGCTTATAATCCGACCTCATTCTGGGAACATAGTTCTCATCCCGCTCCATAGACATCGTTGCTCTCTGTAAATTGATAATCATCAATCAATATTCGGTCTTTCTCCGATCTGAGGTCAATTCAAGCATCTGACGGAATGGGAATCCGGTCACATTGCAATACCCTGGAGGACCTGATAGCTCAATGGTAGAGCATCTGGTGCAGTTCCAGAAGGGTCTGGGTTCGAGCCCCGGTCTGGTCACTTTTCATGCTGCAATAGCATCTCGCAGCCAGTTCGAGAACTTGATGATAACTGGGACTTTGAACAGAAGGGATGGAGACTCACGTGGTGAGCGTGATGTGTTGAGCGCCACGAGAAATATGGGATCAAAAGGAACTTGATATGCAGTGTCAAATGGCTACTTGTGAATTGAGATCGGAGATTTCTTACAGTGTGTAAAAAAAAGCCAAATATCGTGTTGAGCCAAGGATAAGTGGATAGAGTCCCGTGTCCTGCTTCATGGCCCAGGCACCAAAGACCAGCAAAGGCAATACCCTGCCAGTAGAAATAAAGGCACCAACTACTCCATTGAATGACAACAATCAGAGCTCGCTGGGTGGCCGGATTCAAGGTACTAGATGACAAGATCGAGGAGACAGAGTTGGCCAAGACTTCAATCCTCGTTGCCAAGTTGTAGAGTGCAATGGTGAACAGAAGATCGCGAACAAAATAATAGCAACCTTTCAGAGTAGACTTTTGATAGAGGTGTTTGGGGATGGCGGAGCGGATATCTGCCACAGTGACCTAAGGACGATTGGCAAGCGAGCTGCAGCTGAGAAAGGGTATACATACTTTTGGAGGACGGAAAGGAGTGTGCTTCCTGTTTTCGTACTCTGGTGAGTCCTTGAAAATTGTGGCCAGAGGCATCTTTGAAAAGTACAGTACTTTGAGTGCGGCGCGGATGTAGATGTTACTGAGGCACATATGTAGCTTATAAATGCATTATGATAGTCATGTGCAGATCAGGATATCTAGATCCAGTCAGAAGCATGAAGTAGATTCTGAATGAAACCTCGGACATGGCTTTATTTTTGAAGGTGGGTTGTAGGACATGATGGGCTGGAGTTGCCTGCCCCATGACAACAGATGTGATTGAAACTTGAACACGGACATAAACGAATTTGGTAGCCAGTGATTGATAATTATACCTAACAGAGCGAGGTCCGGAGAATGCGAACTTGAGCCGAGACTTGTGAAGGGACAGTGAATTACAATGAGTTCGCCGCGCAACGAGAGACTCGGGA
>Ga0153961_1000359_pt1 | contig 12153 bp, 10 predicted proteins | sample TSFL045MetaG_FD_104748 | JGI IMG/M metagenome (GOLD analysis project Ga0153961, IMG submission 104748) | Attine ant fungus gardens microbial communities from Florida, USA - TSFL045 MetaG | ecosystem: Host-associated > Fungi > Mycelium > Unclassified | place: USA: Florida, Withalacochee...
AATCTTCCCCGAGCCCATCAGTGTCCATATCAATATCCCCTCTGGCAATGATGTCAAACCGGGAGATAGTGCTTCTGAAGACATCCGTATATTCCTTAAGTCCCGTCTCGAGAGTATGGGATTGAAAGTCGCATTGATTGAAAAGGCGCTCGAGTCCCTGGTTCCTCGTGCTGCTGGGATATTTATCTGGGTAACAACTGTCGCCAATTTCCTCGAGCTGGATCCCGAAGGACGGTTTTCCATGCTTGAAAATGATGATGGAAAGGGGTTGAAAGGCCTGGATTCCCTGTATTCCCTGTACTCAACAATTGTCAAAACATCATTCGGACACGGTCTCATAGAGGAAGAGATCAGGGCAGTCGTCTCCATCATGGGTGCAATGATCTTTGCCAAAGAACCACTTGACGACAATGCGCTTATCATGCTTCCCAAAGTTAAGATTCCGGGTTTGGATGTGGACAGGTTAGGGTTCATTAGACAAGGTCTAATGTCGGTCATTGATTCTGGTCCTGTCCTTCGCTTCCATCATCGGTCTTTCGAAGACTTCCTTCTATCTCCATCCTTTCTGCAACAACATTCTGAGCTTTCAGATGTTCAGGATCGAGTCAATCATGAACGTCAGCTCGCGGTGTTATGTTTGAAGACCCTGGTGTCGTCCAAGCTCCACTTCAATATGTGCAGCTTGAAATCTTCTATTGTAAAGAATGTGGATATCCAGGCTTCTGTCAGATCCGCCATTCCTCCTCTTGTTTCATATTCATGTCAATATTGGGCAGATCACCTCGCTCATGCACTGTCTGACAAAACATTGATCGAGGCCGTGAAATTTGTGATGTATGAGAAGCTGTTGTTCTGGATGGAGGCGATGAGCCTATTGGGAAAGGCTTATGAAGTGGCATTGATCCTACGAAGAGTTTTATCATGGAAGGTGTGTCTCAAATTCATTTCCTTCAATACATTTCTAATGTTGGCTGGCCAGACACTCGATCCTGGTCACGAAGTGACATTGTTCATTCGTGATGCCCTCCGATTTATTCCTGCCTTCATCATCCCGATCTCTCAATGTCCCCCCCATATCTATGTTTCTGCCCTCTCCTTCGCACCCAAACAATCTCTTGTCGCCAAAAAGTTCTGTTCGAGGTTTCCCAACATTGTTGTGGTCTCTGAAGGGAGTCCCAGTCAATGGCCAATGGTGGTATTCACTGCAGAACACCACAAGAATCATGTGCGCCGCTTGGTCTTTTCACCTAATGAAAGGACCTTTGCTTCCATATCAACCCTCAATGATATCTGCGTCTGTGACTCTGAAACCGGTCACTGCATTTCAGGCCCATTTGAGTTGCGTTATGATGAGTCTGTATATGATGCCCACTTCAGTCCTGATGGGAACCATATCCTACTTGAATTCAACACTTATGCAGTAGTCTTGGACATTGAGATGGGTGAGGAGCAATTTCGGATTGAGGGCAGGGATTTTGCCTTCCTTCAAAACGGCAGAAGAATTGCGTCAACGCATTGGATAGACGAAGATGGGAACTCCATTTCCTGGAGCAACTTGGGATATGAAGGTGTATGGCCAACTCGGATCCTGGTCAAGATATGGGATGCTAGCAAGGGTATCCTGACATGCGACAGGTTGTTCGAAGTGAATGATGTCGCCCACACCCGATTTTCTCCTGATGGGCGTTTCCTGGCTGTAGGGAGGAAGTCTGAAAGTATTATTGAATTATGGAATTTGGAAGATCGCAAGGATCCCCGGCGATTCTCGTATCCTCCTGGCGATCTGTTATCATTCGTCTTTTCTCCAACCAGTGACTCTTTTATGGCCGTATCTCGTGAAAAAGATATTTATCTTTGGAGACTGGACACACAAGAAATGATATCCTTCAGCCATGATTTCCGCCGTAGCTCACACGTCATTCATTCACCCCTCACCAATTATCTATTTATCGAACGAAATTACACAGTGGAGATATGGGACATCTCCATGACCGGCTCAAAACTAATCTGGGAGGCCGAACCTCCAACCACTTCACGTATAAGTAGTACTTGTCCATCACAAGATGGCCACAGGCTCTTAGTTGGATGTAGAGATGGAAGTGTGAAGATGCGAGAACTGGACCTGGAAAATTTGGCGATGAATTGGGCCGGCACTATGGACACTCAAGCTGATACCGATGTGGCACAATTTGTTGCATTCTCACATTCTGGAAAGATGGTGGCTACAAAATCAAAGCGATCTGACATTATTGAATTGTTGGATACAACTACTGGGCAAGTCGTGTTGCGTATGAATTTTGCCGATGACATGGAGATGACATTTTCCCTCGATGAAGATCAGGCAGCGTTTTGGTCTCGTTCTATCATCACCGTATGCGACATAATGCACCCGGATAATTGTGTCTCATTCAACCCCTGGCCGAGGCAAGATATCCGGATTAGGAAGGTTGCCTTCCAAACATGCAACGACCTGGTTATATACGCCTCAGGTGATGACTCAGCATTACTACAAGTTTGGCATCGGCAGGATCCCTCAAGTTTGAAATGCGCGTGTTCTTTAGACTTAAAGGTGAAAGAAGAGTCGTACCTACTCCCGTCACCCGATGGTTTGACCTTCGTCATTATGTCTTCATCTTCCCACACCACATGTTATTCATGGGATCATGACGCTGCCCAGTTTCATCCTGTCGACTTTGATGATCAAGTGCATATTTACCGGCCAAAATATTCACCTGACGGGAAAATCTTCGCGTCCTGGTCTCGCGGCGACTCTTACATCCGAGTCTGGGACACACAAACCGGCCGACTCGTTTCCAAGTTTCAAACGTCTGAGGTGGATGCAATGGCTCTCTCACCTACTTTGATTAAAAATACTCCTGGCGAAAGACTCATCGCTCTTTGGTTCAAATCTGAAAACACAACACATGTCCTTGATGTCTATACCGGCCGCCTGTACGCTAAAATCTGGGGCCAAGGAAGTGCAGACATGGGGTTTATACAAGATGGAACAAACCTGGCCATTTATTCCCCTGACTTTGGCTTGAGAATATGGGACATAGTGGACCTCACGGATGAGCACTGGAATTCCGCCCATGGATATGAGCCTATACTGCAAGGCATGACAGATGGATGGGTGGTGGGTCGGGACAATAAGCCACTTTTTTGGGTCCCAGTCGAGCATAGGGTCAATCTATACGTGCCATCACCTAGAGTGGTACTTGGGATAACAAGAAAGAAGGCAACGAGCATGGACCTCTCTGACTCAAGGCTTGGGAGGAAGTGGATGGAATGCATTGACAAAGAGTGGTTGAGAGGACTTGAGCAAAAGGGGAAAGAGATAGGAAGCCTGCTGGAAAAGTACATCTTGTCCTCAGTTCAAGCACTTTGAGGTGTTTAAATAGGTAGGTGAACTGGAAAGTAGGATAAGGCCCATGAGCTGCTCTACTCATGTCTTCGCCTGTGTTTCTCTCTGTGTCTCAAAACATGTTTACACTTCAACAAGTCTGTGTTAACATTAGACCGTGAAGGACTTAGAGTTCACCCTAGGTGGATGTTCAGGAAGAACTTGATAGAGTTCCCTATTGTATTCTGTTCACTACTTATACTATTTCTATATGGTCTGTGCACTAAAGTCCCATGATCACATGTTCTTCTGGAATATTTACAATCACCTGACCTAATCATATGATATGGTTTACTTAAGTTTCCCATACTATTTATAGTTTAATCCCATTGTATGTCTTGAGGTTGCAAACTAATCATTTAAAAGTGTGGAAAGTTGCTTCCTTTTTAGGCTCCTTATAACAATTTACCTTCAAAAGAATGACATCATATCTCAGTGGCCAGCAGTCCTATAATAACCACAGTTACCATTAGATCTGAGATATCATTGCTGATGGCTAATTATAGCAAGAATTAGAAGAACAAGTCCTTTTGAAGGCTGGATTGCAAATGCAACAGAAGGAAATGGGAACTCAAGGAAGCAATAAGGTATAGAAGAAATAGTAGAAAGGCTAGAAAAGCCAGGAAGAGAGGTAAAAGAGAGGATTAATAAAGATAATATACTCAAGAGCAAAACAACTTGAGATTGCCACCTCTCTCTATGGTCCATCAAAAGGCTCAAGAGCTATCTATTGTTTAGAGAAGAACCCCAGGAGTAGGATTAGAGGAGTGGGAAGTGGTAGCCAAGTGATCAGAAGAGATACTGTCTCATCATTTTACTCTTACTATCTTTGGGAATTTGGAAGTTTTGTTTGTTTGTTTTCTTTTGTTGTATCATTGCTTTGTAATCCTAATAAAATACTCTAGGGCACAGAAGAGACATAAAAATACTTTCCCCCCTATCATCCCTCTCTGTTGCTCTGGAGCTTAATAGCTATTTGAGTGATTGAGTCTCTATTATTCTAAGCTTTTTCTTTTATTTTCAAAGACTACTAAAAACCTTCCCTCAGAGGGAAATTTGAACCTCAATGAACTTGGACATTTGCTTATGCTGGAAGTTAACCACTCACTATGCATTTTTGGAGTAGGCTTCCAACTGTATAGTCAGTTGAAGTAGAGCTTACATGAGGGCACAGAAGTTCTAAATAGCACTGCTGTATTGGTGGCAAGCCAGACTACTAGACTAGGTAAGAGCAGTAGTATTATGGCTGTAGCGACTTAGCCTGAGACAACTTAATTACCTTCTAAGTCCAAGTTAACAAGAAGAACTTGATAAAGTTCCCACTAGATTTTCTACACTACTTATACAACTACTACTATATGGTCTGTACACTGTTTTCCCATACTTATCATATGACCCATTATGTGACATCACCCTGTGACTGTGACACTTGTGACATAATACTTTCCTGTACTCTTTCCTATATAGTAAGTCAAAGAAAAAGAAAAAGAAAAGAAAATAATGACTTAGCTGTTTTTGCTAAGTTATGATACTATCCCTCTCTTAAGTTTTCTTGTCCTGAGGATTTTTACAACTCATAATATAGGTCAACCATGTTGCCCATTTCTTCCTCATCTTCTTCTGTTTATTCTCTGATTTCCAAGTTCTTCTGCTTGATTTCTTTTTTCTCTCTAAGGTTTGTCTTCTTCTTCCACCTTTCCATTGCTTCCAATTCCATTCTAACCTTCCCCAATATTCTTTGTTATACCTCTTATCTGACTACCTAAATAATTTCTTTACTGTAAACTTTCCTGGTAGTTCTTTCTTTCTAAATGTTCTCTCTTCTCTTTCTTGCCTTCTTATGTTTTCCATATCTCACCAGTATTCCTTCTTAAATTCTTTTACCACCCCTTTTTCATTTTCCAAGTTTTATTTTCCCTCCCAATTATCTGACTCTGCCATGAATCCTTTCTATCTCACCAAGTACTTGTCTTTTCCTCTTATCTGTCACATCCTCATGACATTCCCTAGCATGCACTGATCATTACCATCACTTACCTCAGCTCTACTCTCTCAGATGACTAAGTATTATATAGTTCCTGTCAGTATTAAGACAGTGCTCTAGCAGTTAGCATGTTAGCTTCAATATCAACTAGACCATAGCATCTGTATAAATCAACTGCCCCTTTTAAAAAATCCATCTATCCTTCCATTACTTTTGTGGGCAAGGCACAGAGAATGACACAACCCATCAGTTGAGGTCAAGCCTGGCAACCTCTAGAACACAGTCTGACATTATCTGCTACTTATTCAGAATCTTCTTTACTTCCTACTCTTTCTCTCCTTTGATTATTACTGGAGCTGGTTGCTCCTTTTTCTGTTCTTCCACTTGCCCTATATATCTACATATTATACTAACATTAACTACCAGATGTATTTTAATTGTATTAGGTAGCTCTAATTCAACTGCATTTAATAATATGATCTTCTTTACTTTGTAAGGGCCAATGAATCTCTCCATCAACTTTTCTGTTCTCCTTCCAACCATTTGATATTTCAAGTCCTTAGTACTGAGCATAACTAAGTCCCCTACTTTATAGTCATTGACTTCTGCTCTCTTCCTATCTACATACTTTTTCATCTCCTCTTGTACTTTTCTTAGTGCTGCTTTTGCTTTTTTTTATATTTCTCTCATCTTCTCAATAAATTTCTCTGCTTCTTTGTATTTCTCCTTCTTTTTTCCCTTAAATCCCATCCTGGAATCTTGCCCATAATTTGCCTTAAAGGGTATTATTCAAGTACTTGAGTGCACTTTATTGTTATGTACAAATTCTACCGTTTCTAACCATTTAGGCCATTGTTCTTGCCTATAATCAATGAACATTCTCAAGTATTGCTCTAACTCTTAGTTCACCCTTTCTATTTGTCCATCTGTGTAAGACTTTAGCCAAGATGACTTAAATCCACTCTAAGTCCAAGTTGACAAGAAGAACTTGATAGAGTTTGTAAGGGGATAACACTAAAGGCATGCTTAGTGACGTGAGTAGGTTCCCACCTAAGAGCCGCCATCTCTCCGATCGCATTCTCACTCTCTCCTGCCTTCTCTTCTGCGACATACTGTGTGAGCCTCTAAATCTATTATTGGACTTTGTGGGAATATATGTCAGGTACCATGAGAACAGTGCCTTGACTGTCTAGTAGTATAAATACTGGTCTTCTGTTGTAGATATACCTCAGTTGAATCTCACCTTAGCTTCAGGATCTCTACATTAGCTTGAGGGTCATTCGCCTTGTGTGTGAACCAGTGCCCTAACAGAGTTCCTATTTGATTTTCTATACTATATATACAACTACTATTGTGACTATGCACTTCACCTCTTACAGTCCTTATGTTACTTTGTCATGTGACTACCTGTCATGTGCTTGTGACTGTGACTGTGACCTGTGACTTTGTAACAGTAATGTGACTCTTTTCTCATGCTTCATCTTTATAGTACTAATTCAACTAAATAAAAGAAAAGAGAAATTGAAAAATGAAAATAGAAAATGACTTAGCCATTTTGCTAAGTCATGACAATCTGTTTGTGGGTGAAATGCTGTTAACAAATTAGGGCTCTCTATCTGTAATAATGCTTTCTGGCAACCCATATAGTTTTCACACGTTATCTCTAAACAACCTTACTAATCTCTTTGCTGACATTTTCTCTATAGTTGGTATAAAATGGACCATTTTAGTTAACCAATCCACTACTACTAGAATACTATTGTATCCCTATGCTAAAGACAACTTGGTAATAAAGTCTGCTAATATATGTGTCCATGATTTCTCTGGAATTGAGTTTGGTATTAACTTTGCTACTAGCTATTCTGTGTGGTTTTTGTTTTGCTAACAAGCATTGCACCCTTTCACATATTGTTTTACTTCTTTTGTTATTCCTAGCTATCAAAAGTTACAAGTAACCAACTCTATTATCTTTGTCATGACTTGGCAAAACGGCTAAGTCATTATTTAATATTTCTTTTCTTTTTCTTTTCTTTATTTTAGTTTCGATGGACGCACGAGATAAAAGTGACTCATAAGGAAGCGCGGGACTTTAGTATAGGGTTAGGGTCAGAAACTTGTATAAGTAGTATACAGAATCCAATGGGAACTCTATTGAGTTCTCCTTGTCAAACGCTGATAAAGGAGCAGTTGGCTTAATTCCGGCTTTGGAGTTGGCTAGTCTGACAATCTTCTATTGTTCCTATGGCCTCCTACTAGCATGTTATAATGCAGCCTAATTATTTCCACCCTAAGCTTGTTATCTTTTAGTACATAGACCCTTTCTTCTTTGTATATTATACTATTGACTTCTCTTCTCTTCTCATCTCTTAATATTTTCACCCCTGCTTGCTTCATTTCTTCTACATATCTTACTACTTTATCATCTTTGACTTTTGACTTTCTCACTTCCTCTAGTAGATCTACCCCATCTACTATAATTTCCACTGCTTTTGTCTTTCTGACTTCTAGCCACTCTGATTTAACCAACATTTCATTCTTGTTGTCTTTTTCTACTCCAACTTTCTAGTCTGGCCTCCTGCTCAGACTGTTTGCCTTCTCTATCTTACTTCCCAGAATGTGTTTCAACATAAAATCAAATCTAGATAAGTACAAAGCCTATCTTGCTTGCCTTCAATTTAACTTTTGCACTTTCACAAAATATTCAAGATTTTTATGGTCTGTCCAAATCTCAAATTTTATCATAGTTCCTTCTAGGAAGTGTCTCTATTCTTCTAGACATCTGATTACAGCCAATATCTCTTTGTTGTATATCTCATAGTTCCTTTTTGTGTCACTTAGAGATTTTGAAATGAAAGCTACTAGTCTTCACTGCTCATTGGGACATTTCATTGATAGTACCCCTTGTCAGACTAGCCAACTCCAAAGCTGGAATTAAGCCAACTGCTCCTTTATCAGCGTTTGACAAGGAGAACTTGATAGAGTTCCCATTGGATTTCTTACACTACTTATACAAATATCTAACCCTAACCTTGTACTAAAGTCCTGCGCTTCTATATGAATCACTTTTTATCCCACGCATCCATTGATAAGAAAATAAAAGAAAAGAAAAAGAAAAGAAAAGAATATTAAATAATGACTTAGCTGTTTTGCCAAGTCATGACACCCCTCCAGTTACATAATTAGAAGTGTCTGCTTTTACCCTAAACTCTCTGTCTAAGTCTAGGGCCACTAACATAGGTCTTATTATAAAGATCCTTTTGAGTTCATTAAATGCCTTTTGCTGCTTTTGTCCCCGCTACCATTTCATATCTTTCCTTGTCAGTATGTTTATTGGCTTTGCTACTCAAGTGAAATCTTTGATAAACCTCCTATAATAATTTGCAAGGCCTAAGAATTTCCTGATGTCTTTCACATTTTTAGGTTCTGACCAACTAAGCACCCTGTCCATCTTTTTCTTCTCTATCTCTATTCTATCAGGTCTTATTACTACCCCTAAGAATCTAATCTTCCTTACTTTTTACAAATTTCTCCAGCTTGATGTATAAGTCATTTTCTTCTAACCTTCTTAGTATTTCTTCCATGATCTCATCATGTTTTTCCTCAGTTTCTGTCCCTACTAGCACATTGTTTATAAATGCAGTAACCTTTCCTTTATTAATCAAATCTCTCAGGATTTCATTTATCATTGCCTAGAATATAGCTAGCAAATTTGTCATTCCAAAGAACATTACTGTTGGCTCAAAAGAGCCTATATGCATTGTAAACACTCCCTTCCACTCATCTTCTTCTTTGATCCTCATATTATTGAACCCCTACCTCAGATCTATTTTAGTGAATACTTTCTTGCCATCTATATTGTCAATTAATTCTGTAATTAATGGTAGCAGGTAATTATTCTTTACTGTCTGGTTGTTTAGGTTATGGTAGTCTATTACCATTTGCTTACTTTCATTCTTTTTGCCCACAAAGTAAACTAGTGACATTTGAGAGGATTTCAATAGTCTGATGTACCCCTTTCTCAACTGATCTTCTACAAATTTCTGTACTTCTTCCCTTTTATCTTTGGAAAGAGGATAAATTCTCCCTTTTTGTAGTTTAAATGTCTCCTTGAGATCTATTACATGATCCCAAGTTTTTCTAGTTGGCATTCTTTCTGACTCTACCTTCCTAAATACTTTTCTCCACTTTAAAAACCTTCTTATGACCAACTCCTCTATTTTCCTATGGTCCTTTTCTATTTCTTCTTCCTTTCCCCAATTCTCTTTATCATCTATTGTCCATCTGACAATTTTCTCTTCCTCTAGGATTACTACCCTTTTGCCTCTTTTGACTTTCTTCTCTTTTTTCTTTTGTTCTGTCTTGCCACACAGTGGTGGACACCTCATTATCTTAACTTCTCCAGTCTCCCAATTTATTTTAGGATTATAAGCCTATAACCATGACATTCCTAAGGTTATATCAGTTTTCCCCAAATCACATATATCCATTCTCATTCTTTTTGTAGTATACATTTGCCTCCACCTAATGTGTAATTGCTCCCTTGCTATTATATGCTCTATTTATGTTTTTGACCACTATTGGTCTTTCTAGCTTTTGTAGCCTAAAACCATTTTTGCTGCTAGTCTTTTGTTTATGAACACCCCTGTTGTACTATTGTCCAAGAGTGCTTTGACCATAATACCTTCATGTGTATCAATCTTTTTTACTCCAATATTCAACTATACTTCTCTTAGCATTTTGAAGGTTCACCTGATCTCCCTTTGCTTACTCCTCTCTTTTGCTGTGCTTTTTGGAGCTCTTGCCCATGTGTTGCCTTGCTGTACTTTTCTCTTAGTAGGGCACACTATCTTTCTTTCTTCTTTCTTTGGATATTTACACTATTTTAGCTCTTCTAACTACCTTTTCAAGATCATCTCCTATCCTTTGTTCTCTTCTATGTGATATCCTTTTCTTCTACATTCCTCATATACTAGGTATGATACTACTATCTCTCTAGTATACCACCCCAATTCTAGTAGGTATACCTTATCTGGAATGCTCTCTCCACAGTACTCCTATGCTTTTTGTCATAGGACACATGCTGGACTTCTCTTCTATTTCTTTTGCTGCACCTCTTATGGCATGGTCACATGCACTGCTTTTTCTATTACTCACATCTTCTTTTCTGTCTTCCAAAGAGAATACTTTCTGCACTTGTGTTCTTTTTCTCCACACTTAAAACATTCTACTTCCATTACCTTCTACCTCTTTATTGTCCTCTCTTTTACCCCACATTGCATTACTCTACTCAACAACACCTCAAATTTATTCTGGGAAATAGTAGTTCCCTTCTCTCCTTCCTTATTATTCCTACAGTTACAGGCCAGGTACCCAAATTTCTTGCAACTGAAACACAACTTTCCCTTCCTCCTTTCAAGTTCTTCTCTCAGTTTGGTGAGGGTATGTTTCTCTTTGAGCATATTGCTCATGATGGAGTTATATTGCTGCAGAGACATGGTGCTATATCTCTACAAGATAGTACAGAGTTAATGGTGATTCTTGCTAGTTATACTATATTTGCTAGGGTATAAGATCTTTACCCAACCAGAGTCCTACTACCCTACTAACTACTGCCCTAATAGTATGGTTAGACTATCACCCAATGGATGGGATCCTTGATCTAGATGGCCTTCTAGAAGTAACTATCACTCCTCTATGTATACCACTTGTCATGACTTGGCAAAATGGCTAAGTCATTATTTATATTTCTTTTTCTTTTCTTTTTCTTTTATCTTGGATTTACTACACAGAAGGGAGTGCAGTATTATGCTGTTAGAGAATTTTCTGCAGAAAAGTAGCATGGGATAAAAATTATAACCTTGGATTTCACTATTGGAACCCACTCTAGAGACCTCCTACAAGCCCCAGACATAATCTAGACCCAAGACTGGGTACTTTTATTAGGTAGTGGCCAAGCTGTCATATACTAGAATAGCATATACCTCGGGAGGCAAGACTGATGAGCTAGTATCAGGTTTCTCAGATACAGACTATGTTATGAACATCGAGTAGGACTACAACTATTATCAACCATGGTCTGATAATGAGTGGTTAGTAGATGAGATATTGGTGATGTTAGACGAGGACATTATTATGCAGTAATGCATCGAATAATGTCTGAGGACTCTAAGAGGCAATGGACTCACAGAATGGACAGGACTCTTCAGAGAAATCTCGGACTAACTTTCTTTCTATTCTTGGATCTGTATCAAATGGGACAACACCGGACTAACCCATTATTAGGACACTAACTCGACTTGTCACCCTTAGTACTTCTGTCACTAGACTGTCACTTAACTAGTCACTTTTAGTTACAAGTAGTGTTACCACATTGTAACGTAGTCACAATACCTAGTTAGGATAAATACAGACCAGAAAGAAAAGGGAACGGCAAGTTCTCTCTTTCTATATTCCTCCCTGTAATCCTACTACTTCGAGGGATCGGTACTCTTACTTGTCTTAGGACAATCTCAAGGATGCTACTCAAAGTCTCGCTTACATCTCTCTTCAGATATAACTTCACTGAAAACCTTAGCTGGATCCTCTAATGAGGAGTGTGAAGATATCAAGTGTTAGATATAGGTTTCAAGTTGAACATATTCAACTGTGAGGCCTAGAGTCTTAACAGACTATCAATGTTAAAACTCTAGAAATCAGAGGCTCAGAGATATCTTTGGAATGTGAGATAATTTCAATCTAGAGCAGACTTAGACTAATATGACACCAA
>Ga0153961_1000360_pt1 | contig 12150 bp, 12 predicted proteins | sample TSFL045MetaG_FD_104748 | JGI IMG/M metagenome (GOLD analysis project Ga0153961, IMG submission 104748) | Attine ant fungus gardens microbial communities from Florida, USA - TSFL045 MetaG | ecosystem: Host-associated > Fungi > Mycelium > Unclassified | place: USA: Florida, Withalacochee...
AACATAACGTGTATTTAGCGCACGGTGTACATTTATGCGGCGGGTCAATTCGGCCCGGAAACAATCTGTCAATTGATCCGTTATGCATTCCGTTGTGCATCCATGATGTGTCAGACCTGACCTAGGTGATACGGATCAGACAGAATTCTATTTGTGGCATTCCTTTTGTCATTGTGGCCTATCGCATCAGAAGCAACATACTACAATGTGGTGGCAATATACCTCTGGCTTTCTTCCTTTGTCGTGGATGCCCATTTGGATTGGAGAAGAACATATTGTACACCATGTGGAACTGATTAATCAATGAGTGTTCTGTAGGATTATACCTCATCCTGATGGTAACATATCAACTATGGCAGTGGAATGGAAGTTGAAATCACTTGAAATTTACATTCACTGAAGTTAGAGCACACGAGTACTTACAATATGGAATATCCTTTTTGGTTCCCAAAGGATTTTACAGTACCTTTCCCCCTGTCATGGAGTGACATTATCGCTATGGAAAGTTGTTTTGGAAACGCCATTTGTTGGAGCATTTGTTTGGGATATTTACGTATATAAATAGGAATGTAGCTACAATGATTGAGTCTTTCTGTCTTTCCCTCTCTTCCCCTGCACATAACTTATTTTGCTGCGACACCCCCACACTGGGGAAAGCTATCATTAGTATATAAAAACTATGCAATACTTACTGTAAAATAGACAGAAGAATATCTTTGTAACCTCCTCTGGGAGAAGTAAGACCGACCTTTGTGCATCTGAATGCTGAAGAAGTTGTATCTAGGTTCATTTATTTAGAGCTTTGAAAACATCTAGGAAACTCTGCAAGATAATCTCGATCGTGACACCTGTGTAATGGTTTGTCTTCATTCATATGATGGAATAGTGATGTAGTAGATGAAGGAGACTATGAGGTGCTGACATAGCGGAGGGAGGAAGATACAAGTTGATGACGTAGTATAGAATAAAGAATGCAAAGTATATATAGTAGTCAGTAAAGGTAGTAGGACCCTAGTTTCGTCCTGGTTTATATAATTCCTTTCTAACTCAAACACCAAGTTTTAAGAAAGTTCGTAACATAAGGATGAAACTACCAAATATTCACTTCACTTTACACTTGCATTATGATCTCACTCACCGTCATCATAGCATTCTTGACCACCATTATCACTCTATTTTTCAACTCCATATCTGAGGCCTGAACAAACTTAAAAGCTAAAACCAAAGAAGTCTATGCCACGAATGTTCAAACTTTCATAGAAGAAGTCAGAAAAGATTTTGCTGACAAATCAGCTAAAAGAAGAACGAAGGAACCCAATGATTTCGAAGGGAACCCTGATGAAGTAAGGGCTTGGTACCAAAGAATGATGCTGTTTTTCCAAAGCAATGATATCTCAAAGGAATGGAAAAGGATCAAAATGGCTTTAGGAAAAATCAAAGGAGGAAAGGACAACTGGGCTCAATGATAGACAGATACTCAGATCAGGAAGTTTTTACCTTTTCAAAAGGAATGGAAAGAGACCAGCAGAGAACTTAATATATCAACCATGACCAATAAGCCCTCTTTTGAGACTTGGAAAAAGATGGCTGATAAAATAGCACAGTTTTTCATATTGACAGAAACTCAGACTCATGCGATCGACAAATTGACCAAATTCAAGCAAGGAAATAGATTAATCAAAATTTTCTGGTTGGAATTCATCACTTGGAAGGAACTCTCTGGGTATAATAAGGTCGTCTTAGTGAGTTTATTCAAGAAAGGAGTCTACCCGGCATTGGTGCAAAAATTGGTTAAGATTGGTCAGATGAGGAACTCGGACTCATTGGACAAGTAGTATGAGAAAGCATTAAGTTTTGAGAGGTCGAGAAGAGAAGCAATTGAAGAATTTGGAGGAAAGAGAAGCTTGGAGAATTTGGGAGATAGGAAGAAGAAATCGGTTTTGGATGTTCTAAGACAAGACCCCAATGCAATGGATGTAGACAGGCGCAGAGAGATGAGGTGTTACAACTGTAGAGAAATGGGTCATCTCGCTACAAGGTGCTTCAAACTGAGAAAGGAGAGAAGAGAAGAAGTGAGGATTATAGAGGAGGCAAAGGAGGATTTTTCCTTGGGCAGGGAGTAAGCAGCAACTTGCCTGCCTTAATAGACTTGAAAGTTTGATTACCAAATAAAGTAATGAAAAACTTTTTAGACTACTTTGGTGCAAGAAAATACAAAGCAAACAAAGGCTACTCAATGGAATGGGTAGCAAAGAAATTTTAATAGAATAACGAAGAAGAAGCAATAGGCATACTAAAAGTGTGGGCCCATAGTTTGAGAAAAGGGGAATGCACAAAAGAAAAGCTGAAAGAGTTGAATGAAATAACAGATGATGAAGTCCTAATAGCTCTCAAAGTACTAGAAGAACTTTCGATATTTAGGAAAATAGGAGATAAGCAATTAAACATTTAAGTTAAGCTATCAACAACAAATACTTATAGAACATTTTACAAATGGGCCTTAGTCGACTTAGGAAGCTCAAGCTCGTGCATAAGTTGAAGATTCATAAAGGAAAACCTTATCAATACCCACCTGCTACCATTTCCAATTATCTGCTATAATGCTGATGGCTCAACCAACAAAGATAGAAGCATTATGGAAATTGTAGAGATAAACATAACTATTGGTGATCATCAAGAGTTAATTTAGCTATCAGTAACCAACCTAGGCAGCCACAACCTATTTTTAGGGTACAACTGGCTACAGAAGCATAATCTAACCATTAATTGGAAGAATTCCTCAATAAACCTTCAAAACTGTTGACAATAGTGTAGAAAGATTTACGTTTTGAGAGAACCAGAGGAAGAAACAGAAGAAGAAATAGAAGAAGATGGAATAGAAGATGAAGAGAAAGTGTTATTTATCAACTTAAAAGAAGAAGCGTGGAGGAGAGAAAAACTAAGTATCAGAAGTAGAGATGAAGACTTAAGAGAAGTGGAAGAAAATATTCCCAAAGAATACATAGACTTTAATAACCAAGTCTTCAATAAGGTTATGTTTGAAAAGCTACTAGATCAATCCAAATGGGACCATACTATCGAGTTAATACCAAATGCAATACTAAAAGACTGCAAGGTGCACCCGTTAAATATCAAAAAACAAGAAAAACTCGATAAGTTCCTTGAAGAGCATCTGAAGTTAGAACAAATTTGATCTTCCAAGTCACTATGTGTGGCCCTCTTTTTCTTTATAAAAAAGAAGGATGGATCTCTATGACCAGTACAAGATTATCAGCGACTTAACGAAGTAATGATAAAGAACAAATACCCATTGCCGTTAATCCAAGAATTGATAGACAAAGTATGAGGAGCCAAATATTTCACCAAACTTGACATTCAATGGGGATACAACAATATGAGGATCAGAGAGAAAGACGAGTAGAAGGCTGCCTTCCAAACTAACAAAGGTCTGTTCAAACCTCTAGTCATATACTTTGGCATATGCAACTCACTGGCGATCTTTCAACTTATGATGGACACTTTATTCTGCAAGCTGATAATGTCAGAGAAAATCATAATCTATATGGATGACATCCTAATCTTCACTCAAATAATGGATGAGCATAAGAGCATAGTAAAGCAAATCTTACAGATACTAGCCAACAACAAATTATCGCTCCATCTGAAGAAATGCAAGTTCCACCAAACAAAGATTGAATACCTTGGAGTCATCCTGTTACAAGATAGTGTAGAAACTGATCCCACCAAGACAAAAGGGGTAGCCCAATAGCTAGAATCTCGAGACAAGAGAGAAGTATGACAGTTTCTAGGATTCTGTAATTTCTATCACAGATTCATACCTGGGTTCACATAAGTAACCAAACCATTGACCAAGTTAACAAGGAAGAAAGCATGGAAGTGGCAAGAAGAAGAAAAGAGTGCCTTCAATAAACTCAAAAACAAGATAACGAATCCTCTAATACTAGCCATCTCTCATCCCAAATGAAGGATGCAACTAGAAACTGATGTCTCTGGTTATGCTTGTCATATGATGGAAAATACCCATTTAATAATATAATTTCTTTTAAGTTTGTCTACTTATACATATTCTAGCTGGTTGTCATATGACGGAAAATAACCATTAAATAATATAATTTCTTTTATATTTTATATTATTACTAATTTTTTGCTCCTAAACTCCTGTTGTCTACTTCTATAGGATCACAATGTAGATTAGTTACTGGTACTCCTCCTATTCTGGACTTAGTATAAGTACTCCAGTAGTTATATCCTAGTTCCTTAGTTTGTAGATTAAAGTCATTTACGTTTTTAATATCCATCTTCACTCCTATCAATATATACCACTCCTCTCCTGAACTCCTGACAACAATTCTGTCCTCCTGAAATATACAACCACATACACAACAGCAGATCGAGGCACAGCACACAAGCTGAGACCAAGGTTGTTTCCCCACTTTTGTTGTCAACTCCCTTCCACTCCAGAGTAATTCTGCTCTACTCCAGGTCACTCCACTCCTGCTCTGCACATTCTTAACAGAATCTATGAACTAAAATTAGTCACTATCGCACTCAACTACCTCGACTTTACTATATTCACTCGTTTGCTCCACTATTCCTGTCCTTCACACTGATTGATGTCTAATTCCATTCGTTCAACTACAGTGTCTCCAGCAGGTATAGTCTCCGGATGCTCTAGAACCATGCTGCATTGGAACAAATAAGTTCAGTTTCTGACCCCTCATCCCTAACTCCTACATCCTCAACCTTCACTCCAGAGTCGACCAACTAGTCTGACTTCAGATTCTATGTCTTCACAACCAGTTGCTTCTATCATTGAGTTTAATTCTTTCATTTCACAGTCTAGCCAATCTGTCCATCCGCCCTCTGCCAATATAATCAATGCTCTTCACCATCTGTCCAATACCCTAGGACGACCTCCAGTTGTTCCTCCTGTTAAGGTCCATGTTCTGGATGTCTTTGACAGAACAGACCCACATCAACTGCACCATTTCCTTTTCCAATGTCGTCTTTACTTCTGCTCTGGACCAACACTCTTTAAGTCAGATGTTGACAAAGTCAATTTTGCAATGACTTACGTGTCTGGAGTAGTACAAGATTAGCTCCAGGTAGCATTGGAATAGGAGGATCAAGACATTTATCATGTGTGGCTATACTTCTGGCCTTCCTTCATCAAAGAAATGCACACTTGCTTTGGCATCCCAAACATTGTAGTGGAAGTGGCTTACTTCTTAGATCATCTCTATATGAATCCTGACAACCAGATTGCAACTTACAACGTTGCTTTTCTCTGGTACTCCACTGAGTTACAGTGGACGGAGAATGCTCTCTGCCATAGGTACTATTCTGGACTTCCTGATCATATTCAGGATATTATTTCCACTTGTGAAGGAGGTAAACCCTCCACCTTCCAGACTTTATATTCCACAGCTGTCTCTATTGACAATCATTTCTGGGAACGAAAACACGAGTCCGAAAGGGCTCTGCACTCTGCACTGCAACATTCTTTATATCTGGAATGCTCTGAGTCTGTCTCTTATTTGTCAATCTCTGACCCTTGTTCCAATATTGACGTGTTATGAGAGCCCTAAGAAGGAAAAAGTCTCCCTGCATTCAAACACTTGATTGCAAATATCAAGACATATAATGAAGACAAGATATAAATAGCATGGGAACTTAAGTAATCATATCATGTGATGAGGTTATGTGATTGTAGAACATTCTAGAAGGACATGTGATCGTGGACTAGTAGTGTACAGCCACTTGTAAAAGTAGTATAAGTAGGTGGTCCAATCCAACGAAGAACTCCATCGAGTTCTTCCTAAACACTCATCCCGAGTAGTCCCTAAGTCATCAAGGCTCTGTGATAACATGACGCCTTGGAGTTTTCTGATATCTATCCTACTTAGCGACACACTCCGCCTCTGGACATCTCTGACTCTGACTCCAGATTGTTGTCGTCTGTCTCCGATTCTGGTTCTATAGTCTCTAAGTTTTCTGCTAGTGCTCTGTTCTCTGCTCTGCAACAAATTCCATTGTTGGAGCTCTCCGATTTTGATTCTGTTCTGTCTTTCTCAACTTCCGGTTCTATTCCTAGGATTCCGGAGTCTCCAGTCAAACTTGAGTCGCTAGTAGACTCGCTCTCTAGACTTGGTAGCAGTCTCTCTTCAGAGTCATTGTTCTAGGTCTTCTTTTTCTGCTAATCTGTATCTGCTTTTGCTTCTTGGTCTCCGTTCTGCCTGTTCTTGTTTTGTTCTTAGTCTGGTTCTGTTCTCTGCCTTGTCTGGTATTTCAATTTGACTCTTGTTCTTCAATATTCCTCTGGCTATACAATGATAATTATTGTCCAATCCTCCACTCCAGACTATGGTTTCTGTGTTATAACCACCTCTGGCAAATTTCCACTCCTATTTCCCTGGCTTTGCATGAATCTTCTTGGGCTTCCATGCTACTCCACTTGTTCTGTCTTGCTTCTTAGTCCAGGATCTGTAAGGGAGCACTCAAAGGCGTCCCAGAATATGCTCAACTATAGTAGAAGAGGCATCTTAAGTTAGATCAATGAATAGTCCAGGAGATCAAACTAATGTTGAGGTAAGGTATTCTACCATATATCACTAGCTACTTATACTAGACTAGCCTGGTCTGTGCGCTGGTTGCTATGGGAACACAGATCAAGACACTAATAACTATACTACCTAATAAGGTTATATAGTATGTACCATGGTGATAAGAACAAGAGGGAAGGGAACTATTAATAGCAGACTCCGAGAATCCAAGGGCAAGCTAGATAATGCTTACCCATACCAGGTTATCTAAGCTACTATAAGCTGTCCCCTTACAAGATCTGTGATATATCTCACTCCAATCTGTTGATTGACCAAAATATAATCACAACCTATCCTACTGAATCTGCCTGAAGTACTTGCATCTGTCTGATGTTTCCAACTTTCATTGGTTCACCACTCCAGTGTAGTCAAATTTCTGACCACTATTCCTATCTAACGACTCCGCTCTAGACTTGTCAAATCTGTCATTCCGACAACTCCTCTGCAAATCCCAGCCTCCACCGAGCTTTCATGCTCAATCTGGGACCTCCATGTCCACTCCAGGTTTCTGCACCTATCTCTATCTCACTGTCATGACTTGGCAAAACGGCTAAGTCATTATTTATATTTCTTTTCTTTTTCTTTTCTTTTCTTTTAATTGGACTTACAACTACAAGGTGGAGCACGGGAAAGAGTCATGTGACTTTGTCACAAATGTCACAATAGTGTGACGAATGGTCACAGTGTGTCACATGACTAGGATAATATGAGGACCATGAGAGAGTAAGCGTATAGCCACAGTAGTAAAGTGTATAAGTAGGTAGAGGAATGAGCGAGAACTTCATTGAGTTCTCTTTGTCAGACTCTAAACAAAGAGATAGTTGGCTTAATTCCAGTCATCGGACTTTAGACGCTGACATCCGGAGCAATGCCGGGAGAGAGAAGCAATGGCAAAGGAGTTGGAAATTAAGCCAATGGATGGTGAAAATCCCTGCAAGAGGTGTGCCAATTTCAGCATACTGTGCCTACCATAGGACCTTCCATGAGTTTTGTATCTTGTTGGAATAAAATCATCAGCTAATTTAGTTTTAGGAACACAATATCCTGTTCTTCTTGTGCCAGGGCAAAGGCCGCTTGCAAGTCTTTCGACACAGATAGAGCGTGAAGAAAGACAAAGGAAGAAACGGCGAGGAGGGCACAAGCAAGAAAGATGAAGCAACGGATGGATGCAGAGTAGAAGAAGCAAGTGTTGGAGAAGTTGGAGAAGGTGGATGAATTGGTTGTCCAGGTCTGGAGGGTTGCGGATGCACTAGAGAGGATAGCAGGAATGAGATCGAAGACTCCAGAGGACAACATAATCTCCTGGCCAGAGTTTGGAGGAGAGGAAACAGAGACATTGGAGAGGATGGACAAGGGAAAAGGCAGAGAGATTGTGGAAGAGAAGTGTGATAACGAGCAGTCTAAGATAGACATCAAGGTTAGAGAAGATGAAATAGAAGGGGTAGAGGATGAACTAGGGACTCTAGTGTTGTCTGTGCAGTCCAACGGAGTAGACAAATTATAAATTTGTAACTTTTTGAATAAATTTTATGTCTGGTACAGAAATTTGTATTTTCAGAGGAGTGGTTTAATCCCTATCCCCCCCTTAAGGCTAGGTGTCCCATTGCCTAGTGACAAGAGTAAGAGATTGATGTATTAGAGTCACAGTCCTAGACTCTGGTGCGAGTAAACCATGGAATAACAGAGACAAACTTTTGAAAAAGTTCATTGGCGACAGTCCAGATGGTGAGTGTCAGTGTCTAAAGTCCGATGACCAGAATTAAGCCAACTGTCTCTTTGTTCAGAGTTTGACAAAGAAAACTCGATGGAGTTCTCACTTATTCCTCTACCTACTTATACACTTTACTACTGTGGCTATGCACTTACTCTCTCATGGTCCTCATGTTATCCTAGTCATGTGACACACTGTGACTGTGACATGACCATTCGTCACACTATTGTGACATTTGTGACAAAGTCACATGACTCTTTCCCACGCTCCACCTTGTAGTTGTAAGTCCAATTAAAAGAAAAGAAATATAAATAATGACTTAGCCGTTTTGCCAAGTCATGACACCGGAGTCTCCTTGGGAAGATAACGGACTTGTTGTCTTTTGGTTAAGGGGGAAAGATTAATTAGATTCATCTTCTCCTCAGATGGAGGAAATACCAATGGTCTCAGATTCACTTTCTTCAGCCAATTCTTTCTCCACACCTGTATGACTGCTGCCTGTCTCTTCGCTTCCTGATGGAAGGCGTTGTCCATCTCTTTTTGTCTCTGCCATTCTTCCTTTGCCTTCATCTGTCTCTCTGCTTCCTCTTTCTGTTGTCTCTCTTCCTCCACTCGCCTCCTCAGTTCCTCCTTCTGTCTTTTTTTCTCTGCTGCCCTTGTTTCTTTTCTTATTCTCTGCTCTGCCTGTTATTGCTCCTCTTCCTTCCAGAGCCTTACCCCTGCCTCTTCCCTTCGTTTTACGAGCTCCTGCTCATATCTTTTATTATCAGAGTCAGACATAGTACTAGAGTTAATGGTGCTGTACGACAACATTGTGGTTTGAAATCAAGAAGGAAAATTTCATGGAGCTGAATTTTAAACCTTTGGATCAGGTGATAATTATATTGCTTATCCATCAGGGCTTCGAGGGCTCAGCCTTAAGGGGAGAATACTGTCATATAATAGAAAATACCTATTTAATAATATAATTTCTTTTATATTTTATATTATTACTAATTTTTTGCTCCTAAACTCCTGTTATCTACTCCTATAGGATCACGATATAGACTAGTTACTGGTACTTCTCCTATTCTGGACTTAGTATAAGTACTCTAGTAGTTACATCCTAGTTCCTTAGTTTGTAGATTAAAGTCATTTATGTCTTTAATATCCATCTCCACTCCTATCAATATATACCACTCCTTTCCTGAACTTCTAACAACAATTCTGTCCTCCTGAAATATGCAACCACACATGCGACAGCAGATTGAGGCACAGCGCATGAGCTAAGGCCAAGGTTGTTCCTCCACTTTTGTTGTTAACTCCCTTCCACTCTGGAGTAATTCCACTCTACTCCGGGTCACTCCGCTCCTGCCCCGCACGTTTATGACAATGCTATAAGAGGAGTATTATCTCAACAACAAGAAGACAGCTCATGGAAACCCATCGCTTACCTGTCTAAAGCAATGAATAAGATGAAAAGGAACTACGAGATCTATGATCGAGAATTGTTGGCAATTATGGAAGGACTTAAACAATAGAGACAATATCTTATAGGAAATAATCAGTTTGAAATATAGACTGATCATAAAAACTTAGGATATTTCAAGAAACCGCAAAAGCTCAATTGTTGTCAAGCTCGATGGATGACAGAGCTCCAAGAATACAACTTCCAGCTAGTACACAAGCCCAGTAGCTCTCAAAAGAAGGTGAATGCATTGTCTAGGAGACTAGATCATAGCCAAGAAAAGAGTGATAACAAAGATCAAATGGTGTTAAAAAAAGAATGGTTCAGGAACATTATGACCCAAGAAGGAGAGTTTTGGAAAGAGATAGAAGAAGTAAAAGAGTTTGCAGAAGAAGTGCAGGAAGCAGTAACAAGATTGGAAGAAGGCTAGAGGAGAGAAGAAAAGGTGATACTGTGGAAGGAGAGGATTTACATTCCAGATTTGGCCACACTTCAAGAAGAAATTGTCACTAGACACCACGACTCTGAACTAGTAGGATACCTAGGTTATACCAAAATGTATGAACTAATTACAAGAAATTATTGGTGGCCGTGAATGCTAGAAGATATAAAACAATATGTTATAGGTTGTGAAAGATGCCAAGTGAATAAACCCAACCGACAACCCAAGAGAAATAATCTCCATTCTAACAAAGTCCCAAAAGGCCCCTGGGAGGTTATTAGTATCAATTTAATAGAACCACTACCAGAGTCATCAGGATACGACAGAATATTAGTGATAGTAGATCGCTTTTCAAAAATGGCTCACTATATACCAATCAACATGAACATCATGGTACAAGGGGTAGCCAAAGTGTCATGGAATCGAGTCTTCAAGGACATAGGAATCCCTCAAAAGGTTATTAGTGATCGAGGACCACAGTTTGTGTCTAAGTTCATAAAAGAGCTATGCTGTCAACTCAGAGTAGAAAGAAACCCTTCAACTGCCTATTATCCCCAAACTGATAGACAGATGGAATAGGTTAATCAAGAACTCAAACAGTATCTGAGACTATACTGCAACTACAGACAAAACGACTGTCAGCGTCTAAAGTCTGATGACCGGAATTAAGCCAACTGTCTTTTTGTTCAGAGTTTGACAAAGAGAACTCAATGGAGTTCTCGCTCATTTCTCTACTACTTATACATTTTACTACTGTGGCTATGCGCTTACTTTCCCATAGTCCTCATATTACTCTAGTCATATGATATCCTGTGACTGTGACCTGTGACATGACCATCCGTCATACCAATTGTGACATTGTGACAAAGTCACATGATACTTTCCCATGCTCCACTTTGTAGTTGTAAGTCCAAGAAAAGAAAAGAAAAAGAAAAGAAATATAAATAATAACTTAGCTGTTTTGCTAAGTCATGACACCACCCCCCTTTTAAGTTTCCTCGTCCCGAGGAATTTTCTACAACTCGTAGTATGAGTCTACCATGTTGCCCATTTCGTCTTCATCTTCCTCTATCTATTCTCGAATTCCTGATTTTTCTTTCTCAGTTTCTTCTTCTGCTTCTGGGATCGTCTTTATCGTCTCTCTTTTCGTGGGTTTCTTGCCCTTCCATCGTCTCCAGTTCTTCTCCATTCTTCCCCAATATTCCTGGTCATACCACTTGTCTAACCATCTGTACAACATTTTCGCTGTGAACTTCCCTGGTAACTCCCCACACTTGAATGTTGTTTCCTCGCATTCTTGCTGTGTTACATCTTCCATATCTTGCCAATATTCTTTCTCGAATTCTTTGATCGCTTCTTTTGCGTTCTTTAAATTCTCTCTACCTTCCCAAGTATTGGACTCCGCCATAAATCCTTTCCAGCATACCAAGTATTTGTCCTTCCCTCTTACCCGTCGCTTATTTAGGATCCTTTCTACTTCCCACTCTTCTTCTCCCTCGATTATCACTGGGAGTGGTTGCTCCTTTTTCTGCCCCTCTACTTGCCCTACATATCTATGTATTCTACTAACATTGACTACTGGGTGTATCTTTACTGTACTCGGCAATTCCAGTTCTATTGCGTTCGACGATATAATTTTCTTGATCTTGTAAGGGCCAACAAACCTCTCTGTTAACTTCTCCGTTCTTCTTCCAACCATCTGATATTTCAGGTCCTTGGTACTTAACATGACCAAGTCGCCTACTTTATACTCTTTTATGTTCGACCTCTTCTTGTTGGCATATTTCCTCATGTCTGCTTGCACCTTCCCTAGCGCTGCTTTTGCCTCCTCCTGTATTTCCTTCATCTTTTCAATGAACTTTTCTGCTCCTTCATACTTCCCCTTTTTCCTCCCCTCAAACCCCATCCTGGGATCTTGCCCATAATT
>Ga0153961_1000361_pt1 | contig 12131 bp, 15 predicted proteins | sample TSFL045MetaG_FD_104748 | JGI IMG/M metagenome (GOLD analysis project Ga0153961, IMG submission 104748) | Attine ant fungus gardens microbial communities from Florida, USA - TSFL045 MetaG | ecosystem: Host-associated > Fungi > Mycelium > Unclassified | place: USA: Florida, Withalacochee...
CTTGTCTACAATAGCCTGTACAGCACGGGCAAAGCTTGCAATAGGTGCCTGGAATGCACCAAGTACATTAGCAAGAAGTACCTCACGAGTAGGAAGCTTAGCTAAGCTTTGGATTTTGTCCATATCAATAATGTCGCTATCCATATAGCCTGTCTTAACCTCAAAGTTATCGTGAGAATCAGCAAACTTACAAAGAATACGAGCAGCAGCTACGTAATCCTCGTCTGAAGTTGCAAGAGCAGTTGTGCCCTCAAGTACTTCCTTCATATCAGCAAGACCTGCATTATCAGCAGCTCTTGATAACATTGTGTTCTTTACAACTGTATACTTAACACCGGCCTCTCTTAGCTCTTTACGAAGCTTTGTGTCATCTTCTACAGTAATACCTTCATACTTAACAACAATACCTGCTATAGAGTTTTGCAGTCTTTCTGTTAGCTCAGCAACTAATGCCTTCTTTTGTTCAAGAACCTTTTCACTTGCCAAAATATTTCACCTCCATAAAGTAATAGGTGATATGCAACAAAAAAGTGCCTTCCACTTGCGAGGAAAGGCACAGAATGACTTTATATGTCTTACTGGCATGTCCTCGGCAGGTAGGTAACTTCCTGTTATGTGCAATACACCTGCTGTCTTTGAACAGCGTTTATACCATTACATAAAGTAAAGGATTTGTTTGATTAGCCCTCTGTATTCTGACCGCCAACCTTGTTAGGGTTAATACGAACACCAGGACCCATTGTGCTTGTTACAGCACATGACTTAATATACTGACCCTTTGCAGCAGCCGGCTTAGCCTTAACAATAGCCTCCAATAGAGTATTGAAGTTCTCAACCAGCTTTTCTTTGCCGAATGAAGACTTACCAATTGGGCAGTGAATAATATTTGTTTTATCAAGACGGTACTCAATCTTACCGGCCTTAGCCTCTTTAACAGCCTTAGCAATATCAGGTGTAACAGTACCTGCCTTTGGGTTAGGCATTAAGCCACGAGGACCCAGAATTTTACCTAGACGACCTACAAGACCCATCATATCAGGTGTTGTAATAAGAACGTCAAAATCCATCCAACCCTCTGACTGAATCCTTTGTGTCATTTCCTCAGCGCCTACAAAGTCAGCACCTGCTTCCTGTGCAAGCTTTACATTATCGCCCTTACATACAGCAAGAACCTTTACGTTTTTACCAGTACCGTTTGGTAGAACGATAGCACCTCTAACCTGCTGGTCAGCATGACGGCTATCAACGCCAAGCTTTACGTGGACCTCAACTGTTTCGTCAAACTTAGCAGTTGATGTCTTTACAACTAAATCTAATGCTTCATCAGCATCATAAAACTTTGTTCTGTCAATCAGCTTAGCACTGTCGACATATTTCTTTCCGTGTTTCATTGTGTTCCTCCCTATAAAGTGGTAAAATCGGATCTTTTCCTCCCACCTGGGCAGTTAGATCAATCGACTACTTCTACGCCCATACTACGAGCTGTACCGGCAATCATACTCATTGCCGTATCGATATTAGCAGCATTTAAGTCTGGCATTTTCTGCTCAGCAATCTGCTTAACCTGCTCACGGGTAATCTTTGCAACCTTAGTTTTGTTAGGCACGCCTGAACCGCTTTGAATGTTACATGCCTTCTTAATTAGTACAGCAGCAGGTGGCGTCTTTGTAATAAATGAGAAAGAACGATCTGCATAAACTGTAATAACTACCGGTATAATCATACCAATGTCATTTTTTGTACGCTCATTAAATTCCTTTGTGAACGCCATAATGTTTACACCATGCTGACCTAGTGCAGGACCAACTGGTGGCGCCGGGGTAGCTTTACCGGCAGGTATTTGCAGCTTAATAAAGCCTACAACCTTTTGAGCCATTATTTTTGCACCTCCATAATTCGTGGTATATGGCGGAATGTTCTTAAAATTTACATTCCTCCCACAAGGGATATATTTACATCCCTCAATTCAATAATAACTGTAAACTACAGAATTATCAGCTCATAAATCACTCCAGTGGCTCAGCTTGACCAAGCTCTAAATCAACAGGAGTTTCTCTACCAAACATAGAAACTGTTACTTTTACTATGTTTTTGTCTGTATCAATTTCTTCAACAACGCCTACAAAATCCTCAAGCGGACCGTCTATAATCCTTACGGAATCCCCCACGCTAAGAAACCTCTACACTCTTAACCTCTACGCCCATCTTAATGACCTCGTCATTTGTAAGTGGCACAGGTTTAGATGATGGTCCTACAAAACCAGTACATCCACGAATATTTCGTACAACATACCAAGTTTCATCTGTGTACACCATCTTGATAAATACATATCCCGGGTACAGCTTACGCTCTACTTCCTTTGCTACACCATTGTCACCAATCTCTGTAACAATCTCTGTAGGCACTTTTACACCTTGGATAACGTCTTGAAGATTTCTGTTTTCAACAGTTTTCTCCAATGTAGAAGCGACCTTGTTCTCATAACCCGAATAGGTGTGAACAACATACCATTTTGCTTCTTCTGACATTGCACATCATCCTCTCACGCAATTTAGCTTGCTGATGTCTCCATAACAAGATTCAGCAATGCGAAAAGACCACGATCCAATGCAAAAATAAAGAGTCCCATAACTATAATAATTACCAGAACTATACCAACATTCTTAAATACTGTTCTAGGTGTTGGCCAAGTAATTTTCTTTACCTCTGCTTTGCATTCACGGAAGTATTTTGCAATTCTCGCAAAAATGTTAGGCTTCTTATTCTTTTTCTTTTCAGTCTTTTTCTCGACCTTCTCAGCCATAACTATATACCTCCGTAATTATTTTGTCTCCTTGTGAAGAGTGTGCTTATTGCAAAATCTGCAATGTTTCTTCATTTCCAATCTCTCAGGATCGTTTTTCTTGTTTTTCATTGTGTTGTAATTGCGCTGTTTGCACTCTGTACAAGCTAATGTTACTTTAACTCTCATTAACGGCACCTCCGATTATTGCGGTAAATTTAGCCTCCCTCAAAAATGGGCACAAAAAAATAAGCCCCTTTTTTCCGAGGTAAATATACTATACCATATAAACAAGGTATAGTCAAGACCTTTTTTTATTTTTTGCATATTTAGTAAAATCTTCTCTGTTATTATAACATCAGATTTATTTGTTGTCAAATTAGGCTGTATTTTTGCCAAATTCTTTTAGCTCCATGCTGACAAATCGTGAAATCATTTCTTTGTACAGCGCTTCTGCCATATCAGGGTCGGCACCGTATACTGCCGCTTTATCTCTCACCTTAGCAATAACTGCTTCCACCCTGTTTGGTGCCTTAACGGCATTTTCATTCTTCTTGAAGGCGGACGCCTGTACAACATATTTTCCGCGTTCCGCTATTAATCTTATAATCTCATCGTCTATCCGATCAATATTTGCTCTTACTTCATCAAGGCTGCTGCATTGCATAAATATCCTCCTTTTAAAGCATACACCTCATAAGCTTTTGTCGCTAATGAGGTGTATACAACATTAATAACTATAAATTTCTAATTGCGTCCTTCATTTCTTTTACGTAGTTATAAACGTGCGGAACACACGCTGTACCGTATTCTGCACATATTTTTACAATGGCGCTTCCTACAATTACACCGTCAGCATACTGTGCCATTTGCTTTGCTTGCTGCGGTGTAGATATACCAAAGCCGATAGCTGTAGGTACGTCGCTTACCTCTTTTACCAGCGAAATCATCTCGCCTAAGTTTGTGGTAATTTCCTTGCGTACACCTGTTACCCCCATTGAGGATACACAGTAAACAAAGCCCTGTGCCTCTTTTGCAATGGTCTTAATTCTGTTATGAGAGGTTGGTGCAATCAAGGAGATCACATCTATACCATACTTTTCGCAATATGGGGCAATCTCATTTTTCTCTTCAAAAGGTACATCCGGCACAATAAGTGCGTCAACCTTCAATTCTGCACATCTTGAACAAAACCTCTCTGTACCATACACATACACAGGGTTTATGTATGTCATAAAGGCTAATGGAATATCCGTTTCCGTTCTTACCTCTGCAACCATATCGAAAATTTTGTCAGTGGTTGTACCTGCATTTAAGGCTCTTTCATCAGCCGCCTGAATAACCAAGCCCTCTGCAACAGGGTCAGAAAACGGTATACCAATTTCTATAAGGTCAGCGCCTGCCTTAACCATAGAAAGTATAACCTCTTTGGTAACATTTAAATTAGGGTCACCTGCTGTAACAAAGGGTATAAAAGCCTTACCATTTGCAAAAGCCTTAGCTGTATTACTCATGTAAATCCTCTCCTCTATATCTTGCTATAGCGGCAACATCCTTGTCACCACGACCGGAAACATTAATAACAATAATTTTGTCCTTGCTTAACGTAGGTGCCAGCTTCATTGCATGGGCAATGGCGTGAGCGCTTTCAATGGCAGGAATAATACCCTCTGTCCTTGACAGATACTCAAAGGCATTTACAGCCTCATCATCTGTCACAGGTACATATTCTGCTCTGCCGGTATCCCTTAGATATGCATGCTCAGGACCTACACCCGGGTAATCAAGACCGGCTGAAATTGAATAAACAGGTGCAATCTGACCGTATTCATCCTGACAGAAATATGACTTCATACCGTGGAACACACCCACCGAGCCTGTTGCCATTGTGGCAGCTGTAAGAGGTGTATCTACACCCTTACCTGCCGCCTCGCAGCCTATCAGGCGTACCTGTTTGTCGTCAATAAAATTATAAAAAGCACCTATAGCGTTACTGCCGCCGCCAACACAAGCCATAACAACATCGGGCAATCTTCCCTCTTTTTCAAGCATTTGTTCCTTAATTTCTTTGCTGATTACACTTTGGAAATCACGCACAATGGTTGGAAATGGGTGCGGTCCCATAACTGAGCCTAACACATAGTGTGTGTCACTAATACGGTTACTCCACTCACGCAGCGTTTCGTTTACAGCGTCCTTTAGCGTCATAGTACCGCTTGTAACAGCCTCTACCTCTGCACCAAGCAATCGCATACGATAAACGTTTAGTGCTTGCCTTTCGGTATCCTCTTTACCCATATAAACCTTACATTCAAGCCCCATCAGCGCGGCAACTGTCGCTGTAGCCACACCATGCTGACCTGCACCTGTTTCTGCAATAACTCTTGTTTTGCCCATTTTCTTAGCAAGCAGGCATTGACCGATAACGTTGTTTAATTTATGTGAACCTGTGTGGTTGAGGTCCTCTCTTTTTAAATAGATTTTTGCACCGCCAAGGTCCTTTGTCATTTTTTCTGCATAATAAAGTCTTGAAGGTCTGCCTACATATTCATTAAAAAGCTCTGCAAGCTCCTTTTGAAATTCAGGGTCGTTTTTATAGTGGTTATATGCCTCTTCAAGCTCTATTACGGCGTTCATAAGTGTTTCAGGTATGAACTGCCCGCCGTGATTACCAAATAATCCATTTGACATTTACTTTGTCCTCCTTACTCTTTCTATAATAGCTTTAATTTTATATTCATCCTTAAAGCCGTCTGTTTCAGCACCACTGCTTAAATCCACACAGTAGGGCTGCACATTCTTTATAGCTGCTTCAATATTTCCGACATTCAGACCGCCCGCTAAAAAGAAAGGCTTTTTAAGCTCTGGTATTAGCCCCCAGTTAAAGGTTTCTCCCACACCGCCGTACTCAGACTTTTTATAAGCATCCAGCAACAAATAGTCGCAATCCAGCATTTCAGCCTGCAATACCTGTTGTGCGCCTTGAACACGCACAGCTTTTATTATCGGCTTGTCGGTCAACATTCTCAACAGCTTGATATACTCGTTGTTCTCATCACCGTGCAGTTGTATAACATCTACAATATCTTCATTACAAATGCGTGCCACAGCTTCTACAGGTTCGTTTACAAAAACACCTGCAGCCTTAATATTGCTGTCAAGCATAGCCTTTAAACCTTTTGCCAGCTGCAGAGTTACCTGTCTTTTACTTTTTGCAAACACAAAACCTATAAAATCCGGTTTATATTTATTAACATACTCAATATCACACTTACGTCTTAAGCCACATATTTTTACTAAGCTCATTTTAGCTCACCGCCGTTTAAGGTAACAAGCATTTCTCTTTTATTTCTGCTGCGCATAAAGGTTTCTCCAATAAGCACAGCGTTTACATCAGCCTGCTTAAGCACGGTTATATCCTGCGGGGTTTTAATTCCGCTTTCAGCTACAAAGATAACATCACTTGGCACTAGCTTACGCAGGCTTGTGCTGTTATTAATGTCTACCGTAAAATTTTTAAGATTACGATTATTTACACCGACAATTCTTGCACCTGCCTGTAAAGCTGACCTAATCTCCTGACTGTCATGTGCCTCCACCAATGCAGAAATACCCAGCCTATCACATATATTTATATACTTCTTAATGGTTTCTGTATCAAGCAATGCACAAATAAGCAGTACGGCAGACGCACCCATAGTCTTAGCCTGATATATCATATATTCATCAATAGTAAAATCCTTACGAATTATAGGGATATCAACAACCCTGCTGACTTTCTCAACATACTTATCATTGCCTAAAAAGTAATCAGTTTCAGTTAAAATTGAGATAGCACTTGCCCCTGCCTGCTCATATTCCTTGGCAATATCCATATACGGAAAATCCTCTGCGATTATCCCCTTAGAAGGCGACGCTTTTTTTATTTCACAAATAAAAGACATTCCTTCTTTTTTTAGAGCCCTTTCAAATGGAAATCCTGTGTCGCTGTTCATTGACAAAGCTTTGTTCTTCAGCTGTTCAGGGGAGATTTCCTTCTTATTTTTCTCTATCCTTTTTCTTGTGCACCAAGCAAGCGTGTCTAATATTTTGTCGCTCATCAGCACACCTCGTTAGTTGCCTTTACAAACTCTTCAAGCTTAGCCTTAGCTTTGCCGGTATCAATGGTTTCTGCCGCAAGCTTAATTCCGTCAGCAATACTGCTTACCCTTCCTGCTATATATAGAGCTACACCGCTGTTAAGTAATACTACATCTCTTTTTGCACCCTTTTCACCATTCAGAATAGACATAGCAATTTTAGCGTTCTCCTGCGGGTCGCCGCCAATTAAGTCTTCTTTAGAGCACAGCGACAATCCGTACTCCTCAGGGTCAATCTCCAGCTTGGTAATTTTATCACCTTTAATTTCGCAGGCTGTCGTTTTTGCAACAAGCGAAACCTCGTCAATACCGTCCTGACCGTAAACAACCATGCCCTTTTCCACACCAAGGTTCTTAAGCACCTGTGCCAGCGGCTCTACAAGATCCTCGCTATATACACCCATTAGCTGAATATTTGCCGAAGCCGGATTAGATAAAGGACCTAAAATGTTAAAGATGGTACGGGCACCCATTTCTTTTCTGACAGGTGCGGCATACTTCATTGCGCCGTGGTAAACAGGCGCAAACATAAAGCACATATTTGTTTCAGCTAATACCTTTTCGTTTTGCTGTGCCGTAATGTCAAGCTTAACTCCTAATGCTTCAAAAACATCAGCCGCACCACATTTGCTAGATACACTTCTGTTACCATGCTTTGCTGTAGGTACGCCTGCCGCCGCTGTGACTATTGATGAAATTGAAGAAATATTAAAGGTAAAGGCTTCGTCGCCGCCTGTTCCCACAATTTCAAGGGCGTCTGCGTCATGGTTCAGGTGTACGCCAACTTCACGCATTACCTTTGCACATGCTGTAATCTCCTCTATTGTTTCGCCCTTAATTCTTAATGCAGTTAAAAAAGAAGCTATTTGTGCATTAGTAGCATTGCCTGTCATAATTTCTGTCATAACCTGCTGTGTTTCATCAAATGTCAGGTCATTGCCGTTAATTGTTTTATTAATTGCGTATTTAATCATTTTATTTTCCAGCCTTTCTAATGAAATTTTCCAGCATTTTTTTACCCATTGGGGTTAAAATGGACTCAGGATGAAATTGAAGCCCATAAATTTCATAGTCCTTATGCTTTACAGCCATAACCTCGCCATTTTCTACATCTGTAGAGGTTACCTGCAATTCTTCGGGCAAATTCTCTGCCACAAGCGAATGGTAGCGTGCCACCTCTAAATTTTTCGGCAATCCCTCAAACACCTTACATTCGGTATCTACCGTTACTTCACTTTGTTTGCCGTGCATCAGCTTTACAGCATGGGTTATAGTCGCACCAAAAACCTCGCATATAGCCTGGTGTCCAAGACAAACACCCAGCATAGGGTACTCACCCTTAAGTTCTCTTATAACCTCTTCGCACACACCGGCATTCTTTGGATAGCCGGGACCCGGCGAAAGAATTATGTGTGTTGGGTTAAGCTGCCTGATTTCATCCACCGTTATTTTGTCATTTCTGTAAACCTGTATGTCGCTTTCTATACTCCCCGCTGTCTGCACTAAATTGTAGGAAAAGCTGTCATAGTTATCAATAAGCAATATCATAATTTTTACCTCTTTCCCTTAAGGCAAGTCAGCTGTAGCGGCACTCTTTACAGCATTCATTACAGCCAACGCCTTGTTATAGGTTTCAATATATTCAGAATGAGGCACACTGTCGGCAACAATACCCGCACCCGCCTGAACATAAACCTTGTTTTCCTTCTTTACGACCATTCTAATGGCAATGGCAACATCTAAGTTGCCGTTAAAATCTACATAGCCTAAGGCACCGCCGTAAACGCCACGTGGGTACTGCTCAAGCTCCTCGATAATCTCGCACGCCCTTATTTTAGGTGCACCCGAAAGCGTACCTGCCGGCAATACCGACTCTACAGCGTCAAAGGCGTCCTTGTCATCACGTATGTCCCCCTCAACCTCTGAAGCAATATGCATAATCTTGGAATACTTGTTAATAATCTTATAGGCTGTAACCTCTACAGAATCTATTTTCGCAATCTTACCAATGTCATTTCTACCAAGGTCAACCAACATATTGTGCTCTGCAAGCTCCTTTTCGTCACTTAGCAGGTCCTTCACCAACGCATCATCCTCCGCCTTTGTTTTCCCTCTCGGGCGTGAGCCTGCGACAGGATAGGTTGAAAGCCTGCCGTTATTCAGTCTTACTAACGTTTCCGGTGAGGTACTTATAATCTCATCACCGTCACACATCATATAAACCATATAAGGCGATGGATTAGTCACACGCAGAACACGGTATGCGTCTATCAAATCTCCTTCATAGTCACTTTCAAAACGTCTTGATACCACACACTGGAAAATATCACCGTCATAAATGTATTCCTTAGTTTTTTCCACCATACTGCAAAATTCATCCTCAGTCATATTAGACTTAAAATCTACATTGTTATACGGTTTAGTTTTTTGCAGCGGCTTTTGCTCAGTGATTATTGAAATTATCCTGTCAATGTCCTCACAAGCCTTTTTATACTGTCGCTGCGGGTCATAGGTTTTCATATTAACAATAACACTTATTTTTTGTTTAAGGTGGTCATATGCTATTACCTTGTCAAAAAACATAAGGTCGAAGTCATTAAACCGGCTTTCCCTTAGCTTTAAAATCGGCTCAGCCACAGCTATCATACTGTAGCCAAAGTAGCCTACCAAGCCCCCGGTAAAAGGTGGTATACCATCAAGCTTAGGTGTTTTATAGTTTTTTAAAAATTCTCTTATTACGTCAAACGGCTTATCAGTTTCAACCTCTTTCGCACCCTCTCCCTCTATAACCAGCTTACCCTGTTTATAGTAAATACGTGACTTAGGGTCAAAGCCTATAAATGAATACCTGCCCCACTTTTCGCCGCCCTCTACACTTTCAAGCAAATAATACCTTTCAGATATTGCAGTTATTTTTCTTAACAACGTAATTGGTGTACTAATGTCTGCATATATCTCTTTTGTAATTGGAATAACATCATAGGACTGTGCTAATTCCGCAATTTCTTCAAACTGAGGTTTCACCATTTTATACTCTCCCTTCAAAGCAACTCAACATATTTATGTGATATTGTCATAAATTTTGCAATAAAAAAAGCCTTCATCCCAACAAATAAGGGACAAAAGCAAAACTCCTGCGGTACCACCCAACTTGACGTAAAAACGCCCACTCATCACGCACTAACATACGCTCCTTTTTTAACGATAAGGTAACCGTCAACGCCTACTAAAATAATTTTCGGGTTGCCCTCACAGGTCCATTCACAGGCTTTTGGCAATTCTGCTTACACCAAATGCAAAACTCTCTTTGTACCGCCAAGCTTTGTTACTACTCCTGCTCACAGGTTTAAAATATTTTATTTGTTAATATTATATACCTAACAAATTATATTGTCAACAATTTTTGCATAATTATTTTTATTTTACATAATATTCATTTTCCAACAGCTTATGAAATATATTTTAAATTGCATTTTATGAGGTTAGTGATATAATATGGTTGTACATAGGCGATGTTTTATTAAATAATTATTAAGTATTATGAAAATTTAGGAGTGATTTAAATTATATGATTATTGATATGCACTCACACATTGGCTGTATTATGGATTTCAATATGCCTGAGGAAAATTTAATTAAGTCTATGGACAAATATGGAATTGATTTTTCAATTTGCTCAAGCTGCGAATCAGCCTCTTTTGACCACAACGGTAAAACCCTGCCTTATACCGTACAAAAATCTCAAGAGGAAACCTATGAACAGACTATAGCGTTTGCACGCAAACACAAAGGCAGAATTGCTGTTATGCCGTGGGTTACACCGCACTATGAAGGTGTTACCCCTAAGCTTACTGCCATAATCAAAGAAAATCTGGACATTACAGTAGGAATTAAAATTCACCCTGTACATTCCCTAATCAACTTTAACTCACCGCAGGTAGAGGAGTATATTAAACTTGCAGAAGGCTTTAACCTTCCTATTTTAACACACACAGGCAACACCGCTGAATCATGCTGTGAGAGTGTTTATGAAATGGCTGTAAAATACCCTAAGGTAAATTTTATTATGGGGCACATGGGACTTGGTACCGACAATCAAGAAGCTATAAAGCTAATCAGAAAGCAGAAAAATCTTTATGGTGACACTGCGTGGGTGCCTGTGAAGTCTACCATACAGGCAATCATGGAATGTGGTATAGAAAAAATATTGTTTGGTACAGACAATCCAATTGACGGTATTGACACGCTGGATGTAAACCCAAAGGGCGAGCGCTCTCTTTACCAACAATATTTTAACGAGCTTAAGGAGCTTTTAACAAAAGACGATTATGATATGCTTATGTATAAAAATTCTGTTAGAATCTTTAAGCTTAAGGGTTTGTTAAGTAATAAATTATAGTTAAACTTAAACTGCATATTATTAGTAATACAACAAAAACAGCTGCTTTCGGTCATAAAAACCAATGCAGCTGTTTTTATCATTTTACTATTCAATTAATTCGTCATATATGCTTGATATTTCCTGTGATACTTTATAACAACGATTTCCTTATCAATCTCCTATAGAGCGTAAATCTATAAGCCATCCTGTCTTTGCGTCATAACATATAGTGAACTTTCCCTATATCTGCACCGTCGGTGTATTCCTTGATAAGCTCAGAGTTTTCATCAATATCGTCAATTTTCAGGCAGCATTCTTTCAGCTATAGTTATCAACACTACCTATAAGCTCTATTTACAGAGTCATGACTTGTTGAACAGCAAGCTAATCCAATCAAGGTTAAAGCCAAGAAAGATATATCTATTATTTTTTTACCCATAACAGCCCATATTCTGAGATATTATTTAACCACCAAAGCATAAGGCTTAAGCAAAGCCATAATAAATACCCGTGTTATCGTCGTAGCCGTCGTTATCATTGTCAACAAAATCATCAGGGAAAATTGTGTCCGCACCATTCGACTCGTTGTCACTGTTAATATCAGTATTGTCAATTACAGCACCGACTTCAGTTATATCTTCAACAGGCTCGGTAACAACCGTAGGTGCCTCGGTAGGAGCTTCTGTCGGAACATCTGTCGGTGCTTCCGTTAGTACTTCTGTCGGAACCTCTGTTGATATCTCGGTAGAAGCTTGGGTGGGTGTCTGTGTTGCCTGCGGCGATGTTGGAGCAGATGTGGCAACACCTGTAGCTTCTACAGTGGCAGGC
>Ga0153961_1000362_pt1 | contig 12120 bp, 12 predicted proteins | sample TSFL045MetaG_FD_104748 | JGI IMG/M metagenome (GOLD analysis project Ga0153961, IMG submission 104748) | Attine ant fungus gardens microbial communities from Florida, USA - TSFL045 MetaG | ecosystem: Host-associated > Fungi > Mycelium > Unclassified | place: USA: Florida, Withalacochee...
GAAAGCTAGGAGATGGCTAGCTGGGAAGGTTTCTTTGGACGAAATGGGCCAATCAGAATAACGTCCTTTGAGAGTTCGAGATGTAGGAGCGAGTCTTCGACTTTCGGTTCTGAGGATCTAATTTCCTGATGCCGTTGGGTACGGGTTTGGGTACCAGTGACTCAAGTCTTTCGCGAATAGATTATTGAAGAACTTTTCCTAACTGAGACCAATCTTTGTTCTCACCTATCTATGAACGAGGAGAATGTACGAGGATACGGGAACCCACGTATGAGAGATCTGGTCCTTCCGGCTCTAATTCTTTCTCAAATCAAGCGGACTGGGATGGGAATGGATCAGTGGGTAGGAGCCTTTTACTAAAATGGGCCGATGAGCTTTAGCCCCTGGGCGGGATCAAACAATTCTCTTCTCGAAGCCAAGCCATCCATTAACTAAAAAAAGCTTGCGGGCTTTCACCGGGTTCGAAGAGATATGCCAATATAGCTTCAGTGGATCTAGTGGGAATGAGATTCTATGCCCAAGTAAGTCTCTTAAGAGTCAAGCTTGCCTAACCGCAGAAGTAGGACCGAGGACCAAGAGCTCGGGAAATAAAGATCGGGCATCCAGCTTTGTCGTAAGAACACTGACTTCGAACAAAGAAAGGCCGGGTGGTCTGGCTCCAGGTGTGCCCCTATCCTAGTCAAGTTTGAACTTCAGGTCATTCCACTTAGCTCTGGCACTGTCCAAAGAAGCTTGACCTGCGGCATGCATCTCGTCAGCCTTCTCTGCCTCGTCCCATGCCGCGAATAGACGACTGTATTCCGCCTTCTCTAATTTGCAAAGCTGCTCGCCCAGTTCAGACAGCTCAGCTTGTTTCTGAGAGAGGCGATTCTGGATCTCCATCACTTGTTGGTGCTTAGCGCTTTCCTCCTCATGGAGTGAGTCTCGCCTAGCTAACATGTCCCGCACCTTCGCAGCAGATTCATTAACCATGTCTCGCCCGGCCTCATATGATGCCTTTCTCTTTGGGAACATTGTCAAAATCAAAATCATGGTAACAAGCGAGCCGCCGCTTTCATGATCAGTAATCAAAACGAGAAAATGATTCCCTTTCTCTCAGGGCATTCGATGCAACAGATTCCCCTATTGATTAACGTCCTGAACCACCAGGAGCTATTCTTTCAAGAGCTTATTCGAATTCTATAGCAGTCCTCACACCGGTGATTCAATCAGTTCTTAGTGAAAACATTTCTAGTCCGACAACCGCGGCAACTGAGATAAGACCAAGAGTTCCTACTGTCATGTCACATATTGCATCAAGCACATTCACCTAAAGAAAGAGAAAAGAAAAACTCTTCTTGTTAGCAGCTTTTTCAACCTCGGATGAGGAGTAGTTTAGAAGTAAAGTAAACGCCCGAAAGGAGAATTCTTAATGAATTGAATAAAAAATAGGCTAACTGAACGTCTTTCATTCCTCATCCCTGAACCCGAAAAGACGAACTTGCTTGCGGAGCTAGACCTCTCCCGATGGTGTGTGCTATACCTGGGCTTTCTGTCTGAAAGCAATGTTACAGCCCGCAGGAATTTATTGCAAAGTAGTTGGAAGCTCCGGCTTAGCTTCTAAAGCCTGTCAGTCTTCTATGTCCTATGATCTTTCAGCTTAGGCCCCGTGGGATAAAGGATCTGATCTAAGGCTTTGCCCCATAAGGATCTCATTCTCTAGTGTACCACTTACCGGACCGGTGGGAATAGACAAAGTCTAATGAGTCCTACATGCAGAATGAGTCTATAGTTCTGGCCTTGGGAATCTATTCGTCCCTGCTGTATGCCTTGCTGCTGACCTTATTGAGACAATGGGAGTGCGTCTCATTTGAATAGAAAGTCTTCCGACTGAACAAAGGGAGCAGGCTAGACACTCAAAGAATTCGATACAGCGGGGGGAATGAAGGTCCCCGATCGGATAAGACTCTATGTTTTTATGCTGACAGGGGAAATTGGCTTGCAGAGTATGTCTTTGATGACCGAATGAACGAGAAAAAATCAAACTTTTGCAGAGGGCCACCCAAAAACGGAAGCCACCTCGGGCGCCTTTATCCTCTTGCGCCTGGTATGTGGTCTGCTGTGCCTTATTATTTGGGTGATACTTGCAGTCGGCCAGGCAGTTTCCACTGGTCTTACACTTAGGGCACCAGTCATTGCTTTTCTCTGCCGCATCTTGCACGACGTCTTTGGCCATTCTGAGCACGTCCTTCTTGAGATTTGAAACATCGAACGCCTCCTTCTCCCCTTATTCATTCTATAGGGGCTTTGAACGGTCTTTTGTTTATAGGCTCGTCGCTTGCGCCCCCACTTGCTCCAGTCCGGGTGGAAGAGATTGACTCGGTCTCGGATAGACAGAAAAAGTCCATTCACGAACCACTTCTTATTCAATCAACGTGTCGCCATCGTCTCTCGTGAGTTGGGCTGCGCCTTGAAGCGCGCCAGGTACTGCTTGACTCTTTCCGATGCAGGCATGGACGTTCACTTGTCCATGACCTCGCCCTCATCTTGCACTACTCCAAACAGCGCCAGAAACGACTGACTTGTACAATTCGAAGCGCCTTGTGCGTCTAAGGATCGTCTAGGCCGAAATAGCAGTCAACTGCGGCTTCTCTCAAGGTCTGAGTTCACAACTGACACTTTGAGTCGTTTTCTAGATTGTGTGTGACGTCCATAGCATTTCAGCAGAAGAAGAATGTAATGAGTCAAAAATCAGATTGCGAGTGGGGAGAGCGGGATCGAGAAACTTTGAGGATATGTCCTTCTTATCCCCTCCACTCCTGGCAGTGGGAGTCGGAGATAACCTGGTGCAAGCACGAGCAGGACCTTCATAGGTAGGGGGTATACCCTATAGGTCCATTGCACAACATAGCAACTCACGAGAGACGGCGGCTGATGATGGTAATAAAATGATAAAATGGCTCGGCTCACTCGAAAATAGCCTTACTCTATTGGGCTTTTCCTCCGTTTGCTGTAAGCGATCTATCTCTTCTCCTTTAAAGCGAGAAGTACTAAACGGACCTTAAACTAGAGCCAGGAGACAGATCCGAATACTGACTCGAGGAACAGGCCAACGTAGCTTACGGGGAAGGGGATCATAAAGACTAAACCGGGAGTGCAGTTACCATAGCTAGTTTCCTAATCGAAAGCGGAGAGACATCAACTGTCATCCGTTTCAACCTGAAACGCTTCGCAAACTCACAGGCACACCTCTGATTGATCTCGAATCGCTCTGATACCACATAGTCTCAGAGGAAAGCAGTCCATTATCTCAGCTCTGAGACTATGGCAGATCGAACAAGGGTAAATCCGAGAACGAGCCGTGGGAAAGTCCCCACTTCAAAGCAGCATTTAACGCCTTTTTGAGATAGGTGAGCACTTTTTCTTCTTTTTTATTCATTCCAAATTTTCCCTTGCAACTTTCATAGCATAAACCTTAGCTACTTCACTCTATTCCTACCTTGGGTCACGAGCTCAGCTCGGAAGTAACGGAACTCTCTTCTTTTGCTCCAACAGTTAAGTCAAAGGCTACGAAAAAACCTTCCTCCGTCAGTTCCTTTACTCTCTATCTCTTTAGAGCTTTCTGGTGAAATGAACCAATTCACCATTGAGTTCGATTTGAACTAGTTTCAAAGGCTGGATTTCCCTTGGGGAGAACTAGGTGTTGAAAGAAAATCTCTGGGCATTTGAATTGATTAAAGGGGATAAGCAGGACTAGTAGGTTAATCAGTTGTTTTTGGCAGATTTGTTGCTTTCTACTTCAATCCATTCCTAGCTTGAAAGGACGAGACGTCTAAGACAATAGAGAAAACACTAGGAATCGGGGAGAAAGAGAACTACTAATGAAATCTCTTTACGAACCTCTAACATACGTCATTTCGTAAGTTAAGTCAATCTGACTCCAGAGAGGCCCAGACGGAAATAGTAAGTGATTCCAAGGCTTTTTGAAGTGAGGATAGGGGAATCCCCGCAACATGCGAATGAAAGATTACCGACTGCTGACTTCTTATTACTCTCGGGCTGGCTTCCTTACTGCCCCTAGCTGATCTCTTGAAGCTGGAGGGGAAGAGAGGGCCGACCGCAAGGAAAGGAAGTTAGAATAGAAGTTTCCGAAGATTATGACTGAGATTGAGTCCCGCTGTCTGGAGTCAGAAAGACCTTAGGCACCTAACTTGAAGTTGAAAGCATTGGCATGAATTTCTTAGTCTGTGACCGGGGATTCCCAAAAAGCCATTAATTATCTTACAAAACCTGGTGAATCAAGCCCGGACTTAGTATACAGATAAGCCAGAAGTCAGTCATTCTCTTTAGAATACAAGCCATGCCTTATTCTTTATTACAGTAGCTTCTTCTAAATCTCTCAAGCCCGCCTCCGATCGACTCTTCAAATGGCAGCCTGGAAGTATCTAATTGCCCCTCCAGCTGCTAGTTGTTCCATGAGTAAGGGGCGAGTTTACGACCCTCTTTACGTTTACGTGCCTATATCATTATTTAAAGCTCTTTCTTATAGGCTTTCGGGAGCTGCTTTCAAATGCAATGATTGGGCCCCCTAGACCTGAGGTCTTTACTTAAATTGGTCAGTCAAAGTCTGCTGGCAATTGGCAATTTCATTGGATAAGTCTTTGTTGTTGTAGACTCCTCCCGCTCACGCTAGCTAGTCTTTTTTCATTGATCTTCTTCCCTTATATCTCGGATATCTCCAGCCCGGTGATGAATCTTCTTCCACTCCCAAACCTCTAAGGAGTCGTAGAGCAATGTCTCTATTGGCGGTTGCGCGACCTTCGATTGATCTGCGGATTGCGACTGCACCTGGCGTTGGATCAAGGCTCTCAGTCGCTCAAGACATCGATGCGCCACCGGGTCGACCTGCAACTGGTCCGACGCAACTTACCGGTGATAGTAGCTTCATCACCCGCTATGGAAACCAAAACAACGTCTGGTGCGCCCTCCTCTACTCCTATTTCGGCTCAACTACATGCTGCTCCCTGGCCCAGTCTTTCTACGCATATCTTCAAAGACCTCAAGACTTTTTTTATATGCGCATGTTGGAACCGATTTGTGATCATAGCGACCCGAAACTTACCAGCATGGGATGGGGAGTTGCGATGGATGCCAAGATGAAGACTCCTAAGCGCCAAGGATCTTAGGGGTACCACAAATAGTTGGATCGTAAGACTTTCTCTCACATCCCACTTCCTTCCTAGACCACTCCTCTTCCTACAAACCTCGTGCCCCTTTGGATCTGCGTTCAGAGAAAGGTGCTAAACGCCCTTGTAAAGGAGCTTGGATATTTTTGCATGGTCGATTAGTGAGCATCACATCTCGGTCAATCAATCGGTCCGCTGATCCATCATTCTCTATTGTGCGTGATCACTCACAGCTGGTCTACGTACTGGAGTTCGCCTTCTCTACGACCACCTTCTCCCTTACGGTCGACTGATCTAGTCCCTTTAGTTCGCTTACGCTCACCCTGTAAACCCTCGGTAGCACACCCTTTCTTTAACCCGACGCCCGGGTCAGAGAGTATATATGTACTCTCAATACCAATGACGAGTTGAGGTAATGTTCTCGAAAATAGGGCGGCTTTGAGGAAGAGTAAGAGATAGGAGGCATCTTCTTGACTGGATACTCCCCTTTTTTCATGCGGGATGGCAAGGACAGGCCTTGAAAAGGAAGTAGCTGATATAGTAGCTTCTTCTATAGTCAGTTCTCCCGGAGCGGGAAATAGGCTGATCTTTGATTTATTCATTTTACGTCCCGGAATGGAATCATAGGGCATTTGAGCTGTATTGGTCACGCGAAGGCAAAATTACACTTCTTTCTAACTTTCCTTATAGCTCAAAGTAAGACTAGCATTCAAGGCCAAGCGGGCTTCGGTGCCTTCATTCATATCTAAGCGAGAAAAGAAGGGTCTTTATCCAATGATAAACCTTTACTGCAGCCGGTGATTTGATTTCCGGGTATGAGTAGGATCGCTAAGCAGGGCATGTTCCCTAGGCCCGAGTGAAGTAGGTTCCAGGTAGTAGGTTCGAAGTTCCTAGCCTTTTCAGGCCGACAACGGGATGCGCTGTACGGTAGTAGTTTATGTTAGCTGCTTATCCGGTGCCTTCCTTACGACTTTCGACCCGGCCGATAGAGTTTCCTTGCTTTCAAGCTTAGCTGCCTTGTCTTAGCTAGCCCTTATTGGTAATCCGATTGGTCTTGTTTCCGCTCCTCTAGTGAAGGCGATCCCTACTCCTCTAAACACGAAGCTTTTCTCTGCCCGAAGCCTATCACATTCAAAGGGCTAGTAGGATGTTGCAAAAGCGGTCTACCTCACTCTAAGGCCTACCTGCCCGCACACTCTCACTTATCTGTAATCGGTTAATCGTATTCCCCTGTAAGCTAGCCTGTAACATCCTTTGCAGAGCTAACTCCGGAAGTTCTTCCATCCCCTTTGCCGACCCGACTTTGAACCTACGCCTTCCTTTGCTCCACTACTGGCTGATTCATGTTCTTGACAGGCTTCTTGACTCCAGTGCTACCCTCGACTATTGATCCGTCGCCCGAGCCCGTTTTCCTTTCGTCCTTGCCTGAGGTACGTTGTTCTTATTTGTGACACCCATATGGTTTGTGTCTGACCCAGCATAGTGCTTTTCTTTCCATTGTTCATTCTTCTTTGAAGCCGCAAAATGATAGTGAGGCAGCAAGGATCCCTCAGTGTCAGCAGGCCATATCTGAGGAATTGCCAGTCTTGCAGAAGACGTCGTTCATTACCATATCAGATAGAGAGGGGTTCCAAACCTCTTCCTGACGGAAAGACCACTATTTAGGGAAATTCAGACTCACTCTTGGTCTCGAAAAACAATTCATTTGACCCGTTCGTAGACTCTATCGACCCTGGAATGGGCAGACGTACAAGCACCGGTCTGGTACTCTTCGCGTGGCTCGGTAAGCGATAACTTCCGGAATGAAAGGGATATCTAGCTTTCACTCAACTATATGATACTAGTTGGTATCACCACATGAAGGCTATAGCAAAACTCTTATTCGTCATCAACAGGATAGGACCAGAGCTTCTATTTACTCAACAGCTCTTTTTGTAACAGAAATTGCACCGCTTGCTTATTCAAGACCGCCACTTCTATAACACCAACTGCGGATACCGTACCTGAATGTACAGCTTTCTTCTTGAACAACTCTTTCCCGAGGTGCTTTTCGATCAACTCTCACGTGGGCCCTCGTCAAAAGGCACATGCTCATGATCAGAAGATGTCTCCCTACTACCCTTTTGAAATTCTAAATTGGGATCGATAGACTTACCGCGCACAGTGCCCGCCCAGGATACAGTCTTAGTCTGAGAAGCTGAGTTGCCGGTTCGACGATCCACTTGGCCGGTTTGAATCGGAGCAGACTCGGGGCCTCTGTTTCTCTTGCGCTGAAGAAGCCACATCTCGTTTGGCCGTCCTACTCTCGTCCCCGCCGAGACCGGAATGGGTCGGAAATAAACCGGCCTTTGAAGATCACCCACTTTATCAATGCGCGCGATGTTGGAATGCCTTTTCCTATTGGGATTTCAATATGAACTCTGGCCTCAACAAGATCATCCAGGTTGAATGTCTCTTCATTAATAGCTACCAGGGAAAATAAGCTTGACACCACTTCGTTTCAGGAAGTGGAATCCCAACAGTGAACAGGCAGACCGCTGATACCAATCCATTGTCTCCAGGGGAAAGGTGGCGCAATCCGGCCACCACTCCAGAAGCTGAACTGTAGTACGGCCCACATGCATGAACTCCTGAGACAAAGCTCGGCGAGGGAGATCCAGTCAATGCTCGATCGCTTGAAAGAAGGACAAAAAAGTACTAGGTGTGTGTGATCTAGAATCGGTCTTTCATCCGAAAAAAGATCTTCGGGAATGGGAAGTCAACTAGTCGCAAGAATAAGGGCGCTCGGGCTGGGTTCATCAAGTACGTAGATATCAAGAGAACTAGAGCGTGGCTTGTTTGGAAAACCAGGCTTACAAGCCTAATGACAAGGCGACAAAAGGAAGGAAAAGTACTATCCATATTGACTCCCTCTTTAGAGAATAACAAAATCAAAAGAGAGTGCCTCCTCGCCTTGCCCGAAGTACTGAAATCTTAACCATTAATAGAGAGTCTTGAAGTGACCATTATGGGTGTCCTTTGAATAGACCATTTACGGTTAGACTCCTACGTGGTTATGCCAAGGAAAATGCTTCGAGCAAGCCACTTTCTGTCTGTCTGAATGTTTCCCTTCTTTTCACAGCTGAGAAAGCACTCAACCTATATTCTATTAATTGGGCCGCTCTCTCGTGTACTAATTAATGCTTTATCCCTTTTCTTACCCAACAACAAGCTTTTTCACAGCCAAGAAAGTTGGCTAGTCAAGTACTCCCAGAACAGAAGGACAATGCTAGAAGACGATTTAACCCGAAAAAAGATCAGCTGGTTTCGGAGGAGTTGCGGTGACTTCGCTTTCGTGCTTCCCTTTCTATGATTCCGCAAAGGACCTGGGTCTTTGTAGGAGGATTTATGGAGAAAGTCTAACTAGGATAGATCTCCAATCGAGAAAGAAGTAACTGGGGAGATACCCGGGTGTATGAAAAGAAAGAGTAAAACGCTGCTTTGATGATGGGTAGGCTTGTCTTGTTGTGCTGCTTTGGTCCCTCTTCGTCATTTGAGAAGCGCTCTATGGAGTGGCTCTCTATTCCGTCTGAGTTCAGTCTGTCTCTCTCATAGTGATAGAAGACGCAATTGATCTCTTTCGTTGTCAACGAGCTAGGGGGATTCAATTCTTCGATTAGGTATTCAATGAAATCACGGAACACAAAGCCCTCCCCTTACTCTCAAGTTCTTAGGCGGGGGCAGGATTCGAACCTATGGCCGGCCCGCCCCTGACCTGCTGGGTTGGGTGGCCGGGTTAGCACCCCTCGTCGCCTCTGTCCCCGAAACAGATGCGCTGCGCTACCCAGCGCGTAACCTTGTCTCCCCCACTCCTCTTCTGGTTATGCCATTACCAATCGCGGGTAACCCCCGGGCCGGCCAAGGACAAACGGGATTAGGTAAAAAATTCTCTCAGGTATGGGGTCTCACCTACTATGCCATTTCCCCATCCATCTTTCTTTGAAGGGTCGAGTGGGATAAACGCAAGCTAAAAAACCAAACTTATAGCATTTAATGGTAGAAAAGTAGCCTACAAAAGAGTTTAGGTCAGGGATCAAAGGAGATTGAGAGGTCGCACATTCGCTCAGTGAGGAGCGAGAAGAGCCCGGCCATCATCTTGGAAGATAGGGGGGGGAAAGCCTTTCTTTTGTTCCATTCCAGGAGAAGAATGCCATGCCACTCAACCAGAGGCAGAGAAGCGGAATGGCAAGAAGCAGAGAAAAAGACAATGAAAAACAGAAGGAAGGTTGATTCGAAGGATCTCCCTTAGCCCTTCAAGAAAGCTGGCACACACGGAAAGAGACAAGGATTGAACATTAGTACTGGATTCTTGATCCCCTGATCTTGATATATGAATAGGACGGACGAAGTCAAAGACGAAGAGAGATCATAACAGGCACAAAAGGCCAATTAAGCAAGAGTAGGGATCTCTTCTCTTCAGACGGGGAGGGCTCTTCCAGCACTCTTTCCAGCTAGAAGAAAGCAACCAACAAAGCCAGACAGCAATCAAGAGATCTAGGGGAGAATGTGAGAGATATGATGGAGTATACTGCTCTAAGGGCCTGGGTGAAACAGCGGCTCACTTACTTTTACTTGAGGTGGTATCACCTTAGTGCGTGGTCCCCAGATATGTCCCTCCAAGACTTCTTTGAAGCACCAGTCGTAAACCGGAAATGGAACACTGAGTCTACTGACCCTACGTTAGTTAGATTCGGTTTACTATGGAAAGTCTATGATTGGTTAGCAGATAAAGGTCTTGATTACAAGGTACCTATACTTGATACCACACCTTCACTTAATTGTGTTAAGGTGTGTGTTGGGAGGGATAGACGGACAGGCCTTTCTACTATTCGCTACCGAGGTCGTCCAGCCTCGGGCGAAGAGGGGTTGTGCCTCAAAAAGATAGGGAATGCAATAAAGCACCCGACATCCAATACAACCAAACCTCCGTCAAGCTCGTGGATTACGCAATCAAAAGGGAGCCAACTGGATTAGTAAGGAAAAATGGGGAGTGGTTTACTTCCTTCCTTTAAAAAGTCAGCTTTACAATCCTTCCTTACTTTAACAAGTAAGATCTACAAACCTTTCACAAGTCAGTTCTAAAGACCTTCGGCACCCTAGGATTTTATTTAAGTCTAGTTAGAACTTTCCTTTCAAATGTAGCTGGGCCCCTTTACCTTTCTCGCGGAGAGTCTTACGCTCGTTCTCTATCTCGTTCCAAGTATGGTATTGAACTCGTACCCTGTAGGTCTAGCTACCTGCGCTACGTACCTAAACCTATTAGTACTTTATTTTCTTCGAGTGCCAGCTCTCTTAGGTGACGCCTACTTCCGTGCCTACATTTATCAGTAGAAATTAGACATCGACCTTCGGCTGGACCAAGCCCTTTTTCCCTAGCTTCCCTTCAAACTTGGGTAACGACCTTCTTCTCCAACGTAGCTATGCCTATGCCCCTTGAAAGCGATCGCTTCTAGAATAGAACTCAAAGCCCCTTAGTAGAAAGACTTCGGTTTCACATTGCTAGTTGCGTGTACTTGGAACTTCGATTGGCTTAGGCGAGCATGGGCAATATCCTAAACGACCTCTCGCGGATCTAACTCTAACCAATCACTGTCAGTCCTTCTGTCGTTCCCTTCTCGTTCTTACTTAGATTGGGTTGGTCTTCGTAATGGGTAATCAGACCGGACCCCCTTATGAAAGAAGCCATCCCGGCAGTAAAAGCTCTTCGAAACCTTGGATTCTTATATTAGTCCTACCTTGCCTAATGCCCTTTCTAAAGGCCCCTCAAGCACGTAGCCCCAAGCGTCATGCCCTCAAACCGTTGGTTGAGACGATCTTTCTTATCTGTTAGCAGGATGAAAGCCAAAAAGAACTGGAATTATAACACTGGCACGCTCCCTAAAGCAAATTAAAGAACAACTGAGTTCAAAAGTCCTCAGCCCGCTATTCACTGAGAATAATGTCATGTTGCCACCTGGTAGAAGAGCATATGACGTGATCAACACATTAGTACCTGGGGATGATGTAGAATTGCTAGCTTCCATATATCGTGATTTGGCTCAGCTCGGCGTTGGCAGTGATTATTACATACTAGTACTCCAAACTGTCAATACGTGGTGGTGGGGATTCTGTCCACTTTCGGAATCATGGACAGAGCAATAATGAAAATGACCTCAGGGGAGGACACCGTAAACCCAGGGCCGCACAGGGGTGATGCCGGCCCCTCGGAATCGTCGAGTAGTTGGCGAAAATACCTCAACTTCTCATCGGATAAGGAGGAAAAGGCCGAGTCCGAAGCATCCACAGCCCTGGTCCCACAGCCATCAACCTCATCCTCGTGGAGTGGGTCGTGGATTGAGAAATGGTTTTATCCGGAGGGGTCATCTGCGGCCCCAAACCAGGGTCAACAACCGCAGGGGGCTCCAGAGGCGCTGCCGCAGGCGCCAGCACCGACTGAAGACCCGGATCTCATAACCAGAGAGATTATTCAAAAAATGAGGGAATTTTACCCCTGGGATCCTGAGAATCCATTAATCCGCGGGGATAAGATTTTCCCCGGGGGGAGGGGAATATCAAATATCCGTCCAATGACGGTCGAGGAATTAAAACAGCTTCGCGACCGCCTAAATCATGGCGGAAAAAAAAGCTACTGGGCTAAGGAATTACGCAGACGGATTCGAAACTGGGATTGGAAAAATCCACGCGGCCCTTCGTAATATATAGCTGACCCTCCTTTCGCAACAAGGTAGCCGTAGGGAAACCTGCGGCTGGATTGAATCCTTTTCGAACTACGAATGACTTGATCCTGTCCAAGCGGGCTGTTTCCCTCTCGACGATGAAGCTTATCCCCCATCGTCTCACTGGCCGACCTTGACCCCTGTTATTTTGAGGTCATATCTAGTATTCAGAGTTTGCCTCGATTTGGTACCGCTCTCGC
>Ga0153961_1000364_pt1 | contig 12080 bp, 7 predicted proteins | sample TSFL045MetaG_FD_104748 | JGI IMG/M metagenome (GOLD analysis project Ga0153961, IMG submission 104748) | Attine ant fungus gardens microbial communities from Florida, USA - TSFL045 MetaG | ecosystem: Host-associated > Fungi > Mycelium > Unclassified | place: USA: Florida, Withalacochee...
CTCAAGCCACCTTTTCTTAGAGTCAGCTGGTAGTTTAGCAACATCTTTAAAGGTTTTTGGTAGAACATGAGTCTCAGTTGCTCTGAGTGCCAAGAGAAAGTAAATATGCTCTACTTCCTCTTCTCTTACAAGGCATACCATATGGTTAATAATAGCTGTGGTAGCTGACTCGTCTACTAGAGATGGAGCATCTATTCTATTTCCCTCTATATCAATTATAATAAGTCATTGTCCTACCCAATCAACTTTATAGCAGATTTCATTAATTTCAATAGTATTGTCCCATTGACTATATGAATAGTATACTCCTCTAATTGGGATAGTCTCAGGCTGTGCTTGAATATATCTACAAGCATTCTCAAGCATTCTGCATACCATATCTAGATCAGCCTTACCAGAATGTTGTTGCCACTCAGAGCACCTCAAAACATCTGTGGGATGGCAATCCTCTCTATATTTGTTGCTTTCTCTATGAGGGACTCTAGTCTCACAGGTTGATCTCCTCAAGCCATATCTCAGAGGAGGAATATCTTCTCCTAGCTGTAGGTCACTATCTCATTTTTAAGATATTACAGTTGGAACCTGAGAAGGAGTATACTGTGAGGGACCAGCTTCAGGAGGAGAGGGACTTAGGGAATACATCTCAATATCTTCATCTTTATCATCTTCAATCTCTTCAATTTTTACTGAGGACTGTTTAGGTAATGTCAGTGGAGGAGAGGAAGATAGAGATTCTGAGTGAGTTGGCAAATTAGGAGGGATTGAAGGAGTAAAGGGTCTAGAATGTGTAGGTGTTGGTGGAAAGGATGTTGGAGGAGGTTTATTTATACCAAAAGGTTCAGGTACTAATAACTCTATCTCTGGGATTAGTTTACTAGGAGGCATTTGCTCTCTAGAGTGAGAAGATGGACATCTAGGAAAGTGTTCTTCATCAAAGATAGCTTGGGTGGAGTGGAAAATAACATTCCCTTGTGTGTGGTTATCAGAGAGCCAAACTCTGTGCTAGAATTAAGCCAACTGCTCTTTGTTCAGTGTTTGACAAAGAGAACTCGATAGAGTTCCCATTGGATTTTCTATACTACTTATACAAATGCTTGACCCTAACCTTACACTAAAGTCCTGTGCTTCTATATGAGTCACTTTTGTCTCGCGCGTCCATCGATAAGAAAATAAAAGAAAAGAAAAGAAAAAGAATATTAAATAATGACTTAGCCGTTTTTGCCAAGTTATAACAGTGGTGAATAAATCTATAGCCATTATCCTCATACCCAATAAATATCATGAGTTCAGAGTGCAATGTAAGTTTATTTGCACAAACTTTATTGGGGAGATATACATATACTCTACAGCCAAAGACACGGAGATGTGATATTTTAGGTTTTTCATCTGTGAAGATCTCCTGAGGTGTTTTCCATTTGAGACGTTTAATGGGAGTACAGTTATAAACATGGGTAGCAGTTGCAAAAGCAAACTCCCACCAGGAATCAGGTAAGTATGCTTCAAGTCACATAGATTATGCCTTTTCTAGTAATGTCCAATTCAACTGTTCTGCTTAACCATTTTGCTGGTGTACATGTCTCATGGACAATTCCTTGCTCACACAAAAAGAATTGCAATTCTGATGTTATATACTCTCCCCCATTATTAGTATACAGGTGTTTAATAGAGTGGAAAGTAGTATTCGACCACAGCTAGAAAACAGCTTTAATTGCTTCTGCAGCATCTGATTTTTTGCACAAGAAAGCAACTCTACAATAGGAGGAATAGTCATTAAGGAATGTAATCACCCACTTATACTTAGAGTATAATAAAGTGGGGAGCTCAAGAAGATCTGAATGGATCAATCCAAGAGTCTTACTAGAACATTTAGGATTCTCAGAAAAACTATGCTGGTATAGCTTTCCTAAAGTGTAACCGCAGCATATATGTTTCTTGTTAGAGAAGCAGATCTTTTCAGTATCTTCAATATTGTCTGAAATATGTCTCATAGCTTCATCAGAGATGTGTCTAAGTCGACAATGAATTGTCTCATAATCTAGGTGCCTTGTAACAAGGCTCACAGGATCAGGAACATTGTTCTTAATAATACATGTCCTCACAACCTGAATGCTCTCCCAAAGGTTAGGTAGGGCAAAGAGAACAGCATTACCAGATGAATCATGGAAGGTTAAACTATCCATTGTGCCTTCTATACTCAATCTAGATTAGAGTAGCTGTCCAGTGGAGAGGAAATACATAGTCATACTAGGAACATAGTATACTAGCTATAGTTTAGAGATAGCAATTCTGGCTGTCCTGCTTTTAGGGTCAATGATTTCATGTTCTATAAGGATAGTTCCTACAGCAACCATAAAAAGAGGTGCTTTAGAATTGGCTGTCTCAATGCAACCATAATTTCCTTAAGTTATAAAAACAAAGTCAGACTCAAAAGGAGTGAAATGGGCAAGGTACCAGAGTCCAAGAACCATTCATCATTATAAGAGTGGCCATATGGCACTTCTTTTCTCTTGCATATAGTGCATAGTGCTTTATTACATCTTTGTAAATTCTCAGCTATAGGCAATGCAGGCAACACAAATTTATTGTCATATCAAGCCATATAGACTACACTACTCGATGCTACAAAGTTCCTAGTTGCAACCATTATATTGGTGCAGGTTGCAAGGGACTAAGCTAAGACAGTTAGAGAGTAGTAAAAGACAATAAGAGAATGCACATACAGGTCATATCTAGAAATTTAATTATTCAAGCCCCAATCCTCAGGGCTTCCCAAGGATACTACATCATCAGCATTAGCTGACTCCCCTAAAATAGATGCATTTGACACTGAAGGTAGATCAATATCCATTTTGGATGGACCATTTTAAACCTGAGGGGAAGGAGCCTTTGAGGAAGACTTAGTGATTTTGGAGGCAAATACCTTAATAGGAGTAGGATCAGGGAATTTCTTAGCCAAGTGCTCATCATATAGTTTTAGTGCTCTATCTTGTGCACATACCAATGGACCATGGATTAGACCAATTTGAGAAGGACGTTACTCAGAGAGCCGATTAGCAAGCTTGGGTGCTCTAGCTTTTGATTGAGGCTTGAGAGAAAGAGAATGAGTAGGAGGGAAGATAGTAGCCATACTTGCAAAAGCAATAGTACTGGAGGCTTAGTACTCATTATCATTAACAGATTTGGAAGAGCCATCTGCTTGGTATGCTTTACCACCATGCTTTCCTTGACCACGTTTTTTCTTTTGCTGCTGGGAGGAATCCTCTTGTGACTACTGCTGCTGCTTATCCTGGGGATTCTTCTTCCAAGAGAGAGAACGATCACCTCTAGGAACACCTGAGTAACGAGCAATATAAGCGCTGGTTGATCTTCAGGAGAACTCAGACTAAATAGCTGAGCTCACAAAATCCCAAGTCAACTGGGTGAGTGAGGTCTAGGAAATGAGGATAGAGATGACTAAGTTATTCCAAGATTGAGAGATAGCAGATAAAAGTGTCATTGCACAAATGAGAGAGAGGACATTACATTTGTTTTCCTCTAGCCTAGTATAGAGAGTATCAAGTTCTGCAATCTGGGGAGCAGGATTGCTATTCCCAGAAATCTAGAAATATCTAGTGCACTGATAGTTTGCAAAAACAGAAGTAGGCCCAGGAGAGCCATACCAAATAGTTCTAGAGAGACTCTGCATTCTCTTTTCCATGCATAAGGATATTATGAGCTAGGGATGAGTTCATTATCCCAAGAGGCTGAGAGTCAAGACTGCTGCATCTAGCATGCTCATTTTGATTTGTAGTGGAAGAGATAGTGGAGGAAGTGAGCATATCCTTGGCATTATAAGGAGAACCAGGCATAGTAATCATGGCAAGACAGGACTGTACACTGATTGCCCAGAATGGGTAAACAGAAGGGCCAGAGAAACAAGGAATGGTGGAGATTAAGCTTGTCATAGCTATTATCAAGAAATCAGCTTAGTTCAGGAAGCAGATGCAGTAATGAATGCGTAGTGCTTCATCCTAAATAGCCATGGGCCATAGTATCTACAAAGAAGCAGAGGATCCTATGGGCATGAGGGGATTCAACAGAGAGATCATCTCAATTTTCTTTACAGGTCGGCAAGCTAGTCAAGTCCTTTCCATCAACTGAGATAACTTGAGAGTACCAAAGAAGATTAGGACAAACCGGGGCCTATAACCTGTTAGAAGAATGGAGAGCAGCAATTACAGTAGGAACAAATGATGGTCCACTCACCGAGTTATCCAACAGATAATAATAGACAACCTGATAGGAAAGAGAGATCTCAAGAGAAGCAAAGAGACTTCATAATATAGTAGTTGAGACAAAGAAGCACCGTGCTTACCTAAGCATGACTTGTATATTAAACTATAGTAATACATAATATAATAATTAATTTAATAGTGCTGACATTATTCTTTTTCCATTCCTGATACCTAATTATATTCTATACTTCATCTTTGTCTCTATTTCTAATTAGCCTCTTATAGGCATCTAGCAACCCCCTTTTAATACTGCACTTCGTGTAGTCACTCCCTCAGTTGTCTACCTTAATAGGTGACTTCTGAGGTGAGACCATTATTCACATATAACTTAACTACTAGGAACTGACCTCATGAGTAGATATATATTCTAATAGGTAATCAGTTATCTACCTTAATAGGTGACTTCTGAGATATATATTCTAATAAAGTTCATGTGCAAACATTGAGGCCTTTATATCTCTACTAATATTAATCACCTTGAGGTCGTTCTAGGCTTATTCTGAGCGTTATGAAGAGGCTATGCTCTAAATTCACCTTTGGATAAACTGACTTGGAAATATGGTAGACTTGTACTCTAGAACCAGTGGTACTCAGACAACAAACTTAGACTGATAGACTTTGTGCTTGTAAATGAGCATTGATGATATCAGGTCAGATATATTTAGATAAATGGTATCTAAAACACAACTTAGAACATTCAAATAACAGTTAGGGCTTACTAATGACTAACAGGTAACTAGAGAGTTACTAATCATAAGATAACATCAAGTAAAAGCATGAGGAAGAAAAAGGAACATTCTAGAAAGAAACCTACCACAAGACATATCATCTTTGATAGGAAGAACTTGGTGAGGGAATATATCATCATAAAAAATATAAGAACTTAGCATAAGAAGTGGATGAGAGCAATCCAAAAGTAGTAATAGTTTCCCTTTTATTTCTTAATTACTTAAGTCTCAGGGCTTTGTAATTATGATAATATAGTATCTAGAGTGTAGTTGGATCAAAGAGGAATCTCTTGACTTTTACCTTTATTTACATTGCCTCTAGGAATTGTGAATACAAATCTATTGAGAGTAAGAAGACTAGAATTAAGGAGATGTCTTGAGAAGAACACTAAATATACCTAGAACTCAATCTAGAGAGAAAGCACAAATATAACTTGAGTAGGCTTTGGAGAGGATAATAGGCTTAGAAAGCTTGGCTAGGTGCATACTTGGATTGTATCACACATATAAGGTTTGGTGTTAGAGGTGTAAACAAGGGGGCAACTGAGTGTGTAGAGTCCATGATGTCATGACTTGGCAAAACAGCTAAGTCATTATTTATATTTCTTTTTCTTTTCTTTTCTTATTGGACTTACAACTACAAGATGGAGCATGGGAAAGTGTCACATGACTAGAGTAACATGAGGACCATGGGAGAGTAAGCGCATAGCCACAGTAGTAAAATGTATAAGTAATAGAGAATTAAACAAGAACTCTATCGAGTTCTCTTTGTCAAATGCTGAATAAAGAGACAGTTGGCTTAATTCTGGTCATTGGACTTCAGCTGCTGACACATGAGTGATCAACTAGCTATATTTTTCAGTGGAGCTTGTCATGACTTAGCAAAACAGCTAAGTTATTATTTATATTTCTTTTTTTTTCTTTTCTTTTCTTTTTCTTATCAATGGATACATAAGATAAAAGTGACTCATATGGAAGCACAGGACTGTACAGTAGGGTTAGGGTTACTTCTCATGTATAAATAGTATACTAAATCTAATAGAAACTCTATCAAGTTTTTCTTGTCAAATTAGATAAGAAGTGAGATTAAGGTTAACATGACTAAGCCTTATAGAGCTTTTATCATGGTATGTAAAGGTTAATACCTTAGAGAGGCTATGCAATGACAATCTGGAGAGATCTTATACTCTTTTTATAATAACCAAATATATATTTTATTTGAGCTGCATATAATTCTACTTTTCTAGTTATTTATAACCTTTATCTTTGATTATCTTCCCTTGAACCTTTAGCATGCAATTAGAAGCTAGCATAACATTGTTTTGTTTATTCCAGTATGCAATTCCCTTTTGTACTCTTTTAATGAGCCTTGGGAAATAATTTCTACAAACTTAATTACTCAATTGCCAGAGTCAAATGGTTACAATGCTGTCTATGTTATTGTTAACAGGCTCACCAAAAGAGTTCATTTTATTCCTATTAATAATTGGTTTTCATCCAAGGATATAGTGTAATTACTTTATGATAAGGTTTATCTATTGCATAGATTATGTAAGAAGGCTAAACTCCAAGCTGGAATAAAGCCAACTGCTCTTTGTTTAGCAATTAACAAAAAGAACTCAATAGAGTTTCTGTTAGATTTTCTATACTACTTATACAACTACTACATGGTCTGTGCACTATCTTCCCATGCCTATCATATGACATCACATAACGTGACATTGTGACACCTGTTATGTGACTGTGACTATGTGACACTTGTGATATGACACTTTCCTGCACTTTCTTCTGTGTAGTAAGTCCAAGATAAAGTAAAAGAAAAAGAAAAGAAATATAAATAATGGCTTAGCCGTTTTGCCAAGTCATAATAGATTGTCCCTACAAATCATTTTGGATAGAGAAGTATAATACTCAGTCAAGCTATTCCAAGAATAGTACAAAATCTTAGGAATAAAATCTACTATGTCAACAGTATACCATTCACAAACAGATGGACAAACAGAATATGTAAACTAGGTGTTAGAGCAATATCTTAGGTGCTATATAGATTACAACCTCAGTAATTAATTGGATCTACTTCCAAGTGCAGAATTTACATACAATAATCAAGTATACAAAGAAATCAAAGAAAGTCTATTCTATCTTGAATATGGCAGACACCTAAGAGTAGGCCCAATTTTAGTCAAAGAGTCACTGCAAAGGGACTTAAATGACCTGATGTATAAAAGACATAAAGTCTTGGAGTAGACAAAAGCAGCTTTTACTCTTACAGCAGAAATATCACAAAAGATTACTTACTATTTGTGATTGGGTCGAAGATTGATTCAAAAAGTACTTAAAGACAAAGTTTAGACAATAACAAGAGATGTTATTAAGTCTAAGGTCTAATCCTTAGACAAGGTGTCCTTATACAGGAAAGTAATAGTCTATGCACTAGAACGGGCCATTATATGCTGCTACCTATTGTTTTACATATAGTAGTGCCTTTGTACTCTAAAATTTAATAACTTAACCATATGGAGACTGTCCTTTGTTCTAATTAAAGGCAGATGACTATCTATGGGTAATTAATTAATATTTATGTACAAACATTGAGGACTTCATATCTTTACTAATATTATTTGTCTCAAGGTCATTCTAGGCTCATTCTGAGCATTTTGAAGAAGATTTTTGCTGAGCCTAGAACCAAAGCATCAATCATGGCAGTTTTTAAGATATTAGCAATTTAATAAACAGTAACATAGTGGTTACCCATTGATCTGCTTAATATCTCAGCCAATACTGATTGTCTTGAGACATGACTAGTATTGATCAAAAGGTCTTTTTGAGGGCTTTCTGTAGCCATCAAGACTGTGAGAATTGTTAAAGAATTGATGGAGATATGGCCAAATGAAGTTTGTAACAGATCTTACTCTCATTTTAACTACTAACTTAATTTATTTTATCTAAAGCTATGTATAATATTTAGTTTCTATCTTTATTTTAAAACCTTCACTTCTGTCATCTCTTCTCAAACATTTAGCATGCAATTGGGAGCTAGTATCATGTCTTATTATTTGTTTCAGTATGCAATTCCCTTTTGTACTCTTTTAGCATGTCAAGTATTTGTCTTTGTCTCTTGTTTCTTGTTCAAAATCCTCTCTACTTTCCACTCTTTTTTCCTTTTGATTATGACCAAAGCTAGTTACTTCTTTTGTTGCCCCTTTACTTGTCCTATATACCTATGTACCCTACTAATGTTAACTACCAGATGTATTGTCAGACTAGCCAACTTCCAAAGCTGGAATTAAGCCAACTGCTCCTTTATCAGCATTTGACAAGGAGAACTCGATAGAGTTTTTATTAAATTCTCTACACTACTTATATAACTACTACATAGTCTGTGTACTTCTTTCCCATGCCTATCATGTGACATCATGTGATGTGATGCTGTGACTGTGACCTTGTGACACTTGTGACATAACACTTTCCCACACTTCCTTCCATGTAGTAAGTCCAAGATAAAAGAAAAGAAAAGAAATATAAATAATAACTTAGCCGTTTTGTCAAGTCATAACATATATTTTTACTATGTCCAGTAGTTCTAATTCTACCATATTCAACAACACAATTTTCTTTATTCTATAAGGACCAACAAATCTCTCCATTAGCTTTTCTGTTCTTCCCCTGATTATCTGATATTTTAGGTTCTTAATGCTAAACATCACTAAATTTTTTACTTTATATTCATCTGCTAAAAAAGTACAAAAGGAAATTGTATACTGGAACAAACAACAATACATAATACTAGCTCCCAATTGCATACTGAAGGTTTGAGAGAAAATATATAGTAACTTAGCCTAGACAACTTAATAACCCTTCAAGTTTGAGTTAACAAGAAAAACTTGATAAAGTTTTCGTTAGATTTTCTATACTACTTATATAACTACTATATGGTCTGTATACTATTTTCCCATACCTATCATATGATATTATATGATGTAATGTTATAACTTCCTATTCATGTGACTGTGACACTTGTGACATAGCATTTTCCCACACTCTCTCCTATGTAGTAAGTCCAAAAGAAAAAAAAGAAAAATAAATAATGACTTAGCTGTTTTACCAAGTTGTGACATTTTGCTTGTCTTCTGAGATCTTTTTATAAGCTCTAGGTCTATTTTTACCTGCTTATTGTTTCACATAACCTTTTGGTATGTTCTAAGAACTTATAACAGGTTTTAGAGCAAATTCTGATTGGGAATTCATTGGTATCAAATACTACTTAATAAGAAAAGAAAAGAAAAGAAAAAGAAAAAATAAGAAATAATAACTTAGTTGTTTTGCCAAGTTATAACAGTAAATGATAAACTTAGTACTGATGAGGTGAGCAACTTCTAGATACAATTAGGATACTTTGGCTATTATGACTTGGTAAAAGTTATTATTTATATTTCATTTTATTTTCTTTTCTTTTGGACTTACTACATAAGGAAGAAGTATAGGAAAGTATCACACACCAGGATGTCACAATGTCATGTCACATGATGGGTCATATGATAAGTATAGGAAAATAGTACACAGACTATGCAGTAGTTGTATAAGTAGTGTACAAGAAATAAATGAGGACTCTATTGAGTTCTCCTTGTCAACTTAGACTTGGAGTAGGTTTAAGTCATTTTGGCTAAAGTCTTACATTGGCATTGTGAAATAAGAATATTGATTTAATAATTGATTTGATTATAACTTCTTTATTCTCTATATCTTATCAATGATTATCACTGATTAGTAGTTTTTCCTTATCATTTAAGTTTCATAGGCTAGAGAATTCTATTTCTTAGCATAGGTTTCACCTCAGTTCTACATTTCCAGGGACTAAAGTAAATTGTTCTTATTTCATTCCAAATCTTCTATATACTGATTGTATCTAGTCATTGTTTGATAGATATACTAAATATACTAGCTCTACACCTCCAGGGACTAAGTTTGATAGGTCTCACTGCATTCTAATTTTGTTGCTCTAAACAGTGATGTCAAATCCAGTGTTGAATAAAAATGTATGATACAACAGATGTTTAGTCAAACATTTGTATCATAGTAAATAGGTAAACAGTAAAATTACACTGAGTCTCTTTCTGCCTTGTGGTCACTCATCATGCCCACAAGGGTTCCTATCCACTGAGAGCTACTTAACAACACATCTGGTAAGGAAGCTACCATTTGTCCAGCCTGTATTGCTTGCTCCAGGTTTCTTTCTGATATATATGACACAGACATCTGTCAGTTGTTTTTTTGAAGAGAAATCCATTTTTCTCTGTGATCACAAGATCTAAAATCCCGTGAAAAATGTGGATCAATCAATTGGTTATTTATAGACACAGCGTCTTCGAACCGGAGACGCTCGCCTCATTCATCCGTCCGTTTCCCAGACCTCCAAACTTTTTCGGTTTCTTCTTTCGAGTTACCATATACTTGTGGTACGACATAAGGGAGAAAAGAAACTACTTGATGACATCCCGAAGTTAACCTCTCAAATCGGACTATAAAAGAGAATCTCTGCTGTAGTGACTAAGAGCGTTTATTTTGGGTATGCAAAACACCACATGGTTCAACCCTTCTCATGACCGATGTGATATCCCCGCATCAATTTTCATAGCGCCAAGCCTGGGGTTCAGCATGACCGCGACCAAAAGAGAATCCTGGAATACGTATGCATAAATGTACACCCATATATATATGAGATGATTATTTTTGAAATATGTCCTATTTGTTTCTTCTTCACCTGCATTGATCGCCCTGGACGGATTTCAATCGTATTCAAAAGAGGTGAAGTGCCTTACCCGAAAATCCCGATCCCGGGTTTATTTAATCCGGTCCCTCTCTCCTCCGTTTTCTTGCCCCTCTCTTTCACCCCTCTTCGAGTGATGTCGTCGCCAAATGAAAAAGATATCGATCACAATACCGATCACGATCACGATGTCTGGACCAGTTCCAAAATCGAGCAGGCGCAGGATGCAGAGTTTGGTGGTCCCGAGGCAAGAAGAAAACTCGAAAGAAGACTTTTACTCAAATTGGATTTAAGAATGAGTATCATGGTTGTCATTTACATTCTCAACTATGTATGTCTGTTTCTGGAACAATGTTTCTGAAATGGTGTTCTTGATTGAGTTGATGCAGGTTGATCGCAATAATGCGGGGTAAAGCATTGTTGGATGATGTGATTTTTTTTCAAGTGTCTGAATGTTGATTTACAGTGCCGCACGTTTACGTGGGTTCGAGAGAGATCTTGGACTCAAAGGACAAGAGTTTGCGACCATCTTGTCCATTCTCTATGTTGGTTACATCATCATGCAGATTCCTTCGTCAGTGCTTTCGATTCCCCCTTACAAAAAGTTGATGATGATTAAATTCTCTGCAGAAACATGTTTCTCAACTGGATGGGTAAACCTTCTTTATACCTCCCAACGTGCATGATCATCTGGGGTATGATCTCCTGCCTGACCGGTAAGTGGCACATGAAAAACCATGATGTCTAGTGGTTGATGATAATTCACAGGGGTAGCTCATAAGTGGATATCTCTCTATCTCATTGGCTCTCATTTGTTGAACTAGTGACCCAGTTTTGTTGGGGCGCTTTTAACACGTTTTTTCCTTGGTTTCGTGGAAGCAGCCTTTTTCCCCGGGGCGCTTGTATGTAGTGTTGTACATTCTGTCACGGAAGAAACTGATCCATGGCTGTAGTTCCTATTGTCTAAGTGGTACAAACGCGAGGAGTTGGGACTGAGGACAGGGATTCTGTATTGTGGCAATATTATCAGCAATGCATTTGGATCGCTGATAGCTTCGGGGATCTTGAGTGGGATGGAGGGGAAGCTTGGACATACAGCTTGGCGGTAAGTTGGCACAAGACATTGTTGAAGAAGTGAAAGAACGATGCTGGGTCTAGGTGGTTGTTCTACATTGAGGGAGCGCTCACGATGGGGGTGGCGGCTATGGCGATATTTATTTTACCTGATTTTCCGACAACGACACGTTGGTTGAAGCCGCAGGAACGTGCGCTTGCGATTAAGCGAATGGAAGAAGATGCGGGTGTGGGAGA
>Ga0153961_1000367_pt1 | contig 12044 bp, 12 predicted proteins | sample TSFL045MetaG_FD_104748 | JGI IMG/M metagenome (GOLD analysis project Ga0153961, IMG submission 104748) | Attine ant fungus gardens microbial communities from Florida, USA - TSFL045 MetaG | ecosystem: Host-associated > Fungi > Mycelium > Unclassified | place: USA: Florida, Withalacochee...
AAGTTTGTAATAGTATATAAGAACTCATAGTCTAAGAATTAGACCTTAGACTTAACAATATCTCTTGTCACTATCTAAAATTTACTTTTAAGTACTTTTTGAATCTATCTTCAATCAATCACAAATAGTAAGTGACCATTTGTAATAGAGGATATATATATATATATATATAAAATATCAAGTAGGACTATAACTATTATCAGCCATAGTCTGATAATGAGTAGTTAGTAGATGAGATGTTGGCATTGCTTGACAAAAACATTACAATGCAATAAATGTATTGAATGTCTAGAAATTCAGAATGAATATTGAACTCTATAATATAAACAGAACTCTTTAGAGAAATCTTAGATCTGTCAGGAATTGACTCCAGGAGAAGTTCTCTGGGCTTGGCCTCAATGGTAAATTGAGCCAACCTCTATACTTGCCCCTAGGGATATGACAGGGAGGTATATTGGTAGAAACAGATAAATGAGGGGACAATAATAGAGTCTCCTAAGGAAGAACAAAACTAAGGTAACTAAAACTACTAGCCCTATTTAATAGCTTAGAGAATTTTGGGGCAGTAAGATGACCTAAACAACTGACTAAGCTGCCCTGGAGAATGTATGTGCATGCACACAGTATGTGTCATGGTGTTACAGATCATGACAGTACCCTGTGAGAGTGACCAGAGTGAAGCACTCCAGAAGATTCCTCAGTTAAATTATACTATGGAATATATTACAACCTACCTCCAGGAGATTCCTCAGAGAATTAGATGGGGCTCCTGGAGGGAATAATCTACAATATATATACTACAGTGTCCTTGCGTTCCAGTTTCTCCATTCTTTGGTAACTAGGGTCTACACAATGAAATTGTGTTGGGAGGTAATGGAGGGCACTCTGGAGTCATGTGTAAGAGGTCCCCTTACATTTACCCCCCCTCCAAGGTTGCTGCATCTCGAAGCAATAGTTCCGGAATTGAAAATGGCATAAAAGTCTGTTTGGTGGATGTATCTTAGAATGGCTGGATACTTCTGGTAGTACTCCATGACGAGGTCTAGTGCCTTGACATCAGAGGCTACCTCCCAAGAGTTGTGTTCTCTGCTGAAACCCTTTCACTTGACCAGGAACTGGAACCTCCTCTAGTGCCAGCGACTATCTAATATCTTTTCCACTTCCTACTCCTCTTCTCCATTGACGACAAATGGATGGTGGCAGGGCTTGCAGTTTCCTCCCTGGGATTGAATCTTCTGGAGTAGTGGACAACTTTATAATGTTGAACACTGGATGCAACTGTCTCATTCCATGGGGTAACTTGAGACGGTAGGCTAACAGTCCCACTTGACATTCTATTTCGAAGGGTTCTAGTCTACGATGTGACAACTTTGGAGACAGATGTGTCATTTTGATGTCTAACGCGTCTAAGTATACCTGGTCTTTTGGTTTGAACACAGGGGCTGGAGTCCTCTTTCAATTGTAGTACCGTGTCATGTCTTCCTGTATCTTGCAGATCACTGACTTGGCCTCTTCAGTGGTAGATTTCATCCTCTCCATGAATTCATTGACTGTCTCTAGGCCAGAGGGGTTTTGACTTAGCTCAAAGCCCATATAGGGAATTTGTCCAGTGTCTAGTAGGAACAGAGGTTGCTGTGTCATGAAGTGGACATGATTGTTGTGCTAGAACTCTGTGATGGGTAGGAGGTTGTACCGGTTGTTCTGCCATTTGTTGACAAATAGGTGAAGGAATTGGTCGAGCTTCTGGTTGACATGTTCCGTTTGTCCATCTATCTGGGGGTGCCAAGCCATAGAGGAGGATAGTTATATACCTAGTAGCCTGTACAGTTTCTTAGTGAATGAAGCCATGAATTGGGGTCCATAGTCCAAGACAATATGTTTCAGGAGGCCATGGAGTTTCCAGATGTAATGGAGGAAGAGTCTGGTTGCTCCTTCTGCTGTGACTATTGTATGCGTCAGAACGAAGTGCACTCTTTTGGAGACAGAATCCATAACAGTCATGACGGCGTCATGTCCAGAGGATTCCAGGAGTTTGACCACAAAATCGACACTGAGCGTATCCTACTGTTCATCTAGAACGGAGAGTGGTTGGAGCTCACCAACAGGAGAGTGTTGCCAAGGTTTTGTCTAGAGGCAGAGATCGCAGGTACTCACATACTGGCCAATGTACCTAGACATCTGGAGCCACCAGTAATTCTGGGACACCAGTTCTAGTGTCTTCCAGTGTCCGGGGTGTTCTGTGATTGGGATGTCATGGCAGAAGGCTACAATCTGTCTGCATAGGTCCAGACTCCACAGTACATATATTTTCCCTCAGAACTGGAGCAGGTCATTTATGTTTGACCACTCCGAGAAGTGTGCTGTTCCATTGGTGGAGACCCAGAGCTCTCATACTGCCTTAGCTATGGGTTCCTCTTGGTCTCTATTCCGGTTTCCCTTGTGTATGTTGGACAAGATCTTCTGTTCTATGCCTGTCAGTTCCACCCCTTCTAGGGCACGTGCCATGAGGAACTCCAGTCAAAGGAAGATGATGTTCTCATTGTCAGAGGCTCCATTTCTGTGATCAGCTCTCCTCAACAATACATCCAGTTTGCCCATAGTATGTCTGGGATGGTGGTGAAGCAGGAAGTCAAATCTAGCCAGATGCAAGGACCAATACACTTGACAACAGTTAAGTTTCTTGGCCATCATAAAATACTTAAGGTTCTTGTGGTCAGTCCAGATTTCTACCAGATGGGTTGTTCCTTCCAAAAAGTACCTCCACTCCTCTAATGCACAAATAATGGCCAGCATTTCCTTGTCATGGATTTCGTAATTCTGTTCCATGAAAAACAAGAATTTACTATAGAATGCTATGGGGTGCTATTTTCCATCCTTCGTTGACTGCTGGAACAAGACTGCTCCTGTAGCAAAGTCTGAGCTGTTTGCTTCAATCTAGAAGGGGTCCGATTCCTGAGGAGACACTAATACCAGAGCAGTAGTCACTGTTGTTTTGAGATCTTCGAAGGCTGCCTGTTCCTTTCCACTCCATGTCCAGACTTGTTCGGAGCGTGTTAGGTCAAAGAAGGGTCAAGCTTTGGTGGAGAAGTTTCAAATGAACCTTTGGTAGAAGTTCATAAAGCCTAGGAAGACCTAAATGTCTGTTTTGTTCTCTGGAGTAGGCTACTCTTGGACTCCTACAACCTTGACCAAATCCATAGAGACTTCGTTCTCTGAGATGACCAGACCCAAGTACTTAATCCGCTTCTTGCAGAACTCACACTTCTCTAGGTGGAGAAAGAGTTTGTTCTCCTACAAGACCTATAACATCTGTCGGACAGCTTGTACATGTTCTTCCTCTGTCTTGGTAAAGATCAGGATGTTGTCCAGATAGATCACCACAATGCCTTCTGCTATGAGGTTCCAGAAGAGGTTGTTCATCATGGTTTAGAAGGTGGCTGGGCTGTTAGTCATTCTAAAGAACATTACCAGGGGTTTGAATAGGCCTCGATTGGTTTAGAAAGCTGTCTTCCACTTATCTCTGGGCTTAATGCGAATGTTGTTGAAACCCCAACAGACATCTAGTGTAAGGGGGGACTCAGAGGCATCCCAAAACACACTTGACAATTAGTGAAAGAGGCATCTTAAGTCAGAGCAATAAATAGCCCAGGAGCTCTAATCAATGTTGAGGTAAGGTATTCTACTGTATATCACTAGCTATATATACTAGACTAGCTTGGTCTGTGTGCCAGTTGCTATGAGAACACAGATCAAGACACTAATAACTACCATACCTAATAAGGCTACATAGTACAAACCATAGCAATGGGAACAAGAGGGAAAGGAACTATGAATAGTGGACTCCGAGGATCCAAGGGCAAGCTAGATGATACTCACCCATACCAGGTTATCTAAGCTACTCCAGGCTGTCCTCTTACATCTAGCTTGGTGAAGTATCTAGCTCTACAGAGTTGGGACATGAGTTTGGAGATCAGTGGAAGAGGGTATTTGTTCTTGACTGTCATGAAATTGAGTGCCTGATAGTCTTGAACCAACCAGAGCAAGCCATCCTTTTTCTTGATGAAGAACACTGGAGCTGCCATAGAAGATTTGGAGGAACAGATTCGTCCAGTGCACAGATTCTCCTCTAAGAAGGAGTCCAACTCCTTTGTTCCACCAAAGACAGAGGGTAGACTTTTGATGACTTAGGCTCCAAACCTGGAATGAGTTTGATAGCATAGTCCCATTGCCTGTGCTCTGGGAGGATGTTAAAGTCTTCCTTGGTGAATACAGATCTGAACCCCCTGACATAGTTGGGCAGAGTAAAAGGTGTTCTCTGTGCCTCTGAGACGCGACAGACTCCCTCTGTGAGTTTCTGGGAGGTCATAGAGGTAGTGTATATGTCTTCTATAATAGACTCCAAGAGGATTCTTATTACAAAGAGTCTATCCCCTTGCTCGTATTTAACCTCGCAAGTCTGGACAGGGGTCTCGTCCTTCTCCAAGTCTTCCACATACTCTGGAGAGGGTCCAGATTGGCAGACATTGAGGACCCTAGTCTCTATTCTCTTCCGCGATGGTTGTTCCTTCCATATCACATGGTATCCTTTACATCGAGGAGGGCATTGGTTCATCTGTACTTCTCCAGTCTGCCAATTAACCTCTGGGTTGTGGTCCTTGAGCCAGGTGTAACTGAGGATTATGCTTTGCCTTCCAAGGCTGGAGACAGTGAGGAGTGTCCTTTTGGAGTGGGTTTTGTAATGGAGGACTACATCCATTACTTCAGAGATCTGACTGGTCTCATTGGAGGAGCTGTCCATATTGTATACTGGTATGGGGCAAGAGATGCTCTGGGTGCTAATACCTTTTATACAAACAAAGTCTTGATCTATAAAGTTGCCTGTAGCTTCAGAGTCCAAAAGCACCTTGACGGAATATACCTCGTTAGTGTCTGTAGTGCTGATTTCTATCAGAAGGATATTCAACATCCTGCGAGTGTCAAGGGTATTGGTGGAGAGTCATTTGGGTAACCTTCTTTCCCATTTTGGCCTCCAGGGTTGGGCTATCCTGTCTGGAGCAGAGAGGGAGAGGGAGAGTGTGTCTATAGGCTCACAGATATCTGTATTGACCTCTTCTATGTCTAATACAGTGAACCTATTAACTAGTGGCAACTGGGGCACACTTTTCACTGGCTATGCTAAGCAAAATCCTCCTCTGGGGTTGAGCAAACTTCCTCTTCCTCTACTGCATCCTTCAGGACCATTAAGTCTTCAATCAATTCCTCCCTCTGCTCCATGGTTAACCTTTGGACGTCCAAGTGGTAGGAGCAGTCCTTTACAAGATGGTTGGCCTCTTCATACCGATAGCACCTACATAGAGGTAAAGAGCACATTTTCCAGACTGCATCTACATCCATGGGTATTTCTCTGGATGGTGTAGGCAAAGGGAGTCTTGGTGGAATGGGGGCAGAGCTATTGGAGAAGGGCAGAGTACCAAGAAAAGGGTTGGTCTAGGAAGGGCAGAGCATGTAGGGGTCATGGTTATTGACCAGAGCGTAGATTAGAATGCTTCGTTTGCCAACCATGCCTAGTCAATCCTCTGGGCTGCTGCGTACCAGGCCTCCAGATCGGTGTCTGTAGGTTATCCAAAGGGCATAGTAGCGATTTGGCTTTGGATGTTCAATTTGAGTCCACAGCAGAATTTTACCACTAGAGTCTGGGGGTCTGTGTATCTGATGTCCAAGGTTAGGATTAGGAAACTGTCTAAGTAATTGTCCACTGTCTGGTTTCCTTGATAGTATGAAGACCCCTCTAACATGTTGATGGTGTCTGTTTCTACATTGACTGGGAAGAATTGACTCTGGAATTGTTACTTGAAGTCGGTCTAGGATTGAATTGGGAAGATACCAGTGTCTGCTTCCTGGAAAAAGAGGTTCTTGGACCACTTTGCAGCCCATTCATCCTTGAAGAAGGCAAGAGTCTAGAAGATTTTCTCCTCATCACAGCTAAACTGCTCTGGAGCCAGGCACAAATACAGCATACAGGAGTTGAGGAAAGCTCGACTAGAACTCTGTTCACCAGAGAAGTCTGGGAAAGAGGGGAGTTTTGGCCTTGCTCATTATTTAGATGAAACAGCCGGAATAGAGGAAGAGGGTCTAACTGGAGAGGGAGATGTAGGTATTAGAGGTGGAGCAACAGTTGGAGCAGGGGCAGGGCTAGTCATAAGTTGAGTGATTTGTTGTAGTTAAGTAGTCAGGGCCGTAAGAGTGGTGTTGATAGCGTGTTCCAAAGCATTCTAGCATTTGGTCAGCTCTTGGAGATGATGCTGTAGGTAGCCCAAGGCGTCGGCTATGCCTGGGGAGATGTCTGTGGGCAGCGACATTATCCTCGGAGCAGAGTAATTAGAGAGTCAGAGTCTGTCAGCAGAGGACGACCGGAGGGCAGCTGTCTACTGAGAATTCCTGAGGCTCTGGTAATGAGATCTAATTCTGCTTTGAGGGCAACCAGAGTAGAGCACTCTAGGAGATTCCTTGGAGAATTAGGTGGGGCTCCTGGAGGGAATATATATACTATAGTGTCCTTGCGTTCTAGTTTCTCCATTCTTTGGTAACCAGGGTCTGTACAATGAAATTATGTTGGGAGGCAATGGGGGGTACTCTGGAGTCATGTGTAAGGGGTCCTCTTACATACCCCTTTCTTATAGCCACAAGGGTGTGTCCATAATTTAGCTATTTCTTCCCCCTTTTGAGGCGAGCATATGATTTAGAAGCTGAGGAGTAGTGGTTAGTGAGTGGACTAGGCTTTTCCAGGTAGAAGGAGTAAGATTCTGACACTAATCTAGCAGCATTCTCCAGATTAGCGGCTAGTATCCAGGAGTATCCTTTTGGAGTACCCTCATACTCCAACCATTAGACTAGGTAGAGCAATGGTTCTCTTTTTCGTTGGTCAAGTTTGGAGTCCAGTATTTGGGCTACCTCAAATTCTAAATTACTATCAATCTCTAATGGAGGTGGGAGAGAATTGACATGGTTAGCAATGTTGCTGGAGGAGGCTGGCTTAAGTTGCAACACATGGAAGACAGGGTAGATGGCACAAAGATGATTGGGGAGTTTGATTAGATACAAGTGAGTATCTGGTTGCCCTATAACCTTGAAAAGATCTAAATACTTCTCTGACAGTTTCTTGGTAGACCAGGTTGACTTTATAAACTTAGTGAGTAGGAAAATGTGGTTGCCCACTTCAATCTTAGGTGCTGGTGTCCATTTCTTGTCCACAGATTTTTGATAGTGATGCTGGGTATCTTCAATTGCTTCTCTCAGATTGTTGTGTACTGTTCTCAGATCTATCACAAATGAGTTTGCCTCTGTGATTTGCGCATCACATTTCACTTGAAGTTCCATTCTGGGATAGTAGCCTTTGTTTGCGTAGAAGGGAGAAATGCTGGTGGTAGATGAGGGGGTGTTGTTATAAACAAATTTGGCTACAGAAAGTAATTGTAACCAATCAGACTGCTGATAATTGCAATAGATTTTCAGAAACTGTTTGAGTGTCTGATTGGTGCGCTCAGTCTGGCCATCTGCCTCCAGGTGGTATCCAGAGGTAAAGTGTAGTTTTATGTCTAATGCGTCAGCCAGAGATCTGAAGAATTTAGACACGAACTCCATCCCTCAATTGGATGTGACATGACTTGGTACTCCATGCTTAAAGAAGATGTGTCTGACAAATAGTTCTCCCAGCATGGTAGCGTTGAGTGCTCTTATGGTCAGAATGAATAGAGCTTGTTTGGTAAGTTGATCCACTACAACTAGAATGTCTGTGTGGCCTTCTGACAGGGGTAACTGTTTGATAAAATCCATTGAGATGGATTCCCAGAGCTGTAGTGGAATTGTGAGTTGCTTGAGTAACCCATAGAGCTTGTGGCAACGTGACTTGTTCCTTCCGCAAATGTTGCAAGACCTGACATAATCTGCCACAAATTCTTGGAGTCCTGGCCAGTTGAAATCCTGGTGGACCATCTGGTAGGTTTTCGACTGTCCAGAGTGACCAGCTAACACATGATTGTGTCTAAAATTAAGTACTTGCAACCAAAGATCACTAGTGTCGGGTACATGAATCTGTCCTTTATAATACAATGTACCATCCCCATCTAGGGTCCAACAAGGGTCCTCTGTCCACTCTCCATTAGTTTGGGATTTCATTTGCAGGTGATCCAATTTCTGGGCCTCCTTAATGTTCGAGATAAGTAAGTGAGGGTCGATCAGGGTAGTTGCTCATAAACTTGGGGACTGGTTACCTAATAACATATCAGATAGTGCTAGTTGGGCTTGGGTGAAGACTGGTTTCTGGGCTGGGGATTCCTTCAATGGGTCGTCTCTATAGATATCCCACCTTCTGGTCAGTGCATCTGGTTTCTTTCCCAATCTCCCTGGTCAGAACTTAATTGATAGGTTAAACTGTGAGAGGAACTCTGACCACCTGGCTAGGCACTGAGATAGCATTTTTGTCTCAGAGAAATAGGTAAGGTTTTTATGATCAGTAAACACCTCCACTGGTATAGTGACCCCTTTGAGGTAATGCCACCATTTCTTAAATAACTTGACAATGGCTAATAATTCCTTGTTGTGCACATCATAGTTAATTTCCACTGCACTGAAAGCCCTCAAGTAAAAGGCTATTGGGCAGACCTCGCTGTTGGATTGGGTAAAAAGAATGGCTGCTAATGCATGGTCAGAGGTATTAGTCTCTAGGATCATTGGTGCCTTGGGGTCCCAGTGACCCAGTATAGGCACTGTAGTGAAAGCTTCTTTGAGAGAATCAAAAGCCACTTGGCAGTCCATTGTCCAGGACCAGAGTTCATTCTTTTGAGTTAAGCAGGTGAGTGGCAAGGTTATTTCAGCATAATTATTGATAAAACACCAATAAAAGTTCACAAATCCTAGGAAGGATTGTATATCCTTTACTCGATGTGGTATTAGCCAATCCTGGATAGTCTGTATCTTAGACTCATTCATCCTTAGACTGTCCAATCCCAAAACAAAATCCAGGAACTCAACCTTGTCCTAGTAGAAGATATACTTGGTAGATAATGTGTATAGCCAGTTATCTCGTAGCCTCCTTAATACCTTCTTCACATGCTTCTTATGGTCAACCAAATTATTAGAGTAAATCAGGATGTTGTCCAAGTAGACAACTATAGAGATGTCCAAGAGATTGAAGAAGATTTCATTCATAAAACGCTAGAAGGCTGCTGGGGTGTTTGACAGGCCAAACAGCATTATGAGCTATTCAAACAAGCCATAACGAGTGCAGAAGGCTGTCTTCCACTCGTTCCCCTTGGCAATGCATACCAGATGGTAAGCACTCTTCAAGTCTATTTTCGAGTATATTTGTGCCTTCCTAGGGGTATCCAAAAGGTTGTTTAGGAGAGAAATCAGGTACTGGTCCTTACAAGTCATTTAGTTTAGGCCCTGGTAGTCTACACATAGGTGCAAAGTCCCATCCTTCTTCTTGACAAACAATACTGGGGCACCGCAGGGGGACTTGGACAGGTGTATAATGCCTGTTTTGGTGTTCTCCTCCAAAAACTCTTATAGGGTCTGCAATTCCAGCACTGATAGGGAGTATATAAGGCCCAGAGGAGGAGTCTTATACCCCTTGATCTGTATGGCCAAGTTGTAGGGTCGGTGCTTAGGAAGTAGTTTACCCTTCTGTGTGCTAAAGACATCCCTGTACTCCTGATAATCTTTGGGGAGTCCAGGTATCTCTGGGATGATTCCTACTGCCTGCACAGCAAGGCCAGTAGCTACCTTAGGATGTGGTGTGATCTGGAAACTAATTGCTCCCTTAGATTTACATACGCTCCTGAACACAGCAGTGTTAACTAAGGAGATCCAGGGTCTAGTGGGCATGGTCTGGTTGATCAACAGTCAATCTTCACTGGGTCGGTTCACTGCTAGATGTCAGATAACAGGAGGTTTTGTGGGTGATAAAGGGTTTGGATTTTGGTTGAGGACTGATTAGTCGATCCTCTGGGTTGGTCTTGCTGAATACCATTGTTCTCTTCTTCCAATTGATCGAGAGGTTATTTTAGGTCAGCCAGTTGTGCCCTAATACTATGGGGTAAGAGCCTTCCAGTTTAGTTACAAAAAACTCAGTCTGACAAGAATATAAGCAAGGAAATTTAATTGGCAAAGATACGATGTGATTCACAAGATGATTAGTAGTTCCATCTATTAGGGTGAGCAGAAGGGGGTCAATCTTTCAGATTGGTAAGCAATATCTAGATACAAAAACAGAGTCCAAGAAACAGTCAAAAGATCCCAAATCTACCAATGCGTTAACAAACACTGGGAACAGAGGGGACAAGAGCATGACCAGCAAGAAGTTCAAACCATTGAGTGTTGCTGCACCTAGGTGTAGCATCGTTTCCCTGACCAACTCTAGGCAGTTGACTTTCCAGGGTAGGAGGTAACTGCTGAGTCATTTTTTAGCAGCTCTAAGAGGCCTATCAAATGGTCGATAACCAATACATGAGCCTCTATTAACCCTAACAACCAGTAATTCTGCTTGGGGCAAGATCTCGCAAGATGGCCAGATTAGCCGCAACATATACAGAGCCCCAGGCTCATGCGATGCTAATATTCTGTGGGAGTAAGTCAGCCATCTGGGCCCAGAATGCTGCCAACACTAGGTGACGATGGTTTGAAACAGGTGGTCTGGGGAAATATTTCCCTGATGCGGTCTCGGGACAGCTTATCAGGCAAGATGGGAGTTTCAGGGACAAAAGGGGGTCTTTCTTGAGCAGGTTTGGAAAATTTTGGTGTGTAACCTTATATAGCCCTTATTGCTTGGAACTTGTGCTTTTTCTCCTGCTGACGCTTCCAAAAATCATTATCAATCCTTAATACAGCTCTCTTCAGACCCTCAAACGTTGAAATGTCCTTGTGACTGAACCACAATTCGTTGCATATGCAGTGGGGGATAGCGTCCTTTACTACTTTTTGGAGCAATCTATCATCCTAATAGATACAGTTCTAGAACTTGGCAAATTGGATAAAGTAATTGACAGTCTTGCCATTATTTGGAAAAGGGATTGCTACAATAGCATCCTCATTGTCATTCTCTGGTGAGTAAGACCCAAAAAGGTTAGAAAGCTTTTGGATGAAGGCTGACCACTCTTCTAAGAAATCAAAGTTTTGATAAGCTTTAGCTTTATTAATGAATAGCTCGAAATAATCAAGGGCTATACCCCGGAGATAGGAGATGGCGAAGAAAATCTTCTCAGTATCTTCAGTAAACTCCCCTTCACAAGCATTAAAATAGATTTGATATTGGAATATAAATGCTCGAAGTTTATCAGGACTATCTCCACTGAACGGATCTGGTTCCCTGATCCCTTTGTTTCTCTTCTTTAGGTGCAAGTCAGGTTGTCTAGCTAGTACCATTAGTATGGCCTGTAAGTCCAGCCCTGAGGTATCAGAGTATGGGTTTTGAGTTGTCTCATGTGGATGACCCAAAGGCTCATCAAGACTCTCTAGGATATGTTCCACCTCTTCGAGAGCTGGGTCTTGGGCCATTTCACCAGTTGGCTCTTGCAAGAGTAGTCATTGACTATGGGCTTGGAAAGCAGTAAGGGAGTGCTCTACAGGGGTGGTTGCAGATTCTCTAGAGGTAAAAGACTAAGTACTGTCCCTCCGTAGCTGGCGTTCCAGACGAGGGTCTGGGTTCAGGATTTGTGACATGACTAGGTAATCTTTGAGAGGGAGTGGTAGGTAAGGTTGATAATAGTGTAGAAGTTAGTTTAGTTTCATTCTACTATCAGAAATTGACTCCAGGAGAAGTTCTCTGGGCTTGGCCTCAATGGTAAATTGAGCCAACCTCTATACTTGCCCCTAGGGATATGACAGGGAGGTATATTGGTAGAAACAAATAAATGAGGGGACAATAATAGAGTCTCCTAAGGGAGAACAAAACTAAGGTAACTAAAACTACTGGCCCTATTTAATAGCTTGGAGAATTTTGGGGCAGTAAGATGACCTAAACAACTGACTAAGCTGCCCTGGAGAAT
>Ga0153961_1000368_pt1 | contig 12012 bp, 12 predicted proteins | sample TSFL045MetaG_FD_104748 | JGI IMG/M metagenome (GOLD analysis project Ga0153961, IMG submission 104748) | Attine ant fungus gardens microbial communities from Florida, USA - TSFL045 MetaG | ecosystem: Host-associated > Fungi > Mycelium > Unclassified | place: USA: Florida, Withalacochee...
AGATTTACAAATTTATGTAGAACTATGTTAGAATTAACCAAGAGGGAGGGTATAGATATGAAAAAAATCATTTCAGCATTTTTAATTTTACAATTGGTGTTTGTATCATTTACTTTTTGTGGATGTTATAGAAACTCTATTTTAAATGATTCAGGTTGCCTAAAGTATTATGCATATTACGAGGATCCAATATGCGATTTGATTCAGAAATATAATAAATTCTGTGCCGATGAATCTTATAGAATAGAGATTGTTGAGTTTGATACAGAGAGCGATATGAATATAAAAATGTCAACAGAAATTATGTCAGGCGTAGGCCCTGATATATTTTATTTGGGGCAAAATCTTCCTTTTGAAAAATTATTTAATAATAAAACTATTGCAGATGTAAACGAGCTTATAAATGAATATGGATATGATATAGGAATAGATAACTGCGATTCAAAAATTATGGATGCAGGAATGATTTACGGCAAAAGATACATTGTTCCCTTATTTTATTCACCTGATGTCTTTTTAACTACAGAGGAAACGCTGAAAAAGTACAATTTAATATCATCTGAATTTTCTTTTAAAGCATTATCTGAGAAACTTTCAAAAAATAAAAAAGAATATTCTCTTTTTGGAAGTGCCGATGATAATATTGCCTTTTTTTATTCGTTTTTAGATCAATATATAGATTTTAACAGCGGAAATACAGAATTTAACAGCGATAAGTTTTCGGAAGATTTGGATTCTATCTATAGCTTGATTAAGAATGACACTACCGACGAAAATGTTTATTATTTTTTATATGAAAATATAAATAATGGTGCGTCTATTTTATATAAGGAAATGCCTGCTTTTAGTAGTATAGTAAGGACATATTCGTATTTAAAATATTTAGGATCAACTCCTGTGCTTGTAAATAATTACAATATGGATGATGATTCAATTTCTGCCTCTATAGATGTTGGTATTGCCGTTAATGATAATTGTAAAAATAAAGAAAAATTACTGCCGTTCATTAAGTACTGTTTGTCCTGTGATGTGCAAAAACATATGAGTGAAGAATGTATGTATTTGCCTGTAAACAGCGAGGCTATGGAAAAATGCATTGATTTAATAGATGAAGTAATAGATTTTGAAGATTTAATTGTTAGTGATAAAGAAAAAGCTATTTTTGAAACTGCTCAAAGTGCGGCGATAAGAGATTATAAACATATTATAAACAACATAACAAAATGTAATTTATATGGGTTTAATTATTTATCGGATACTTATTTTAATTCTTCGGTAATCGGTGATATAGTTGATAAATATTTAAACGGGGATATTTCAAAGGAAAAGTTTATTCGTCAACTTACAGCAGCAACTGAGATTTATTTGACGGAATAGATTATGGTGAATTATGTGTAAATTTAAATGTATATTGCAAAATGATGAAACAGACTGCGGCCCGGCTTGCGTGGCCGCAATTTTTGGAAAATACGGTTTAAAAGTTTCAATAGCAAAAATACGAGATATAGCAGGGACAGACCGTCAGGGAACAAGTGCATACGGTCTTGTAAAAGCAATTGAACAACTATGGTTTTGAGCAAAATGTTGTTGAAGCTGATAAAAATGCATTAACTCAAAGATTGCCCTTGCCTGCTATTGCTCATGTAGTGATTGACAATACCTTGCTTCATTATGTGGTTATTACTAAAATAAAAGATAATACTGTAGTAGTTTCTGACCCTGCAAAGGGGATTGTAAGGTACAAAAAAGACGATTTCCTTAAAATATGGACCAATGTTCTAATTCTTATTGCACCAACTGAAAAATCCCAAAGAGGTAATAAAAAAGAGAGTACTTTATCTAGTTTTTTTCGTTTGCTTATTTCGCAAAAATGGCTTTTATTAAGGATTTTTATTCTGTCCATGATACTGACCTCAATAGGCATTATAACTTCTTTTTATTATCAGGTTTTAATGGATAATATAGTTCCAAGCCTTTCGATAGAAATGCTTAATTATGTGTCCATTATTACTTTGTGTTTGTTCTTAGTGCAGATAGGTTTAAATTTTTTAAGAGGTTTTTTAATAGTAAAGTTAGAGCAAAACATTGATATTCCTATTATGCTTGGATATTATAATCATGCTTTGATTTTGCCTATGAAGTTTTATTCTATGCGCGATACAGGTGAGATTATATCCAGATTTAATGATGCCTCAAATATAAGAGATATTGTATCAGAAGCGTCATTAACCATTATGATGGATACTATTATGGCAGTAGTAGGCGCAGTAGTTTTATTCAATTGTAACAGGCTTTTATTTTTGATTTCCGTAGTGATGCTGATTTTATATGGAATAATAGTTTTTATATATAATAATCCAATCAAAAAAATTAACAGAAAAATAATGGAAATGAATTCTAAGGTTACATCCCAATTTGTTGAAACAATAAACGGTATTGAAACAATTAAAGCCTTTAATCAGGAGAAAAATGAAAAAGTTAAGACTGACAAATTATATAGGAAGTTTTTAAAAAAAGTTTTAAATGGAGGTATACTATCTCTTAGTCAACAAACTGTAACTATGTTTGTTGCAGTTGTAGGAGAACTTGTCATTGTTTGGTTTGGCGCTGCGTATGTTATTAAGGGAGAACTAACACTCGGTGAACTAATAACTTTTAATGCACTTTTAGGTTATTTTATCGAGCCAATAAAAAATTTAATTAATCTTCAGTCAAGCATTCAGACTGCTGTTGTTGCGGCGGATAGATTAGGAGAAATTTTGGATATAACACCTGAGCATAATGATGAACAAAACCAAACAGATAATAAATTTAGGTTTGATAAAATTTCAATTTCTAATTTAGATTTTAGGTATGGTACGAGGGATCTAGTGTTAAGACATATTAATTTGGAAATTCATCGTGGAGAAAAAATAGCATTTGTTGGTGAGAGCGGCTCAGGAAAAACTACTTTGGCTAAATTATTAGTAAGGTTATATGAGCAGGAAAAGGGAAGCATTAAGCTCGATACCGTTGATATAAAAGAATTTTCAATAAATCAGATAAGAAATAACATTTCTTACATATCGCAAAATACTTTTCTTTTCAGTGGAACAATAAGAGAAAATTTGTTGTTTGGCAATTCAGATGCAAATGATAATGATATATCACAAGTGTGTAAGATATGCGAGCTTGAAGAATATATTAACAGCTTACCTTTAAAATTTAACACCAGGATTGAAGAAAACGGTAAAAACCTATCAGGCGGGCAAAAACAAAGGCTTGCCATAGCGAGAGCTTTATTGAAAAAACCTGAAATTTTAATAATGGATGAAGCTACAAGTAACCTTGACTATGTTACCGAAAGATCTATCGAAAAAACTATAAACAATTTTTCAAAGAATATGACAACAATAATTATCGCACATAGACTGAGTACAATAAAAGATTGCGATAAAATTTTTGTGTTCAGAAATGGTCAGATAGTTGAGATCGGAAATCACAGAGATTTATTGAATCAAAAGGGATATTATTATCAACTTTGGAATGGACAAGATAACATTATTTAGGACTGATATTTATGACAAGAAAACGAAAAGAACACTTAATTGCCTTTCTGTTTATCCTGCCCTCCTTTGCAGGTATAGCAGTTTTCTATATTGTGCCGTACATAATTTGCTTTGTAAAGAGCCTGTATGTGGGAAATACCTTTGTAGGTATTGAAAATTATATACAGCTTTTTCAAAACAATACATTTTTGCTTGCGCTGAAAAACACAGTTATATTTACTGTTGTTGCGATACCGCTTTTAATGGTGATTTCGTTTCTAATAGCCTTGTTTCTTAATTCTTTTAAGAAAATATCGTCATTTTTCAGAAGCGCATTACTTATCCCTGTTGTAGTGCCCGTTGCATCTCTCATTTGTGTGTGGCAGGTGTTATTTGACGATTACGGCACAATCAACGGACTGCTTAATTATTTCGGTTTAAATACGGTTGAATTTTTTAATTCTGAGTTTTCAATGGTTATGATAATTTTTATTTATGTCTGGAAATACTGCGGTTTTTGTGTGATTTTGTTTACGGCAGGACTTGCAAATGTTTCGCAATCGCTGTATGAAAGCGCAAGACTTGACGGCGCAAATTCCTTTCAAATTGTCAGAAAAATCACTATACCGATGATAACGCCGACTACATTTTTTGTGTTCCTTATGGAATTAATTTATTCTTTTAAAATCTTTCGTGAGGTTTTTGCTTTGTTCGGTGATTATCCAAATTCAAATGTCTATTTCCTGCAAAACTTTATAAACAACAATTACTACAATCTGAATTATCCGAGATTATCCTCAGCCTCAATAATTTTATCGGTATTTATGATAATCATATTGTTTGTCTTCTTTGTTTTTGAACGCAAGCACAGTTTTGCAGAATAGGGGGCAGTGAAGTGAAAAAAGCAATAAAAATAATAAAATATATATTTTTGATTTTGATTACAGCAGTTTTTCTCTTTCCTGTTGTATATATGCTTGCCTGTTCGTTTATGTCCAATTCTCAGGTAGGCTCAATGCTCGACTTTACAAACGGAGAATTTAAAGAGATTAATCTTATTCCGGATATGTTTTCACTTGAACAGTATTATCAGGTGTTTTTCAGGCGGCCTGAATATTTGCTGAAATTCTGGAATTCGGTAATTATTACATTCCCGACAGTAATAGGTCAGGTTATTGTGTCTGCACTTGCGGCATTTGCCCTTGCAAAGCTGAAATTTCCGTTTAGGGATAAGCTGTTTTTCGTCTATATTGTGCTTTTGATTTTACCATTGCAGGTAACTCTTGTGCCTAATTATATTGTGCTTGATAACCTTGACTTGCTCAATAATTTTCTTGCAATAATATTGCCGGGTACTTTTTCTGCATTCGGGATTTGCTTGCTTAGACAAAGTATAAAATATATTCCCGAATCATCAATTGAAGCTGCACGAATAGACGGTGCGTCATATTTTAGGATTTTCACAAACATTATTCTGCCGCAGATAAAGGGAGGACTTATTACGCTGACTCTGCTCTGCTTTATTGATAATTGGAATGTTGTTGAACAACCGCTTATCTACTTTGATGATGAGGCTATGTATCCGCTTTCGATCTGTTTATCGGATATAAGCAGTTCCGACTACGGAATAATTTTTGCCTGCGGAGTTATGTTTATGATAATTCCTTTGCTTATTTATCTTTACGGGCAAAGGGATATCGACTCGCCGTTTGTTCAGGTTGATAAAAGTTAGGAGAGTGTCAAATGAAAAAAGATAAGCTGAAAAAATACTCAATACGTTTTGGTATTGTATTTTTAATTGCACTTGCCCTTCTTACATACTTTTCAAGTACCATAGATAATATGCTTTTGCCGCAAGTTAAACTTGCAGAGGTTTCGTATGGCACGATTGACGGCGAACAAAGCGGTGACGATAGATATTTAATTCCGCTTTCTGCCGTAGTATCAATGGGAAATACAGGAACAGTATTTGTTGCAAAAACTGATGAAAATAATGAAACAACTGTCAGCGAAGTTACTGTAGATATCAAAAACAGCGACGATCTTTATTATGAGGTGACTTCTGATGATATATACAGCGGTATGGGAGTTGTGTATTCAACTTCAAAAAGTATTGCAAGTGGTGACAGGGTGCATATTGCCGAGGGGGAATAGCAGATGAAAAAGAAGAGAATTTTGTCTGCTGTTTTAGTTACGGCGCTCAGTGTTTGTGTTTTTTGCCTTTGCTTTTATGTCAGCGGCAATGCGTTACGTCAGCTACCCTCTATAACGCAGATGAATTATAATCTGAAATCAGACGCTTTACCGCTTACTATTGCGGATATTGAAAAACTGTCAGAGCGGATTTCTTTAAATCAGGTAAGTTTTTGTGCAGAGCTTGACGAAACAAATGTTAAGGAAGAAACTGTTACACCGATTCTCACAAACGAAAATTACTTTGAGATTTACAATCAGGAACTAATCGGTAAGGGTTTTGAAAAAGAAAATATGGAAAATAAAGACAAGGTTGCAGTCATTGGAAGCAGTCTTGCTCTTAAGCTGTTTTTTAATACTGATGCAGTCGGAAAAACAATAACACTTGATAATGATAATTATACAATTTGCGGTATCATAAATGAAGATGAAAACATAATAAACAGCCTTTCAAGTGACGGAAAACAGAGAGTTTATGTTCCTTATTCCAGCTACAAAGAATACAAAAACTGCGAAGTTAATGTCATTGCTTATGACAACAAATCTTTTTCAGCGCCACTGATTGAGCAGATGAATTTAACTCAGTACCACCCGACGAATTTTTCCGAAAAAGCAAAGGTTATCGAAAACTTTGAGCATATTTTACTTTTGATTTTGTTTATAGCTCTGTGTGCTGTGTCTTTGAAAATATGGTACAGGCTATGCAGAAAATTTATTGCCGATATAAAAGATAATTTGAATGACAATTACTTTTTGAAATCACTAAGAGCAATGCCTCATAAATACATTCTGTTAATTATAACAGCGCTCGGTATACCTGTGGCGTTGCTGACAATATTCTCGTTGTCGGATTTCAGCATTTTCATAATATCAAAGTATATACCATACGATAATATTTTTGATGTATCCTACTACATATCAACAATTATCGAAAACTCAAATATTATAAATAATCTCGCTCTGACAGGTGATACTTTTCTTATTAATCTCTATTCAAGTTCATTTGTTTCACTTGTATGGCTGCTTGTTATATTTACTTTATGTTTTGCAGTTCTTTTTAGTATTGTTAATATAATATTAAATAGATTAATTTTGTTTGCTCAAAATAAAAATTAAGATTATTTAATTTTTAGAAAAAGGAGAGTTTATACAGTGATATCAGAAATTGAACAACTTATGGATGAACGTCCAAAAGTCAGAAGAGTCTTTGATGAAATAGATGATTTTTTCGATAAAATGTTAGTTGTAAATTACATAATATGTATTACTTTTTCTGCAGTTGTAATTTGCGTTCCAACTATAATGGCTTTTTTCTATTTACCTGAGAATGTATGTATTTGGATATCTTCAATTATAGGTGGAATTTTATCTCTTATTGTTATTCCGTTGTTAATTAATCATATTAAGTGCAAACAAAATAAGGCGGATGAATTATATGAAATTAATAAGCCTTTATATCAAGATTTAAGTGCTATATTTGTGCAACTTTTGCAGATGAATACATTGTTCATGGTAAAAATGTAAAAGATGAAATAAATACTGCCGCTAATAATGACGAGGTTGAAAAAATATTAGATCCGCTTAAATGTTTTATTTGCGAAAATTATGATAAAATGTGTAATACATTTTCTGTTAGTTTAATTTGGGATATTATTGATGTGTATAATGAGTGTTTGCATAGTGTTACAAAATATATCAATATAAGAGTAAAAATTAGAAAATGCTTTCGAAATATGAGGAGAGAGTCAGGTGCAAAAGGATCATTCTATATTAATCAGACTGCTATAACTATGCTTTGCCCTTATAATTCAAATAGATAAAATATATAATAAATAATTTAATATGTGCTTGTTAAATGCCGACAAATTATAGCTTTTAATGCTATTACCTGTCGGCTTATTTTTTTTGCCCTTTTTGCGTTAAAAGCAGAAAGGGCAAAAATGCTTTATAGAAATAAAAGTCCTCCAATTGACCTGAATTAATAAAAATTCAGACTAATTGGAGGAAACAAAATTGAAAAGATTATAGATAGACGGTCATTTCATTGAAGTGACAGATGAAGTCTATACAGCTTATGTGAAAGGTCAAAGAAAAATGGATTATTTCGAAAAAGACCTAAAAACAGAGCATATTATTAAAGAGAAGGATGGGAGTATTAAAAAGATTGTTCCAAGCCGTGAAGATTCTCTTGATAGGCTCATTGACGATAATTCAATGCAATTTTCAGATGACAGCAAAAGCGTTGAATGTGAGGTTCAGATAAATATTTATCTTGAAAAATTACATATCGCTTTACAACAACTGACAGCGGAAGAACTTGAGATTATCATAAAGGTGTTTTTTGAGAATATGACTGAACGAGAGATAGCTAAATTACTTGGTATCTCACAGGTGGCAGTGAACAAAAGAAAGCATCGCATCCTTGAAAAATTAAAGAAAATCATACAAAATTAAAAATTTTTTATTTTTATGGTTATCAACCCCCTCACTTAACGGCAAATAAAGTGAGGGGTTATTTTATACCTCTGTTGTTCTTTGAAAATTAAATATCAGCACATCAGATACTTTCCTTCTGCTGTTCAGTATGGACAAGCCACAAGAGCGAACTCCTGCACAGGACTTCAGGACTCTGACTTTGTAAGGCAAATACAAAGAGGGCGATGACAGGCAGTTGGGATAATGATACTTCCGTCCGGTCGAAAGTCGAGCGTGAAAAAACCGTCGCAACATACGAGGGCGGCTCTGGGAGATCCTCAGGGTGGTGAAATTCCAATGGAGCTATATGCAATAGCCGTTTGATGTGTTCCCTTATCGTGGGGCATTGAGAATAAATAACGATAAAACAAGGCGGTTCTATATTTAAAGTACCAATGCAAAGGCACACTGTATATAAATGATACTCAAACTTATGTGCCGACAAAGGTGCTTAATATGGTAACTGCTTTGCGAAACGATTGATAAATAGCAGGCAGCGGTTGTGCTATGCATAGCTGTTGCCTGCCGTAACAAAATATATTTATAGATTGGAGATTTTGATATGATAGGTTTTATTATTGGTTTATTTCTCGGTGCATTTATAGGCGTAACTGTAATGTGCATGTGTAATGTTGCATCAAAAGCAGACAGGGATATGGAAGAGCATAAAAATGATAAAAATAGGAAATAGGTGATAATTTGAACGAAAACTATATAAATAAAAATAACATTGATTCAGAACACAAAATTGAATCTATTATTAATGACTGTAAGGTTACAATATATTTTTCTAACAACAGAAATAATCGGGTTGAGAGAAATGTTCTTGAAAACCTTTTGGATACATTTGAAAACAGAATGAAAGCACAGATAAATTGCTGAATTTTTCTTTGATTTATTTTTTGATTTCGCTGGATATTATAAAATTTTTGTAGTATTGTTGGTTTGCAAAAATTGTATGAAAGGGATGAAAAAATGAAAAGAGTATATTGCCTGTACCGAGTTTCTACAAAAGGTCAGGTGGATAAAGATGATATTCCAATGCAGAAAACCTCGTGTAGAGAATTTGCCGAACGCAACGGCTGGACTATTCTGAAAGAATTTCAGGAAAAAGGCGTATCAGGCTTTAAGGTTTCGGCAAGTGACCGAGATGCTATTCAAGATTTAAAGGCCGCCGCTGAAAAGAAAGAATTCGATGTTCTCCTTGTCTTCATGTTCGACAGAATAGGTAGAATTGATGATGAAACACCATTTGTTGTCGAATGGTTTATAAAGCACGGTATAGAGGTATGGAGTGTCAACGAAGGTGAACAGCGTATGGATAGTCATGTAGATAAGCTTATGAATTACATACGATTTTGGCAAGCCAACGGTGAAAGTCAGAAAACTTCAGCTCGTGTTAAAACTCGCCTTAACCAAATGACGTTAGATGGAAAATTTACCGGAGGTGTTGCACCATTCGGATACAAACTCATAAAAAGCGGTGAAATCAATAAAAAAGGAAAAGAGCTTATGGATATTGTCATTGACGATGATGAAGCTCCAATAGTTAAGAAAATATTTGAGATGACAGTAAAAGAAGGTTACGGTTCATATCGAATGGCTGATTATCTTAACAACCAAGGCATAAGAACTCATAACAACAGTAAGTTTCAATGCAATACTGTAAATCGTATTCTGAAGAACAGACTGTACTGCGGATATCTTGTGTCAGGAGGTGTTGAATCTCCATATATCGAAAGACTGCATATAATTGATGAAAACATATTTGACCAAGCACAGTTTATCCTAAATCAGCGTTCATCAAAGAATGAAGAAAAACAGCAAATTGCAAGAACTACAAAAGGTAGTACACTTTTATCCGGTAATATCTATTGTGCGCATTGCGGTCAGAAAATGGTATCAACAAGCTATATCGATAGATATGATAGGGCAGATGGAAGTCAGTACAGAGTCCGCAGACAGCGGTATATCTGTACAAATAAAGCGATGAAAAGAGGTGCTTGTGACGGTCAGTCAGCTTATGTAGCACATAGAATTGATGGTGCTGTACTTGTGACATTGAGAGATTATCTCGCCAAAATCAAATCAACGCCAAAGGATATAGCACTCGAAAAACGCTACAAATCCGAAATATCGGAGTATAAGAGAAAGCAGACAAAGCTTGAGAAAGAAATTGAAAAGCTTAAAAGACAGGTAGTTGAATTATCTGCCGAAATAGGAAGGTCTTTATTAGGCGAAAGTCGCTTTACTCCCGATATGTTATCAACTTCTATTGATAACACAAATGATTTACTACATAAGAAAGAAACTGAATTAGAAGATATAAAATACAAGCTTGCCAATCAGCAAAATGCGATGGGCAAGCTTGATTTTTATTACTCGCAATTCAGGACATGGGCAGATGAATTTGATAACTCCACAATGGAGCAGAAGAAAATGATTGCCTGTCAGCTTATCAGGGAAGTGAAAGTATCACGAGGTTACGAACTTGAAATTGTGTTTGACCTGAACTATGAGCAGTTTTTATCAATATAAAGCAGCGTGACCGTATTTGCGCCCTAGAGGTGTGGTGCGAAGCGTTAGGCGGAGATATTAAGCTTATGCGAAAGGCGGACACAAGAGAGATTAACGAGATTTTAACAGGCATTAAGGGTCTTAAAAAGTCGGATAAGGCAATGCGGTTTATACCCGATTATGGGGTGCAAAAAGGCTATTTAATATTGTAACTTTAGGCTGAATCCATAAAAAGTTGGTTACAAATGCTTGTAACTTTCTTTTGCGAAAGTTACAGAAAGTTACAGCGAAAGTTACAGCCGAAAACCGCATAAAACCTATATATTTTACTATTTGTAACTTTGTAACTTTTATTATATATATAAATATAAAATAGAGAGATAGAGGGTATATATACTCTATAATATCTATATATAGTATATGTATAGAGAGAACGGTTGCAAAGTTACTATAACAAGGAAGAGGGCTGAAAAATGGAAAGCGAGAAAGCCACTGAAAAATATTTGAGAGATGAAATAAAGAGAATAGGGGGCGAGGCTTACAAGTTTGTGTCGCCGGGCAATGCCGGAGTACCCGACAGGCTGATATGCTTACCTGGGGGCAGGGTGGTATTTGCAGAGTTAAAAAGTGAAGGTAAGCACAGCACGGTTTTACAGAAGCTACAGCAAAAGCGGCTAAGGCAATTAGGCTTTACAGTGTATTCGGATATTGACACAAAGCAGAAAGTAGACGAGTTGGCGAAGGAGATACGAAAAAATGCAATTTAAGCCACATAATTATCAAAGCTACTGCATACAACGCATAATCAATGATAGCTCAGTCGGATTGTTCCTTGATATGGGGTTAGGTAAAACTGTAATAGCCCTAACGGCTATCAATGACCTGAAATATAACAGATTTAAAATTCAGCGTTGCTTGGTGATAGCTCCGAAAAAGGTTGCTGAAGCTACATGGAGCAAAGAGGCAGAAAAGTGGGAGCACCTCAAGCACTTAAGAATATCGAAAATTCTAGGCACAGAAAGCAAGAGAATACGAGCGGTTAATACTCCAGCGGATGTGTATGTTATCAATCGTGAGAATGTACCTTGGCTGGTTGACCATTACCGTAATGATTGGAAGTTTGACATGGTAGTAGTGGACGAGCTGTCAAGCTTTAAGTCCCACAAGACAAAACGGTTTAAGTGCCTTACCTGGGTAAGACCCCACATCAAGAAGTTTGTAGGTTTAACAGGAACACCTGCACCAAACGGCATAATGGATTTATGGGCGCAGGTTTATTTGTTGGACGGTGGCGAAAGAC
>Ga0153961_1000370_pt1 | contig 11996 bp, 8 predicted proteins | sample TSFL045MetaG_FD_104748 | JGI IMG/M metagenome (GOLD analysis project Ga0153961, IMG submission 104748) | Attine ant fungus gardens microbial communities from Florida, USA - TSFL045 MetaG | ecosystem: Host-associated > Fungi > Mycelium > Unclassified | place: USA: Florida, Withalacochee...
ATTCTCTGAGGAATCTCCTGGAGGTAGGTTGTAACAGTATTTCATTGACTATAATTAACTGAGGAATCTCCTGGAGTCTTCCACTCCGGTCGCCCTTACAGCAACCTTAGAGAGGGGGTAAATATAAGGGGACCCCTCACACATAACTCCAGAGCCTATATTAGTCCTTTGGAGTGACCCTACAGCTGATCAAATATTACTATGTAATATTTGGTCTTACTCCCATTGTTCTAAGCGCACTCCATTGTCACCTAATACACTTTCATTGTTTAGACCCTGGTTACCAAAAACAGGAACATAAGGACACTGTAATATATATAATGTAGATTATTCCCTCCAGGAGCCTCATCTAATTCTCTAAGGAATCTCCTGGAGGTAGGTTGTAACATATTTCATAAAGCCTTTCAAGTTCTAAATCAGCAATCACAAATAAAGTAAGCAACCATTTATGATAGAAATACTTCTGAAAGGTAACTGATGTCTATTACAAAAGGTTACTTACTTATTTGTGATTGGTACTTTAGAACTTTGAAAGGCTCAAAAATACAAAGTTTAGACAGTGACAAAAGAAGTTGTTAAGTCTGAGGTCTAATCCTCAGACTATGAGTTCTTATATATATGATTGTGATAGTTTGTGCACTAGGACAGATTATCACATGCTATTACCTAGTATTCTACATATGGTAGTGCCTTTGTACTGTAAATAGTAATAACTTAACCTTATGGAGACTGTCCTTTGTTCTAAGAAAAAAACAGATGACTACCTATGGGTAATTAATAAAGTCTATGTGCAAATATTGAGGCCTTCATATCTCCACTGATATTGATTACCTTGAGGTTGTTCTAGACTCATTCTGAGAAGTATGAAGAGAGCTTCTTATGAGCCTAGAACTGAAGCATTGATTATAGTAGTTTCTGAGATATCAGCAATTTAATAAATGGTACCATAGTGGTTACTAGTTAATCTGCCTGATATCTCAGCCAATATTGATTGTCTCAAGATGTGATTAGCATCAATCAAAAGGTTTTTTTAAGAGCTTTCCATAGCCATTAAGACCGTGAAAATTGTCAAAGAATTGATAGAGATATGGCCAAATAAAGTTTGTGACAATTTCTATTTCTATGTTTTTACACAAAACTTAAGCAAGCTATATATTATATTATAAGAGTTTACTTACTCTAAGCACCCACCTATTACAGCAACCCTGTACTTGACTGGTTGATCATTTATCATTGTCTAATTTTCATATTTTTTGTTGTATTATTTAGAGCTTGCTTTAATAGCATTATCAATACAATAAAAGATAGGACTTGCCTGGAAAACAGAAACACATCCACAAGTATTCCTTGTTGTAGGTCCCAGGCTCAGAGTCCTAGACTTTGCCAAGTACTTGACAATATGAGTGAAGGACCTATTAGAGGCCTCACATGTATATAATATATACTAGACTATATACTAGACTTAATATAATGACTGAATATGAGTGCTTTAAATTTATGACCAAAGAAACTGCTTCAAAGTCTTATAATGTGGAAAATTATGTATAAAATGTACTATACCTAAGTATAAAAGAACCCCTCAAATATTACTACGTAATATTTAAACTCACTCCATTATTCTAAGTGCACTCCATTGCCTTCTTATGCAATTTCATTGTTTAGACTCTGGTTACCAAAAGTAGGAACACAAGGATATTGTATATATATTGTAGATTATTCCCTTTAGGAGTCTTATCTAATTCTCTGAGAAATCTCCTGGAGTGCTCCACTCTGGTCACCCTTACAGTAAAATTAGATCTCATCACCAGAGCCTCAGAAATTCTCAGTGAACAGCTGCCCTTTGGTTACCCTCCACTGACAAGCTCCAACCCTCTGATCACTCCACTCCAAGGAAGATGTCGCTGCCTATGGATACCCTCCCAAGCATAGCCAACACCCTGGGCTATCTACAGCACCATCTCCAAGAGCTGACCAAATGCCAAAATGCCTCAGAACATGCCATTAACACTACCCTTATAGGCCTGACAGCCCAATTACAACAACTCACTCAACTCATGACTAGTCCTACCCCTGCTTCAACCATTGCTCTATCTCCAATATCTGTACCTCTTCCTTCTATCAGCCATTCTTCCCCAGTCCCAGCTGCTCCATCTAACCAGTAAGCAAGGCCAAAACTCCTCTCTCCCCCAGACTTCTCCGGTAAACAAAGTTCCAGTTGAGCCTTCTTCAACTCTTGTATGCTATATTTGCACCTGGTTCCAGAGCAGTTTAGCTGTGACAAGGAGAAAATCTTCTGGACCCTTGCTTTTTTCAAAGATAGACAGACTACAAGGTGGTCCAAGAACTTCTTTTGCTAGGAGGCAGACACTAGCATCTTTCCTATTCAATCCTGGACCAACTTTGAACAACAGCTCCAGAGTCAATTTTTTCTGGTCAACATAGAAGCAGATGTTGTTAATACTTTGGAAGGGTCTTTGTACTATCAAGGAAACTAGATAGTAGATGATTACTTAGATAGTTTCCTGATCTTAACCTCGGATGCTAGGTACATGGATCCCCAGACCCTAGTAGTAAAATTCTGCCAAGGTCTCAAGTTGAACATCCAAAGCCAGATCGCCACAATGCCCTTTGGACAACCCGCAGACACTGATCCAGAAGCCTAGTATGCAGTCACCTAGAGGATCAACCAGGTGCAGTTGGCAAACGAAGCCTTTTAATTTATACTCTGGTCAGCAACCTTAGCTCCTACATGCTCCACCCTTCCTTGACTGATCCCTTTCTCAATACTCTGCCTCCCATTCTACCAAAGCCCCCTCCACCTACACTATCCAGAGGAATACCCATGGACATAGATGCAGTCTGGAAAACACGCTCTTTATCTCTGCAAGGATGCTATCAGTGTGAAAAAGCCAATCATTTCATAAAAGACTGCCCCTACCACTTGGACATCCAAAGGTTAACTGCTATTATGCTATAAGCAAATTTTCCACAGAAGATAATATTTGATATGCTTTATACCAATAGATTCTTAATTAGAATTCGCTCTAGAACCCTTTCTATATTCTCAGAACGTAACACTATATAATGAGTACATTGAGCAGGTGATAATTGACCTAGAGCTTGTGTTAAGACCTCAAGAGGCAATTAGGATGAACTGGCATCAGGTTACTAAGAAAGTTACTAAGGGACTACGCTTTAGATCCATCTTTGGATGAGCTAACTTAAAAGAATAGCAGACTTGTACTTTAGAACCAGTACTACTCAGATGATGAACTTAGACTGATAGACTTTGTGCTTGTAAATAAGCATTGATGGTATCAGATCAATTATATTTAGATAAATGACCTTTAGGACATGACTTAGAGATATTAGACATTTATGAGGACTTGCTAACTGTTTAACAGGTAATTAATAAAGTCCAAATTACATCAAGAGCATAATAGGGAAAGACAGAAGAATATTCTAGAAGGAAGCAGCGATGAAGACATGTCATATTTGATGGGATGGACTTGGTGAGGGAACACGTTATCATAAAGAAAGGAAAGGGCTGCATCATCAGTGGGATTTTAGAAGACCTTAGGACAGAAAGAAGTCAATAGAATCCTAATAGTTTCCTTTTTATATTTTAATTCTTGAGTTTCAGGGCTTTGTAATAACATTAATATAGTATCTAGAGTATAGTTAGATCGGAAAAGAACCTCTTGACTTCTACCTCCATCTATACTGCCTCTGGAATTGTGAATGTGGATCTATTGAGAGTAAGACTGGGACCAGGGGAATGTCTTGAGAAGAACACAAAATATACCCAGAACTCGATCTAGAGAGAAGATACAGATGCAACTCGGACAGGCTTCGGAAAGGACAGTAGGCTGGGAAAGCTTGGCTAGGTACACACTTGGATTACATCACATCTGTAAGGTTTGGTGTTGGGGATGCAGACAAGGAAGCAACTGAGTGTGGAGGATCCATGAGTGATCAACTAACTGTATTTTCCAGAGGAGCTTTTGTCACAATGTGTAAAGGTTGACACCTTAGGGAGGCTATGTGATGACAATCTAGAGAGATCTTATGATCCTTTTACAACCACCAATATATATTTTACTAGAGCTGCATATAATTCTACTTTTTCTAATTTATTTATAACCTTTAATTTTGATTATCTCCTCTTGAACCTTTAGTATACAATTGGGAGCTAGCACATCATTATTTTGTTTGTCCCAGTGTGCAATTTGTAGCGACTTAGCCTGGACGACTTAATCACCCTTCAAGTCTAAGTTGACAAAGAAAACTCAATAAAGTTCCTGTTATTTTCTGTACACTACTTATATAACTACTACATGGTCTGTGTACTACTTTCCCACACTTATTATGTGACATCATGTGATGTGACACTGTGACTTTCTGTCATGTGACTGTGACTGTGTGACACTTGTGACATGACACTTTCTTGTACTTCTTTCTGTGTAGTAAGTCCAAAAGAAAAGTAAATATAAATAATGACTTTAGCTGTTTTGTCAAGTCATGACACAATTCCCTTTTGTACCCTTTTACCATGGAACAAAAGGAAGAACTGATTAAAGACTTGATGGCTCTGAAGGATGCAGTAGAAGAGGAGAAAGTTTGCTTCGCCCCAGAGGAGGATTTTGTTTAGTATGGCCAGCAAAAAGTATGCCCCAGTTGCTGTTAGTAAATAGGTTTGCCGTATTGAACATAGAAGAAGTCAATACAGATACTCATGAATCTATAGATGCACCCTCTCCCTTCGCTCCAAACAAAAAATCCCTACCTCAGAAGCCAAAATGGGAAAGAAGGCTACCCAAATGATTTTCTGCTAACACTCTTGATGCTCATGGAACATCTATCATTCTTCCTATAGAAATCAGCACCACTGACACTAGCAAGGTGCATTCTGTCAAGGTGCTTTTGAACTCCAGAGCTATAGGCAACTTCATAAATAGAGACTTTGTCTGTATAAAAAGGTATTAGCACCCAGAGTATCTCTCGCTCCATACCAGTATACAATATAGATGGTTCTCCCAACAATGTAAGGGTAACTGGGACACAAGACTTTAGGAGAATCGTCAGTGGATATTACAGATTGTGATTATAATATAACTCACCTCCAGGAGAATCCTCAGAGATTAGGATGAGGCTCCTAAAGGGATCTTCTATACTATATACTAGGTTTACATTCTTAGAAGTCAGGGTCCATGTGATTGGAGCTATACTAGTGTGTTTAAGTATTACTTTAGTAATACTTGAACAGGCTTAGATTGCTCTGGAGTGTCGTGGTGCAGTTTAGGGGTGGAAATAGGGGTGTCCTCTTACAAATGAGGCAAGTCAGATTTCTGAAGTAGTAGTTGTAGTCCTCCATTACAAAATTCACTCTGAAAGGACACTTTTCACTGTCTCCAGTCTTAGGAAGCAGAGCATGATCCTCAGCTATACCTGGCTCAAGGACCACAATCTAGAGGTCAATTAGCAAACCAGAGAAGTACAGATGAACCAATGCTCTCCTTGATACAAGAGATACCATGTGATATGAAAAGAACAAGCGTTACGGAAGAAAATGGAGACTAGAGCTGTCAATATCTGTTGATCCAGACCCTCTTCAGAGTATGTGGAAGACTTAAAAGAGGACAAGATCCCTCTTTGGATATACAAAGTTGAATATGAGCAAGGAGACAGATTTTTTGTAACGAGACTCCTTTTAGAGTTTACTACAGTGGACCTATGTACCACCTCCACAATCTCCCAGACACTTGCAGAAGAAGCCCATCAATCCTCAGAAACACAGAGAGAACCTTTTACCCTACCTGACTGCACCAAAGGATTTGAATCTATATTTGCCAAGGAAGACTTTGACATCCTCCTGGAGCACAGGCAATGGGATCACACTATTGAACTTATTCCAGGTTCAGAGCCTAGGTTGTTGAAAGTCTACCTTTTGTTTCTAGTAGAACAAAAGGAGTTAGATTCCTTCTTGGAGGAGAATCTGCATACCAGATGAATCCGTCTCTCCAAATCTCCTATGGTAGCTCCAGTGTTCTTCATCAAGAAAAAGGATGGCTCGCTCTGGTTAGTTCAGGACTATTGTGCACTCAATTCCATGATAGTCAAGAACAAGTACTCTTTCCCACTGATCTCCAAGCTTATGTCCCAACTCTGCAGGGCTAGGTACTTTACTAAGCTAGATATCTGTTGGGGTTTTAATAACATCTGCATTAAGTCTAGAAATGAGTAGAAGGCAGCCTTCTGGACCAATCAAGGCTTATTCAAACCCCTAGTAATGTTCTTTGGGATGACTAATAGCCTGGCCATCTTCCAAACCATAATGAACAACATCTTCTGAAATCTCATAGCAGAAGGCATTGTGGTGATCTATCTGGACAACATCCTGATCTTTATCAAGATAAAGGAAAAGCATACAAAGGCTGTCCAATGGGTGCTGCAGATCTTATAAGAAAACAAACTTTTCCTCTGCCCAGAGAAATGTGAGTTCTGCAAGAAGCAAATTAAGTACTTGGGTCTGGTCATCTCAGAAAATGAAGTTTCTATGGATTTGGTTAAGATCACAGAAGTCTAGGAGTAGTCTACTCCAGAGAACAAGATAGACATCCAGGCTTTCCTAGGCTTTGTAAACTTCTACCAAAGATTCATTCAGGACTTTTCCATCAAAGCTCGACCCCTCTTTGACCTGACATGCTCCAAACAAGTCTATACATAGAGTGAAAGGGAGCATGTGGCCTTTGAGGACCTCAAAGCAGTGATAACCACCACTCCAGTGTTAATATCTCCTCAGGACTCAGAGCCTTTCTGAATTGAAGCGGACAGCTCAGACTTTGCTATAGGAGTAGTCTTGTCTCAGCAGTCAACGAAGAACAGAAAATGATACCCCATAGCATTCTACAGTAAGTCCTTGTCCTCTGTAGAATAAAACTATGAAATCTATGACAAGGAAATGCTAGCTATTATCTGTGCATTAGAAGAGTAAAGACACTTTTTGGAAGGAGCGACCCATCTGGTAGAAATCTGGACTGACCACAAGAATTTCGAGTTTTTCATAATGGCCAAGAAGCTTAACTATAAGGGCAACTGGGGTGGAGTGCTCCAGAAGATTTCTCAGTTAAATTATACTATGGAATATATTACAACCTACCTCTAGGAGATTCCTCAGAGAATTAGATGAGGCTCCTGGAGGGAATAATCTATAATATATATACTACAGTGTCCTTACATTCTGGTTTCTCTATTCTTTGGTAACCAGGGTCTGCATAATGAAATCAGGTTGAGAGGTAATGGGGGGTGCTCTGGAGTCATGTGTAAGGGGTTCCCTTACATTAACTGTCGTCAAGCTTGTTGGTCCTTGCATCTGGCTAGGTTCAACTTCTTGCTTTACCACTGTCCTAGATGCACCATAGGCAAACCAAATGCATTGTCAAGAAGAGCTGATCACAGAAACAGAGCCTCTGATAATGAGAACATAGTCCTCTTCTAACCAGAGTTCTTGGCTATGTGTACTCTGGAAGAGGTAGAACTAACAGGCATAGAACAGAAGATCCTGTCTAACATTCGCAAGAGAAACAGAAACAGAGACCAAGAAGAACCTATAGCTAAGGCAGCATAAGAGCTCTGGAGCTCCCCTAATGAAGCAATACACTCCTCAGAGTGGTCAAACATAGACAGCCTGCTCCAGTTCCAAGAGGAGGCATATGTACTGCAGAGTCCAGACCTATGCAGACAAATAATAGCCCTTTGCCATAACATCTAGATTGTGGGACACTCTGGACACTAGAAGACACTGAAACTAGTGTTCTGGAACTACTAGTGGCCCCAGATGTCTAAGTACATTGGCCAGTATGTAAGTATCTACAATCTCTGTCTCTGGACGAAACCCTGGCAACACTCTCCAGTTAGTGAGCTTCAACTGCTCTCCATCCTAGATGAATGGTGGGATACGCTCAGTGTTGATTTTGTGATTGAACACCTAGAGTCCTCCAGACATGATACTGTTATGACTGTTGTCAACTTTGTTTCTAAAAGAGTACACTCTGTTCCAATGCATACAATGGTCACAGCGGAAGAAGTAGCTAGACTCTTCCTCTACTATGTCTAAAAACTCCACAGTCTTCTGAAACGTGTTGTCTCCAACTGCAGACTCCAGTTTGTGGCTTCATTCACAAAGGAATTGTATAGGCTACTATGTATATGACTATCCTCTTCCACAGCTTAGCATCCAGACAAACAGAACACATCAACCAAGAGCTCAACCAGTTCCTCTACCTACTTGTCAATAAATGACAGAATGACTAGTATGACCTCCTATCTATTGTAGAGTTCCAGCACAACAACCACATTCACTCGGCGACACAGCAATCTCCATTCCTACTAGACACAGGACAAATCCCCTGTATGGACTTCAAGCTGAGACAGAATCCCTTAGGCCTGGAAATAGTTAACGAATTCATAGAGAGAATGAAGTCTGCCATCAAAGAAGCTAAGTCCATGATCTGCAAGGCGCAGGAAGACATGACACAGTACTACAATTAAAGGAGATCTTCAGTCCCCATGTTCAAACCAGGAGACCAGGTATACCTAGACGCATCAGATATCAAGATGACACGTCCATCTTCAAAGTTGTCACATCGCAGACTGGGACCCTTTGAAATAGAACACCAAGTGAGACCATTAGCCTACCATCTCAAGTTGTCCCACGGAATAAGATAGTTACACCTAATGTTCAATATGGTAAAGTTGTCCACCGCTCTGAAAAATCTGATACCAGGAAGGAAGCCACAAGCCCTGCCACCACCTATTGTCATCAACAGAGAAGCAGAGCAGAAAGTGGAAAAGATATTAGATAGTCATTGGCACCAGAGAAGGTTCCAGTTCTTGATTAAGTAGAAAGGTTTTAGCAGAGAACATAACTCTTGGAAGGTGTAAGGGAACATCTAGGGTGATGCTTAGTAAGTTCTGAGGGTCTGATCTATTAGTGGCCTAGTAACAGATTATGTATTGCGTTTCTATGGTTCCTGAGCTTTTCCTATCTCTGTCATGTAGTGCAATGCCTTCTAAACTATATTTGGACAATTGTGATTACTGATCTATATACATGTGACTGTGCGTGTGATTGTCTAGTATAGAGTATATATACTAGCAATGTGTCGTAGATATACTTCACTTGAATCTCAACTTAGCTTCTGGGACTATCCATTAGCCTAAAGGGTGATTGCCTCTAAGTGGTTCCCTTACAGGAGGTGGCCTCCAATATCAAGGTACTAGACCTTGTCGCAGAGTACTATTGAAAGCATCCAGCTGCCCCAAGACACATTCACCAGACAGACTTTGTTAGGGCATAGTCACTCAGAGGTAGCTAATCCTGATGCTAGGTAAGAGTCCTAGAAGCAAAGGTGATATTCAAATGAAGCTAGATTGTTAGGGCACAGTCACTCAATGGCAGCTAACCCTAGAGCTAGGTAAGAGTCCCGGAAGCTGAGGTAATATTCAAATGAAGCTAGATCTAACTACACAGGCAGTCTTATATACTAAAACCAATGGTCTGTGTGCTGTGGTCACGTGAGCACTAACTAATAATACCACTGTCCTATTTATAGATATACAGGCACATCAAGGCAGAGATAGACAAGAAGGTAAAGAGGGTAGGAAGGCAACTTACCAAGTTAGGTTAGCCCCTTAGATAGGAGCTGACTCGGGAGTCTAGGTCTTTCCCTAGGATATCCCCTTACATAGATCTAACTATACAAGTAGTCTTATATACTTAAACTAATGGTCTGTGTGCCATAGTCATGTGCACACTATTAATACCACTGTCCTAATTATAGATCATCAGGCACATCAAGGCAGACTTAAGAGAGAAAACAAGGAGAGTGTAGGAGAGCATCTCATGAATACTTAGAATAGCCCCTTAGGTAAAAGCCTTACTCATGATCTAGGCTGTTCTCTAGGATATCCCCTTATAGACTTTGATGCTCTTTTCAAGTCCAGAACTATTACTTTGAGGTGCAGCAACCTTAGATGTAAGAGAACCTCTCATACATGACTTCAGAGCCTATATTAGTTCTCTGGAGTGACCTTGCAGCTGATTAAATATTACTACATAATATTTAAACTCACTCTATTGTTCTAAGCACACTTTATTGCCTCCTAACGCAATTTCGTTATTTAAACCCTGGTTACTAAAAGTAGGAATACGAGAACACTATAATATATATTGTAGATTATTCCCTTCAGGAGCCTCATCTAATTCTCTAAGGAATCTCCTAGAGTGCTCTGCTCCAGTTGCTCTTACAATAAGCAAAGTAAACTTTTGAAACTCTTCTGACTTTTAGGTCAAACTAACTCTATTTTGCTAAGTCATTTTCTATTTTCATTTCTTTTATTTAGTTGAATTACTATTATGAGAGTAGAGTGTGGAAAAGTAGTCACATCATAGTTACAAAGTCACAAATGTATAACATCAATCACAGAATGGTCATGTCATAGGTCATGGTCACAAACATGTGACAGAGTAGTCACATAATAGTAACATGAGAACTGTGGGAGGTGAAGTGCATATATCACAAAAGGTCACTTACTTGTTTTTGTGATAAACTGAATATAGATTCAAAGAGCTTATAAGCAGAGTTAGGCAAGCAACAAAAGATGTTGTTAAGTCTGAGGTCTAATCCTCAGACTATGGGTCCTTATATACAGGAAAGTGATGGTCTGTGCACTAGGACAGATCATCACATGCTACTACCTATTGTTCTACATATGGTAGTGCCTTTGTACTTAAAATAGTGATAACTTAACTATATGGAGGCTGTCCTTTGTTCTTAAGAAAAGGACAGATGACTATCTATGGGTAATTAATGAAGTCTATATGCAAACATTGAGGCCTTCATATCTCCACGGATACTGATTGCCTTGAGGTTGTTCTAGGCTCATTCTGAGCGGTATGAAGAGGGCTTTTGATGAGCCTAGAACTGAAGCTTAGATCATGGCGGTTTCCGAGATATTGGCAATTTAATAAATGGTACCATGGTGGTTACCAGTTGATCTGCCTAATATCTTGACCAATACTGATTGCTTCAAGGCGTGACTGGTACCGATTGAAAGGTCTTTTCAAGGGCTTTCCGTAGCTATTGAGACCGTGGGAATCGATAAAGAATTGATGGAGATATGGCCAAATGAAGTTTGTGACAGCATAGTTACAATGGTAGTTGTATATATAGTATAGAAAATCAAATGGAAACTCTATCAAGTTCTCCTTATCAACTCAGACTTGGAGTAGATTTAAGTTGTTATAGCTAAAGTCTTATATCTATAGATAAAGACAACTAACCAAAACAAAACAGAATAAAACACAAAGAAAACTAAAAAGAAAACAGATAATAATAAAGATACTAGAGACAAGAAATCTCAAGGAACAAAACTTCTTAAATAGGAAAACAATAACAATAACAAAACTATATAAAATGTTACAAAATCACAACTTCAGAAGTATAGGCTATTTAGAGAATAAAATAAAAGTTACAGATAGTAACATTGAAATGAATGCACCATTTGCTTCTTTTAGTTCATAAAGGAGAAGTCTAAACACAAATGAACCTACAAGCCTAAAACTCACCCATGGCCTTAAGCCCTAGAATAAAATAAACAGAACTATCTCTACTACTGCTTATAGAGGTTTGACAACTAAGAAAGTAATACTAGAATCCCAAAAACAAATGACTAGAAATAATATGATAACTATACCACAAAATAAAATAGACTCATAGAATACTAGCATTATTTAATGTTAAAGAAAAAATATATACAAATACAAAAATATAGTAACAAGAAAAATTTATACTCAAAAAGCTTAGAATTTAAGAAATACAAAAAAACTCTAGTCTTACTATTTGTAAATAACATACTTGTATATATAAACAAAAGACAAATACTAGAAAAAATAATAAATATCTTTTACAAAATATCAATAGCACAATTTAACA
>Ga0153961_1000371_pt1 | contig 11975 bp, 9 predicted proteins | sample TSFL045MetaG_FD_104748 | JGI IMG/M metagenome (GOLD analysis project Ga0153961, IMG submission 104748) | Attine ant fungus gardens microbial communities from Florida, USA - TSFL045 MetaG | ecosystem: Host-associated > Fungi > Mycelium > Unclassified | place: USA: Florida, Withalacochee...
CCTCGTTAGGGGACCCGTCGACGTTAAAGACTGGGATGTTATGCGAGAGGGTCTGGGTGTTCATCCCTTTCGAACAGACAAAATCCCTGTCGATGAGGCTTCCGGTTGCTCCGCAGTCCAGGAGTGCTTCGACGGAGTGTAGCTCGCTCGTATCCGTGGTTCCAATTTCTACTGGCAGGAGTAGAGAAGTCCCTCGCACGTCTAGAGTGCTGATTAAAAGGAGTTTGGATAGTCTCTTCTCCCACTTGGGTTTGTGGAGCGGAGCGGAGATGAGGGGGATAGGAGGCAGTGCGTCTACTAGTTCACTGTCAATTGTATTGGGGTCCTCTACAGTCAATACAGTGAACTTATTTACTAGCGACCGGGGCGCACTTATCGCCGGCCGCGCTATGCAAAATCCTCTTCTTCCGGAGGGCAAGACTCTTCTATCAGGACTGCATCTTTCAACGCTAACAGATCTTCAATCAACTCCTCCCACTGCTCCGTGGTGAGTTGACAGACGTCCATGTGATGGGGACAATCCCAGACTACATGGTTCGCGTCTCCGCATCGGTAGCATCCTCGCGGAGGCAAAGACCTCGCCTTTCTAGCGGCGTCCACATCCATGGGGACTCCCATAGACGGAGCAGTCGGCGGAGGCTTCGGAATGACCGGAGGGAGCGGAGCGAGGGGTAACCTTGCTATGGACAATGGTGGGGGTTAGGCGGAGACGGTTTTGATTGAAGCGGAAGGGGCAGAGCGCGACGCAGACTGGAAGGCTTCGTTTGCGAGGCGTGCCTGGTCAATTCTCCTTGCTGCTCTATACCACGCATCGGGGTCGGTGTCAGCTGGTCGTCCATAGGGCATGGTGGCAATCTGGTTTTGGATGCCTAGTCTGAGACCTCGTCGAAATTTCACCACCAGTGTCTGGGGATCTGTATAACCTGCGTTGGAGACCAGGGCTTGGAAGTTGTCCAAATAGTCGTCCACCGTCCGATTTCCTTGGTGGTAGGAAGTTCCTTCCAAAGCGTTGATCGTGTCTGCCTCTGCGTTTGCAGGGAAGAAGTGCAGCCGGAATTGTTGTTCAAAGTCTCCCCAGGTTTGGATGGGGAAAACGCCAGTGTTCGCTTCTTGACGGAATATGTTTTTGGACCACTTGGCAGCACGACCTCCTTTGAAGAACGTGAGAGCCCAGAGAATCCTCTCCTGTTTGTCATGGAACTGCTCCGGGGCTAGGCGTATGTAGAGGGAGCAGGAGTTCAGGAATGCGTGGCCATTGTGATGTTCTCCATTGAAGTCCAGGGGGCAGGAGAGCTTGGGGCATGTCCGTTGGACTGGCGGAGCGGGGGGCGGAGACACCGGAGGGGCTGGTACAGGTGGGGAAGGTGTGTTTGGTATGGCCGGAGGAGGGGGATTAGCCACTAACTGTGTGAGCTACTGTAGCTGCACGGTCAGGGCTGCCAGAGTAGAGTTAATGTTACTTTTGGAGACATGTTGTCTCTCCGTGAGCTCTTGCAGATGGTGTTGCAGGTATCCTAAGGCGTTGGCGACGCCTTGAGGAGTGTCCGGGGGCAACGACATCTGAAGAGTGGAATTTTTCAGAGGGTCAGGTATGGCAAGGGAGGGCGACCTATTGGGTGGCTGTCCACTGGGATAGTTCAAGGCTCCGCTTTTTAAGATCCTAATCTGCTGTAAGGGCGACTGGACACAAGACTCTAGGAGAATCCTCAGAGATTAGGATGAGGCTCCTGGAGGGATGTTCTACACTATATACTGGTTCTGCATTCAGGGTCCCTGTGATCGGAGCTAAACTAGTGTGTTTAAGTATCACTAGTAAACAGGCTAGGGTAGCTCCGGAGTGTTGTCATGCTGTTTAGGGATGGAGATGGAGGTGTCCCCTTACACGTCCCTGCATTCGGTAACTAGGGTCTGAACAATGAAAGTGTGCTAGGAGGCAATGGAGTGCTCTTGGAATGATGGGGGTAAGACCAAATATTACTTAGTAATATTTAATCAGCTGCAGGGTCACTCCAGAGAACTAATATGGGCTCTGGAGTTGTGTGTGAGAAATCCTCTTACATTTACCCCCTCTTCAAGGTTGCTGCGCCTCGAAGCAATGGTTCCAGACTTGAAAAGGGCATTGAAGTCCATCCAGTGGATATGTCTCAGGGCGGCTGGGTGCTTTTGATAGTACTCTGTGACAAGGTCTAGTGCCTTGACATTGGAGGCCACTTTCCAAGAGTTGTGCTCTCTGCTGAAACCCTTCCACTTAATTAGGAACTAGAACCTCCTTTGGTGCTAGCGACTATCTAATATCTCTTCTACTTCCTATTCTAGTTCTCCATCGACAACAATGGTTGGCAGCAGGGCTTGTGGCTTCCTTTCTGGTATTGGATCTTCTGGGGCAGCAGATAACTTTACAACATTGAACACCAGATGTAACTGTCTCATTCCATGGGGCAACTTAAGGTGGTAGGCTAACAGCCCTACTTCGCATTTGATTTTGAAGGGTCCCAGTCTCCAATACAACAACTTCAGAGATAGACGTATCGTCCTGATATCTGACATGTCTAGGTATACCCAGTCTCCTGGTTTGAACACAGGGACCAGAGATCTTCTTCGATTATAGTAGTACATTGTTACACTGCAAGTAAATTTTCCACAGAAGATAATATTTGATACATGTTATACTAACGGATTCGCAATTAGAATTCACTCTAGAACCCTTTCTATATCCTCAGAATGTAACACTATATGATAAGTACATTGAGTAGGTGATAATCGACCTAGAGCTTGTATTGAGACCTCGAGAAGCAATTAAGATAAACTGGCATTGGGTTACTAAGAGAGTTACTGAGGGACTACGCTCTAGATCCACTCTTGAATGGACCAACTTAGAAAGATGATAAACTTGGACTGATAGATTTTGTGCTTGTAAATAAGCATTGATGGCATCAGATTAGTTATACTTAGATAAATGACCTCTAGAATGCGACTTGGAAATACTAGCTATTTATTGAGACTTGCTAACTGCTTAACAGGTAATCAATGGAGTCTGCATTACAAAGCAGCATCAAGAGCATAATAGGGGAAGACAGAAGAACATTCTAGAAGGAAGCGGCGATGAAGACATGTCATCTTTGATGGGAAAGACTTGATGAAGGAATGTATCATCATAAAGAAAGAAGGGGGCCATGTTATCAGTGGGATTTTGGAAGGCCTTGGGACAGAAAGGAGGCAATGGAATCCTAAAAGTAGTAATAGTTTCCCTTTTATATTTTATTTCTTGAGTTCAGGGCTTTGTAATATTTTAATATAGTATCCAGAGTGCAGTTGGATTAGAGAAGAGCCTCTTGACTCCTACCCCTATCTACACTGCCTCTGGAATCGTGAATGTGGATCTATTGAGAGTAAGAAGACTGGGACTAGTGGGGTGTCTTGGGAAGAACACAGAATATACCCAGAACTTGATCTAGAGAGAAAACGCAGATGCAACTCAGGCAGACTTCAGAGAGAATAGCAGGCTGGGAAAGCTTGGCTAGGTGCACACTTAGATTGCATCACACCCATAAGGTTTGGTGTTGGGGGTGCAGACAAGAGGGCAACTGAGTGTGGAGGGTCTATGAGTGATCAACTAACTGTATTTTCCAGAGGAGCTTTTGTTATGGTATGTAAAGGTTGACATCTTAGGGAGGCTATGTGACGACGATCTAGAGAGATCTTACGATCCTTTCACAACCACCAATATATATTTTACTAGAGCTGTATATAATTCTTATTTCTCTAATTATTTATAAACCTTCAACTTTGATAATCATCCCTCGGACCTTTAACATGCAATTAGGAGCTGGCACATCATTATTTTGTTTGTACCAGTATGCAATTTCCTTTTGCACCCTTTCAGTGTTACAATCATCTCATCTTTCAAGATTCTATCCAAAATATCTTCTGCCTTGACACCTTCTTCTATCAGCGCCTTTGACTTCAGAGGTATCTCTTTCTTCTGGAACTGTCTAAGATATTTAGCAGACAAAGGTGGAACTTCCACTACTAGCTTCTGAGATGGTACTTCTTGGTATAAGAACTCGTTCCGTTTAGCGAAATTCTTTCCTGCTCCACTTCCTAGGGCTCTAGGACTGATCCTAGGCTCTGTTATAACCTCTGTTTCTTGGCTGTCTATAGGACCCTCTGAAACATGTGACTCTCAGAAACGAACTGCTTTCTCGAGAGACAGTTTCTTCCTCGGTTTCTCTAAAAATCCACCCCTTTTCTTTTGCAATCCTTTCGACTAAGTATACTCAGCTGCTATTCTTCTGAGGAATTCTTCCATATCCTCCTCTTCTGGTTCTGGGTTGCTGTCTGTCTGTAGTTTCTGTAGCATGACTTCTAGGTCCTTTACTTTATTTCTTAGCTATGCCACTTCTGACCGCAGCTGTTCTTTTCTAGAGGGACTGGCCTATGGTCTCTTCAATATAGTCTTGGGTAATATATCTTGGTTATACCTAGTATCGGGCTCTCTATCCAAAAACTCTGCTAATTCTAGGTCTGGGTCACTCATTAGCATTACTGCCACTGATGACAGTAAATACTTCTTTATGCATTCTCTTATAGATAGATTAGGGTCTGTAAGTATCAGATCCCCATTTACAAATCTGACGGTAAAACCGTCTACTAATATTAATCCTTTCTGCTTATTTTCATTCTTTACTATACAGTTCAGAAACAGGTAATCTGTCCCAAAACAATAGTAGCATTTCCTAGACAATCTTAGTAGCGCTGGTCCTTTAGGACCAGCATATCTGTTCTGATTTTGGGGAGGTGGGAACTCCCTCTGATACCTGCTTCTGCTGACTGAGGCATGAACACTCTTGATTAGACTCTGAATGTGCTTCTCATGCTTTTTTTGTTCTTTTTCCTGTTTCTCGTACATATTTTTTAGTACATTCATATTCATTTGTAAACTCTCTAAATCTGGGGACAACTCTACTTTTCTCATTACCTCTTGCTTTGTGAACAGCATGGGTGCTCTTGAGTCAGGATCCAACTTCCTGTAAGAGAATATCCCTAGGGCTGTGCTTAGTGACGTGAGTAGGTTCCTACCTAAGAGCCACCATCTCTCTGATCGCATTCCTATGTCTCTCCTACTTTTCCTTTTGTGACAATCCATGTGATTCCTCCAATTCTATTATTGGACAATGTGTGAATATATGTCAGGTACCATGAGAACGGTGCCTTGACGATCTAGTAGTATAAATACTAGTCTTCTGTCATAGATATACCTCAGTTGAATATCATCTTAGCTTCAGGATCTACCCATTAGCTTCTTAGTACCTTTGCCTTGTGTGTGGAGTGTGCCCTAACACTTCCCTGTACTCAAACCTGGCGTTGCACTATGCTGCAAGGCTCTAGCTATGGTCTTACCACTGACTAGGTCAATGGCCTTCTGTATTACTTGATCTAAAGCATAGGGATCTTTAACATGGCTTCTTCCCAGCGCGTCTACCCTCAGATGACCCTGAAGACTCAATCTTAAGTTCAAGGCTTCCCTAAAGTTGGCGTCCAGGTACCGTACAAAGTACTCCACTAGTTCTCTATTTTCTGTAATAGCCAGTGGCTTCAAACATTTCTGCGCTATAAAAAGAATTTCTATTTAAAGTCTAGCAGACGTTCCTCTTTGGCTAGGCTAATCTCTGAGGTTTATCGGCAAAGCTGTCTAAGCTGGTCCATAGAACCCTGCTCTTCTATAGTTATCTCAGGATATTCTGACTTAAGGCAGCTCATAAAGCTATCCCAGTCTCCTCTTATATACTCCTTGAAACTCGTCCATTAATCATTTATGTCAGGATCGATGTATTCTGTTAGCCATCTGAGTTTTTGTTGCTCGTCCATAATCTCCGTCGCAGTGAGCATCTGCTTGATGAGTCTGATATAAGTCTGGAGGTTCCTGGCTCAACCATCCCATCTTAGAGTACTCGGGCTCAAGGCCAGGAGCATATGCAGTGTCAATGGCATTCTTCTATTATTTCTTGGTGGTGGTGAAGTCAGGTTCTGTCATGCTTGTTGTGAGTTCGAAGTGTTGCCAAGAATTTTGGGTGAGAGAATAGATGCTTCTTCCAGAAGTTCTTCTTCTAGATTCAGTTCCTTGATGATGGTTGCTGAAGGGATATATCAAACAGTTCTGGTAAAGACAGTCCTTTCCTGTCGGCTCTATTCTCAACAAAGGGGTTAGGCTCGTGGTCTGATGAGAACCCAGTTTTGGTATATGATAAATTGTTGTTTCCACGATTGAAAGGTTTGGCATGGCTGATCTAGTGCGTCGAGATAGTACTGTCCTTCTCAACAGTTGTTCTGGATCTAGTACTGGTTCGGTTGTTCTGGCGCATTATGCTGCTGAAGTCTGTCGACTTCTCATTCTAGTTTCTAAAGAAATGTCTGCTCGGATAGAGTTGTTAGTGTTATTAGCTATTTTATTGGATGTTTGTTTGGAAAAATGTGAAGAAGAATAAGTAAATGGCGTGGTAATGATAAAAGCTCCCTAAGAAATCTGAAACTCCCCTCGCGGTGGGCTCCAGATGATGGGGATCAAAGGGAATTGATTACAGACAAAGGTGAAAACAAATGAGAATTTAAGAAGTCCCTGAGATGTCTCCTAATTGTGTGCTAACAAGTAGGCACTGGGAAGATGATCAAATATAAAAAGAGAGCTTAAGGACAATGGGAGATAGGAGGGGGGGACTCAAATAGCCAAAAGAAATAATAATAAAGTATTTTGAGTCCACTCGAGGTAGGTCTCACTATAATAGGATCTCTAAGACGTGCGTTCATCTCATGTCATGACACTACTGCCCTTACCTAGTCTAGTAGTCTGGCTCGCTGTCGATATAGCAGAACTACCTAGAACTTCTGTGCCATCGTATGAGCTCTTCTTCAGCTGACCATACAACTGGAAACCAACTCCAATGACATGTAGTGAGCTATTAACTCCTAGCGCAAGCGAATGTCCAAGTCCGTTGAGGCTTGAATTCCTGGTGAGGGAGAGGTTTGGTAGGTGTCAAGGATGAACAAACGGAGTGTGGAGGAATGGAGTAATAATAGAGTTATACTCTGGAATGATGTACTAAGCTATCTCAGAGAATAGATAGTACTTAACAGTGATTGCAAAACCAGAAAGAAGACTCTGGTGGACTATCAAGGACGTCGAAGTGGAGAACGACTTGTTGAACAACCTTGGCTTCAACTTATGTGTTGCGCTCCGGTCTCCAGTCGTAAGGTTGGTTGCGTATTTCGGAGTAGTGGAAGTCGTCAAGACAGAGGTCCTAAGCAGGCAAGTTGAGGAGTCGGAGAGGATGAGCTATGATTAGGACTAATTGACATTAATTTACAGACTGAGGAATTACTACTCAGTACTTATAGAAAGTCCGGAATAGGAGGAGAGTAGTCTACTATGCTATTCTACTATTATTAATTTTAGGAGAATTATTAGGAGAAATAAATTATATAATTATCATATTTCTGGAATATGACAGTGGATTTTTGAAAGTAAAAGAGAACACTTAAAAACTTAGAAATTTAGTCACTCAAGAATAGCCATTAAGCTCTAGAGCAACAGAGAGGGATGATGATAGGGGTCTATGTTTCTGTTCTCTTCTGTGCCCTAGAGTATTTTATTATGATTACAAAGCAAAGAGACAACAAAGAAAGTGAGACAAAGAAAACCTCTGAATTCCCAAACAGAGTAAGGCTGCAATTGTAAGAGGACATCTAGGATCATGCTTAGTAAGTTCTGAGGGTCTGTTCTATTAGTGGCCCAGTGACAGATCGTGTATTGCACTCCCACCATTTCTGAGTCTTCCCTGTCTATGTCATGTGGTGTGATGCCTTCTCTCTATTATTAGGACAATTGTGATTACTGATCTATGTACATGTGACTGTGCGTGTGATCATCTAGTATAGAGTATATATACTAGCAAGCTGTCATAGATATACTTTACTTGAATCTCAACTTAGCTTCTGGGACTATCTATTAGCTTGAAGGGTGATCACCTCTAAGTGGTTCCCTTACAGCAATGATGAAATGGCGCCCCTCCTGAACACTAGCTAACTACTCCCCACTCTTCTAGTCCTATTCTGGCAACCCTCTCTCACATAATGGTCAGGTCTCAAGCCTCTTGCTGGGCCATAGACAGAGACGGTGATCTTGAGTTGTCTTTCTCTCGAGCGCGTTACCTTCATCTAGCCTTCCTGCTATCTCTCTCCTCAGCTTCTCTGTTCTTCTCTTTACCTCTTTTATGTCTTCTTACTTCTCCGTATTCCAATTCCCTTCCACTGCCGTTGCAATGCAACTCTGTGGTATCTCAACTATCTTGATCTTGCTATAATCAGCCATCAGTGATGATGGCTCAGATCTGATTGTAACTCTTTTATGAATAATACTGCTGGCCACTAAGACATGACGTCGCTTGGGTCGTGTTAACCCATCTAAGTTCGCTTCTGTTCTTGAGAGCACTTCTAGAAGGGAAATCCATTAGAAATCCAGTACAGGGCACCTGGGCAAGCATCTATAAGGTATATGTAGCAGTAGTCATAGCCACTACTCTGCTACTCAAGCTAGGTGCTCGAGTTCACGACTGGGCATCTAGGGAACATCTCTAGGGGGCCAAGTTCTTTTCTCAAGCCAGTTATTCTGGTTATTAGGGTGCAAATTGTCACTTATTTTGCCTAAACATTTGTACGGTGTGACACCATCTCATTATTTTGGCCTTGTTGGGTTTGGGAATTTGAAGGTTTTCTTTGTCTTGCTTTCTTTGTTGTCTTATTGCTTTATAATCATAATAAAATACTTGAGGATACAGAAGGGAACTCAAGTATCATACCCCCATCATCATCTCTTTCTGTTGCTCTAGAGCTTAACAGCTATTTGGAGTGATTAAGTTTCTATTTTTCTGAGTGTTTTTCTTTACTTTCTAAAAACTACCAAACCTCTCCCTTGATGGGAATTCAAGCCCCAATGGACTTGGGCATTCACTTACGCTAGGAGTAACCACTTGCTACATGTTATTGGAGTTGGCTTCCAGTTGTATGGTCAGCTGAAGAAAAGCCCACATGACGGCATAGAAGTTCTAGGTAGTTCTGCTGTATTGATGGCAAGCCAGACTACTAGATTAGGTAAGAGCAGTAGTGTCACGATATGAGACAAACACGTGTCTTAGAGATCCTATTACAGTAAGACCAACCTCGAGTGGATCTTTAAAAAACCTTTATTATTATTTCTTTCAGTTACTTGAGTCCTTCTCTATTTTCCCTTTTCTCAAGCCCTCTTTGTTATTTGATCATCTCTCCAGTGCCTACTTGTTTAGTGCACAATTGTGAAATATCTCAGAGATTATTTTACTTTTATTTGTTATCATCTTTGTCTTGAGATTAAATTCCCTTTGATCTCATCAGCACAAACACCTTAATAGATTTATAACAGCCTGACTATGGGATAAATTCTAGAAGATATATAGAAGTAGAAAGAATAATGGTGAGGACACCAGTTATTAGAAAAAGGAGGGAGAGAGTAGACATCCTATACTGAGAGCAAAAAGGAGAAAAAACTTCAAGAAATTTTTTAAAAATGTGCAACTCAACTAGAATGGTCATTTAATTGATCAACCATGCAGACAATATATATTACAAATGTTATTCAGATACAAAGATTTCACTATTAGAAGAATTTAGTTGCCCTAGCTCAAGAGCATGAAACACTGTTGGATATAGCAGTTGTGAATTTGACTGGAGAGCAAGGAACCAGCAGCTTAAACAGATAATAAAACAAAAGCTTAAGAGAGAGCACAAGAAATGTTGAAGGGACAGCTGGAGTGCTTTCTGCAACTAGACAATTAGATCTTGTAATAAGAGGGTTTTGAGGTGGTTTAATGATTAGAAAGGATTGTCGAGCTATCTAGATTGCAAAGAAAGATATTCAAGACCATCAGAATAGCTACTAGATGAATAAAAAAACTAGAAATGAATTACCAGAAATGACTTGTGATAGAATGAGCTTTTAATGATTGCTTAGGAGTATCACCAGAATCTAGATTGGACTTATAGAAGAGACAGTCCTACTAGAAGTCATCAAGAAAGATCTATGAATAATAAACCAGACAATTGGTTAGAGGAAAATAGACAACTAGAAGTGTCAATATATACTGTAAGGGTGACCAGAGTGGAGCACTCCAGGAGATTCCTCAGTTAAATTATACTCTATGAAACATGTTACAACCTACCTCCAGGAGATTCCTCAAAGAATTAGATGAGGCTCCTGGAGGGAATAATCTACAATATATATATTACAGTGTCCTTGCATCCTTGCTTTTGGTAACTAGGGTCTGAACAATGAAAGTGTATTAGGAGGCAACAGAGGGCACTTAGAACAATAGGGGTAAGATCAAATATTACTACTTAATATTTGATCAGCTGCAGGGTTACTCTGGAGGACTAATATAGGCTCTGGAGTCATATGTGAGAGGTCCTCTTGCACAGACTCTACTACAGTGGAAAACTAAAGCTTCAAATAGATAACTATGCAGACAAACAAATAGAGATAGCTTGAGTAGACATGTTACAAGAGCAGATGTCTTAGGACTTAGAGGGACTGCCAAGCACAAATCAAGCCAGGATTGGAACCCCTAGGATTAGTTGACACTAGATTGGAATTCATTAGAAATTGATTAGAAAACAAGATCAGAAAGATATCAGAACAAGAGGTACTTGTCTTACAAAGACTTAGAATCAAATGGAAAATCAGTACTAGAACTAGTAGCCAATGCAGACAGAATCTGGGAGAGTTGAGTGGTAGTAAGAGGCTGGGATGATGCCCCAGCAAGTAGTTGCTAAACTTGTGCTAACAGCTCAGACATTTTTTTGCAGACCAAGTAATAAGATCTAATGATATATATAGAAGAAAATATAGCCTGAGTACAGGCTAGGATGACAAGGTGATGAGTGCAAAGAAAGACAATAACCTGGGGTAGCAGAGTGATTAGTCATGCTTACTAAGCAGGTCATAGTTGGAATGACACTCACCTCAAGATGAACACTAGAAGAAAAATGTCCTAAAGATGTTCAGACAGACAAATAGGAATAAGTTGTAACTAGATAAATGTTATGTCTAGAAGCAGCTCCAGAAGAGATTACATAGCCAGAGGACTTGAGACCCAAGATATGGAGAATAGACAAAGACAACATGGATCTGGAACCATATAACTAGCCTCAAGAAGATGACTGAGGACTATTAGAAAACCACTCAGAGGCGATTGATTACCTTTAGCTTTATTAGATAGTCCCAGAAGCTAGTATGAAATTCAAGTAAGGTATATCTACATATACTTGCTGATATATATACTATAACAGATGGTCAGACACATAGGCACAAGGTACCAACTGATAATTGCACATTGTCCTAAATATAAAATAGAAGGCATCGACCACATATTATAGACAGGAGAACAAGAAAAGAGTAGAAACACGATAAGAAGAATAATGGTCCTAGGTAGAAGCCTACCTAAATACTAAGTATTGCCCTAGATATCCTTTTACAAAAGCAGTCATTTGTAGTGGGGGGGAGATGTTATACTGCTAGAGAATTTTCTGTGAAAATATAGCATAGGATATTGTCAAGGACGTGCAGAGCGGGAGCGGAGTGACCCGGAGTGAAGCAGAGTTACTCTGGAATGGAAGGGATTTGACAACAAAAGTGGAGGAACAACCTTGGCCTCAGCTCGTGCACTATGCCTCGATCTACTGTCACATGTGTGGTTGCATATTTCAGGAGGACGGAATTGTTGCCAGGAGTTTCAGAGAGGAATGGTATAGATTAATAGGAGTGAGAATAGAACAAGGAAAAGACGTAAATGACTTTAATCTACGAACTAAGGAACTAGGATGTAACTACTGGAGTACTTATACTAAGTCCGGAATAGGAGGAGTACCAGTAACTAGTCTACATTGTGATC
>Ga0153961_1000374_pt1 | contig 11913 bp, 12 predicted proteins | sample TSFL045MetaG_FD_104748 | JGI IMG/M metagenome (GOLD analysis project Ga0153961, IMG submission 104748) | Attine ant fungus gardens microbial communities from Florida, USA - TSFL045 MetaG | ecosystem: Host-associated > Fungi > Mycelium > Unclassified | place: USA: Florida, Withalacochee...
AACATTGAGGCCTTCATATCTCCACGGATACTGATCGCCTCGGCGCTGTTTTAGGCTCATTCTGAGCGGTATGAAGAGGGCTTCTCTGATGCCTAAAAGCGAAGCTTAGATCGTGGCGGTTTCTGAGATATTGGCGATTTAATAAACGATACCATGGTGGTTACTAGTTGATCTGCCTAATATTTCGGCCATTACTAATCGCCTCGAGACGTGACTGGTACCGATCGAAAGGTCTTTTCAAGGGCTTTCCGTAGCCATTGAGACCGTGAGAATCGATGGAGAATTGATGGAGATATGGCCAAATGAAGTTTGTGACACAGGCGGATGTAAAGGGAGCAGAAGTTCAAAAATACGCAGCCATTGTGATGTTCTCCACTGAAGTCTGGGGGACAAGAGAGCTTGGGACGTGTTCGTCTCGCCATCAGAGTGGGGGACAGAGACACCAGAGAAGATGGTACAGGCGGGGGGGTGTGTTTAGTATGGGCAGAGGGGGGGGGATTAGCTACTAGCTGTGTAAGCTGTTGTAGCTGTGCGGTCAGGGCTGCTAGGATGGTATTGATGTTGTTTTCAGAGACATTTTGTCTCTCTGTTAGCTCGTGGAGATGGTGTTGCAGGTATCCCAAGGCGTCTGCTATGCCTTGGGGGGTGTCCAGAGGCAATGACATCTAGGGAGCGGAATTTTTCGGAGGGTTGGGTATGGTAGGGGAGGACAACCTATTGGGTAGCTGTCCACTGGGATAGTCCAAGGCTTTGCTTTTAAGATCCTAATCTGCTGTAAGGGCGACTGGGCACAAGACTCCAGGAGAATCCTTAGTTAATATTACAGTTAGTAGTTATGATACAACTCACCTCCAGGAGAATCCTCAGAGATTAGGATGAGGCTCCTGGAGGAATGTTCTATACTATATACTGGTTCTGCATTCAGGGTCTCTATGATCGAAGCTAAGCTAGTGTATTTAAGTATCACTAGTAAACAGGCTAGGGTAGCTCCAGAGTGTTGTCATGTCATTTAGGGGTGTCCTCTTACAGTTACCAGTTGATCTGCCTAATATCTCAGCCAATACTGATCGCTTTGAGGCGTAACTAGTATTGATCGAAAGGTCTTTTCAAGGGCTTTCCATAGCCATTAAGACTGTGAGAATCATTGAAGAATTGGTGGAGATATGGCCAAATAAAGTTTGTGACAACTAAGTAGAAGCAAATATCTATTACAAAGGTCATGTAGAAAAAATGAGGATAGATGTATGTGATCTTGGGAATGCCATAGTTAGTAGCACATAACCCAGAGATAAATTGGGAGACAGGAGAGGTCAGAATGACAAGATACCTACCTTTGTGTAGTGGAGGGAGTCAAAAGAGGAAGAAAGTTAAAATGATAGCAACTAAGGAAGAAGAGAAAATCATCTGCTAGGTAATAGACGATAAAAAAGACTGGGGAAAGGAAGAAAAGATAAAAGAAAACCATAGGAAAATTGAGAAAATAGTGCCAAAAAAATTTTTAAAGTGGAAGAAAGTATTTGGGAAGATAGAGTTAGAGAGAATGCCAACAAAGAAGACTTGGGATTATGCAATAGATCTCAAAGAAACGTTCAAACCACGAAAGGAAAGAATTTACCCTTTATCCAAGAATATGAGAGAGGAAGTTCAGAACTTTATAGAGAACCAGTTGAGGAAAGGCTATATCAGGCCTTCAAAGTCACCTCAGATGTCGCCAGTTTTCTTTGTGGACAAGAAAGATGGTAGTAAAAGGATGGTAATGAACTACCATAACCTGAACAGCCAGACGATAAAGAATAATTATCCACTTCCATTAATTACAGAATTAATAAACAATATGGGGAGTAAGAAAGTATTTACGAAAATGGATCTCAGATAGGGTTTTAACAACGTCAGGATAAAAGAGGAAGATGAATGAAAGGGAGCATTTACAACGTATATTGGTTCATTTGAACCAACGGTCATATTTTTTGGAATAACAAATTCACCAGCAACATTCCAAGCAATGATGAATGAAATATTGAGAGACTTGATTAACAAGAGAAAAGTAGCAGCATTTATAGACAATGTGTTGGTAGGAACAGAAACAGAGGAAGGACATGATGAAATTATAGAAGAAATATTGAGGAGGTTAGAGGAGAATGACTTGTATATCAAGCTGGAAAAATATGTGTGGAAGGCAAGGAAGATAGGATTCCTAGGGGTTGTCATAGGACCTAATGGGATAGAAATAAAGACAGAGAAAGTAGAGAGAGTGCTTAGTTGGCCATAGCTGAAAAATGTGAAAGATGTCAGAAAATTCTTGGGCCTCGCAAATTATTACAGAAGGTTCATTAAGGATTTTACTTGGGTAGCTAGGCTGATGAATATACTTACATGAAAGGATGAAAAGTGGCAATGGGAGGAAGTGCAACAGAATGCATTCGACAAGCTAAAAAGAATCTTTACTAGTAAACCAGTATTAGCAGCCCAGATTTAGACAAGGAATTTAGGGTAGAAGCTGATGCTTCAAATTATGCTACTGGAGGAGTACTCTCAATGAAGTGCTCAGACGAAAAATGAAGACCAGTTGCCTTTATTTCTAAATCTCTAAGTAATACGGAAAAAAACTATGAGATACATGATAAAGAAATGCTAGCAGTTGTTAGATGCTTAGAGATATAGAGACATTTTCTGGAAAAAGCAACAGTTAAATTTGAGATTTGGATGGATCACAAAAATCTTGAATACTTCATAAAAGCATAAAAATTGAACCAAAGACAAGTATGATGGGCTTTATACCTATTCAGATTTAACTTTATGTTAAAGTATGTTCCAGAAAGTAAGATGGGAAAAGCAAACAGCCTCAGCAGGAGGCCAGACTGGAAGGTTGGAGTAGAAAAGAATAACAAGAATGAAACATTGGTAAAACCAGAGTGGTTAGAAGTGAGGAAGACAGAAGCAGTAGAGATTATAGTAAACGGGGTAGATCTACTAGAGGAAGTTAGAAAGTCAAAAGTAAAGAATGACGAAGTGGTAAAAGCAGTAGAAGAAATGAAGTAGGCAGAAGTAAAAATGTTGAGAGATGAAGAATGAAGAAAGGTAAACGGTATTATATATAAAGAAAAAAAAGTCTATATGCCAAAAGATGAGAAATTAAGGGCAGAGATAATTAGACTATATCATGATATGCCAATAGGAGAGCATGGAGGACAGTGGAAGATGGTAGAACTAGTAACTAGAAACTTCTGGTAGCCAGGAGTAACCAAAGAGGTGAAGAGATATGTGAAGAGGTGCAACACTTGCCAGCAAAACAAAAATCGCACAGAACAGCCAACAGGAAAATTAATGCCAAATTCAATTCTGGAAAGACCTTGGATGCATATATCGGTAGACTTTATCACTAAGCTGCTACTAGCTCAAGGATATGACTCAATCTTAGTAGTAGTCGACAGGTTAACAAAAATGGTTCATTTTATATTTACTACAGAGAAAACATCGGCAGAAGGTTTGGCTAGGCTGTTCAGAGATAACGTGTGGAAATTACATGGTCTACCAGAGAGCATTATATCAGACAGAGGACTACAATTCACAACAGGCCTAATAAAGAAGTTGAACGAGATGTTGGGAATTAAGAGCAAATTGTCAATGGCATTTCACCCTCAAACAGATGGACAAACAGAGAGGGTGAACCAGGAACTAGAGTAATACTTGAGGATGTTGTAAGAGCAACTGGGCACAAGACTCCAGGAGAATCCTCATTTATATTACAGTCTGTGATTATGATACAACTTATCTCCAGGAGAATCCTCAGAGATTAGAATAAGGCTCTTGGAGGGATATTCTATATTATATACTAGGTTTACATTCCTTATGTCAGGGTCAGTGTGATTAGAGCTATACTAGTATGTTTAAGTATTACTTTAGTAATACTTAAACAGGCTTAGATCGCTCCAGAGCATCATTATACAGTTCTGGGGTGGAAATAGAGCTGTTCCCTTATAGATGTTTATTAACCATAGGCAAGAACAATGGCCAGAATGGTTAGGGATAGCAGAATTCACCTATAACAACAAGGTGCACTTGAGTACTAAGACATCGCCGTTTAAAGCAAATTATGGGCAAGATCCTAGGATGGGGTTTGAGAGGAGGAAGAAAGAAAAATACGCTGGAACAGAAAAATTTGTGGAGAAAATGAGAGAAATACAGAAAGAGGCAAAAGCAGTGCTAGGAAAAGCACAAAAAGATATAAAGAAGTATGCAGATAGAAAAAGAGCAGAAGTTGAGGAGTATAAAGTAGGGGATTTAGTGATGCTCAGCACTAAAGACTTGAAATATCAGATGGTTGGGAGGAGGACAGAAAAATTGACAGAGAGATTTGTGAGGCCTTACAAAGTAAAGAGAATTATATCAACGAATGCGGTTGAATTAGAACTACCTAGTACAATAAAAATACATCTGGTAGTCAATGTTAGTAGAATATGTAAATATGTAGGACAAGTAGAAGGGTAGAAAAAGAAGCAACTGGCTCTAGTAATAATTGAAGAAGAAAAGGAATGGGAGGTAGAGAAAATATTAAATAAGTGGTGGGTAAGGGGAAAAGATAAGTATTTAGCATGATAGAAAGAGTTTACGGTAAAGTCTGATACATAAAAAGGAAGAGAGAATTTAAAGAATGCAAAAGAAGCAATTGAGGAATTCAAAAGAGAATATCGGCAAGATATAGAAGATATGGCAAGACAAGAATGTGAAGAAGGGGTATTCAAAAGGGGAGAATGTAAGGGCGTCACTCAGGAACAATAACCCTTCAAGCTAATGGATGGTCCCAGAAGCTAAGTTGAGATTTAAGTGAAGTATATCTACGATAGTTTACTAGTATATATACTTTTATACTAGACAATCACACACACTATCACATGAGCACATGGATCAGTAATCTTAATGTCCTAATAATAGATAGAAGGCATCACACTGCATGACACAGACAGAGAGAAAATAGGAATGATAGAAATACATACATATACTGTCACTGGGCCACTAATAGAACAGACCCTCAATACTGACTAAGCATCACCCTAGATGTCCCCTTACAGAGAATTACCAAGGAGATTTACAGCAAGAAAATTGTTTGGGTAGTTGAATAAAAGGTATAACAAAGAATATTGGGAAAGGCTGGAAAGGAATTGGAGATGGTAGAAAAAAAAGCAACCAGAGAAAAGAAAAATAAAAACAATTGTAGAGAAAAAAGAAATTAAGAAAGAAAATTCAGGAATTAGGGAATAAACAGAAGAAGATGACGACAAGATAGGTAATATAATAGACCTATACTACGAGTTGTAGGAAATTCCTCAGGACGAGGAAACTTAAGAGGGGAGTGGTGTTATGACTTGGTAAAACAGCTAAAGTCATTATTTATATTTCTTTTATATTTCTTTTTTTTCTTTTATCTTGGACTTATTACACAGAAGAGAGTGTGGGAAAGTATTATGTCACAAGTGTCACATAGTCACAACATCACATCACATGACATCACATGATGGGTCACATGATAGGCATGGGAAAGTAGTGTACAGACTATATGGTAGTTGTATAAGTAGTGTAGAAAATCTAATGGAGATTCTATTGAGTTTTCTTTGTTAATCGCTGAACAAAAAGCAGTTGGCTTTATTCTGGCTTGGAGTTTAGCTTTTTTATATTCTTATCCTCTGTCTCTACTAGAACATTATCCATAAATGCTACTACTTCTCCCATATTTATCAGATTCCATAAAATGTTAATGTTATTCATTGTTGCCTGAAAAGTCACAGGCAAGTTTGTAAGACCAAAAAACATTACTGTGGGTTTGTATATTTCTAAGTGTGTTGTGAATGCTACCTTTTATTTGTCTCCCTCTTTCATCTATATATTATTATATCCACACTGTAGGTTTATCTTTGTAAACATCTTTTTCATCCCTATAGTATTTATTAAGTCAGAAATTAAAGATAAGGGGTAATTGTCCCTAATTGTTTCTTTATTTAGATACCAATAATCTTATACTATCCTTTTCTTTCTGTCTTTTTTTTCCACAAAGAAAACTAGTGAGATCTGTAGTGATTTAGAGTGTCTGATATACCCTTTTCTTAGCTGTTTTTCTATAAACTCTCTAACTTTCTCTTTTTCTTGTTGCAATATAAGATATATTCTTCTCTTTCTTAGTATAAAATTTTCTTTCAAGTTGATTACATGATCCCAAGGTTTCCTAACTAGTATTCTTTTTGATTTTATCTTTCTAAACACTTTCAGCTACTTATGAAATTTCTATGGCACCATCTTTTTTATCTTTTCTCTATCTAGCTCAATCTCTTCATCAAACTTCTCTTCTGTTATCTATTCCTATTCATTTCTGTCTGTCTTTTCTGCATTTCTTATTCTTTTCCTTATTTTCTTTCTTTATTCTATGTTTTCTTTTACCACTGAGTTTGTTCTACACAAAGATAGATATCTTATTATTTTTACTTTTTCTGTTTTCTAATTTATCTCTGAATTATGTGCCTGTAACCAGAGTATTCCAAGTATCACTTTTATCTTTCCCAAATTACACATATCTATTCTTATTCTTTCTATATGATTTTTGTAGAATACATTGACTTTTACTTAATGTATGATGCTTCCTTTGTTATTTCTTGCACTATCTACATTCTTTACTATTAATGGCTTTTCTAATTTCTGTAGCTTAAAGCTATGTTTTTCTGCTGTTCTTTTGTCGAACATTCCTGTTACACTACTATCCAAGAGTACTTTAACTGTCATGCCTTTATGTATGTTGTCATATTCTGGAAATCTAACAATTATATAATTTATTTCTTTTAATAATTCTCCTGAAATTATAATTAGTAGAATAGCATAGTAGACTACTCTCCTCCTATTCTGGACTTCCTATAAATACTGAGTAGTTACAGTGTATTTCCTTAGTTTGTAAATTAATGTCAATTGGTTCTAATCCTATTTTTGTCCACTCTGGTTTTTATTTTACTTCCTTAGGATCTCTGTTCTAATGACTTATCTCCACTCTAAAATAAGTAACTAATCTTATAACCAGAGACCAGGGTACAACACTATCATATTCTGGAAATATGATAATTATATAATTTATTTCTTCTAATAATTCTCCTAAAAGTAATAATAATAGGATAGCATAGTAGACTACTCTTCTCCTATTCCGGACTTCCTATAGTTATAGTGTAATTCCTCAGTCTGTAAATTAATGTCAACTAGTCCTAATCATATTTTATTCTCTTCAACTCCTCCACTTGTCCACTTAGGACCTCTGTCTTGATAACTTTCCTCACTCCGAAATACATGACCAACCTTATGACCAGAGACTAGGGCGCAACACATAAGTTGAAGCCAAGGTCGTTCAACAAGTCGTTCTTCACTCCAACGTCCTTATCTGTCCGCTGGAGCCTTCTTTCTGGTTTTGCGATCACTATTAAGTATTATCTATTCTCCAAAGTAGTTTAGTACATCATTCTGGAGTATAACACTATTATTACTCTATTCCTCCACATTCCGTCTGTCTGTTCTTGACAAACACATAAGTTGAAGCCAAGGTTGTTTATCAAAGTCATACTCCACTCCAATGTCTTTTCTCTCCACTGGAGTATCTTTTGGTTTTTTATCATTGCTAAGTACTATCTATTCTCCAAAGTAGTGCAGTATATTCATTTCAGAGTATACTTCTATCTATCACTTCACTTCTCTATTCTTTGTCTGTTCCATCTTTGATATATGTTTATTTTCTTTATCCCAATATTTAACCATACTTTTCTTAATATTTTGAATGTTCTTCTAATGTTCTTTTGGCTATTTTTCTCTTTTACTGTGTTTTCTAGAGCTCCTGTTTATGTACTGCCCTTTCCCAATTCATCTATAGTTTTTTTTCTCTGTTTGGCATTCAGAATACCAAATCTCTTTTTTCTCTTTTTTTTCTACCTTTTTTATAATTGTGTTTTTTTCTCATATTTTACACACTGTACTTTTATTATAGTTTCTTGTAACATATAATCACAACAGCCTCACAAGAGAGTCTCATTACCCCTAGTCACGCTATTTATGGTTATTTTTTACTATTTATACTAATTTACCAAAATTCTTAGTTATAAGCTAGCACATTAGGATTGTTATCTCAGCTTGGTTTTTTATCTAGTAGACTTCTTTCAAATCCATTATCTCTAAATCTATTATTTTTTCTTATCTTAGTTCTCTTCTAAAAGAGTCTCTTTACCTTTCCAAATAGACAGCTGTATAAAGGTTGGTTCAACCAGTTAGTTAAGATCATACAAGTAATTACAGAGTTTTTACTTAACATATTAACATCATAGTGTTCTATAATCATCAAGACACAAACTTCATTATTAACATATACTCTAATAGTAATCAAACAGTCCTTCAGATACTATATAACAACATTAGAGACCTAGACAAAACATTAGTCATAACTGGTAACTTCAATATTAGGAATAGTAACTAGGATCCTAACTTTTATCACCATTTTATTCACATAGAAGACCTTATGACCATTGCTAATAGTCTAGGTCTAGAACTCTCCCTTTTATTCAACTTTAGCCCTATAAGATATGCTAATAATTTTTGTAATACTAACTCTGTTTTAGATCTTGTATTTTTAGTACCTAATAATCCTAGGTTCAGCAAATATATCTTATTCCCTAAAATATGAAAATTTTCTGACCACATATCTCTTATTATCAATGTAGGCATTAAAAAAGAAAGCATTAATATCATCATCTAATCTATCAAAAAAAATAGCAATAAAGAAAAAGACTTTATTAGTAAAATCAAAAATGATGTCAAACATCTCAATATATTGACTATTATGAACAAAGACATTTTGTAAGAAGTCATTCATCAGCTAACCATGGTATATGAAAATACATAAACTAAGTATTCCAAATCTAAATATATCACTAAATACTTGATGAAATGATGAAATCAAAATTACATGAATAGTTTTACCAAGTACTGCAAACTAGGTGACTTATCAAGTTAGAAGAACTTCAAATCAGCTATATAAGAAGCTAAATGTAAATTCTTCAACAAGAAAATATATGAAATAGTATCTTTAAACAAGCAACTATAGGACTTAATGAACTAGGTTAAAAAGAAATCTCTCTTTGTAATCAAAACCATCACATATGAAGGCTAGCCTTGTAACACATTTATGTCTCTTTGAAATGCTCTCTACAGCTCATATAACTCAGCTGAAAACTATCCTGTTAATGCAAACTTCCTTAATGAAGTACCACAGAGCAACACCATTGATTGGCTCCCTTTCTCAAAGTAGGAATTCAGAAATGCTATAGCTAAGTACTTCTTCTTCTCCATTCCTAGTCTAGATCATGTTTCTTGGAGATATTTCAAACCCTTAATTGCTGACAACAAATGCCTTGAAAAAATTGTCTATATTGCTAATGTCTGTATCAAGCACAAGTTTTGGCTATCTTAGTTTAAAACAGTCACATTGGTTGTTATACCCAAGCCTAACAAAGAGTTATACAACACACCTAAGTCCTTTCAACCCATCATCCTGCTCAACACAACAAACAAGCTTATTGAGAAAATCATAAGTACCCAACTTCAATTTCACATAACTTCTAATAATTTCCTTAACCTAAATCAACTTAGCAGTATCAAACAACAGTCTACCATCAATACAGGCCTTTTGTAGTGACTTGGCCTGAGATGACTTAGACACACTCCTTATCTAAGTTAACAAAGGGAACTCAATGGAGTTCCTATTAAATTTCTTACACTACTCATATAACTACTACATGGTTTGTGTACTACTTTCCTATGGTTTCCATGTGACTTAGTCATGTGATGTCACCTGACTGTGACTTGTAACACTGTGACTCTGTGACACTTAGTCACATGATACTTTCTTATGCTCTATCTTTGTATAGTAAGTCTAAAAAAGAAAATAAAAATAAATAATAACTTAGCCATTTTGCCAAGTTATAACACCTTTACCTCATGTATATTATTTGTGTAGGATAGCTTAAATAGTGTTACACAAGTGTTATTGCATTTGACATAGCCTAATTTTTCTCTTTCAATCATACTTTTCTATCTATAATACCTTAAAAAAGTAGGTCTTAATCCTAACATTATAAATTTTTTTAACAGCTATCATGCTAACTAGACAACTATATATACCTGGAATAGCTTTTTATTCTCTTTCTTCAATACTAATGTGGGAGTAGAACAAGAGTTTGTTCTTTCTCCTATTATCTTTGCGATTTACATAGCACTAATTATAAAAACATTCAAAAAAAAAAAAATCTCAAAGAAAAAATCCTCACTGATATCCTTTTATTTGTTAATGATGGTTTTTTAATTTCCCAGAAGAAAAGTTATAAATTGTCTTTTTTTTTTCTTTTCTGTAGTTACAATATTATATCCAAGATTCTTTTTAATATAGGTCTTAATATTGAAGAGGCTGTTAGTATTATGAACATCGAGTAGGACTACAGTTATTATCAGCCTTGGTCTGATAATGAATGGCTAGTGGATAAAATAATAGCAATGTGAAAAGAAATATTGATGGTATAAAACGAGGACATTACTATGCAGTAATACATAGAATGTCTAAACATCCTAAGAAACAATAGACTCATGGTACAGACAGGACTCTTCGGAGAAACCTCAGACTATTTTCCCTTTTCTATCCTTGGACTTGTGCTAAATGGAACAACATTGGACTAACCCATTATTAGACATTGACTCGACTTGTCACTCTCATTGCTTCTATCACTGATTTGTCACTTAACTAGTCACCCTTAGTTACGAGTAGTGTTACCACATTGTAACATAGTCACAATACCTAGTTAGGATAAATACAGCCTAGAAAGAGAAGGGAATGGCAAGTTCTCTCTTTCTATATTCCTTTCTGTATTCCTCTACTCTAAGGGATCAGTACTCTTACTTGTCTTTGGACAACCTCAAGGGTACTACTCAAAGTCTCGTCAACATCTCTCCTCTGATATAACTTTACTGAAAACCTTAACTGGATCCTCTAATGAGGAGCATGAAGATATCAAGTATTAGATATAAGCTTCAAGTTGAAACATATATTCAACTGTGAGGTTTAGAGTCTTAACAGTTAGTACTAGAGGTTTTCCTGTTTTCTTTTTAAATTGAAGTTCTTCAACTACTATCTAAGTAATGGTGAATATAAAAGTTTAAATAAAATAAATTATGTAATCTTCTAAGAAAAGTACTCTAGTTGACACTGTATATCAGCACAATGTCCTTTGTGCAAATTTGTGGGGAAATGAATTCAGAAGTTGAAGGTGAAAAGAAGTTGTAAAAGTAAAGTTCTGCCAATGTATCATGGTAGCAGTGATGTTCAAAATCCAATTCTCAATTCTGGACTACTGTCTTGGCCTTGTGTCTGAGTTTTACCTGTTTAGTATTGCCCTAATGCCCTGTTTCAAAGTTGTTTTCACAGTAGCACTCTCTGGCTATGTAATTAGACTATTCTCACAGTAGTACTCTTGATTATATGATCAAATATGAGACTTTGAATCCTCCCTGTATAGCTTGACTCTCTAGCAATGCTAAACTCTATTTTAGAGCTCTTATGACATTGCCCCTGCAGCTAAGTCACTTGTTCTATAGTCTCTTTGGTTTGACTCAGTCTTGAGTTGAAGCAACTTAATCACTGATCTGATCACTTTTAAAATAGATTTCCACTTTGAAAACCCAAATAGAGGAAAGAGGCAACCAAGATTGCTTGCTCTCTTTCTAAGTGGGGGTTTTTATAGGTTTAGAGAAATACAAAAGAAATATACAAAAAAAATAGAGAAAATAATAAACCCAGTCATAATCTATTATTACAATGATTGTTCTGGTAGTGATAGGGAATTCCACACCTTC
>Ga0153961_1000378_pt1 | contig 11841 bp, 6 predicted proteins | sample TSFL045MetaG_FD_104748 | JGI IMG/M metagenome (GOLD analysis project Ga0153961, IMG submission 104748) | Attine ant fungus gardens microbial communities from Florida, USA - TSFL045 MetaG | ecosystem: Host-associated > Fungi > Mycelium > Unclassified | place: USA: Florida, Withalacochee...
CTAACCCCCTAACCCTAACCCCTAACCTAACCTAACCTAACCTAACCCCTAACCCTAACCCCCTAACCTAACCTAACCCTAACCTAACCCCTAACCCTAACCCCTAACCTTTTTCCACATATAGGTAGACACTACATTATTCTTACTTCCTCTTTCTCCCAGTTGATTTCTGGGTTAGGGGTAGCTAACCAGGGTATATCCAATATCACCTCTGTCTTTTCCAAATTGCATATGTCTATCCATGTTCTCTCAACATGTCCCTTGAAGAACATATTGCACTCTACCTAATGAATAATTGCTCCTTCCACATTAACAGTCCCGTCTATGTTTCATACTAATAGGAGATTCTTTAGTTTTTCTAGTTTAAATCCCTTCTCCTTTGCAAACTTTGTATCCATAAATAGACCCACTGTCCTACTATCCAATAGTACTTTTACTACTACCCCTTTGTGACTTTCTAGCTTTTCCAGCCCTACTTTCATCTACACTTCTCTTAGCAGTTGCAGTATGTACTGCACATCTCTTACTCCCTCAGTGTTGTCTTGACAAGAAACTTTATTTTCTAGTCTCTCTGGGTACAATACACTGTACATATTTGAGGAGACCAGCCAGGAGCTCACTGTTCTCCATTGTCTTTTGCCAACTCTTGTAGTGTTTCTATTACTTTTTCCTCTCTTCCTTTCCTTTGCCAATAGTTTTTGGCTATATAGCCCCACTTTCCACATACATAGCATTTCCTATCCCCTTCTCTTCCTTTATTGACATCCATTACATTGAGGTCTCTTTCTAGCCCCTGTTCTCTCCAGTTGTTCTGCACTCCCCCTCTAAAGTTCTGACCTTCTGCCCTCTACATAATTTGTCCCCCTCTACCTCTATATGATCCTCTCCCAAAGTCTCCCCTGGGCTGTGCATTTCTCTATGGACATGCTATATTTTTCCCCAATATCCTCTCCTTTGCTCTACTCTGCCTCTGGTTTTTATTCAACCTTACTGCCCTTTCCTGCCACTCCTCTATTATACAGAAAGGGCTCTCTACCTCTGCTAACTTCCTTCTGATTCCCCCACTTAACCTCCTTTTGAACTCCTTTATAAGAGGTCACCTCTCATATCTACTTTCCTTTGCTATTTTCTTGAATTCTTGGACATACTCATTGTATGTCCTCCCTCTCTGCTCTATTGTTCTTAACTGCTCCACCTTTTTTTCTTCTTCTTCTGCTATCTCCTCAAACTCGTTTCTCATTTTACTGAATAATTCTTCTGCTGTCTCTACTTCTAATTCCCCTTTCAATAACTTATCCAACAGGTTATCTTTCCAGGCCTCTACTACCCCTCCCTGCACATAAGACAGTACCCAGGCTATCTTTGTCAACTCCAACTCCCCTGTTATCTTTATCCTTAGATACAAATAGGCTGTATTGACAAATATACTCACTTTCTCCATCTTTCCACTGAACAGAGGAGGTTTTGCTACCTCTACTCTTGCTCTTCCACTTTGTTATAATAAGGTAGCCACCTGCTGCTACAGGCTGGCAATCAAGGTAAGAAGCTGCTCCTCCTGAGTGAGAGAAGAGGGTATAGGAGCAGTGGGTTGCTCCACAGATTATTGGTGAGACATATATGGTGGTAGTGGTAGTGGTGATGATGATGTTTCCTTGTATGAGGAAGAGTGGTCTTCTTGTCTAAACTTATAGCTAGCTACTGACTAAGAAGGGTAAAACAATATTATCCCTAAGAAGGGAATCTCTAATCTAGACAGGTCTTTAAGAGGTTACTGTTGCTCCACTGCATAGACTGATTACAACAAACCAGTAGCATGGAGCTGATAGTAAAGAACTATATACAAGCCTACTTAATATAGGGGTCAGGTCTCAGGCAGAAATATGAGTCTTGTCCAGACCTTCTATCTACTGTCCCTAACTGACAATGAAGTCCCCTTTATAGCTAGGACCTACTTTCCAAAAAGCTTCTGAGTGCTATGCTCATTAGCAAGAATGATGAAAAAGTAAATGAAGAGTGAGATGTCAAGACTGCAAGGTACAGGATTGACAATGGATATCAAGTTCTTGTGTTAGTGCAAGGTTGTAAAGACTTAAGGCTCAACCAAGATGGTTGTTTAGAAAGAACTCAATAGAGTTCCCCATTGGATTTCACTAGGTACTTATACAAATATTGGTTGGTCTATGCACTTGTCTTCTGTAATCATATGACCATTACTAAAAACTATCTATATCTCATATAATTCTTCCCACACTATTTATATCTTTCCCACATTGTATTCTTGGATGTTTCCTATCAAATTGATGAATGTATGAGAAATAGTTTCCTTCTTAGGAGTTATCTCATAATAGTTACAAGATTTCCATATACTTAGTGCACAACCAAATATGATGGGTAGTAGATATCATATTTGTAAAATTCACATATATCAGATTGTGATTGCAATATGACATTATTTTCATCTATTTCTGGGCCTACTTGAACTACTTCACTGAGAATCACATCACTACTTTGCATTTTACATCTGGATGTGTCTATTGGCAAGCTCACTGTCACTGATTAGAGAATGATCATTGTAGTTTACACTTTGTTCCATCCTGTTGATTGATCATTTCAGATGCTTATTCTTTGCTTATAGTTGTTTCATTGATAAGATAGTAATTGTTTAATCTGCTGGCATTATAACACTGTTTACACATAGAACCTGTAGAATTCTTACTTGATTGGCTTGTCAACTATTTTCTACTCCCATGCTGCATGTCTATTCTTGGAGGAGCTACAAGTATGTGTCTCTTCACCCAATCAAAGTCTCTAAGTGTGCATATGGGCACCTTGTTATAGGGTCTGTCTCACAAGTAAGTCACACTTGTGTGCACCTTATATATGCTGTAAGGGGAGAACTTATTTGGAAATATTTCTGGGCTGCTTCAGATAGTGATATTTAATTCTTCCAAAGATATTGCATTTTAGATAATCAAGATACCCTAGCACAGGCTATTGAAATTTTGTTGAGGAGAGTAGGCTCTCATGTATGTCAACCATCTCTTTTAACCATACTAATATTACAATACTCACTACATGTCATGAGCACCAATGAGAACCTATATACCAACAATAGAGATGTGGAACTCGATCCTAAGCAATACCTGATGTAAGTGGTCTGCTGATGAGATGTGATGTTGTATCTGGGGGACTGCACTTTTGAGGTTGTTGGCTAATACATCAATGTTGGGGATTGAATGCTCTTCCACATACATATTGATGGTCCACAATGCAGTTTCTTTGGAAGAATTTAGTGAAGAAAATTCGTAAATAAACTCTCACCTCACAGCAGTTATGATACACACACAAGTGTGACTTAGTAGTTAGACAAACCATTCAACAAGATGCCCACATGTGCACTTAATTGTATAGAAAAACACATACCTGTAGCTCCTCAAAGAGTAAAAGAATGGTTGAAAAACCAATGAAGTGGGAACTTTACAGATTCTATCCATAAACAGCATGATAATGTGAGTCAATTGAAAGTGTGTCTAAACAAACAATATCTTATTTATTAAAAGACAACAACTGCAAAGAATGGACAAACAATGAGAATCTGAGTTGATCGATCAACAGGAACAAAGTGTGAACCATGATTCTTCGATCAGTGGTAGTGAGATTGCCGATAAACGCTAAATGTGAAATGCAAAGTAGTGATGTGACTCCCACCAAGGTGGTTTGAGTACACACGGAAATGAGAATAGCGCCAGGTTGTGATCACAATGTATTACTTGTGAATTCTAAAAATATAATATATACTACCCATCATGCTTGGTTGTGCACCAACTGTATGGCAATCTTGTGACAGACCAATATATGGAGGATTTCGAGGTCTGGTTATTTTTAATTTTTGATCCATCATTGCAGGCACTTTATTCACAAAGTTCCGAGAATGCAAACATTGTTGACCGATCTCGGTACCTGGATCACATGGCTTGATGTCTCGATCAAAGCTTGACCCCTCGATTATTGTTTAAATTTCCCAGTCATCATGAGTTTCGTATTTATGATTATAAGCTTTTCATCGATTGCCCTGAAAGAAGTACCTTGTCCCTTCCAATGTAGGAATAAATCATACTCGGTTCTTGCATTATTTTAGTCCGTCACTGTTATTACTTCATTGGCAGTACATTACAACTTTGCACTTCACTTTTTTATCTATAACAGGAACTGATCAAAAAAGATCGGCGGCTTCACTGCCACTGATTTCGAGACATGATCCATTTTAACACTTTGTATATGTTGTACATGTCCATTGCTATTCATCATTCGTCGATTATTTTAGGTTGACGTGTATTTTTGGCCATCAGAAACTTATTTGCAATTATCCTTTCAATCGATGGCCCTCATGTTTTTGTCTGTCACAACAACCAAGGACATCGTGTTCTGTGTCTGCCTAATGTTGCTAATGCAGCTCTTGAGGAATAATTTGCCGGTCAAGACTTGTGCTTTTATCTTTGCCTACTCACTGGAATTTTTGTCTTCCCTAGGTGTAGATATATCTTAATCTTTATTACACTGATATGAGCTTTAAGAATGATCCTGACGCTGTGAGTCATCTAAATGTAACGGTTTATATATCAGTTTTCCTGATAATGTATTTTTTTGTTCAATGTAGCAAAGCCTCTGCCTCTGCCTATAATTGGTATTTAAGCATCCCACATGTCTCGGCACGTGTCCTCTGCGCACTATTATTCCATCTGAGAATAACACCACCAAAAACCTTATGTGGGTGTAAGGCTGACGCAGTCATAACCTTGTTTTCAGCTTGGAAAACAATTTTAGAGACGAGTCTCTGCCACGGTGTGACAATTACATTTCCAACCCCCATGTCCTGTCACCCGTCCAGACTCTTCCGCAACACCTATTGGTAATCTAGTTGGCTCTCGTGACACAGTAGATGCAGAAAATTCTAGTATGCACGCTCAGCAGCTCAAAAAATTCGTTGTGGACGGCGCGTCGACCGTCGTGCAGCTGGTGACCCAGGTATTTCTTCCACATTTGTGCTTTCACTCTCATATCTATATAGACGCGATTTCCATCTTATTTTTCTATAGCACATCTGGCGACCTCAACGAGGCATCTGCCGTAACACTGACATTCACATGGAAGATGCTGATGCCCACCCATCTACTTCTGCTTAAATGTCAAACATTGATCTCAGTATCATCACGCTCAGTATCACAGACAGAGAATATGGAGCATTATGAAAGCAACCGAGGGTGCATTGGGACGCTAATACGGCATCTTGAGCACAAAATGTGAGTGTTTTACCATTATGAACCGTCATAGCGTGCTAATCTTTTGCCACTTGCCTTTTTCAAGTCCGCAACCCAGCCCCCAGCCTCTGCTGCCCTGAGTCCTGTGCCTCCTCCAGTGCCACCATTCTCTCTGCTTCGTCCTTCCTTCGTTTCCAGACCCACGACGTTCTCAGGCGCTCAACTACGCTATCCCCAATCAACTCTTCATAGTTTCGAAAGAACCAAGAGTGCAGCCCTGTTGCACTTAATGTCACTGTTATTACTAGATTTTCCCACCACTGAACGCAAGTTTGCAAGTTCCAATTCTCAAAAGTCCAACACTGATCCAGAACATTCTCGCCACAGTTCTACTCATTTCTGGCTTAATCAGAGCCTACCAGTGTGTTTTGAGGTTTTTTGTAATGAAGGATCGTAGTGGCTTACCATCGAAGTACATTATCTTGATCGCTGTCATATCTAAGTCCAAGTGTAAGTTTACAACATGGATTTTAATAGCTGGGATGCACGAATCAAGATTGTAATGATTGGATTGAACAAGTCTTGATCTCGCGAGAAACGGTGTAGGGATATTAGTTGGCTGAAGAAAGGCTGCAAGGGGGGTAACTGATCATCAGCTAGCACCTACATATTATTTGACCTGAAGCAGCCGAGTTAGGTTGCATCACATGTGGTTGTTTTATTCAGTTGATATCTACAATTTACAGTAAGCACAGATTGTAATACAAGAAGCGTTGTCTCACCTCAGGCGTCTCGGGATCAAGTAGATGGCTGAGGGAGGATAGTGGAATTGGATTCTATATAAGCCTGCTCTACATTCCTCGGTTTTAGTTTGTGGCCCCAGGTGACAGGTGGTGTCATATCAATGATGAGTCGGCTAGAGTGGTGGTGTCGGCAGAGTGGAGAGGCAATGGAAGAATGCTGGTGTAAGTGGAATGGAGGAGTTGATAGAATGATAGAAGAGTCTATAGAATGATGTTCGAGCTTGGACATGTCTGTTGCGTCTGTTCATCGCAATAGTTTGCTTTTCTCAATATTGGTTCTTTTTCTTGTTTGTACGCGAATAATATCACTGATCAATATTCCAGCATCTAGAGGCCCAGAAAAGAATCTCATGGACATAATAAAAAGCATGAGGATACATCATCCGATCTCTACGACGACGAAAGTCTTTCAATAACCAACCCATTTTCTCTTCACTTTTTGATTACCAGTAAGTTGATCAACTATCGAGAACCTTGATCGAGTATTTCAAAAATTGTTATACCTATATAAGTGAAATAATGTCCAAAGGTGCTGGTACCGCTTTCATGTTCCTGCATTGTATGCATGTGAAGAATGGTACAACACACCCAGATAGATGAGCAGCACATTCTTTAGAGCTTGGATAGTATTGGGCATGATGATAAAGATGCTTTCTGTACGTGGTGAGATTGAGGTCTGTTCAAGGACAAATTACAAATCAGGGGAGGTTGACAAGTGCTTTGGGGCAAGATACCTCATTCATAAAATTATATCCCGCACACGTAGATGAAGTGCTATCAAAGTGATCATGGTCATCGTGTGACGAATTTCATGTTGGCCAGGCATATTCTGGAACGAATGAACTGGACATCTTGAAGCTACTTGGAAGTTCGTGAACAGTTTCCAGTTCGATAGATGCAACTTATTGTAAGCCGCAACATGAGACAGCTGTAAGGAGAGGCTAACCATTTATACGCGATTAGAGCTCACTGTCTGCATCAAGACAGTTGGAGGAATCAGCCAGATCGGCAGCGATATCAGCCAAGAAGGATAGTATGAGGGAAGGCGATGTTGTCAAGACACTGGTGAATGTTGGTATTGTGATCATCGGGTTTGTATGTTGACACAGGAGTATAATGTCCGTCAGACTTTTCTATGGTCATAGATACTCAGATAGATTTATAGTAAAATTGTAAAAACACTCAAGAGTATGCGGGTATGCGATTGTGTACTTTGAGCCCCCACCCAAGCAGCTTCTCCACCCCTTTCCCCCTTCATCGAGCTCTTTCGGCTGCTCTTTATCGGTGCACTCTGTCCACTCAAGGCCGACCTCGAAGTTAGAGAGGTCCACCTTTATTGGCCGTCCCTAGACCGTTTCTACGTGAGCCAGACATAGAGCTTCCCTATACTCAAGTGGGACCCAAAACATTGATCGTCCTGACCCATCAACCACCCATCCCTGGTGCCTTGCAGAATAAGCTCATGTCGATGAGTAGCATTTGGGTGCTTGGCTGCGAGGTCTACTATGTCGTGAATTTTAATTAGATTGTGGATTTTGATCGGATCATTGCATTGATAGGAAGCCAACTGAGCCCATCTCGAATAAACTCCATGGGCCATCCTGTATCCCAGCACTGAGCATATATATGGCCAGTGCAGACGTCGAAGAGAGCCATTGTGTCTATGTCATGACAGTGGAGATGCGATTTCCTTGGAAAAATTTAACATCAATATTTGAAGAAGCCCAGAAAGATTTGTATATAGGCTCTCACCGCACAGTATTCACAAGGCACACAAAAGCATGATTCAGTTGTTAGACAGACCATGTAAAAAGATGCCCATACGCGCGCATAAAAAGCTCAATTTTGCGAAGACGCATATACCTGTACTCCTGCAAGAGTAGAGATGCCGCGTGGGAGTGGAAAATATTTGACAAGCCAAGTGAGAATTCGACAAGCTCTATCTGTCAACAGCATCATCATGTAAGCAAGTGCAGCCCACAGAGTCAATCGAAAGCGTGCCGAGGACCATCGAAATCTTATCGATGAAAAGACAACAAATGTAAACCATGGACAAACAGTGAACATCTTAGACGTGGGCAAACAAAGCATCTAAAATAACCGATCAACAAAACAAAATACGATAATCAAATCACGATCAGTGGCAGTGTCAACAGGCACATCTCAATGTGAGGTGCAAAGTAGTGATGTGACTTCCAGCAAGGTCGTTTCAATTACACTCAGGAATGGACGAAGATAACGCCATGTGACAGGTCGAAACACAAATCACACTACCCATTGTACTCGGTTTTGCACCAAATGTGTCACAGCCTTGTGATAGATTAATATGTGAAGGATTTCCCGTTTGGGATTCGGTTCTTTTTAATTCTTGATCAATCGTTGCAGGCACTTGATTTACAAAGTGCTGAGCATGATTGGGAGATTAACATTATCAAAGAACTTTGTTGATCACTCTTGGTTGTCCAGTGCTTACTAACATAAAATACATTGTCATACATTGTTGAGCAGTTTTAGTTCCTGGATAACATTGCTTGATGTCTCAACCATTTAGAGTTCTTGATCAATTTGTGATTTTTTTATCAATGCTTGGCTCCTTGATCATTGTATTAATTCCCGGTCATAATTTGTTCTTATCATTGACGGCCCTCAAGGGCGTACCTCGACCCTTTCAATATAAGAATTTGATTTTTGCAATATTTGAGTTCGTTACCTCGTTGACAGCACATCACAATTTTGCATTTCACATTTGATATCCCTTACAGTCTATACAAAGAACTAATCTAAATATATCAGAAGCTGATATTAAGGAACGATTATCATCATGGTGTAGAGATCGGACACTTGCTACCACTGAGAAGTGTCCTCCTCAACTAGTTTTTGCAACTCATTTATATTACTATATAGGGACTAGTTTAGACTAGCTATGACAGGAGAACCTTCTCGGTACTTTAGGATGACTGGCCAGGTCCCCAGTGCCATCTTCGATTAAGGACAGTACGTGTTAGTATTTTGTATATATAGAGCTCCCTACGTTAGCAAGGGGAGCAGTGAAAAATCGGCAAGCATCTTGTACCCCTCTATTGCAAAAAGTCTATTGTTCCTACTTCAAAACTTTGGGTCAGCAAGTCAACAACAGACGGACGGGGATAATTCCCCGGGTCACGGGATGCAAAGAATTTGGGTATATCAAGCTGTAGCTTTTTGATCAACCAACTACGGTTTCCTACTTTATGCAACAGTGCCCCCGTGAACGGCGCTTGGCATGGAAGCATGCACACTTTGCATCTCATATGCTGCCTTCCTGATCGTCCGGTGGAGTTTCCTAGGATGGGGTCGATTGGCACGCAGAACAGGCGACCACTATGATTGGCGCCTGGCATCGCCCTGCCTGCTCTGGTGCGTCGAAAATTCATTCATTGGTGCAACTCTGACATTCTGTAGATCGAATGCCTGGTGCCGTGCTGGGGCCCCCCCTGCTGGTGTCCAGCATTGTGCTCTGGTCGATCGAATTATTGGCTTTTTGCCATAGCCCATTGCATTGTCCTGGACCACACGGTACGTTGGTGATCGATTTACTCATTGATGTAACACTCATGTCCTGTAGGTAAAATACTTGGCATCGTGTCGTGGCAGCCTGAGGATTGGTTGGCGTCCGGCATCATGTTCTTGTGACACTGCTGATTGGTATCTGGCATTGCCAGTTCGCCACTCTGACTGAAAGGTTCGTTGTCGATTGTACAATTTTGGTCCAACCCTGACGTGTTGTAGGTCTAGTGCTCGGCATAGTGTTTCAGCAGCCTTGATTGACGCTTGGCATGCCATTGCGACTAAAAGAACATGTTCCCGATTTCCTAATCATGTTCTGGTACAACTTATAGGTCGAGTGCCTGACGTCATGACTTGGCATTGTCTTCCGCATGATCTGTGCCACAAGGTATGTTGCTGGTTTATTCATACCGATCAACCTCTAACGTCCTGTAGGCTGGGCACTGGTTGATCATTCATATCCATCATTGTGCTCTGGCGGCCCGATGGTTGGCGGTTGGCAATGTCTTCTGGGCCGCAAGGTGCGTGTTCGACGTACCCGGCTGATAATGTGATCTTCTAGGTCAAGCACGTTGTATCATGCTGTGGTAGCCTTAATTGGCGTCCAGCATGCTGCGGTGATTAGAGGCAAATGATACATGTTCTGGTGCGTCGCCGATTTCTTTGAACATCCTCACGGGCAAATGCCTGGCATTGTGCTGTGGCAGCCCTTGATTGGTATCCGGCATCATGCTCTGGCGACCCTGATAATTGCCAGCTAACATTTCAAGTCGTATGCTCTGGGTCTATATGTGCGGCATTGATCCAGTCATACGGCTTTGACATCTTGTAGGTTGGAGAAGGACACCGGCCAACATATCAACAACGCCTTGATGCTTTGAAGGATCAATTGGTTGAACAATTCGTAGGTGCGCGATCAACCCACATATAAACATACTACGTAGTAAAAACATTAATACATTGTGTGAATTGCGCGTGAAAATGGGGTGCTGAGTTAGATATGCATCTCCAAGTGAGGTGCATGCCAAGGTCAGCTGCTAATGGCCAAAAATAATCGAGGAACCGAAAATGATCGACGGAAGATGAATAGAAATGGACACGCACAACATGAGCATGGACAAAGTGTTGAAGTGGATCATTTTTTGAAATCAGTGGCAGTGAAGCTGCCGATCTTTTCCGATCAGTTCCTGATACAAATCAAAATATGAAGTGCAAAGTCGTGATATGCTGCCAGCAAAGTAGTAGCAGTGACGGACCAGAATAGTGCAAGAGCCAAGTATGAGTTATTTTAACATTGGAAGGGAGGAGGTACGTCTTTGAGGGCAATTGATGAAAAGATTGTAATCATAACTACGAAACTCATGATAACTGGGGAATTTAAACAATGATGGAGGGGTCAAGTTTTGATCGAGACATCAAGCCATGTGAACCAGGAACCGAGATTGGTCAACAATGTTTGCGTTCTCGGAACTTTGTTAAAGTGCCTGGATCAAAAATTAAAAATAACCAGACCTCAAATCGTTCATGTATTGGTCTGTCACAAGGGTGTAACACCCGTGTAATAAACTGCTGGTTCACAAAAAAAAACGAGGCTGCAACACAGTTGGTGCACAAACAAGTGTAATCGGTAGTATAAATCATATTCGTACACTTCACTGTGATTGCAACATGATATTCATTCCCGTGTGTACTCAAATCACCTCGGTGGGAGTCACATCACTACTTTGCATTTCACATTTAGACGTGTTTATCGGCAATCTCACTGATCGAAGAATGATGGTTCACATTTTGTTCCGTTCCTCTTGATCGATCAATTGAGAGGCTTATTGTTTGTCCGTTATTTGCAGTTGTTGTCATTTCATCGATAGGATATGTAGACACACTTTGAATTGACTTTGCATGTTGCATCTGCTCACATTGTCATGCTTTTTACAAGTAAAGCTGTAAAATTCCCACTTGATTGACTTGTCAGCCATTTTCTACTCTTGGAGGAGCCACAGGTATGTATGTCTTCATACAATTAAGTGCACGTATGGGCATCTCGTTAAATGGTTTGTCTGACAACTGAGTCACGCTTGTGTGTTTCTCATAAGTGCTGTGAGATGAGAGCTTATAGACAACTCTTTCTGGGCTCCTTCAATTAAATTCTTCCAAATCAATTGCATTCTCAATATGCGTGTGGAAGAACATTCAATCCCCAACATCGATGCATCGGCCAACAACCTCAAAAGCAC
>Ga0153961_1000381_pt1 | contig 11772 bp, 15 predicted proteins | sample TSFL045MetaG_FD_104748 | JGI IMG/M metagenome (GOLD analysis project Ga0153961, IMG submission 104748) | Attine ant fungus gardens microbial communities from Florida, USA - TSFL045 MetaG | ecosystem: Host-associated > Fungi > Mycelium > Unclassified | place: USA: Florida, Withalacochee...
CCAGTGTGGGCATATCCCATAGGGGCAAGCCCTGTGACACGCATAGGCAGAGCTTCAGCATGAGCCAGCTCTTGCCGATTTTCTGTGAGCCGCAGAACAGGGTCAAGCCTGTGGGTATCAGACCGTCCACCACAAAGGACGGCTTCTCAAGCGGCTCATAAAGGAGCGTGTCAGCGTTGACCGTTTGCAGCTTCTGCATACAATCCCTCCTTCCGCTTTGGTTTCCTGTTGTTGCACATAGGCGTTTCCTCCTTGAAAATAGATTTATCCCTGCAAAGTGAAACAGGGATATGTAAGCACAGCCCTCCCATACAGTTCCACGCTTCCTTTAAGCGGCGTTTTCTCTGTCTGTGCTATGCACGGATTAAGCAGCGGGCAGGCTCATATCATCGCCCTGCTGTCCGCTGCGGCAGGTATCCCTCTGGCGGCTGCTATTCAATTTTCAAGAAGCGCAACAAAAAAAGGGCGAAAGGATTTGACCTCTCACCCAATAGCCCGCAGGAAGATATGTTTTTCCCTTGTATTCTGTTTTTTTGAAAAAGTAAAAGCACCCGCCGTTTAACTGTTTTTTTCTCTCGGTCAGTAGCAGGTGCTTCAAAGAAGGATATTCAGTTATTTATATGAGGGATTATCTGTTGTGTTCTCTAATGAAAGCTGACTTCCGTGAAGCTGCCGCAGGTCTTTACCATACCGACAACAAAGAACAGAACGAGCAGGGCAAGCCCAATAGCTTGAACAGCGCCGTTGATATTTACAATCACGCCCCATATGCCGCCGCCCTTGAAATTTTGCGGCGTGGTCGTGATTAGCTGCCATATTTCAGCGAGTTTTTCGTTCCAAGTTTCAAGGGCGTTCTCAAGGTTTTGAACAACCCAGTTATCACTCACGAATCAGCACCTCCTTCTAATAAAATAAAGGGTGTTCCTGAAAGAGCCAGGAACACCCCCCCCCGAAACCACTTTTTCTCAGCCCGTAATCAGGGTAAGGATTTCTTTTGCGAAGGTGATGATGACGCCGCCTGCCAAAGTCAGGAAGCCGTTGGCTCTCTGCGAAGGATCGTGAGATTTAAGGCTTAGTCCTACCTGAACGATACCGAAGCCGAGCAGGATAAGACCGATGGCACGAATCAAGCCGAAAATAAAGTCAGACAGATTATTGACTACGGTAAGCGGATCGTCTGTTGCAGCAAATGCGCTCATGCTCATACCCATCACCAAAGTCAGGGCAAGCACGGCGGCACAGTAGAAACGGAAGCCATGCTTTACCTTGCCCTCCATCGGCAGTTTATGGGTTTCCTGATTGGTTTTCTTCTTCAAACTAAAAATCTTCATTGTGATTTCCTCCATCTATTTTTGATTGTTTAGGGTTTCAAAGTCCTCATCGGACAAAAGCTCATAGGTTGTTTCCGATACTTCCATATCGGGAACGGTTTTCGGATCAATCCATTCCACCGCAATCGTAGCAACATCGTCCCTGACTTCTCCGTGTGCATACACTCCGGCGCTTCCGTCAGCGGTCATCGCCACATTCGGGTGCTTCATAATGTCGTATTTCAAATCCATAATCGGCAGTTCGCCCCGGATAAACAAAATGGCATAACGGTTGTCGAGCATACGCACCTCATCAGGCGTTAAAAGCTCACGCCCGCTGATTTGGTAGTTGGTCGAGTAATTTCCGCTTCGCCCTGACGATTTTCCAAAAGTGTTAGTATCAATCGTTTCCTTGCCGAGCAGCTCCGACACATACTTGTGCGTACTCTGCTCGTTGCCGCCGAGATAGAGAAATTCATCGCAGTTGCCTACAATGCTTTCCCATTGCTTTTCAAACAAGGCTTTGAGCTGCGCCAAGTTTTGCAGAATAATCGAAACCGATACCCCACGAGAACGCATAACGGACAGTATCTTGTCGAAGTCATCCGGCAGGCTCACATTCGCAAACTCATCCATCAGGAAATGCACCGGAACGGGCAGGCAGCCACCGTGAATATGGTCAGCAGAATAAAATAGTTGCTGGAAAAGCTGCGTGTAAAGGATTGATACAAGAAAATTAAAGCTGGAGTCATTGTCAGGAATCAAAGCGAACAACGTCACCTTTTTTTCTCCAAGCGTTGCAAGGTCAAGCTCATCTGCTGAAGTCAGCGCCGCCAAGCTTTCAAGATTAAACTTTTCAAGCCTTGCGGCAAGAGTTATTTGAATGGATTTCAAGGTTTTTGCCGAGCCGGAATGATAGGAACGGTAATATTTCAAGGCGATATGATCGGGATTATCCAGTTCCAAATCAGCAAAGAGATTATCAAGGGGAGAAGGGCGGTTGTCCTCCTCGTCCTCAATCGCTGCGGCTCGAAGCATTTCCATTACCATCGCAAAATTCTGTTCTTCCTCCGGTGCTTCGTAGTGCAGATAAAATACAAGCGCCAAAAGCAACATAGAAGCGGCGGTATCCCAAAAGGGATCGTTTGACTGCGAACCTTTCGGCGTAGTACTTTTGAATAAATTGGTTACAAGCCTTTGAATGTCGTTATCGCTTCGCAAGTAGACAAACGGGTTATAGCAATGGCTTTTCTCCATAGAGATCAGGTCAAGCACCCGTATTTCAAAACCTTTCTTTTCAAGCAGCTTTCCGACGTCCCGCACGATTTCCCCCTTCGGATCAAGAATCACAAAAGAGGTGTTTGCCTGCATTAAATTCGGCTTACAGTAAAATCGTGTTTTGCCTGCTCCCGAACCGCCGCAAACAAGTGTGTTGAGATTTCTCCTGTGCTTTTTTGCGTTCAACCCGATTTTCACATTCTGCGTCATCAGCTTGTTTTCCGAAGGCGGGTTTTGCCTGTATTTCTTATCAACGGCTTTCGCATTGCCCCATTTTGCTGAGCCGTGTTCCTCCCGTCTGCGGTAATTCCTCCGTGTTGAAAAATAGATACCGATTCCCATTCCGTAGCACAAAAGCAAAACGAGGACAGTTTTTACGCTGTCCCCGCAAAGCTCTATGTGGAATGGATTGTTAAATACGGTCATTAGGCTCGGAAGTATCTCTGGCAAGCCGCCCTTTACGGACGGTGCGATTAAAAGTCCGAGCCACACAACAGGAAGAATACCGATAACGGAGAGGATAATGGCGGACTGCCTGTCGCTATCTCGATTCACGGCAGTCCTTTTCTATCACTTTGAATTTCCGTTTTGGGGCGTGTCCGAATTTGATAATCAAATCGTCAACGGCGTCGGTAGACTTGCCCTCTTTTTTCAGGTCGGTCTTTTTATCGTTCAGGGAACGAATAACAACGCCGTGTTCGTAATCATCCAAAGCAACGTGATAAAGTTCCTCTTTCATTTTGGATACCTCCGTTTATCTCTCCTGCGTCTTTGAGCGTTCGGAACGCTGACGGTAAAGCTCGTCGGAAACACGGGATACGATTTCTTTCAGCGCCTTTTGCCCTCTGCCAAGCTCCGCCTTGATTTCCTTCGGCTCTTTGTTTTTCAGTTCATCGGGAATACGGTCAATGGCAAAATTCTTAGTATCCACGCCGTATTTCTTGCAGAACATATAGCCGATACACATTGCCTGAAAGCCCATATCCCTGCGGCTGTATGCTTCGCTGTTCATGGAAAGCTCGGCGTGTCCGAGTTCCTGCGCCACGCATTGGCAGAGCGCCACGCTGTCCCCAATATCCCTTTTGACATAAAGCGTCTGATTCTCATTCTTATAGAACGCTCCCATATTCGGGTAGGGAAGCTCATCAACGCACTCTATCTCAATCGGGGCTGTATCAAGCATTACCGCAACCAACTTTTGCGGATCACGATTGATGGTAGGCGCTGCGGGTTTTCTGCCGTTGGTCTGCGAAACATCAAGAACTTTTTTCAGGTTGAAATCAATCCCCGGCGTTCCATTCTTTTTGGTGTACTCATACGGATCGAGAATAATAAAGGTCTTAGAACCCTTATTTACCTTTACGCCTTCCGCAATCCAGTCATTAAACTCCTTGACCTGACTTGCCTGCGGAAACTGCTTATACATCAGCAAAGCATTATTCGCCGTGTATCTGTCCATACGGCTCTGCACATCAAGGTAGCCCTTAAATTTTTCAGGGGACTGCACGACCTCTGCGGCGGTATCGTCAAGCATTTGATATACCGCTTCCTTTTCGGCTTTCTTTTTCTCCTTATATTCCTCCGGCGAAAGCTGCGGCTTGTAAGGCTGGTTGCTGCGTTTCGCACTAAAATTACTGGTCATAGCTATTTACCTCTCTTTCGGTTTTTCTGTGATTTTCGGCTGGGGAAAAAGCGTCTGTCCCTCCGCCTGCCTTTCATTCTTGGCAGCTGCCTTATATCGGTTCAAGCTTTCTTTTACGGAAACCTTCACACGGCTAACCCTGAGTTTGTCCGCTGCGTCCATTGCCTTCTGCTCTAAGGAAGCAAAGCCCTTCTGTGCTTTATCAAACAAATGGGAGAGCCTTGATAAAGTTCCTTTATCCGTCCTTGTATGCTCCGCTTCCTTTGCGGCTTTCCCCACAAACAGAAGTCCTATATTTTTCAAATGCTCCTTTGCGCTCTGAAGCTCCGACTGCATAGCCGATAGCTTCACGGTATCCTGCGCCATATCCTTTGACAACCTGCCAAACAGGGAGGACAGCTTATCAAGCGCTTCCGGGATTTTCATTGCCCTGACCGATTCGGCAAGTGTATCCCTGCCTTTTTCCCGAAACGCCCTCATTGCGTCCCCGGCTGACTTTATCAGATGATCTTTTGTCTTTTTTACTGCGGAAAATCCTTGCCGGATTTTATCATCTGTTTTCTGCACAAGGTTTTGGCATTTGCTTCGTAAAGTGCCGTTGTGGATCAAGTTGATTTCCCGGCGCATATCCTGAAGCTCGCCAAGCATTCCCGTCAGCGTCGCTTCCATATCGCCGATATAATTCACAAGCGACTGCACCTCTGCTTTCTCTTTGGTCAAGCCGTTTTTGTCAAGAGTGTCTATCAGCTCCGCAATTTGCGGATGCTCATTCAAATTATCCATTTAACTTCACCTCTCCTTCGGCTTCTTTTTGCTTTTCGGCTGCGTATGAACAGTCTGCCTGTTCGGTTCAGGTGTTTTCGGCTTCTCTTTAGAAGCCTCCGGCACGGTACGCTCTGCTTCCTTCTCCGCTTTTGCAGCCGCCTTATATCGGTCAAGCTTTTCCTTAACCGATGGCTTTTTCTCCGCCGCCTTTGCGGTACCCTTATCAGTGTGCGTACCTGTCGTTTCTGAGTCTCGCTCGGACGGAGGGTTTTTGTCCGTCTTTGCGACAGTAGGGTTTTGCATGGAGTTTCCCTCCTTCTGCGTCAGATCGCCCATCGCTTCCTCCACAATGCGCTCGCCCCTTGTTTTGGTCGGGACATCTTTCTCAGCCGCTTCACGGTCTGCCACATCTTTTTCTGCTTCTGCAACAATAGAAACCTTATCCACCTTGCCAAGCTCAAAGCGGTCAACGATACGCTGGATTTTGGAAGCGTCCTCCGCACGGGCGATAATATCAATGGGGACGTCTCCGCCTTTGGTGTTCTTATCCCGAAGGACACAGTAGAGGACGCCGTACTTTTTCGCCTGCTCGGTAAATTTCTGCAAGTCCTTCTGCGGCAGGGAAAATACCTTTAACTCCTTCCCGGACTTAATCATATTGGTAAGCCTTGCCTTGCCCCTCGTCTTATTCGACTGGCTGACTTCCTGCTTTAATACGGAAGCCAAAAGGATAGCGACATTCTTTGCCGCCGAGCCTGTAAGTTTTGCAGCAACCTCAAATCCCTCAAGCGATAGCCTGACGATTTGTTCCGCTGCGTCACCGCCGTTTGTCATAGCTGCGATTCTCCTTTCTCTTAGATTTTTCTTCGTCTGCCCGGATTTGCTCAAGGTTTTGTTCAATGACCTTTGACCTTTCTGCAATTCCGTCACACAGCTTCACTTCTTTCCGAAGCTCCTTTAAGCGCCCGGAAATTTCTGAAATCTGTTCCTTTGCCGCAGACAGCCGTTCATCTGTGATATTTACTTTTCGTATTTCGTTTCGGAGATGGGTTCTGTCGGCAATTAAGGATTTGATTTCTTCCTCAACTGAACGCTTGTATGAAAAAAGCTGCTCGTCTGTACCAATATGGTTACGGCCGAGCAGCATTGTCTGTGCTGTAATTTCGTCCAGCTTCATCAAATCATCTTTTAGAAGGTAGTGAAGCCTTGCATTATTCTGTTGTTTCAGTTTGTACTTTGGAAGATAGCCGAGCCTGTAACAGTAGTGAAGATACAAGCCGTAAAGACCGCCGACCTTTTTGATTTTGTCCTCCCTTGTCGGCAAACGGTACTGTCTGATATGGTAGGTTTTTGGCTGGAACGGAACAAAGGCGATATTATCCCTGTTCTGAATCAGCCGTTCCAAAATCCGTTCCTTTGTGTAATCCGCACCGAGCCGATAGGTTCGTATCGGCTTGCCATCGTTTTTCGGTGTAACCGTACTGAATTTTCGGGAGGGACTAAAATTTGAGTGATACCCCATAATACCAAGCTCGTACTGAAACTGTTTCAGGTTATGGCTCATCGCAATCGCTTCATCAATGGCTTTGCGGGCGTTATTATATCGTGTCGGCATACCCGCTTCATCTTTCTTCGTAAGATATTTCGGAGACTGGTGCAGCTTGGGATTTTCCACGATGGAAAGCTTATGCTCTAAGCAGATCTCATCTGCGATATGCCGGAAGTAGTACCAAGACTTTTCCTTGTTTTGCAGCCGCTTTCCGTCCACAAAGGAAACAGAGTTAATAACGAAGTGGCAATGCAAATGCTTTGTATTCAGGTGCGTGGTTACGACTACCTGAAACCGCTTGCCCCACATACGGTTTGCAAACTCCATTCCGATCTGCTGCGCCTGCTCCGGCGTGACCTCATTTTCCTTGAAGCTCAGATAACCGTGATAGGCTTGAATCCCGTCCGTCTTATCGTATTGCTCCTTAACCGTAACAAACTGGTCACGGGCAGTAGACACATTGCAGTTGATACCCTCGCAGAAAAATTCCCGTTCAGTTTTCTCCTCGTCCTTCGCATAGGCGAGAACATCTTTAAGAGCCTGATATTCTTCGGGGGAGTATTCGGGATTGGCAGTCTTTTCCGGATTGGTCGCATAGTCGATTACCTGACCGAGCCGTTCTGTTACCTTCCAAAGCTTGCTTACTGCCATTTCAATTCGCTTTTCTCAGGGCGCAGGAACTCACGCTCAATATCCGCCTGAAATTTATGCCAGCGCTGCGCTTCGGCTTTCAGCATTTGCGTATCAATAAATCCGAGTGCGTTTGCCTTGACGGAAAGCTGATTGATATTGTTGCCGATAGCGGAAAGCTGGCGCATAACATCGTAGAACTTTTCGTCGGGGCGTTCCTTCGGCTCATAGCCACGCACCAACAGCCTGACGAGCGCCGCTTCGGACAGACAGGTTTTCTTTGCTTTCTTCTGTAAGTCCTGCGCTTCGGGTTTTGAAAACCAAAACTGCTTTTTTACGGTTCGTTTCATAAGTCATCGTCCTCCTTCCTTGAAATATGTGTATCATTCAATCGGTTGATCTGCACAAGGCACATCGTAACGACGCCGACAATGCCGCCGAGCAGACAGCCGATGATAAAGAATAGTAATTCGTGCATAGAAAGCTCCTTTCTTGAAGCGGGGTATTAGGGGAAGCCCCCTAACGAGTTTTACTGTTTTTGCGCCGGTAGGAGTAAAAACAGTCTGCTCGCTAAGCTAATGCAATCTCTCCGGGGACAGCCCGTATCCCGCTGATTTTATCTCTCTAAATCTTTCGTTTTCGGCTTAAATGGGATAGCCGTAATGCCCTTATCCGTCCTTACAAACTGCTCAGGATACCGAAACATTTCCGAGTATTTCTTCGCCAAATCAGGCGGCAAGCTTTGAAACTTTTCCGAAGCAAACGGAGCGTGGCAGATGAAAAAATCGCCTGCCATAATGTCAATTATTTGGTGGTCGGAATCATAAACCGCACGGTTCAGCGGCAATCCGTTTACCTTACCCTCGTCATTACAGATAAGGGCAACTTCATCTTCAAAGGGCATATATTCCTCAATATCGCCGCCCACAACCGCCTGCATTGCTTCAAGACTGTCCTCAATTTCAACGCTCTTAGGATATTTACCCGGCTGAATGAGAAGTACAGAAATGGTTTCAACCTTATCTCCATCGCAGAACCGTTCGCTGATTTGCGTTTTGTCAGGCTCAAAGGATACCCTCCGAAATCCGAAAGAATCACAGAAATTGAAATAACTTTTTCCTGTGTTACCATCAACGATTTCCACCACATCGGACACGGACATTGAGCGTCCCTTGTAGCCTGCGGGATGTACGCAGTTAAATATTTGATAGAGTTTTTCCAGCGTGAAGCAGTTTACTTCTCCCTCAAAAACTTTGTCATAAATCTGGCTGTCCACATCGGGACTGCCCTGAAATTTTGAAAGAGAATCGTAGCCCATAAAAGCGACACGGTTTTTATCCCGTTCCATATTTACCTGATAGATTTTAATTTTCATCAGCGCTCATCGCTCCTTTCCTTATTTTTGTTTCGTGCTATTCCAAGCTGGATACAAAGAAAGTCATTGTAATCCTTGCCCCGTTTCGGTGGATCATCAATGACTTCATACTGCTTTGGCAGAATCGCTTTAAGTGCTTCGGTAGCTTTTCTGCCCGTATTATCGTTATCAAAATGGAGAACGATTTTTTTGATTTGCGGTTTCCCTTCAAGATATTTTACCAATGCGGCTGGGGTGGTGCTTTCCTCGATTTTTTCTTTTGGGAGGTAAACCCCGGCAAGAGAAACAAGGTTTTCTTTTCGCCAATCCCTGCCTGAAATCTTTGCAAGCGTAGCGTAGGAAAGCAGGTCGATAGCGCACTCAAAGAGATGAACTTCATTGCTTTCGCTGTCTGCTATCCGAAAAGAATAATGCTTGTCGCTTCCGGAGCAGTCGCCTAAAATGCGGCGGTCATTGGCGGCTCGGAAGGCTGCGTATTTTGCTTTTCCCTTATCGTCAAAGCCGACAAAAACAAGGTTGTGATAGGGCAGGCTCTCAAAAATCAGTCCCTTTGCAATGCAGTATTCGATGATAGCATAGTCAATGCCCCGGCTGAAAAGATACTCGGTAATTTTATCTGTCGAAGCGCTTTTTTCAGGCAGAAGCAAGACCTTCGGCAAATCTTTTTTCGGCTTTGGAATGGCAATAGAGGGCATAACCGCTGCCTTTCCCATCAGGGTTTCCACCGCCTCCACAAAGGAATATTCCTTTACCTTTATGAGATAGTCAAGAGCGTTATACCCTCCGATTCTCTGCGACCACCACATCCATTTGCCGTTTGAAATCTTCAAGCTGTCGTGGGTGCGGGTGGTATAATTGTTGCCTGAAATCCGTACAAGCTCGCCCGGCTCAAAGGCTTGCAAATACGAAAGCAAGTCAATCTGCCTTGCCTGTTCCACAACCTCCGGTGAGATATATGGCATAGAAGTCACCTGCCTTCTCGCTCTTTTTCTCGCTTAATAACCTGATCCGCCCTTGTTTCAATGGAATCACGGATCGTGTCCATATGTTCCACTTCTCTGTCCTTAAATTCCTTATACACATCGTCAAGCGGGCAGGGAGATTTCAGCAATGACTTTGCCTGCTTCGGTGTGAGTTCCAGTTCCTCCATACACATCACAATATCCTCACGCATTGTATATTCGTAGGTGTGATTCAGAATTTCGGAAGGCGGCTGAGAAAGCAGCCAATCTCTATACTTGTCCTGCTCAGCTTTCATTTTCTCGTAAAGCAGGGCATTATAATCTGTTTCGCTCATAATGCGAACACCTCCTTTGAAATAGAAATAGCCGTCTGATTCTCATAAGAAAACCAAGCGGCTATGTAACGGTTATTCATTTCGACAAACAGAATTTTATTGTACTATTATTTTAATTTTGGCTATACAATGCCAGCAATTCCGTATAATAACTCATATCTTGCAATCCAATATTTATTTCAGATATATTAACAATCCTGTCATCATCAATCACATCACATACTCTGTTAAATTCGCTACATATAAAATCTAACAATTCTTTTAATTCACATATTTCTATTTTACTACTATTTCGATTCATATCTGTATGAGCCAAAAACTGTCGTCTCATCATTGTTAGTCTATCTTCAATACTTCCATTTATCTTTTCCTTTTTTACTGGCTTAGATTTACTATCGCTATCTCTTAGTAATTTATTGATGGCATTTCTAAACTTTGAAACTGTGTTAGCATTCGGATCAGTATCATAGTATATCTTCCAAAGTGTCAATGCTAAGTCTTTCTGTACTAACACTATAAAATGATTGCTAACATGAGATACCATATTATACAAATCACTCTTCTTCTTTTGCAATTTCTCATATGCCTTTAATATTGAAATATCTTTATAGCAACACAAAATCAATTCATATAATTCATTATAATTTCTAAATAATTGCTGCTCCAAAATCATATTTAAATCCCAAAACATCTAATTTAGCTGACATTAACTTAAATAATTAAGTATTTCTCAGATAAACAGAACTCTCCTTTCTACTTTCTGATTTTTACAAACATTGGTTTAACATTTGCTTATTCCTTTAATTTACTAATTCGTTGCTGTTTTCTAAAATATCATAGCACATCCTTATGTTTTTTTCTACTGCGCTATGTAAAAACGGGACAGATTTCTCCGTCCCATTCGTTTACTCAAATATCTTTTTCGTTTCGATTCCGTCAACCAAGCCACGCATATAGCAAATGCGGCATTCCTCTACGGCAAGGCGATTATCCGCAAGCAAATACTCAATCAGTACTTTGCAATCCTCAAGGGACAGCTCCGCAGGCTCTTCCAAATCAAGCACCTTCGTCAGCTTCGGAATCCGGTTTTTGCATTCCGATACCCGCTGCTTTGCCGCTTTGAAGGCTTCATCACTTTTGCCCGCCTGCATAATCGTTTCAGATAAGTAGCTTTCAAGATCAAGGTCGCTGTTAAATAAGCTGACCGGATTTTTTATATCCATAATCAAAACTCCTTTGCGTTTTTATATATTATAACCCGGCGTCAACATCTCTACAATTATGCGATTCTATTTTTTAATTTATCTTTCACGCTCCTTATCCTTCCGGGCAGGCGCTTCCTCGCCCTCATCTGGTTCTCCGTCAACGATCTCATTCTGCTTTTTATCCACATTCAAAAGACCGTTTAAGACGCTCAGGCGCTCCGTTTTTTCCGTCAGCTCCTGCTCCTTGTCAAAGGGCTTCTCCACCTCTTTTTGGGCGGTGGCAAGCTGATTCTCAACGCCTTCAAGCTCCTGTTTTTGCTGCTCCAGCCGTTCCGGTATTTTCTCAATAGCGTTGTCAATTCGGGTTATGTTGCCGATAGCGTCTGTACCCAAAGAGATAGTCCGGGAGGTATCGCCTTTGATTTTTACCTGATAAACCTTTTCAAAGGATTCAAAGGAAAGCTCCAAATCAAAGCCTCTGTACTTGCCGAGAGGAACCGGATCGGGAGAAGTCATCTTCGTGCAGGCTTCAATGATTTTCTGTCCTGCGTCCGCCTTTTCGGAAAAGAAAACACCCTTTACCTCAATGCCGACAAAGTGACCCGACCCCCAAAAGTTAGACGCAAAAATCTAACTTATGGAGGTCGGTATTTTTATGGCAAAATATAGTTATGAATTCAAAAAGAAAGTGGTACTTGAATACATCAATGGTATGGGTGGC
>Ga0153961_1000382_pt1 | contig 11753 bp, 12 predicted proteins | sample TSFL045MetaG_FD_104748 | JGI IMG/M metagenome (GOLD analysis project Ga0153961, IMG submission 104748) | Attine ant fungus gardens microbial communities from Florida, USA - TSFL045 MetaG | ecosystem: Host-associated > Fungi > Mycelium > Unclassified | place: USA: Florida, Withalacochee...
CTGGAATACAGCGCGCGAATTCTTAAAGATCGCTACGTCTGGCCCGGAGACTGGCCGGAGTCATTGAGGAATATGGCGGTTACTCTTTAAGTAAATAGCGAAAATCGTCGCTCCTGCTTTTAGCCCGGCGCGCAAAGCGCATGGTTGAACGGGCTACCAGCCCGACGTTTATCGCATTTAAAAATCCACGCCGTGCGTGGGTTTTCTTTTATCAACTCAGTAGCTGAAATCTAATGGCAATGAGATACGGGATCATCCATGTTTTTTATTGAGGGATGAATTTTTGAATCTGCTTCAGAATATTTAATTATCTTCCTCTTCTGATTTCATAATGTAAATATTGTGTTTTAGCCTGTGATGGCTGTGCTGTTTAAATCATGATCGGATCTGGCGAAAATAGCGCTGTTCTTGTCATTTCCTGGCGTTTTAGCTTTCGACGTAGCCGTAACGGCATTGTGTTTCCGCAGTTGCTGTTAAGCGGCGCTGCAGGCTACTCCCCCCTCTCAATAACGCGATTAACAGCACGAAAGGGAATGCGTTATGTTGTCACGCGAATGTTTTTAGGGTGAAGGTTCAGCAGGTGAGGGGGATTTTCCATAGAGACGGGATATCAGTAACCATCGTGGTCAGTAATAGAGGTAAAAATAACTGTTTCTCCAGACGCTCTTCATAAGTAGGCTTTGAAGGGAAACCGTCCATCATAAGGAAATCGCCAATGCTTAAAGAGAACTTCAACGACCTGCAAATCTTTCTTATGGTGGCGAGGGAGCGAAGCTTTACCAAAGCAGCGGGCAAACTGGGCGTTTCTCAGTCTGCACTCAGCCACGCGATCAAAGCACTGGAGGAAAGGCTCAATATCCGCCTCCTGACCCGCACCACACGAAGCGTTGCTCCTACTGAAGCCGGTGAAAGAATTATTGCCTGTCTTGAACCCCGCATCGCCGATCTCGAACAGGAACTGGAATCGCTTGTTCAACTCAATGGTATCGCCTCCGGCAATATCCGTTTATCTGTCGGGGAGCACGCCGCGCAAAGTCTGGTATGGCCGAAGTTAAAACCCTTCCTCAGAGAATATCCGGAAATCAATGTTGAACTTGTCGTTGATAATGGTTTTGTCGATATCGTCGAAGGGCGTTTTGATGCCGGGATCCGCCTGGGTGAAAGTGTGGATAAGGATATGATTGCCGTCAGGATTGGACCGGATATGCGAATGGCCGTAGTGGGAGCACCGTCCTATTTTGCTGCTAACCCCGTGCCCGACACGCCACACGCGCTACAAAACCATCGCTGTATCAATATGCGCCTGCCGACTGCCGGTGGACTTTACCACTGGGAATTTGAGAAGGACGGGAAACCATTGCGGGTCAGAGTGGAGGGGCAGGTAACCTTTAATCTGCAGGCAGAAAGGATTGATGCGGCTTTATCCGGTTTTGGCATCGCCTGTATTCCTGAGGACAGGGTGCAGGATTATATAAAATCAGGAGAGCTTATTCAGGTTTTGCAGGACTGGTGCCCATCTTTTCCCGGATATTATCTTTACTACCCGAGCCGTAGGCAGCATCCGCCCGCATTTGCGCTGTTGATCGATGCACTTCGCTATGCGGAATAACGGGTCCGCCATACAGGCTGGACCCGTTAAGGTATTAACGGCCTACGCGAGCCTGATGCTCAGGAGAATAACGTTCGCCAACGATTTTAATCGTCTCGAGCGCCTGGGTTATCTGCCGTGAATCTTCCTGCGAAAGAATGATATCGGCGGCTCCCAGGTTTTCCTCCAGCCGATGCAGTTTCGTGGTGCCGGGGATGGGAACTATCCACGGCTTTTGTGCCAGCAGCCATGCCAGCGCGATTTGCGCAGAGGTCACGCCTTTCTCCACAGCCAGTTCACCCAGCAAGGAGACCAGCTTTTCATTAGCCTCAATCGCCTGTTGAGCAAAACGCGGCACCGTTCTGCGGTAATCATCCTTTCCAAACGTTGTTCCTGGCTTAATCGATCCCGTCAGGAAGCCTTTGCCTAGGGGGCTGAAGGGAACGAAGCCAATGCCCAGTTCCTCCAGTAACGGCAGGATCGCCTGCTCAGGCTCGCGCCACCACATGGAGTATTCGCTTTGCAGCGCAGTGACCGGTTGTACGGCATGCGCACGTCGAATGGTTTGCGCACCCGCTTCGGACAGACCGAAATGTTTAACTTTCCCTTCAGCAATCAGATCTTTTACGGTTCCCGCAACATCTTCAATAGGGACATCCGGGTCAACACGGTGTTGATACAGCAGATCAATGACATCAGTCTTAAGGCGGCGTAGCGATCCTTCTACTGCTTCACGGATATGCTCAGGACGACTGTTTAAAATCTGCTGCTTATTGTCATCGCCGAAGGTAAAACCAAACTTGGTGGCAATGACCACGCGGTCGCGAAACGGTTTCAACGCTTCACCGACCACCTCTTCATTCAGGAAGGGGCCATACACTTCAGCGGTATCGAAGAAGGTGACGCCGCGTTCAACCGCTGCGCGAATGAGTTCGATAGCCTGACGCGTATCGGTCGCCGGGCCATAGCCGTGGCTTAAGCCCATGCAGCCGAGCCCAAGTGCGGAGACTTCGAGTCGGGATTTACCCAGATAACGTTTTTGCATTGAATGAATACCTCTTTTATCGCGACTTAAATATCAAGCTTGCGGCCGGCCAGCCACTCCACCATTGCCGGGTCGCGGTGAGAGAAGAAGGCGCTGGTTGCGGTGTCGAGGGCGGCAATCTGCAGCATATCTTCAGAACTGAGTTCAAAATCGAGAATATCGATGTTCTCAGCCATGCGTTCTTTGCGCACCGATTTAGCCAGCGAAACGATGCCCCGCTGGAAGATCCACCGCAGCACCACCTGGCCCACGCTTTTGCCGTACTGCTGACCAATCGCTGTTAACACGGGATGCTGGAACAGGCCATTTCTCCCTTCAGCAAATGGCGCCCAGGCTTCCGGCTGAATGCCTCGGCTTTGCATCCACGGAACGGCATGCAGCTGCTGGTGGAAGGGGTTCACTTCAATCTGGTTTACCGCAGGCGTTGTGTTGTTGAAGGCGATAAGATCGGCCAGTCGGTCAGGATGAAAGTTGCTCACGCCAATGGCGCGAATCTTGCCTGCCTGTTGCAGTTCCTGCATGGCACGCCAGGCGCCGTGGACATCGCCATAGGGCTGGTGAATCAGGTAAAGATCCACGTAATCCAGTTGCAGTCGGTTCAGGGAGCGTTCGAACTGCGCTTTAGCACCTTGGTTACTGGCATCCTGAAGCCACAATTTGGTGGTTATAAAGAGTTCGCTACGGGCGATACCGGACTGTTTCAATGCGTTCCCGACCTGAGTTTCATTCTGATAGGACGCGGCGGTATCGATCAGGCGGTATCCTGTCTCAAGTGCGTCAAGAACGGCTCTTTCACACTCAGCGGCATCAGATATCTGAAACACACCAAAGCCCAGCATGGGCATTTCGACGCCGTTATTCAGCTTTATCGTTTCCACGACGTTATCCTCTGGCTGTTGTCCAGGAAAAGCATAACGTAGCGCGATTTATTTGTTCAGTGGGATAATCAGATAGGGTTTATTATATTTTATCATCAATTAGCTGGCGATTGACGCCTGGTTTCCTGCCGCAGGCAGACGTTTTTGCCTTGTAAAACCCTGCGTCATCCTCTGTCTGGCGATAATGTTTCAGTGAATAGGCGCAGAGAGGCATTGATGGCTATTTATTAAAAAATTGCCTCTTCAATATAAAATAAGAATGTATGAAATGAAAAATCCACGCAAAGGCGTGGATTTTATAGGCTTTTACCGTTGCCATGAGATTCAGCGAAACCTCATGAGACAACACATTTTATTTAGACGTTGAACAGGAAGTTCATCACATCGCCATCTTTCACGATGTACTCTTTACCTTCTGAACGCATCTTGCCTGCCTCTTTCGCGCCTTGCTCGCCCTTGTAAGCGATAAAGTCCTCAAACGCGATAGTCTGCGCGCGGATAAAGCCTTTCTCAAAGTCCGTATGGATTTTGCCTGCCGCCTGCGGCGCGGTGGCGCCGACCGGAATGGTCCAGGCGCGCACTTCTTTTACGCCCGCGGTGAAGTAGGTCTGCAGGTTCAGTAGGGCGTAACCTGCGCGGATCACGCGGTTCAGGCCCGGCTCTTCCAGTCCCAGTTCAGCCATAAACTCGGCGCGATCTTCATCGTCCAGCTCGGCGATGTCCGATTCCACGGCAGCGCAGACCGGCACCACTACCGAGCCTTCCGCTTCGGCGATGGCGCGCACCTGGTCAAGATAGGGGTTGTTCTCAAAGCCGTCTTCGTTGACGTTGGCGATATACATGGTCGGCTTCAGCGTCAGGAAGCTCAGATAGCGGATGGCCGCTTTCTCATCGGCGTCCAGCTTCAGGGCGCGCAGCATACCGGCGTTTTCGAGGTGCGGCAGGCACTTCTCCAGCGCCGCCAGCTCAACCTTCGCGTCTTTGTCGCCGCCTTTGGCTTTCTTCTGCACGCGCTGAATGGCGCGCTCGCAGGTTTCCAGATCGGACAGCGCCAGCTCGGTGTTGATCACGTCGATATCTTCCGCCGGATCCACTTTGCCCGCGACGTGAATGATATTGTCGTTTTCAAAGCAGCGCACCACGTGGCCAATCGCTTCGGTTTCACGGATATTGGTCAGGAACTGGTTGCCCAAACCTTCGCCTTTCGACGCGCCTTTCACCAGGCCCGCAATATCGACGAACTCCATGGTGGTCGGCACCACGCGCTGCGGCTTGACGATCTCCGCCAGCTGATCAAGGCGCAGATCAGGCATCGGCACCACGCCGGTATTGGGCTCAATGGTGCAGAAGGGAAAGTTAGCCGCTTCGATGCCCGCTTTTGTCAGCGCGTTGAACAGGGTGGATTTACCGACGTTCGGCAGGCCCACGATACCGCATTTGAATCCCATGGTTGGTTACCCTTCTAACTTGAGGTGCAACGCCTTTGAGGCATTGCCGGAAACGAAAAAATTTGGCGCATTATACACAGAAATCGCGCGGGCAGGGCGTTTAGCTCGCCTTGAACGCGTGCAGCCGGTTCATCGCCTTCAGGCGATCCTCCTTCAGCCATACTTCGGTACAGCGCACCGCTTCATCAATCGCGTCGTCGATCGGTTTCTGCTCGCTGGCGGGTGGCTTGCCCAGCACAAATCCTGTCACCTTGTTGCGATCGCCCGGATGGCCGATGCCGATGCGCAGGCGGTGAAAGTTATTGTTGTTGCCCAGCTTACTGATAATGTCCTTCAGGCCGTTATGCCCGCCATGTCCGCCGCCCTGTTTGAACTTCGCCACGCCCGGCGGCAGATCCAGCTCATCGTGCGCCACCAGAATCTCTTCCGGCGCAATGCGGAAAAAGGTCGCCATTGCCGCTACGGCCTTGCCGCTGAGGTTCATAAAGGTGGTTGGCACCAGCAGACGTACATCTTCGCCCGCCAGGCTGATACGCGCGGTATAGCCGAAGAATTTTGCCTCTTCCTTTAGCGACTGATTATGGCGCTCCGCCAGCAAATCAACATACCACGCCCCCGCGTTATGCCGCGTGGCGGCGTACTCCGCGCCGGGATTGGCGAGGCCCACAATCAGTTTAATGCTGCTCACGATGATTATCCTGCTCAGGTGGTGAAAAGGCGTTAGTGTACTTCGCGGCTGGCAAGAGAACAAACTTCGCCAAATGGTGATGGTTACGCAGCGTGATTAACTATTTTATTCTTTAAATCAACCTGCTACGCGTAAATTTAGGTCAGCCTTTGTTGATGTTTGTGATCCTGGACGCAATTTGCCCACAGGTCATTGCCTAAACTTATGACAAGTTAACTTTATGTGCGGTTTGCCCGGCTTACTCATATGGACAGAGGTGAATGATGAAACATCAACATTGTCGACGCGCAGGAAACGCCCTGATGATCGTAGGGCTGATTGTCATGGTTTCCAGCATCTTTTTCTCGGTGCTTAATCAGCTGCCAAGCGTTCAAATGCCGGCGCTGCTGGCGCAGGGCGCCATTCTCGGTATCTTTATCGGCGCGCTGCTGTGGCTGGCCGGCGCGCGCGTCAGCGGACGCGAGAAAATCGAAGACCGCTACTTCTGGCACCGCCACTACGACAAGCGCTGCCGCCGCACGCCGCATCACTGATCGTTTTCCCAGCCATAAAAAAACCGGGCGCGTAGCCCGGTTTTTTATTGAGCGAATATCAATGCTCGAACATCGCCGAGATAGACTCTTCGTTGCTGATACGGCGGATGGCTTCGGCCAGCATGCCGGAAAGCGTCAGGGTACGCACGTTCGGCAGCGACTTCATCTCTTCAGAAAGCGGGATGGTGTCGCAAACGATAACCTGATCGATCACTGATTTACGCAGGTTCTCCACCGCGTTACCGGAGAAAATCGGATGAGTCGCATAGGCGAAGACGCGTTTCGCACCGCGCTCTTTCAATGCTTCCGCCGCTTTGCACAGCGTGCCGCCGGTGTCGATCATATCGTCGACCAGCACGCAGTCGCGGCCCGCCACGTCGCCGATGATGTGCATCACCTGAGAAACGTTCGCGCGCGGACGACGTTTATCGATGATAGCCATATCGGTATCGTTAAGCAGTTTGGCGATCGCGCGAGCACGCACGACGCCGCCGATGTCCGGCGAAACCACAATCGGGTTTTCCAGACCAATTTGCAGCATGTCTTCCAGCAGGATCGGGCTGCCGAAAACGTTATCAACCGGGACGTCAAAGAAGCCCTGGATTTGCTCGGCGTGAAGATCGACCGTCAGAACGCGATCGACGCCAACGCTGGAAAGGAAATCCGCGACCACTTTTGCGGTAATCGGTACGCGAGCGGAGCGCACGCGGCGATCCTGGCGGGCATAGCCGAAGTAGGGAATAACTGCGGTAATACGACCAGCAGAAGCTCGACGCAGCGCGTCGACCATCACAACCAGTTCCATCAGATTATCATTGGTGGGAGCACAGGTGGACTGGATGATGAAAATATCACCACCGCGTACATTTTCATTAATTTGTACACTCACTTCGCCGTCGCTGAAACGGCCCACTGCGGCGTCTCCGAGGCTGGTGTAAAGGCGGTTGGCAATACGTTGTGCTAGTTCCGGGGTGGCGTTACCAGCAAATAGCTTCATATCAGGCACGAGAAGAACCTCAGGCTTGGCGTCCAGAGAATGAACGGCGCTACGGTAACCGGCGCATACCGCAGCGCATGTTCATACGGGTGTGTTAATGCACAGCGTGCAGCGTCTGGAACAGGGTGACACTGTCACACATATGCTTACAGCCCGGAAAGGGTACGATGCAAAGGCGAGACGTTTACGCCTCGCGCGACAAATCCGCATACCCATTTCGGGGCGAGTTCCAGCACCTGACGAGCGGCTGACTCGGTGTCAAATTCGGCAAACACGCAAGCGCCAGTGCCAGTCAGGCGCGACGGCGCGTATTCTAGCAGCCAGGAAACAAGGTCATCAACCTCGCGAAAACGTTTTCTTACCACTGCCTCACAATCATTGTGAAAGGGTGTCGATAAAAGCGCCGCCAGCGAACGCGCTGGCGTATCGCGCGTAAGCTGCGGATCGTTAAACACCAGCGGCGTAGGAACGCTTACGCCTGGATGCGCCACCAGGTACCATTTTTCCGGCGGATCGGCGGGCTGTAGCCGCTCGCCGACGCCCTGCGCAAAGGCGGCGAAGCCTCTGACAAACACCGGCACGTCCGCGCCAAGCTTGATGCCCAGCTCCGCCAGCGCCTCCAGAGAGAAACCCACCTCCCACAGGTGATTCAGCGCCACCAGCACGGTGGCGGCGTTCGAGGAGCCGCCGCCCAGCCCGCCGCCCATCGGCAGCCGCTTTTCAATGGCGATCTGTGCGCCGGCATTGTGAGGCAGGCGGTTTTGCGCCTGCGCCGCCTGGCGCAGCATCGTCGCCGCGCGCACAATCAGGTTGTCGTCGTGGGCAACGCCGTCAACCGGCGTCGTCAGGCTGATGCGACCGCTGCTGTCCGGCGTGATATGCAGGCTGTCGCCGTAGTCAAGAAACTGAAACAGCGTCTGCAGATTGTGGTAGCCGTCTGCGCGACGGCCGGTGATGTAGAGAAACAGATTGAGCTTTGCCGGAGCGGGCCAGGTGGTGATCATTGCAGGGTCCAGCTATCCATACGCAGCTTGATGCGCTGGTCGCCTTCGCGCAGCTCCAGGTTTGCCGGCAGCGGCGGGGTAGATTTAGTGTCGTAATCCTGAATGGCAACCTGCCACTTCTGGCCGTTGCTGCTATAGTTCAGGCTCTTGAGCTGGTAACTGCTGTTGAGCTGATAGTCGCTGGCGTCGCCCGGCAGGCCCATCATCCACTGACGCAGGTTAGCGAGCGGAATATCCATGCCGGTCAGCTGAGAGATCATCTTCTCCGCGTCGTTGCTGACGTAGCGTTTGCCTTTGTTGTCGACGATCTGCACGGTGTCGCCCTGGGCGTCGAGCTGTAGCTCGGTGCTGCCCAGCGGGTTGGTCAGCAGCAGGCGATAGCGGTCCGGGGCGGTCTGCTGCCAGTTAAAGCGCGCGTAGACTTTCTGCTTGTCGGAGAGATAGGCGAAGGCGCCGCGCGTCTGATAGTGCGTGACTTTCGCCACGTCCTGCCGATGCTGCTGCCACTGCGGTGCGGTTGTGCTCGGGCCAGGGCCCTGAGGCTGATTAACGGCGCAGGCGGTGAGCAGAACGCTCGCCAGCGGCAAAAGGCGCAACATGGTGCGTGGTGAACAGGTCATTATGTGGTCATCTCCTCGGACACGTTTTTAATTCGTAACGGATAACGCTAGCGATCCGCTTATAAACCGTCAATGCTGATAAGAGTAAAATTGCGCACGATCAGTTTAATCTTATTACAGTCATAGCCTTTGTATGGCTTTTCATGATCTGCCGCATCTTGTAGAATGCGCATCACAAAACCCTGACATTATTGGGACATCCCAACTTTTATCGCCATGACGCTGCTCGCTCTCGGAATCAATCATAAAACTGCACCAGTCGCGCTGCGCGAACGCGTCGCGTTCGGGCCGGACGTGCTGGAACAGGCGCTCGACAGCCTGCTGTCCCAGCCGATGGTGCAGAGCGGCGTCGTTCTCTCTACCTGCAACCGCACTGAACTCTACCTTAGCGTAGAGCAGCAGGCGGATCTGCAGGAGCGCCTGGTGCGCTGGCTGTGTGACTATCACCATCTCAATGAAGAGGACGTGCGTCAAAGTCTTTACTGGCATCAGGATAACGCGGCGGTCAGCCATTTAATGCGCGTGGCGAGCGGTCTTGACTCGCTGGTGCTGGGCGAACCGCAAATACTTGGTCAGGTGAAAAAAGCCTTTGCCGATTCGCAGCGCGGCCATGCGCTGAGCAGCGAACTGGAGCGAATGTTCCAGAAAACCTTCTCGGTCGCCAAACGGGTGCGCACCGAAACGGAAATCGGCGCCAGCGCGGTGTCGGTCGCCTTTGCCGCCTGTACCCTGGCGCGTCAGATCTTTGAATCCCTGTCGACCGTTAACGTGCTGCTGGTGGGCGCGGGCGAAACCATCGAGCTGGTGGCGCGTCATCTGCGCGAGCATAAGGTGCAGAAGCTGATTATCGCCAACCGCACGCGCGAGCGCGCCGAGCGGCTGGCGGAAGAAATCGGCGCGGAAGTGATTGGCCTCGGCGACATCGACGCGCGTCTTGCCGACGCCGATATCGTTATCTCCTCCACCGCAAGCCCGCTGCCGATTATCGGCAAAGGGATGATGGAGCGCGCGCTGAAAGCGCGCCGCAACAAACCGGTGCTGCTGGTGGATATCGCCGTGCCGCGCGACGTGGAGCCGGAAGTGGGCAAGCTGCCTAACGCCTATCTCTACAGCGTCGACGATTTGCAGGCGATCATCGAGCAGAATATGGCGCAGCGCAAAGCCGCTGCCGTACAGGCCGAAAGCATCGTGGTGCAGGAAAGCGGCGAATTTATGTCATGGCTGCGCGCCCAGAGCGCGGTCGAGACCATTCGCGAATACCGCTCTCAGGCGGAGAGCGTACGCGCCGATCTCGAATCGCGCGCGCTGGCCGCGCTGCAGCAGGGCGCCGATCCGCAGAAAGTTCTGCAGGAGCTGGCGCACAAGCTGACCAACCGTTTGATTCACGCACCAACCAAATCTCTGCAGCAGGCCGCCCGCGACGGCGACACTGAACGCCTGCAATTGCTTCGCGACAGCCTCGGTCTCGAGTAGACTGCTGGGCTGTTGCCCTCTGTGACGAGAACCCCATCACGACATGAAAACCTCTATTGTTGCCAAACTGGAAGCGCTGCAGGAGCGCCACGAAGAAGTGGAAGCGATGCTCGGCGACGCCAGCGTTATTGCCGATCAGGACCGCTTCCGCGCGCTCTCGCGCGAATATGCGCAGTTAACCGACGTGACCCAATGTTTCCGCGCGTGGCAGCAGACGCAGGAAGATATCGAAACCGCCCAGCTGATGCTGGACGACCCCGAAATGCGCGATATGGCGCAGGAAGAGCTACAGCAGGCGCGCGATGAGAGCGAGCGGCTGGAGCAGCAGCTACAGGTGCTGCTGCTGCCAAAAGATCCTGACGATGAACGCGCCTGCTTTATTGAAGTGCGCGCCGGCACCGGCGGCGACGAGGCGGCGATCTTTGCCGGCGACCTGTTCCGCATGTACAGCCGCTACGCCGAAGCCCGCCGCTGGCGCGTAGAGATTGTCAGCGCCAACGAGGGCGAGCACGGCGGCTATAAAGAGGTGATCGCCCGCGTTACCGGCGAAGGCGCTTACGGTCGCCTGAAGTTCGAGTCGGGCGGCCACCGCGTGCAGCGCGTGCCGGAAACCGAATCCCAGGGACGCATTCACACTTCGGCCTGTACCGTTGCGGTGATGCCGGAGGTGCCGGAAGCGGAGCTGCCGGAAATCAATCCCTCCGATCTGAAAATTGACACCTTCCGTTCGTCCGGCGCGGGCGGCCAGCACGTTAACACCACCGACTCCGCCATTCGCATTACCCACCTGCCGACCGGCATCGTGGTGGAGTGTCAGGACGAGCGTTCTCAACACAAAAACAAAGCCAAAGCGCTGGCGGTGCTGGGCGCGCGCATTCACGCCGCTGAAATGGCGAAGCGCCACGAAGCGGAGGCGAGCACGCGCCGCAACCTGCTGGGCAGCGGCGACCGTTCCGACCGCATTCGCACCTACAACTTCCCGCAGGGGCGCGTCACCGATCACCGCATCAACCTGACCATCTACCGTCTTGACGAGACTATGGAAGGCAAGCTGGATAACCTGATTGAGCCGATCGTGCAGGAGCATCAGGCCGATCAGCTGGCCGCGCTGGCTGGTCAGGAGTAATGGCGTTTCAGGACTGGCTGAAAAGGGCTGTCGCCGCGCTACAGGGCGGCGAGAGTCCAAAGCGCGACGCGGAGATCCTGCTGGGGCACGTCACCGGCAAATCGCGCAGCTGGCTGGTGGCGTTCGGCGAGACCGAGCTGCTGCCTGAACAGCTGACGCGCCTCGACGCGCTGCTGGCGCGGCGCGTGCAGGGCGAGCCGGTGGCGCATCTGATCGGCGAGCGCGAATTCTGGTCGTTGCCGCTGCGCGTCTCCGACGCGACGCTGATCCCGCGACCCGACACCGAAGTGCTGGTAGAGCAGGCGCTGGCGCGTCTGCCCGCCGCGCCGTCGCGCATTCTCGATCTCGGTACC
>Ga0153961_1000383_pt1 | contig 11745 bp, 7 predicted proteins | sample TSFL045MetaG_FD_104748 | JGI IMG/M metagenome (GOLD analysis project Ga0153961, IMG submission 104748) | Attine ant fungus gardens microbial communities from Florida, USA - TSFL045 MetaG | ecosystem: Host-associated > Fungi > Mycelium > Unclassified | place: USA: Florida, Withalacochee...
CTAGATCGTCCTGAAGACGGATGCGACGGGAAGAAGTGGCATTTGGAAGTGTTGCTGACTTAACATTTAGGTTTCGGCATAACAAAGCTTGCACTGTCTTTTCGCACTTAGGCGCACAGCGTGCCATTGGTAATGATTTTGCTACGGTGCCACAAATTCGCAAACTGATCCTAAGTAATCGTTGTTGTTCATTGGATTCCGGAGGAACTACTTCGTTAGGATTGGGGAATTGCTGCGATTCTTCCTGAATAGCCTGGATTCTCCCGTCGAGAGTCACTTTGAAAGTCTTACCTAAACTCTTCCGACTGAATATGATAAAGCCTATAAAACAACGAGCTACTATCATTTCTTCATTATAGATTGAGATCTTCTTCGAACTTAATGCACAAATAGATGGAATAGCAGCAAATAGCATCTTTCTAGCTTGCATATTCGTGGAACTCAATCTCATATAGTTAGAAGGGTTCTCTCTATCTTTCAGCAACTGAACGGGAAGTGGTTTAGGAAAGGACTTTAGAATCAATCGGATGCGCTCGCCCAGCGAGAAAGGCCCTGACCCTGCCAACCAAGTCAAAATAAAAAAAGAAAGAAGAGAACGAAGGGAGAAAAGAGAACTTCGTATTTTGGTAATTATATAGGAGTCATGTTTAACCTTGAATGCTATTAATAAATTCTACAGCAATAGTCCCTCGGACTCGGAAAGTTATAACGAAAATGGCTAACCCAATAGCAGATTCCGCAGCTGCCACCGTTGGAACCAATGAAGCAAATGATTGACCCATCATATCATCCGAAGAAACGGAAAATACCAAAAAGTTCGAATTTACAGCTAATAACATTGATTCAATTGGCATTGACATAATAGGAATATTTCGTCTATTAAGGAGGATTCCCCGAATACCTAAAATAGAGATGATCATAGAAAATGTGAAATATTTGATAGGATCCGTTTCGGAAACGTGGAATCTAAGAGAAATTCAAATGTTATAACTCCAGTACGTCAGGAAGGCGCGGAAAAGGTAAAGCTTTAGCTAAATCCTTTACCTTTACCTTCTTGGATTAGACCGGGAAAAACCAGACTTTCTATGCCCCCCCCCTGGCCATCTGGCCCATTCTCAACAAGTCTCCTATGCAAGTCGAGAAGCTCGTAAAAGGTGGGAGCTTGTTGAGAGATGGCCGCTTTACATCGAGCATAACTTGGGGCGGTTTTTTTCCCAAAAGCATCCTCAAAAAGGGCCCGAAAGTCTCCCACCATCCGATTCATAAACCCGTCATATAGAATCGGATTATCATTCAGGACTTTCCCCGTGGGTTGTGACGACTGGAGCTTTGATAAAATCCTCGAAGGAAAGATCTGGCGCCACAGCAACGGTATAATACCACCGAATGTACTTAAGCCACTGTGACATCCAAGCTCTTACCAAGGTATACTCAGATAGGTACTCAAAGACCTCACTTTCGTAAAGGTCCTGAGGAGCCACTCTAAGATCCATCCTTAGGCTTATAAGCCTCACGTAAGATCTCAATAGAAGATACCTGGAAGATGATGAGTGTTGAGTAGGTTTCGAACAGGGGATAAATCCACAGTCAAGTTCTTACACCTAAAACGCCTTGCAAACTCAGCACCACCAGAATTGGAGATAAGAGACTTGGATAATCTCAACACCAAGCTCCTCTACAGTCTGGCGATAAATCCTTGCCACACTCTCATCAGCGATACATATGTCATCGCCTAGAATAGCATAACGATCAAAATCGCGCCCAGGGTATACCTTCTCTTCACAATACAATAAAACACCACTAGATAGTGTGTTAATGTGAAGAGAGGCCAAGAAGAAAGATATCCCAGTGGCTGTCCAGCTGCGAATGAAATTGTATTTGGAGCATTACGCACAAAAGGCACTTCAAAAGCGGCCTCGGAGAACAGTGCAGTGATGTACTGCTCTACGCGGTCGCCAAAGAAAGTAGGAGTCTTACGAGTCTACTCTGAAGATTAAGTGGCCACCTATCTGTGGCAGACTTCAAATCAAAAAGAGTAAATCCGCGAAGACCCTTTAAGCCTATCCAGAGGACGGACCAGACTCTTAGAGTCATACTTAAAGGCAGTTCCTTAGTTAAAGCAAGGAGAGCAGAAACAGAGGGAAAAAAACCCCATGTTCTTACGCGGGTTGGGAATAAAGGCTACTAAGATCGTCAAGATGTTGATCGGAACACACGACACGACCTAAGTAACCGGATGCCAATCTTATACATAAAATACCGCTATCTAAAGTAACCTGGCAGGGGGCTGCGCTATATCATGGAAGAAGGAGCAAAAAAGCCAGGCATCAAAATGAAATAATTGAGAATCTCCCCGAATTCTTACTTCTCCATCAAGAATCCTGTCTTCTTATCTATCTCGACGGAAGTATTAGCAGAAATTTGGAATGTTCTTTTATTTTGTTTATATATTGGGTTTAGTATTTGGTGGGCTTTGCCCCCGGAGGTCAGTCTCAGTCAGCTTCTAACAACACCAACGGGATTTGAGATTATGGAGGGGCTTAGAAAGACTGTCGAAGTTCTAATTTCTGCTTTGGAAGAAGGCGAAGCAGCAAACATGCCCCCAGAAGCTAAGCTCTCAATGAAATGAAATTGTCGAAGCAGCCGAAAGAGCGAAAAACGAAGAAACTCGTGAAGCCTTAAGTGACTGAGTCCCCATCCGAACTAGCGGATGAGGACTCAGTCACTCACCTACTCCTTCGAATCTAATAGTTTCTTCTATCTACGGAATTCAAAAAGCGACCCGCCGCGCCGGGCTATAAGATAAGATACAGCTGTTGTACTACTTGACTGGTAAGAAAAAGCTTACGTAAGAACTGGAAGACTCTTGTATGTACGGTAATCCTCTCTTCTGCTATTGGTGGACTGTTGCACAGAAAGGCTGACAGAAGCAACGTTTTTTAGCGCGCTTTTCATTTCAAGCGCATCCGAGCAACGAAGTCGAGCTCCAGAATTCAAACGAGAGGTGTGAGATCAAAATGAGACACGGATCGTGTGTTATAATGGGTGACGTGACCAGGCCAAGGGCACGACTAAAGATTGAGTGAACCGTAGCGTACGAAAGGGGTTGGCATCACAATGAGGGGGAGCCCACTACTTGACTACTACTCACACCCCAACTCGGGAAACAGAACGTCAATACAAAATTAGCTTTGCCCGGGTCTTGAGAAAGCTAAGGATGATTCGAGTAAGGGCCGTCGGCGGATACCGGGGAAGATGTAAAGACCGACTGTCCAATAGAAAGGGGCACTAGCAGGTAGGGGGCTGCAGCGGGCTCTTAGCCAACGTTTACCGTCAAAGCCTTCCACAGATCACTCACCTAATTAGCTTGAGACCAATGATCCTGAAGCAGAACTAGCCCCACTGATGATCATCGCGAAATCACACAAGGTAGATGGGAAGAGCGCATAAACGCCTTTTTCCATCTACCTTGTGCTTGCTATTTACTAAACTACTACTATTTTGCTTAGCAAAATAGCTTGGTCCCGATCACCTTTCACAACAAAAGGCTCCTGTCTATGTAGGAGTAAGTTGCCAAACTTTCGAACATCGCTACGAGATTCACACTAGTGGTCATTATAGCGGTTCCTTCTGATCCTAGAAAACGTCCAAATGAAATAGCTACAACAGCACCGAGAGCGTTAACGAGTACCGACAAACATCTAGAATGAAAGATTCTCATATCGCGCCTAATATTAAGTGCGCCTATGTTTTCATAGGCGGGTCTGTGCACTGCAGACCATCACATCAAGGTGACAGGATTCGAACCTATGGCCCTCTGTACCCAAAACAGATGCGCTGACCAGACTGCGCTACACCTCGTCTCACCCAGCATATAGATCCACCCGATCGATGAAGACTCGAACCGAACTCGCCCATCCTTTTGGGCACAGGGACGCGAGAACCAATCCGAGTAATCAACCGCTTTTTTTAGAAAATCTGCCTCCAGCAAGCCACCCCAACCCTACCGCCAAAAAGCCGTATAGTGCAGGAGCGCTCACATTTTTTGGCTTCCTCTTTCACTTGAATTTCCAAATCCGGCTCGCTCCCGGCTACCTGTCCTTTGGACCCAAAGCCCGCTTAGAAGTGGATTCGAACCACTGACACAAGGATTTTCAGTCCTTTGCTCTAACCAGCTGAGCTACCTGAACCACTTTCCTAAAGTCTGTTTTCTTCATCGAATAGCGCCCTACCTTACCACTTTACTAGTAAGGGAAAAGCCCTTTACTAATAACAAGAAAGAAAGGAGCGGAGCAGCTCGACGTAAGGAGAGGTACGAAGTCGCTCGAGCGTCAGCTCGAGGGCTAATGGCGCTTGTTCGTCAAGCTTTCGAGCAGCTCTTTCAACTGCCGCCTAATCTCCTCTCCCAACATGCTCAAGAACCGAGAGCCGCCCAGGGACTGGACGGCCGGAGGGAGCTTGCTTATAGAAAGAAGATAGGCCGGTCAAACAAAAACAACGCGCAACGGGCTCTCCGCTCCTAGTAACAAAGTAGTGCTATTCTGTCCTCCGGGGGACTCCACCAAGAGGTTCTTTCTCTCACGTAATTTCGCCCGCCCGTTCCACTTCCGTGCCGGAGGAAATGGGATTCGAACCCATGATACAATCTTCTTGTATGTCGATTTAGCAAACCAATGCCTTAAGCCACTCAGCCATACCTCCAAGTTGTTGATCGGAATTTGATGTGCGGTTGGTTGCCCGAAGGGCTATCTGATCCGATCAACTGCGTAAGCCGTAGCGCGCTAGCGCGCGTACTCTTCCTCTATCTATGAGCGAGACTCCATCAAAATCTGCCACTCGTTGGGCGACGCCCTCTTTTCTATGAACACCCCACCACTGAATGATGAACTTTGCCAGTCTTCGCCTCCGACCCGACCAGGAGAGAACACAGAGTCAAGCCAAGCCCTTACCCGTCTGAATTGAATTCATATCTCCTTCGTCTGGTCGAGAAGGGAGAAAGCCCGGGGAACTGGACTGTGACTCTTCTATTACATTACGGAGAAGTCCATTTTCGTCATGATCGATCCACGTCCTACCGTAGTGCCCGGAGAACCAGGCTTGCTTAGCTTACTAACGCGAAGGCCTTTAGGGGCTTACTTAGTGCTTGTGCTAAGGTTCGAAGACGCTCGACTCGTACTTCTTTAATTGAATTGAAGGGGAAGCACTAGGGGAACGTCTTTCAATGACTTAGTTCTTCCCTAAGTGGTTCGCTGACCAGCTGTGAAACGACTGTAGCATAAACTGGCAACCTTGGACAATGGTCCTGAGGGTCCATGGAGGAGTATCTGGATTGTAATCTTAGAGTCTTCCTCGATGTGCACCTGCCTCACTTTGAATAAAAAACAGATTAGAATCCCGGGCCAAAACCTCTGCTCGGTTGTTGGTAGACTGGGTGGATTGGGATCGAATAGCAAGTACCCGGAACCGGCCATCATAGTCTATAAGAATAAGACCTCTGGCCCCCGCAGGTCCCAGATTTTGAGAGGCAGAGCCATCAAACTTTAGCTTGACTCTACCCTGGTCTGGGGGAGCCTATCGAGCATTGGTTCGAGTTGAAAGAGTGGGAGAAGAAGACGAGAAGGTTTAGAATCCTATTGTTACAACAACAACGGGTATTGCATCAAGCACCGGTTAGGAGAGCATGGGATATGACAACCGTAGCTGATTCAATCTTCAAACCAAAAGCGCAAAACAACCACGCAACGTCCGGATCTGCAAGAATGGCTATGTAGATAAGATAAGGGGATCAGCGCTATGATCGCTTTGAGTTATGCTCGAAGTGCAACATGTATGCTTACGTGCGAGTTGCTATTCGGCCGTAGATCGAGTTCTGGGCTCGAACTACCCGAGTGGTATTTCGTAATGTAAAGCTAGTCTCCAGGCACTATATTTCGCATTTTTTCATTTAGCATTTCGCTCTCAACGAACGCATGTTGCATCGGAGTCTCTCCGCAAGCTACGCCTTTATGATATGAGCTGAGCTCACTTTGAAGTATTCTTCAATCGTACAATACATAAGGGCGCTTCGGAGTTACGACGCTGAGACGCTAGAAAGGCATACCGGAGCGCTCACGAAGCGATGCGAGCTATCATAGAACCGGGCCACGGTCTTCTTCTTCCGAATCCTATCAATCCTTTCCTGGATTAGGAAAGGCTAAAGGCTGCTACCTTCACCTTAGAGTCCCTCCATGATTACTAAAACACTCCAGAACGGCTCCCTCTTTTCAGTCTATCAGTCAAACAAGACTAAAGACTGCACACTAACATAATATACGGTAAATTTATATACCTTCGGGAATGGATCGAAAGTCACCCAATCCTCCACATGATGACCTGAAAAGGCATTCTAACGCCCTAACAGCCCAACAGAAAGAAAGACATTCTCTGGCAGGCACCTAGTCACTCGAGCGAAGTGAAGAGAGAATAGACTGAAACAAGACTTGGACGAGGCCAATTGATTAGAGGTCTAAGTCCCCTTCGGGAACCCCGGACAGGCTTTCATTTCCTTTTCTTGCTTAGGACTCTTATTATTCCTCCCGGACCCTTTTTTTATAGTTGAAAAAGTGGAAAACTCGGGGTATTCCGAAGATTGAGTGGCTGATCTACAAGAGTCGAATCCGCCTCGTAATCGGGGTAGCCCTCTATCATAGGCTGATTCAGATGAGGTAAGGTCGGAGGTGGTGCCGTATGAGCATATAGGGACGATGGTTCCCCTGGAAGGAAGATAATCTCCTTTATGTATAAAATGGGGGTCGATGCCTCCAGAGCTAGATGGAATGGAAGCAGTCCCAGGCCTTAGGTCCAGACCTGATCTGAGAACTTTCGAGATGTGAAACATAGCGCAGCGAGAAAAAAATGTATGAATAAAGAAAGAAATAGAATTACCTGCTGCTTTGCTAATGTTACGATCTTACTGTCAGAAAAGCCAGAAGGAAAAGCCCATCTAAGCGGGGAAGTAAGACCGCTTCGCTCCTTATGAATTGTAGCAGCGCCGGCACCCATTGTTTGAATACCCGATCCGATAGTCACCATTTCTACTAGGCTCACAGCAATGAGGTCTCATCCCTTGGGTATTAAAGGGGTATTTAAGGAATTGATAGAGATGAATCCCCTAGCTAGCAGAAGTTTGACTATTCTTCCTAACACTTTCCACTCACTGCCAAAAGCACTTTTATGAATATGAAAAATGTGGCCTACCGCAGAAGCTCACTAGATGGATTGATCAGCCAATGGAGGAAGAAAAACCTCAACTGGATCAAAGAACTGATCCCAACTTCCGACATCTGATGGATGGATTTCAAGCCCGGGATTGGGCAGGGGAAAAAAGGTTATTCGCTATTGGCTCACCCTAAAAATCAGTGGTTTTCTCAAAAGTTGGCATGAAAGAGAAGGTTGTTGAGTTTACTTCTTTGCTGAAGTAAGAAAGGAAATCCGCTTTCAAGGCGGTTCCTTGTTTTCTTAGAGTGCGAGAGGGGGTGAAGAATAGACTTGGCTTTCCAATTCAAATAAGATCTTTCCTTCCCCTAGGATAGCAATCGGATTCTGCCCTGATCGATGACCAGCTCGACTTGATCGATATCAAGGCCCGTCATTGCATTAGGTAAACGAATGCTCTTCGAATTGGTACCTAAACCCTAGTTAGTTCCTGCCATCTATGCTGCTTCCCCTGCTGATAGGTGATCAACGGAGACTAATGCTTTTGCTGTTGTCTCTGCCACAGCAGCCTCCGCTGGTTGATTTGGATGCTCCAACGTGTGCTTCAACCGGCGTATACAAGATCAATTGAAATTGAAAAAGACGAAACCCCATGCCAACATTTCATTCCATGTTTGGCCGTCCAGCGAATGCTCGTTCTGTTGGAATACAGAATCGGAAGCCCCTAATAGAATAGGGCTGATCCGTCGGAAAGAAGACAGAACGAACTGGATCGGAGAAAGAAAATCAAAATCGTAAAATTATGCACTAACTTTATGGAATGCATATATGAGGAACCATGACATTTCTGGGTTGTCACGGAAGAAGTTGAAAACTAGAATTCGCAAGGAATTCTATCCCATTGGGTTTGAGGAGGACTAGTAGAAAATATGGCAGTGCGCCAGGGAAAGGGCCAAGCTGTACAAGAATACCCCCATTAAAGTACCAAACAAAGGGTTCCACAAGCAAGCTATTATTCTGATTATCTCCATTGAGGAGCATCAAACCCTAATGAAAGATCTCTCCCCATTAGCAACAGGTAATCATTTTCAAGCGGATCTCCTACTGAACGATAGGAAAGTTAGTTTTTCCAGTTGGCATTCATTAGTCCGGTTGGGTGGGAGCACCTGGTTGATCGCCCTCAGATCTTTCTCGTAGCCTCTGGGGTTCTTTTGTTTTGAGCAAGCTCTAAATCCTATGTCCTCGTGCTTGAGCCAAGCCTATTTTGAAGCCAGTCGTGGAAGATGTCGCTCTGGCTCTAGAAAGAAGCTATGAAGCGAGAGCCTCTGAACCTATGTTAACTGTGGATGGGGAAGGAAGAATGGAAAGGGCTTCGTCTTCGTTTACTACACCGGCAATAGGATCGTCGAGTATGAAATGAATAGTAGCAACCAACGGTGTGAAAGCGTCCGTTAATGTTAATATTGTATTGTTAATAGTGGCTGTCCGGAGCTGTAGCAAAAGGCTTATTGCTTATCAAATAAAGTGATTGAACTATCTATCTTAGCGAATGGGTAGAAAGAGGCGACTTACGACACCTCTGTTAAGGGAGAACTATGCATCTATGTAGATGTTGCACATCAGAAGAATCCGAGCGCTTGCTAGTAGTTTAATTGGCACGTTTTATACATCAGAACAAGAAATCTCGTGATTGGTCTTTATCTCGATAAAAGGCAATGCATAAAGGTGTCTGTCATGGCTAAACAGAAAAAGGAGAGAGAGTGCTTCTATCATAACATCATTAAAAAGAAATGGGCGTTGGAACAAGTCTTCCTTGAATTCTCAGGTTTACGCATCCCCCTTTTCTGCAACAGCGAGAAAGCAAGCTTTAAGCAGTAGGAAGTCGTATTCTTGGTAACAAAGGAGAGTCGGGCTAGCTAGACACCGGGTGGGAAAGGAGGAGAAGCAGGAGTTTTCGATCAATTGGAGGACAGAAAGAGTTAACTCGCCCACCCAAGGATTTACTAAACCAGTTCATGTGCGAGGATAGGGCAAAGGGGAAGTAACTAGACCTCTAGTGAGTCCTTCTTCCTTCCAGTCCTTATTCACCAGTCGTGCTAGTCTATTTCGAGGGATAGAGGCGTGACTACTTTTCGTTCCTTATGCAAGGTAAAGGGCCATCTAGAGGAGTGGGTGTAGTGCTCTTCTAGCTTTCAGAACAAGTATTCTCTTTCAGTCTCTTTCAGAGCCTTCACAGCCAGAGGACTTACTATAGGAGTGACTATGGGAGTTGCGAGTACTTTATAGTGGTTGTTAGTAGTGTAAAACTAGCGGTGGCAATAGCAGTGGCAGCAGCAGTCGTAGTAGGCGCGTTAGCGGTGAGCTAGCGAGGAGCGAATGAAATGAGCTGTCACAGTAGGTATCTGAGCGAGGATTGTTGAAAGACTTTGGTCCGGTCAAACTGCGCTGGTTCCTCAAACCGCTAGTGCACTTGAAGCGAAGCATGCAATTACTCCTCCCTTTCGAGTAAGCTCCTGTGTCTTGTTTTGCTCTTCCAGTTCAACAAGGATCTTAGCCGTAACCGGTGGTTACCGACCTCGTAGGCCTTTTGGGCTGTGGGGTGTATGTATCGATGCCTTTCTTTACAAGACAAGAAGAGCCTCGAAAAGCGGAAAGAAGACCACTGATCATATATTTTTTTACATACATATTTGATTGATCACCGGTATGAAGAAAGCTAATTATAGGACTTGTCTGTAGGCGGAATAGAGTAGGCCGTTAGGCCATACGGCAAACTGTAAGTACTTTTTACTAATTACTAATTATTGGACAGAAGGGTCCTTGGAAGGAAGGCAGTAAGGCGAGGAACCCGAGATTGCGTACCAACCACATTAGCCAGGGAAAGTTCATTCACTCACCGGACCGTAGTTCTTGTCGATTTGCACCCGCATCAGACGAGATAATAATGTCTGTCTCGCACTGAGAAGGGAAGCGGCGAACGAAAGCACGAAGCTTCATTCAATCCTCTTTATTACTCCAGTTGTAAATTGCTTCTCTTCCGGATTGGTACTTGCTTTCCCTTTATTTAGCGCTTTGCTTTTCTAAAGTAATTACCGCTCCGTGGGGTTTGGAATTGGACCTAGCCCTTCTTTGGAGGAAAAGAATTGAACCTAGAAGAATGAGTCTGGACTGAAAGCCCTTCCCACCTCCTTTTTCTAGGCAGTTTTTTCCTCTCCCTAATGGTCGAGCTATTGACATCCTCGAATCAAAACGTTCTTTCTTTTCTACGCTACGATCTTTCTTCTCTTAGTAAATTTTTAGTTACAGGGAAAGAGAATTCCTAAAAGAAATCTGTATCGTATATACCACTACCCCAAAAAAGGGGGAAGGTAAAGAAACTTCTTGCTACTTCAAATCTCCATACTTTTCTAACTAAGTCAATTGAAAATGACATCGGCTAGTGAGCAAACGAGCTTCGGAATTGGATCAAAGCCAAGAACCGAGGTCTTGAGTGTCCGGATCAGACTAAGAAGAAAGGTAAGGTGTTCGCGATTTCGAAGAAGTAGCATGTGCTCCGTTCTAGGCTGGCTCGCGTGTCTTTGAGAAGGGCTCTTCCTAAGTAGGAAATTTATACTGAAGGGCATCCATCTTTGCGCTATCAGGTGCAAAACAAATCCATCTTTCTTTAGTAGATACGGGGATGGCTTCCTTGTTGGAGTACGTAGTGGTTCGGATAAGGACACGGTAGCTCGCTTTAATGACTTCTTTTCCAGCGCCCTAGCCAAGCTGAAACTCGAACGGACTCAATCGGAGCTACTGAGGGGAGCAAGAGCACCTATGCTATCGCCGGACATTCTTCTTTGTTTTATGCCATGATCAGTATCTTTTTTTTTATAGTCCATCATCTAAATAATAGGTGCAGGCACAGAAAGAATCAATATATCCCAGTTCTCAATAGAATAGGATTTTCTTTTGAAGTGACATTGCCCGAAGCCATATTTCCTTTCACACTAGGCACACTAAGTATACTAGACAAACGATGGCACCAAAGCTTAGCCTTTCCCGTCCTACTCAGGGGTCTATCGTGAAGTAAAGCCCGCTTACAGCTTTAGTGTTCGAGCTCGAAAAAGAGCAAGCATAAAGCTTACTAAGCTTTTAAAGCTGCTCTGAAGAAGTGAAGAAAGATTATGACGTGTGCGGCTGTGATCGTGGTGTACGGTGGCGTAAAATCATTTCGGTAGCTAAGCTAGCGTGTAGAGAGTGGTGTTCTCTTCCATTAGGAACTGTTGGTCTTATAGAAGTAACCGGTGTTGGATCTGGTCTTCCGAACCGACATCCACTTTGGAAAAATTTACCAAGCTCGGGTACAGAAAATGGAATAGTAGGCAATTACTTGAAAAAAGGAAGTTCATTCCCCACGGAAGTCGTCATCATTGATGGTCTTTCTTGAGGAATGGTTCCCCGTTCATCAATCCTCCTGAAAGCTAGGAGATGGCTAGCTGGGAAGGTTTCTTTGGACGAAATGGGCCAATCAGAATAACGTCCTTTGAGAGTTCGAGATGTAGGAGCGAG
>Ga0153961_1000385_pt1 | contig 11713 bp, 10 predicted proteins | sample TSFL045MetaG_FD_104748 | JGI IMG/M metagenome (GOLD analysis project Ga0153961, IMG submission 104748) | Attine ant fungus gardens microbial communities from Florida, USA - TSFL045 MetaG | ecosystem: Host-associated > Fungi > Mycelium > Unclassified | place: USA: Florida, Withalacochee...
AGTTGATCTGCCTAATATCTCGGCCATTACTGATCGCCTCGAGACATGACTGGTACCAATCGAAAGGTCTTTTCAAGGGCTTTCCGTAGCCATTGAGACCGTGAGAATCGATGGAGAATTGATGGAGATATGGCTGAATGAAGTTTGTGACAGGATGATAGAGCAGGGAGGAAGAACGTGCAATGAGTATGTCCAAGAATTCAAAAAGGTCACCAGAGGGAATGGCTATGAGGGACGACCCCTTATCGAAGAGTTCAAGAGGGGGCTAAGTGGAGCAATAAGAAAGAAGTTAGCTGAGGCAGAAGAACCGCTGTCCACCATAGGAGAGTAGCAAGAAAGAGCGGTCAGGTTAGACAGAAATCAGAGGCAGAGCAGAGCAGAGGAAAGAATGTTGGAGAGGAATGCGGCACGCCCAGAGGGAAATGTGCAGCCAAGGGGGGGTCATATGGTGGAAGAGGGGGACAGATAATCTGACGGGCAGGAGTTCTGCAGACAGGAGGAAATAGGGAAGAAGGAAACATGCTTAACAGAGGAGGATATCAAACGGGTTCACGGAGAGACCCAAATGCAATGGATGTGGATAGAGGAATGGAAGGAGACAGAAAATGTTATTACTGTGGGAAGTTTGGTCACATGACCAGAAATTGTTGGGATAGAGGAAAAGCAAGAGTAGTAGAAACGCCACAAGAGTCAGCAAAAGAAAATGGAGGACAGTGAGTGCTCGACTGGCCTCCAATAATTTGTACAGTGTATTGTGCCCAGAAAAATTGGGCAATAAAATTAAATTTTCAAATACCACTGAGAGAGCAAGAGACGTGTGGCGCTCACTATGGCCGCTAAGAGAAGTATGGATGAAAGTGGGACTGGAAAAGCTAGAGAGTCATGAAGGAGTGGCAGTTAAAGCACTGTTAGATAGTGGAGCAACAGGCCTATTCATGGATATGACCTTCGCAAGAGAGAAGGGGTTCAAAATGGAAAGAATGAAGAACCCTTTACTAGTCAAAAATGTAGATGGGACAGTAAATATAGGAGGAGCGATAACGCACCAAGTCGAGTGCAATATATTCTTCAAAGGACATGTGTAACCTGGGAAAGACAGAAGTCATACTAGGAATGCCATGGCTCGCAGTCCATAACCCGGAGATAGACTGGGAAAAGGGGGAGGTAAAAATGATGAGGTGCCCACCCATATGCGGAAAAGGGAGGCAGGAAGAAAAGAAGAGGGAAGTAAGAAAGGTAAAGAAAGACAAGGACAAAGAAACACTGAGGAAGCTGGTACTCACAAGGTTTTGGAAGTGGAAGAAAGTCTTTGGGAAAAAGGAGTCGGAAAGGATGCCAGTGCGAAAGGCCTGGAATCACGCAATAGAGTTGAAGGAAGGGTTTACCCCAAAGAAAGGGAAGGTATACTTATTGTTAAAAGAAGAAAAAGAGGAGGTACAAGCATTTGTAGAGGATCAGCTAAAGAAGGGATATATTTGACCATCCAAGTCACCCCAGACATCGCCAGTACATTTTGTAGCAAAAAAGGATGGAAAGCAAAGAATGGTACAAGACTATCGCCACATAAATCAGTGGACGGTTAAAAACGGATACCCTCTACCTCTCATTGCTGATATACTAGACAGGGTAGGAAAGAGGAAGGTCTTTACAAAGCTAGATCTAAGATGGGGGTATAACAATGTCAGGATAAAAGAAGGAGACGAATGGAAGGCGGCATTCACGACGCACATTGGAGCCTATGAACCCATGGTCATGTACTTTGGACTAACAAACTCCCCCGCTACCTTTCAGACGATGATGAATAACTTGTTTTGGGATCTCATAAACCAAGGAGATACTACCACCTTTATTGATGACATCTTGGTAGTCACGGACACAGAGGAGGGACATGACAAACTAGTAGACGAAGTGCTCAAGAGACTAGAGGAAAATGATTTGTTTGTAAAGCCAGAGAAATGCAAGTGGAAGGTTAGAGAAGTAGAATTCTTGGGAGTAGTGATTGGCCTGAAAGGCGTGGAAATGCAAAAGGAAAAAGTGGAAGGAGTTCTCAACTGGCCGGCACCGAGAAACGTCAAGGAAGTACAAAAGTTCCTAGGCCTTGCCAACTATTATAGAAGGTTCATAAAAGACTTTGCTAGGATAACAGCACCACTACATGTGCTGGTCAGAAAGGAGCAGAAGTGGAAGTGGGAAAAGGAGCAAGAGGAAGCGTTTGGAAGGCTCAAAGCAGTGTTCACTACAGAACCAGTCTTAGCAATTCCAGACATAGATAAGAAAATAAGGGTGGAGGCAGACGCCTCGGACTATGCGACAGGAGGAGTGTTATCGACAAAATGTGAGGATGGAAAGTGGAGGCCAGTAGCCTTTATCTCCAAATTGTTAAACGTTACAGAGCGTAACTATGAAATCCACGACAAGGAGATGTTAGCGGTCATCAGGTGCCTCGAAGCATGGAGGCACTATTTAGAAGGAGCAAAACTGGAATTCGAAATTTGGATAGACCATAAGAACCTCCAATACTTTATGACAAGCCAAAAGTTGAATCGAAGACAGGTGCGATGGGCTTTGTACCTCTTGCGATTTAACTTCACCTTGAAGCACATTCCAGGGAAAAGCATGGAAAAGGCAGATGGACTAAGCAGGAGACCGGACTGGCAAGAAGGGGTAGAAAAGGATAACGAGGACCAGACGCTAATAAAGCCTGAATGGGTTAGAGGAGCAGAAACGATAGTGGAAGAAGGAAACTTGAGGGAAAGAATAAAGACGGTGCAAAAAGAGGATGAAAGAGTGGTAAAAGCAGTAGAAGAGTTAAAGAAAGCAGGAGTAAAAACACTGAGGGATAAAAAATGGGAAATAGAGGACGGGGTAGTACTAAAGAAGGGAAGAATATATGTACCAGAAGGGGAACTTAGAGGGGAAATAATACAGTTGCACCACAACACCCTAGTGGGAGGGCACGGAGGAAGATGGAAGACAACAGAGCTGGTCACTAGGAATTATTGGTGGCCAGGAGTGACAAAAGAAGTGGGGAGATACGTAGATAGATGCAATGCTTGTCAGAGGTACAAGAACCAAAGCAAAGCACCAGTAGAAAAGCTGATACCTAATGCAATCCCAGAGAAACCGTGGAGTCACATTTCAGCAGACTTCATTACAAAGTTACCATTAGCTCAGGGATACGACGCAATTTTAGTAGTATGTAACAGGTTTAGTAAAATGGCATACTTCATAGCAACTACAGAAAAGACGTCAGCAGAAGGACTTGCAAAGCTGTTTCGGGATCAGGTATGGAAGCTGCATGGGCTCCCAGAGAGCATCGTATCAGACAGAGGGGTGCAGTTTACAGTGGGAATGATGAAGGAGTTGAATAACTTGCTGGGAATTCAAATGAAACTTTCAACAGCTTATCACTCGCAAACGGATGGGCAAACAGAAAGAGTAAACCAGGAGTTAGAGCAGTATCTAAGGGTTTTTATCGACCACAGACAAGAACAGTGGCCGGATTGGCTAGAAACGGCGGAATTCACGTATAACAACAAAATTTACTGTTCAAAGTAAATTATAGACAAAACCCAAGGATGGGGTTTGAGGGCAGAAGGAAGGGGAAGTACGAAGCAACAGGAAAATTTGTGGAAAAAATGAGGAAGATTCAGAAGAAGGCGAAAGCGGCACTAGGAAAAGCACAGGAGAAAATGAGGAAGTTTACAGACAGGAAACGAGGGGAGGGAGAAGAATACAAAGTGGGGGACTTAGTACTGTTAAGCACAAAGGACTTGAAATGGCAGATGAAGGGGAGAAGATCGGAGAAGCTGACAGAACGCTTTGTGGGCCCTTATAAGATTAAGGGAATCATCTCTAGTAATGCAGTAGAGTTAGAATTGCCAAAATCGATTAAAATACACCCTGTAGTAAATGTAAGTAGAGTACGTCTATACAAACCACAGGTAGAGGGGCAGAAGAAAATACCACTGAAACCGGTCATTATCGAAGGGGAGGAAGAGTTCGAAGTGGAGAAAATCTTAAATAAAAGAATAGTACGGGGAAAAGAGAAGTTCTTAGTATGATGGAAAGGGTATATGGCAGAAAAAGATATGTGGGAGAGTAGGGAGAATTTGGGAAACGCAAAAGAACTGGTAGAAGAGTTTGAGAGGGAGTATAGGGAAGAAGCAGAAGAACTTAGGCGACAGGAGCTGGAGGAAGAAGAGAAGGAATTTAACCGAGAATTACCAAGGGAGTTTACAGCAAAATTACTGTATAGATGGGAGAAAAGAAGATATGAAAGAGAGAGAGAGAAGAGATGGGACGAAAATTAGAGTCAATGGAAAAATTCCTCGGGACGAGGAATCTTGAAGGGGGGGCCATATTATGAGAGCCCTAGAGAGGAAAGTGTTTTCCACGCATTCACACATTTGATCTCTAACATCAAGTCATATAATGGGGTCAAGATATAAATAACATGGGAGATTAGATAATTATACCATGTGACAAGGTCATGTGACTATAGAATGTTCTGGAAGGACATGTGACTATGTAGTAATAGGGGTATAGCCACTTGTAAAATAGTATAAGTAGGTAGTTGAATCCAATGGAGAACTCCATCGAGTTCTTCCTAAACACTCACCTTGAGTGGTCCCTAAGTCATCAAGGCTCTGTGATAACACATAGTAATTTAACTTAACTGCAATAAAAAAGGATATACAATCCATGCCTTACTTAATGAACACTAACATGATACTGATATACTACTCCTACAGGAACCAAGATAGGGCTGTATTGGAACCAATATACAAGGGAACGACATAAAAAAACCAATCAGACATAGCTTATGGATGTCAAGGACGGAATTCCAGAGGAAGGAGATATAAAGTGATAGTTAGAAACCACACTCCGTTCTAGAGTAATGTACAATGTCGGGGAGGGATGTACTTAGCGATGATAGAAAAAAGACTTTGGCAACAAGACAAGGACGTCGGGGCGGAGAGCGACTTATTGAACGACCTTGGCTTCAACTTATATGTTGCGCCCCAGTCTCCGGTTGTGAGGTTGGTCACGTATTTCAGAGTGAAGGAAGTCGTTAAGACAGAGGTCCTAAGAAGTCAAGTGAAGGAGCTGGAGTGGACAAGATGAGATTAGGACCAGATGACGTTAATTTACAGACTGAGGAATTACATGGTAATTACTCAGTACTTATAGTAAGTGCAGAATAGGAGGAGAGTAGACTACTACGCTATCCTACTATTATTAATTTTAGGAGGATTATTAGGAGAAAGAAATTACATAATTATCATATTTCCGGAATATGATAGTACCCCCCCTTTAAGGCTGAGCCCTCGAAGCTTCTGTGTATAAGCAATATAAATATTATCTGACTGCTTTTAAAAATTTTTCATTGTGGACTTTTAATCCTGAAGGTTCACCATCATATCCTCAATTGCTAATCTTTCTGACTCCAATGACGAGCGCTACGAGGCCAGTTTGGCCAGAAAACATGCTGAGACAGAGGTCCTGCTTCGAGAGCAGGAGCAGAAAGAATGGCTCAAGCGACAAGCCCAAAAAGAGGCAAAGCTCGCAGAATGGAAAAGGTTAGAGGAAGAATTTCAGAGAAAGCAAGAAAAAGAAGAAGTTCGGCGGAGAGAAGAACAATGCCAGAGAAATCTAGCACACTGCCTAGAGGCCAACCGTGTCACTGCCATTGAACAACAACAGCGTAAAAACTGGATAAAGACCTTTCAACCGCCCTCTTCTCCTTCTGACGAGGAAATGAACCTCCTCAACTATCTACCTCTGACCAAGAGGCAACGTGTTTGATACCTGCCACAGGAAACTCTGGAGGCTCGCCAAAGACGTGAGGAGTTGTCAAGAGAAATAAAGACATCAGTTGTTGGTGGAGGAAATCCATGTGAGAGGTGTGCAGATTTCAGAATCCTGTGTATTCCTCAAGTTTTGCCGTAAGTATCTTTTGAATTGCTTCCTTTTTTGTCCATTTCTTTTCATAGTCATGCAACTTCTTGTGCTCCCTGCGCCAAGGCCAAGGCTGCCTGTAAGCCTTTTGACGTGGACAAGGCCTAAGCGAAAACCAAGGCAGAAATGGCCAGGAGATCAAAAGCAAGGAGAGCGAAGCAACAAATGGACACGGAGTAGAAGGCAGAGGTTTTGAGGAAGCTGGACAGTTTAGGCGAGTTGCAGAGTTTGAGGAAGGACGTGCGGAGGATCGCAGTGGTATTGGAGAAACTGGCTGGCATCGAGGGTCAGGACTCCAATGAGGAGTTATTATCAAGACCAGAGTCCAAGGGAGAAATCACAAAGGTACAGGGGAATAAGGAAAAAAGAAAACAGAGGGAGAAAAGGTTAGGCGGAGAGGATGAGGAGAAAAAAATGGGGAGACAAAAAGAAGATAATGAAATAGAGGGTATGGAAGAAAGAGACGGTAGTTTCTCTCCAGTCGCGTATTTTGTTAGGACTGGAGCTTGATAATGTTACTCTTTTAATGAATATCATTTTTTCTTTGCTGTGTGACTAGAAGTGGATGTGAGTGATGACAATTGATGAGGCAAAATACAAGTAGTCGACGACCACAAGGGAAACTGTAGAGAAATACAAGTACCCAAGTTTTTTAACGGAGACTGCCTTTGAACACAAGTACCAGATGGTAACAGAAACTGCAGAGTGGAATACAAGTAATCAAGTTAACGCAAAGGAAACTGCACTCCAAAATGTATACAAGTATTCAAGGAAAAAAATTTTTTTTTTTTTTTTGAATCAGCATGATTTCAAAGAAAACGGAGTTGAGGGAGTGGAATGATGGTGTCAGGGTTGTAATGGTCCTGGTTTAGCGGGATATTTGAGATGGAAATCGCTAAGCAATTTTTTTGTATGTTCTAGTTCCGTTGCTGGTAACCATTTGGAGTCATTGTCAGTATCTTTATATTGTCATATGACAGAAATTAACCAATTAATAATATAATTTCCTTTTTATTTTATATTATTACTAATTTTTCGATCCTAAACTCCTGTTGTTTACTCCTATAGGATCACGATGTAGACTAATTACTTGTACTCCTCCTATTCCAGACTTAGTATAAGTACTCCAGTAGTTACATCCTAGTTCCTTAGTTCATAGATTAAAGTCATTTACGTCTTCTCCTTGTCCTATTCTCACTTCTATCAATCTATACCACTCCTCTCCGAGATTCCTGACAACAATTCAGTCCTCCTGAAATACGCAACCACACGCGCGACAGTCAATCGAGGCACAGCGTACGAGCTAAGGCCAAGGTTGTTCCTCCTATTTTGTTGTTAAATCCTTTCCATTCCGGGGTAACTCTGCTCCATTCTGGGTCACTCCGCTCCCGCTCCGCACGTCCCTGACATATATTCCAGCCATATAACCTTGTAGAGCAGTTTGCATGCCCTCTGGTGGTCAATCTTAGAGTCGACTATTTTGGAGATCTCGTATTCTGGTTCTCTGTCGATGATTACAGGCACTGGCAGAGGCTCGGAACGCTGTTGGAAATTGTTCAGTGTGGTTGGTTCAAGCATGGAGACATGGAATACAGGATGAACAGCCCTTATGGTATCCGGAAGGCGAAGAGTGAACGATTGCAGACTGGGCTGAGCAATTATTTCGTATGGTCCTAGGTACTTTTCGGAGAGTTTTTTCGATAGGTATGTTGTTCAGAAATATTGTGATTTGATAAATACTGGTTGCCCTACTTGGAAGTCTAGTGGTTGTTGTCAATGAGAGTCGGCGGAGGGTTGGCATTGCATTTGTGCTTTGGCGATCTCCTCTTTGAGGGTACCCTGTAGTTCGTCAAGGTTGACTACGAAGTCACAGGCGTGAGAGGAAGCTATATCTCGTTCCGGGTATACCAAGAGGTTAGGGTGGTACCCTTTGTTGGCGAAGAATGGAGAGACACCAGTAGTGGTACTAGGAGCATTGTTGTATGCAAATTCAGCCAGGGGCAGTAGTTCCGACCAGTTGTCCTGTTGGTAATTGCAATATACGTGGAGATACTGTTCCAATATCTGATTGGTTCGTTCCACTTGACCATTTGCCTCCAGATGGTATCCACTAGTAAAGTGAAGCCTCATATCCAGGGTGGTACCTAGAGAGCGGAAGAAATGAGAGACAAATTTGAAGCCACAGTTGGACGTAACATGAGACAGAACTCTGTACTTTGAGAAGACATGGGTAACGAAAAGACGTGCTAGTTCTGCTGAAATGATGGTGTCGTGGGTGGGAATGAATATAGCTTGTTTCGACAGTCGATCCACTATAACTAGGATAGTGTCAAAACTGGAGGAGGAAGGAAGTTTTTCAATGAAATCCATAGAAATTGAATTCCATAGGCATTCTGGGATAGGAAGTTGTTGGAGGGATCCATATAGTCTATGATGCTGTGGTTTGGGTCACATACAGGTAACGCAAGACTTATGGAACTTTTGTATATTGTCATGGATATTCAGCCAGGTATAATGTCTCCAGATGAGTTCCAGTGTCTTATTCTGTCCTAGATGTCCTGCTAGGACATGGTTGTGGTGATACTGGAGAACTCGGAGTCGTAGGTTGTCATTATCCAGAATATACATTCTGCCGTCGAATCTGAGAAAACTGTAAGGGGATACCCTAGGGAAAGGCCTAGACTCTGAGTCGGCTCCTATCTAAAGGGCTAACCTAACTTGGTAAGTTGCCTTCCCACCCTCTTTATCCTCTTGTCTATCTCTGCCTTGATGTGCCTATATATCTATAAATAGGATAGTGGTATTATTAGTTAGTGCTCACATGACTGCGGCATACAGACCATCAGTTTTAGTATATAAGACTGCCTGTGTAGTTAGATCTAGCTTCACTCGAATATCACCTCAGCTTCCGGGACTCTTACTTAGCTTTAGGGTTAGCCGCCATTGAGTGACTGTGCCCTAACAAAAACCTATGTCATCTTTGGACCAACATCCTTCCGGATGGGATAAGTGGTTGGAGATGGGAGAGTCGGAGGGAAGTGTTGCCAGGATATTAGAGTAGAGTTGGTTTTGATTCAATATTGTGGCTGCACGAAGTGTCGGAGTAGTGAGGATAGTTGCTCGGAGGGATGCTGCAATTTGTTTGTGAGTAAAGACTGGGTGGAAATTGTAAGGGTTCACTGAAGCATAGCCATTATCTTCCCCTTTTGGGTAGATGTTCCATCATCTAGTTAGGGCGTCCAGTTTGGTGCCAAGATGCCCGGGACGGAAACAAATTACGAGGTTGAATTGTGAGAGGTACTCTGACCATCTTGCTTGTCGGTGTGTTAGAATCTTGGTTGTTGAGAAATATTCTAAGTTCTTGTGGTCTATTACAACGTCGATTGCCGAAGTGGACCCCTCTAAATAGTGTCGCCACATTTTGAAGGCTTCGAATATAGCAAGTAATTCTTTGTCATAGACATCGTAGTTGAGTTCTGGGGCAGAGAAAGTTTGGGAGTGGAAGGCTACGGGGTGGATCTCATTATCTTTAGTCATAATGGAAAGAATAGCAGTGAGAGCATAGTCTGAGGCATCAGTTTCCACGACGAGTTGTGCGTCTGGAACCCAATGCATAAGGATAGGAGCAGAGGTGAAGACTTGTTTTAGGGTGTTGAATGCTTTTCTACAATTTTTGTCGAAATTCCAAGGAGTGTCTTTTCTAGTAAGGCGAGTGAGTGGAATGACTATGTCAGAATAGTTGAAGATGAAATGTCTGTAGAAGTTGGCGAATCCTAAGAATGACTGAATGTCTTTTACTTTTCTTGGTTCCAGCTACTCCTGAATTGTTTTTACTTTAGCGTTGGACATGGTCAAACCATATGGAGATAGAACATAGCCTAGATACTCAATGGAATTCGAGTGGAACTTGCATTTTTCTGCCTTCATGTACAATCCCGCTTTTTGGAGCCTCTTTAATACTTCTTTGACATGTTTCCAGTGTTGCATAATATTATTGGAGTAGATCAGGATATCGTCTAAATAGACTACTATGCACACATCCAAGAGGTTGGAGAACATGTCATTCATGAAGTGTTGGAAAGCAGCTAGGGTGTTAGTTAGTCCGAACGGTATTACTAACCATTTGAAAGCATCATAGCGAGTCTGGAAGGTGGTTTTCCACTTGTCCCCTTCAGAAATGCGGACCAAATGATATGCATGCCGAAGGTCGATCTTGGTATAAATACAAGCTTTGTGGGGGGAATCTAAGAGGTCGGAAATGAGGGGAAGTGGGTACCAATCCTTTTTTGTGATCTTATTGAGTCCGCGAAAGTCTACACAGAGTTGAAGGAAACTGTCTTTCTTTTTTACAAATAGGACCGGAGCTCCATGAGGGGAAAATGTTGAGCAGATGAATCCATTGGTAAGGTTTTTGTCGATGAATTCCTTCAATGCTTCCTGTTCGAATTTGGATAACAGATAAATAGTCCCTACTGGAGGATGGGAGTCTTTTTCTAAGTCAATTCGGAGGTCGTAAGGATGGTGGGGGGTGAGTGTTTCTGCTTTGGACTTGCTAAAGACATCGGCGTACTTGTGGTATTCTTCTGGAATGGCGGAGAGGTCGATTTCCTTGGAGATGGTAGTGGATTTGGCCTGTATTATGGAGCAAAATTGGAGGGAAAATGTTTTTGAGCCTGAGAGATGCGAGGCCTGGAGTAGGGCTGGCATACTGATAATCGCAATATAGGATTGCTTGGGGTTAGATAGGAGTGTCTCAGATAGGGTGAACTGCAGAGGGTTTTCTGCTAGAGAGAACGGAGGATTTACCAAGGTTTCAATAGAAGGAACAGAAGCCGGACTTTGGAGTACAGATGGTGGTCGAAAGGATATTGACCCAGAAACCCAGTCAATTAATGGATTGTAGTGGGTGAGCCAAGAGTAACCTAATACCAGCAAACAGCAAGAATCAAGCAGAGTGATGTAGAAGTCAAGAGTCATGCATTCACCAGAAGGAAATTTTACAGGCAATGATACTACCTTGGAGACAATATTATTCAAGGTTCCATCAAACAGGTGCAGTTCCACAGGAGGAGTAGGAGTAGTAGGCAGAGAATGTCCATGGGCAAAAGCAGAGTTCAAGAAACAGTGCATAGATCCGGAATCTACCAGCGCTCGGATGGATATAGGCTGTAGATAGTCCAAAGCACATGCCAGAAGAGAGATGAGGGGTATACAGAGAAAATTTGGATTGGAAAGAGCAGACGCATTGAGACGCATTGGACTCGTAATTGCACAAATGAGTTCAACGTGTCACAAACTTCATTTGGCCATATTTCCATCAATTCTTCATTGATTCTCACGGTCTCAATGGCTACAGAAAACCCTCAAAAAGACCTTTCGATCAATACCAGTCATGTCTCGAGGCAATCAATAATGGCCGAGATATTAGGCAGATCAACTGGTAACCACCATGGTACCGTTTATTAAATTGCCAATATCTCAGAAACCGCCACGATCTAAGCTTCGCTTTTAGGCATCAGAGAAGCCCTCTTCATACCGCTCAGGATGAGCCTAAAACGGCGCCGAGGTGATCAGTATCTGTGAAGATATGAAGGCCTCAATGTTTGCACATGGACTTCATTAATTACCAATAGATAGTCATCTGTCCTTTTCTTAGAACAAAGGACAGCCTCCATATGGTTAGGTTATCACTATTCATAGCACAAAGGCACTACCATATGTAGAACAATAGGTAGTAGCATGTGATGATCTG
>Ga0153961_1000387_pt1 | contig 11707 bp, 14 predicted proteins | sample TSFL045MetaG_FD_104748 | JGI IMG/M metagenome (GOLD analysis project Ga0153961, IMG submission 104748) | Attine ant fungus gardens microbial communities from Florida, USA - TSFL045 MetaG | ecosystem: Host-associated > Fungi > Mycelium > Unclassified | place: USA: Florida, Withalacochee...
ATGTCAGCAAAGATTACTAAATCAGCTGTTCCTGTATTGCCTGTTTTTAAGGTAATACAAAGGGTTGGCAACATTTCAGAGCATGATATGTTCAACACCTTTAATATGGGTGTTGGTATGGTAATTGCAGTAGATAAAAATGAAGCTGATACAGCGCTTGAAGCACTTGCCGATGCAGGAGAAAAGGCATTTGTTTTAGGTGAGGTTGTAGAGGGCGACAAGGAAGTAATTTTTGAATAAGAGGTGCTTGCTTTGAAAAAAATAGTTGTTTTAGTTTCCGGCGGCGGTACGAACCTGCAGGCGCTTATAGACGCACAAAACGACGGCAAAATTAACGGCGGCAGAATTACCTGCGTTATTTCAAGCAATCCTAATGCGTACGCTCTTGAACGTGCTGAGAATAACGGTATAGATACTGCTGTTATCAGACGTAAGGACTATGCAAGCCAGACAGAGTACGACACAGCACTTACACAGCTTTTAAAGAGCAAAAACGCTGATTTGATAGTTTTGGCAGGGTTTATGACGATTTTGGGTGCAGGTGTTATCAGGTCTTTTGAAAATAGAATTATTAATATTCACCCTTCACTTATTCCGTCATTTTGCGGCGAGGGCTTTTACGGCTTAAAGGTACACGAATGTGCCTTACAGCGTGGTGTAAAGGTAACGGGTGCAACTGCACACTTTGTAAACGAGGTTTGCGACGGCGGTCCGATTATTCTGCAAAAGGCTGTGGAGGTTAAGAACGGCGACACCCCTGAGACTTTGCAAAAGCGTGTAATGGAGCAGGCAGAGTGGAAGATTCTTCCACAGGCTGTTTCACTGTTCTGTGAAGATAAAATAAAGGTTATTGACAACAAAACAACTGAAATTACGGGCTGATTTTCAGGAAAGGACGAATAAAAATGGAGCTATTATCAATAGAGAAGGAACTAAGCACTAACCCATACCCTGGCAGAGGTATTTTAATTGGTAAAAGTGCTGACGGCAAAAACGCTGTGATTGCTTATTTCATTATGGGAAGAAGCGAAAACAGTCGTAACAGAATTTTTGCAGAGGAGGGCAATGGCATAAGAACACAGGCATTTGATGAGTCTAAGCTGGAGGACCCGTCGCTTATAATCTATGCACCTGTAAGAGTGCTGGACGATAAAACTATCGTAACTAACGGTGACCAGACTGACACAATATACGACCTGATGAGCAGTGGCAAAACCTTTGAGGAATCCCTGCGAACAAGGGAATTTGAGCCTGATGCTCCTAACTACACTCCAAGAATTTCAGGTATTGTAAAGGTGCAAAACGGCGGCTTTAACTTTGCAATGTCAATTCTAAAAAGTGCCTGCGGCAACCCTGACTCATGCCAAAGATATACCTTCGCTTACGAAAACCCTGTAAGCGGCGAGGGCAGATTTATACACACATATAAATGTAACGAAAATCCACTGCCTAGCTTTGAGGGTGAGCCAAAACCGGTTGAAATCGGCAATGATAGTATTGATATTTTTGCAGACAAGCTGTGGACAGCTCTGAACAATGACAATAAGGTTTCTTTATTTGTACGCTACATCAATTTAGAAACACAGCAGGCTGACAGCAGAATTATTAATAAGCATATTGGCTGATTTGACGAATTTTAAGAGGTGCAGTTAATGAATAATACTGACAAATTTTCGGGTAAGGCAGACTTGTACGCAAAAGCACGACCGAATTATCCCTCACAGCTGATAGATTATTTAATTGAGAGGCTGAGCATTACTAATGATACCGTTATTGCTGATGTTGGTTCAGGAACAGGCAAGCTTTCTGTAGAGTTCCTGAAGCACGGCTGCAAGGTTTTTTGTGTAGAGCCTAATAAGGATATGCGTAATGCGGCTGAAAGAATGTTGTCAGAATACAGCGGATTTACTTCAGTAAACGGTACTGATGCTGATACTACTCTGGCTGACAATAGTGTGAATATTGTAACGGTTGCACAAGCCTTTCATTGGTTTGATGTTGATAGATTTAAGGCGGAGTGTAAACGTATCCTGAAGCAAAAGGGAGCTGTGGCTGTTATTTATAACCATAGAACTGTGGGCAGTGATTTAGTAGCTGAAAATGCTGAAATTTGCAAGAGGTTTTGCCTTTGCTTTAAGGGCTTCAGCAATAAGCTGAATGCGGATGCAATTGCAAAAATTGCTTTCCTTTTTGACTACAGGTATGAAACAGTACGCTTTGAAAATAACCTTACGTACAGTAAAGAGCTTTTTGTTCAGCGAATGTTGTCGGCGTCATATGCTCCAACAGAAAATGCCTCACAATACGGTGAGTATGTAACTGCACTTGAAAATTTATTTGATAAATATTCAAATGATAATATTTTGACATTACCCAATGAAACCATTGCCTACATAGGGTAAAAATTATTTTCCAAAACATAGGAGGAAATACAATGAACGAGTTAGAATTAAAATACGGCTGTAACCCCAACCAGAAGCCGTCTAAAATTTTTATGAAGGATAACGGCGAGCTTCCGATAGAGGTTCTGAATGGTAAACCCGGTTATATTAATTTTCTTGATGCTTTTAACAGCTGGCAGCTTGTTAAGGAGCTAAAGGCTGCTACCGGCTTGCCTGCGGCTGCCTCGTTTAAACACGTCAGCCCGGCAGGTGCGGCTGTAGCTACAGAGCTTTCTGATACATTAAAGAAAATCTACTTTGTAGATGATTTAGAGCTTTCGCCCCTTGCAAGTGCTTATGCAAAGGCGAGAGGTGCAGACAGAATGTCATCCTACGGCGACTGGATTGCACTTTCAGATGTTTGTGATGTTCAAACAGCAAGGCTGATTCAAAGAGAGGTTTCAGACGGTATTATTGCTCCGGGCTATACAGACGAGGCTTTAGAGGTTTTGAAGTCAAAAAGAAAGGGTACCTACAATATAGTAAAAATAGACGAAAGCTATGTACCAGCCGAAAAGGAATATAAGGATGTTTTCGGTATTACGTTTGAGCAGGGCAGAAATAACCTGAAAATTGATGATGAAATGCTTTCTGATTTTGTAACAGAGAACAAGACATTTACACAGGAGGCAAAGCGTGACCTGAAAATAGCTCTTATTACTTTAAAATATACACAGTCTAACTCTGTTTGCTATGCTAAGGACGGACAGGCTATTGGTGTTGGTGCAGGTCAGCAGTCAAGAATTCACTGTACTCGTCTTGCAGGCAACAAGGCAGATATTTGGTTCCTGCGTCAACATCCAAAGGTACTTAACTTACAGTTTGTTGACAATATTCGCCGTCCTGACCGTGATAACACTATTGACGTTTACATTTCTGATGATTACGAGGATGTTCTTGCAGAGGGTACATGGCAGCAATTCTTTAAGGTTAAGCCTGAGCCGCTGACAAGAGAAGAGAAGAAGGAATGGTTAAAGAACCTGAGCGGTGTTGCACTGGGCAGCGACGCATTCTTCCCGTTTGGTGACAACATTGAAAGAGCCAGAAGGTCAGGCGTTGAGTTTGTTGCACAGCCTGGCGGCTCTATAAGAGATGACAATGTTATTGACACCTGTAATAAATACAATATGGCTATGTGCTTTACAGGCATAAGACTATTCCATCACTGATTTTAATACGAGGTTAAGACTATGGAAAAAGCAGTAATGGCTGAATGTAAGGACATTGATGATATAACAGCCCTGAGGGCAGAGCAGCAAATTGAGGACTGGCAGAATACTGTAGGTAAGAGCTTTGAAAGCTATAGACAGGTTTTTTCTGACGTTACAAAAAAGCACTTGTACGAAAGGCTGAATAAATCAATATTCTTCTCAATGATGTATATTGACAATTTACCTGTTGCAATGTGTGCCCTTGAGGAGCTTGGCGAGCTGCCGCAAATTACCGTTTGCTCTGGTAATAACGGCAGGCATGGCTGTATTGTAAGTGTATATACCAGGCCTGATTACAGGGGCAACGGCTATCAGCAAAGGTTAATAAGGCTGTTACTGGCTTTTGCTAGGGAAAAAGGCTTTAGCAATATAACCTTAACAACGAACACGCCTGACGCAAAGCACATTTATGAAAAGGCAGGCTTTAAATATATATCCGATAAATATTTTTTGTCATTATAAAAATAATTCTCAAACCATATATAAAGGAAGATAACTATGAATATTTTAATGATTGGTTCAGGCGGACGTGAACACGCACTTGTAAAAAAGCTGTTGGAAAGCCCTAGGGTTGACAAGCTGTATACAGCACCGGGCAACGGCGGTATTTCCTGTGACAGCATTTGTGTTGACATTCCTGTAATGAATAAGGACAAAATGGTTGCATTTGCCAAGGAAAATGCAATTGACCTTGCTTTTGTGGCACCGGATGACCCATTGGCGGCAGGTATGGTAGACGCCTTTGAAGAGGCAGGCATAAGAGCCTTTGGTCCTAACGCAAAGGCGGCAGTTATTGAAGCTAGTAAGGTTTTTTCAAAGGAGCTCATGAAAAAATACAATATTCCTACAGCTGATTACGAGGTCTTTTCAGAGGCAGCTAAGGCTGTAGAGTATATTGAAAACAGAAATGAATTTCCTGTAGTTGTCAAGGCAGACGGTCTTGCACTTGGTAAGGGTGTAATTATTGCAAAGACTCTTGACGAGGCAAAGAACGCTGTTAAGTCTATTATGGAGGACAAAAAGTTTGGCGAGTCTGGCAATAAGGTAGTAGTTGAAGAATTTCTTACAGGTCCTGAGGTTTCTGTACTGTCCTTTACCGACAGTAAAACCGTTAAGCCTATGGTATCCTCAAAGGACCATAAAAGAGCGTACGACAATGACGAGGGTTTAAATACAGGCGGTATGGGTACAGTCAGCCCTAACCCTTATTATACTGACGAGCTTGCCACGCAGTGTATGGAAACTATTTTTGAGCCTACTATCAGGGCAATGGCAGCAGAGGGAAGACCTTTTAAGGGCTGTTTGTACTTTGGCTTAATGATGACGCCAAAGGGACCTAAGGTAATTGAGTATAACGCTCGCTTTGGTGACCCTGAGGCGCAGGTAGTTTTGCCACGGCTGAAGACAGATCTTGTAGATATTATTGACGCTGTAATAGACGAAAGACTAAGCGAAATTGACATTGAGTGGTCGGAGGATGCGTCAGCCTGTGTAGTTATGGCAAGCGGCGGTTACCCTGAGGCTTATAAAAAAGGCATTGAAATTACAGGCTTGAATAACAAGGGTAATGTCGACGGTGCTACAGTTTACCATGCAGGTACGGTTTTAAGGAACGGCAGTTTTTTAACAAACGGCGGCAGGGTTCTGGGTGTAACAGCCACAGCTCCTACATTAGACGAGGCGCTTGAAAAGGCATATAATGCAGTTGAAAAAATTCACTTTGAAGGTGCTCACTACCGTAAGGATATTGGCAGAACAAAATAATTTTTAATAATAAAGGAGCTGTCGCTTATGATTTTTCTCATTTGCTACAGCCCCTTTCTTGTGTTTTTATATTGTAATCAATGCAGCTTAAAATTTGACTATTAAAAAATTAAAGTTCAGGGCAAAGCCTTTTTGAAGGCTTGCGGTTTAAAGGCAGAGCCTTTATGTGTGAAAAAATTTTCCTTAAGAAGAATTTTTTCGTAATTAATTGCATTTTATGATATAATTTTCTAAGAGTGATTTTGTGAGGAATGAAATAAATGAAAATTAAAAATGTAGAAATAAACGGTGTTGTTGCATTAGCGCCTATGGCAGGTGTGGCTGACCGTGCTTTCAGAGAAATTTGTAAAGAAATGGGAGCATCCTATGTAGTTAGTGAAATGGTCAGCTCTAAAGGTGTTTCGTATAAGAATGAACGCTCTACAGATCTGATGGAGGTATCAGAGGCTGAGCATCCTTGTGCTGTTCAGCTTTTTGGAAACGAGCCTGACACTATGGCAACAGCCGCAAGAGCGGCACTGAAGTTTAAGCCTGATATTCTGGATATTAATATGGGCTGCCCTGCACCTAAAATCAGCGGCAATGGCAGCGGCTGTGCATTAATGAAAACACCAAAGCTGTGCGGCGATATTGTAAAGGCTGTGGTAAGTGCCGTGGATATTCCTGTAACCATAAAAATCCGCAAGGGCTACGATGACGAAACACTAACCGCACTGGAGGTGGCACGCTACTGTGCAGATAACGGGGCGTCCGCCATTACTATTCATGGCAGAACAGCAAAGCAGATGTATAAGCCCTGTGCCGACTGGAGCATTATAGCTGAATTAAAGAAAGAGCTTGACATACCTGTAATAGGAAACGGTGACGTAACCGATAGTAAAACAGCTGAGCAAATGCTTAAGCAAACAGGCTGTGATATGGTTATGGTAGGAAGAGCAAGCCTTGGCAACCCGTGGGTGTTCAGGCAAATAAATGAATACGTATTAAACGGTAAAGAAATTCCAAAGCCGACTGCCGAAGAACGGTTAAGGGTCATGGAGCGGCACGTAAAGAAAATATGTGAATATAAGGGTGAAAAAATAGGAATGAAGGAGGCACGCAAGCACGTTGCCTACTACCTGAAGGGTTTTCACGGTGCGGCGGCATTCAGAAACGAAGCTGGCAGACTGTGTACCTATGACGACCTTTTGTCACTGATTAACAGAGTCAAAAAAGAGATATAAACAAAATTAAAAACCAACGCAAAAGCCACAGCTTGAATAGTTCAAGTTCTGTGGCTTTTGCGTTAATATAAGGATAAAGCTATTGCTCGTAAATAATATACAGAAATTATACTACCCTTTGGATTTTGCCGTAAATTTGTATACTGCAAGGTTCAGAATTAAAAATATAGCTATGGCTATTAAGGAATATATCATCATAAAGTTAAAGCTGATTTCATTGTCAAATATATTCATATTAATCGAAAAGGCTTTTGTTACAGTTTCTGCAAAGATACCCTTATCAGCACCGTTTAAAATATTGTCAGCGTTGTCTATTGCCGGTACCATAAGTGTATTTCTTATCATACCTGCAATTTGTGAACCCGGCACGAGGTTTACAGCTGTTTGCACACTGCTGTCAAATTCAGACACAGGAATGTATGCGCCTATAATAAAGCCGATAGCGGCAGAAACCATAACGCCAAAGGCACTGTGTGTAGAATTCTTTTTAAAGAAAGAAGCTATAAACATAAGGATAATTGTAGCAGAAACTGTACCCAAGGCTGTTAATCCGTATACTCTTAATAAATCGGTGACGCTGTAGCTTATTGTACCGTCTGCAGTAAGAAAAATAAGACCAAGTGTAAGCAGTATTGCACTTACGATAAACGTGTTTATAACTGCACCTGTAAAGTAAGAAAGCACCACAATATAACCTTTTACGGGAGATGCACCGTAGTCGTAGCTTATTTTCTTTTCCTTGTCCTCAACCATAACAGAAAGTGAGTTCAATGCGACGGTTATTACCGAGGTTCCTATTACGCCTGACACCATCCAGCTGTTTATTATGGCGTTTATATCATTGTCGCTTAGTAGATTTTGCAGCTGGTCAAGTGCTGATTTTACTGAATCGGTATATGTTTGCCTTAAAAACAGAACAAAAAGACCCAATATAATAATTTGTGCCATCATAGACATAATTATCGTCATTTTGTTTTTCATATATACCTTAACGTTTCTTATTGTCATTCCTTTATATGCGTTTAATGCCTTTCTCATTTTATTCACCAAGCCTTTTACCTGTAATATTTAAAAATACATCGTCCATATCGCCCTTAATAACCTCATAGTCATTGACAGACATTTCGTTTATTATTTTTGTAGCCATATTGCTGTCGGCTATTTTTATTTTATAAGCAGAGTTGGCATATTTAAACTCCAGATTTTTCTTGCTGAGTTGACATTCAATATTCTCATCCTGCTGTGTGTACCACACCAGGCGATTATGAGCATAATTGTTTTTAAGATTATTAGGTGAGTCGTTTGCCACAATCTCGCCGTTGTCTATAATAACTACATTGTCGCATTCCGAGGTTTCCTCCATATAATGGGTGGTTAAAAACACCGTTAAGCCTGTGTCCTTCCTTAGCTTATGAATAATGCTCCAAACCTGAATTCTGGTTTGTGGGTCAAGCCCTGTGGTAGGCTCATCCAGAAAAAGTATTTTAGGCTCGTTAATCAATGCTCTTGCAATATCAACCCGTCTTTTTTGTCCTCCGCTTAGCTTGCCATAACGCCTGTTGAAAATTTCTTCCAGCGAAAATATTTCTACAAGTCGGTTGATTTTCCTTGCCGCCTGTGATCTTGACAACCCGTAGTATGACGCTCTGGAAAATAAATTTTCCTTTACGGTAAGGTATTCGTCTAAAACTGTGGTTTGGAACACAATTCCTATTAAATCTCTTATTTTGTCAGGCTGTTTGTCAAGGCTGTAGCCGCCTATCCTTACATTGCCCGATGTTTTTTCAAGCACCGTACATAGAATATTAATTGTGGTTGACTTGCCTGCACCATTAATACCCAAAAAAGCAAAAAAAGCCCCCTCGTCAACGGTAAAGGATATTTTCTTTACAGCCTCCACATTTTGATAATTTTTAATAAGATTGTCTACCTCGATAATTTTATTCATATGCTTACCTCCTTTGATGTTACCATAATACTAATATTCCATAGATAAAGTAGAAAAGATTTTCTAGCAGCTTTTGTGCTATTCAAATACTGAACCGCAGGAAGCCTGACGCCTGCCGATGACGCAGTATGAAGAACGGTGCAAAATATGCCAGAAGGATTTCTGCTGTTCTGTGGAATATTAGTATAATATCACAGATATTTTTATAAAAAAATACACCCTACACCAAGCTGTAAAAAGCTAGGTGTAAGATGTAAAAATCAGGGGTTAAAATGCATAGCAGGCTGTAAATTATTCTTCCATTTCGTTAAACCTTTCCAATGCCTTATTAATGTCCTTTGCTGCACTCCAGTGAGTAGCAAAGGTGTATATACATACAATAGCATAAACCAGAAGCACCATTAAAAATATTATTATTCCCCACAAAAGGTCTGTGTACCATCCAAGCAAATAGCCCTCAACCATAACGATTGATTCTATAATTACAAAATGAATTCTGAATCTGAATTTAAATTGCTTTTTTGTAGGCTCAGTTTTGAAGTAAAAAAGAAATGACGGCAGTGCAGTTATTATACCTGTTATAATAATCATCCAAGGGTAATCAACAGGGAAGCTTTTAACACCGCTAAGGGTGTCTGCAAGACTAATTACAAACAGTACAGAAACTGTAATTACAAAAAAGTGTGTAACCACCAGTTTAATTATATCCTTCATTTTCATTACCTCACATTCCAAGTCGTTTTTTCAGGTTTGGCACGTATTGCCTTGAGATTATAACGCTTTCGCCATTAGTCAGCTTAGCCTCAAATCTTCCATTAACAGACGGTACCACAGAGCGTATTTTTCCTAAATTTAAAATCATCGACTTTGAGCATCTGAAAAGCTTTGTTCCCCTTAGCTGTTCTTCAAGCTCATACAGCTTTTGCTTAGACTCATAAACACTGTCAATACCGTATATAAAGGTTTTGTTGTCTACAGACTCTATGTAGAAAATATCCTTAACCACCAGCCTGAAAACCTCGTTGTCTTTGCTGCCCAGCAGTATATTTTCGTTTTTCTTAAGTCTTTGTACAATGCTCAAAACCTCATCGTTGATTTCATGGCATTTAATTAAAACCTCTTCTTCAACGCTTTTGTCAACCTGAGTTATGGTTACCTTAAACATTGTTTTACCTCCGTAGTTGATTATAATATTATAGCATAACAAATTATTTTATAAAATACCTGAACGTGTAAGTTGCATTTAAGATAAGGTGAAATGCACCGTGTGTTGCTGCATTAAAAATTGACCGAACTGCTTAAAATATGTATAATTAAATAAAACAATTATGCAAGGAGGTTAATTATGGCAATTCCAAAAGACCCTATTATAATGCTGTCTTACATTAACACACAGCTAAGGGATTTTTACCCGTCGCTGGAAGAGCTTTGCAAGGCTTTGGACGCAAACCCGCAGGAAATTATCAGCAGGCTTGCCGCTGTTAACTATAGGTATGACGAAAGTAAAAATCAGTTTGTATAATGAAAAAGGCTGCCCGATCTTATTCGGACAGCCTTTTTACAATGCAGGGGCTTATACTAAACACTGATAAAAATTACACCAATTTTTACGTTAGCGCACTGTACCTTATACTGCGTATCGGAAGGCGACAGGCTTCCTGTAGTTCAGTATTCGTACAACACAAAATTTTCTCGTAAATCTATATGCATTTTTATTAGTGTATAGAATTAAAAGTTTAACTTTTTTGCAAATTAGCTTGCATTTTTACAATGTATGGTGTATATTATAAATGTACTAATTCAATTAATACAATTCAAACAATATGAAAGGGGCGAATGATTTGTTTAGCATTAATCTGCAAAGCAGAGAGCCTATTTACGAACAGGTGTATAACAATGTTATAAAGCTGATTTCGTTAGGTGTGTTAGAGCCTGACCATCAGCTGCCGCCTGTCAGACAAATGGCTGCACAGCTGGGGGTAAATCCAAACACGGTGTCTAAGGCTTATAAGAATTTAGAGCAAGACGGCATTATATACTCCGTGGTGGGCAGAGGCTCGTTCGTTATGCCGCAGCTTACTATGGCAAACAGCAAAAAGCTTGAGGCTATAAATAAGGCTGTCGACAGCATAAGAAATGCGATGAATATTGGTGTGAAAAAACAAGAAATTCTACAATTAGTTGATGACATATATGGTAAAGGAGTGGTGAGTAAGTGATAAAAATTGATAATGTATCCAAATCCTTCGGCAAAGTACAGGCGCTTGACAAGCTTTCAATAGAAATTAATTCAGGCTCTGTTTTCGGTTTGGTAGGTTCTAACGGCAGCGGTAAAAGTACGTTGTTAAGAATACTTGCAGGTGTTTACACAGCAGACGCAGGCAAAATTACTATTGATGATATGGATATTTATGATAATCCTGACGTAAAGGGTAAGTGCTGCTTTGTTTCGGATTTTCCATACTTTTCAAATAACGCAACACTGAGTAGGCTGTCAAAGCTTTATAAGTCTATATACCCTAACTGGAGTGATAAAAAATATAAAGAGCTATGCAGTACTTTTCCAATAGAAGAAAAAGCAAACGTTATAACAATGTCAAAGGGTATGCAAAGGCAGGTTGCGTTAATACTTGCACTTTCTACCTGTCCGAAATATTTATTTTTGGATGAAATTTTTGACGGTCTTGACCCTGTAGTGCGCCAGCTTGTAAAAAAGCTGATAATAGGTGAAATTACCGAAAGCAATATGTCGGTTGTAATTGCCTCGCACAACTTACGAGAGCTTGAAGATTTGTGCGACCATGTTGGCTTGCTGCACAAAGGCGGTATTTTGCTGGAGCAGGAGCTTGACAACCTTAAGCTTCAGCTGCACAGAATACAGGCTGCATTTAACCGTTCCTTGCCGAGCGATGCCTTCAGCACACTTGATGTTGTAAGCATTAAAAACACAGGCAAGCTTTATAACCTGGTTGTGCGTGGTGACAAGGAAGAAATTTACAGGCTTATTAATACATATAATCCTATTTTTACAGAAAGCTTATCTTTAACCCTTGAAGAAATATTTATAAGTGAAATGGAGGTTGCAGGCTATGACATCAACAACATTGTCGAATAAAGAAA
>Ga0153961_1000388_pt1 | contig 11679 bp, 19 predicted proteins | sample TSFL045MetaG_FD_104748 | JGI IMG/M metagenome (GOLD analysis project Ga0153961, IMG submission 104748) | Attine ant fungus gardens microbial communities from Florida, USA - TSFL045 MetaG | ecosystem: Host-associated > Fungi > Mycelium > Unclassified | place: USA: Florida, Withalacochee...
TCAGTGATTGACATCTTAGACCCAAGCCAAGTTAAGATCTTCAAGGGTTAGAAAAGAACTTGATAGAGTTCCCGTTAGCTTGCACTATAATATAAATACAAGTCTAATTATTTGTACATGTTATTGTATTCCTGTGCAACCATTTCTATACTACAAGCCCAATAGATCTCCAGTTCAACTCTAGCCCATGTCACTTTATATATCACATGTTAGTATAAAGTCTTGACAACTTATGAGTTCACCCAAGGTGGATGCTCAGGAAGAACTCAATAGAGTTCCCCATTGGATTTGGACTCCTACTTATACAAATATTGAATAGTCTATGCACCTATCTCCCACAATCACAAGACCTTTTACTAATACTATACATATCCTATCTCATACTATTTATATCTTTCCATTGCATTTGCTGATGTTATCCAGCAGATTTGCAAATGCATGTGAAATAGTTTCCTTTTTAGGAACCATCTCATAACATCATAGTGTTATGATTTGGCCTACATGGCTAAGTTATTATTTCTTTTCTTTTATCTTTTCTTTTCTTTTATTGGACAAAGGACTATAAATAGCATGGGAAGATGTTATGTAAGATATAGGTAGTTCTTAGTAAGAGGTCATGTGATTGTGGGAGATATGCACACAGACCATGAGAGAAATGTATAAGTAGTATAGATGAAATGAGCAGAGACTTTAACGAGTTCTTTTTGTCAAACCCTGACTTAGGAGCAGTTGGCTTAATTCTGGCTCAGGAGTTGGGTCTGCAACACTAGAACTTGTTACATATTCTGTGACTGCTCACCTCAAGTTCTCATAAACTAACTCTCTCATCAATCTGGACCGGTGACTATCCTAGGTTACTAGTCACAAAGACCCACTGGGCCCTAGGTGTAAGGGGACTTGCTAGTTAGTTAGAGACTAGCAGTAAAAGACTGGGACCATACTTGGGTCCTTGTTCCGAGACCTGACCTGCTAAATGAGTGGTGCTATAGTATATACTTGTACCCTTTTCTTAGTAATAGCTTTGTGCTGAAGTCCCATTATGGACTGTACATACAAAAGAACATTGCCCTATCCTTAAGAAGACGACTAGATTAGGGATCCCCTCCACTGGGTGATAGTGTAACCCTATTACTAGGGCAGTAGTCAGTAAGGCAGCAGGTGTCTAGTTGGGAGAAGCTTGAGCACCCCAATAGATGTAGAAGTAACTAACTTGAGAAACAACATTACATCCATACCCCTGATATATCATCACAATGTCTCAACAACAATATAATTCCCTGTTGAACAACATGTTTCAACAACAGCATACCTTCACCATCTTAAGGGCACAATTGGAAGGAAAGATAGGAAGAGAATGTTTTAGGTGTGGAAATTTTGGGTATCTTGCCCAAAACTATAGAAACAAAAGGAAGGAAGAGAAAGAGGGGCAACCCCAAAACAAACACAAAGTGCTAGCAAGTAGGGTAATGCAGTGTAAAGAGGGAGGAAGAAGCATTAGAAGGCAAGAGGTAGAAGAGGAAGTAAGGTGTTTCAGGTGTAAAATAGTAGGGCACTATAAGTGGGAGTATCCAAACATTGAGATGGAAAGAAGGAGACAGAAGAAGAACAACAGTGTGCCTCTAGTGAGGAAATGCACATTAGCTGGACAAGAGGAAGGAAGAATGCTAGTGTGGCTCACAAGAGCAAAAGTGCAGGAGTATGGTGGGGAAGAGGGAGCAACTCCCAATGAGGCAATTTTGTTAGAACAAGGATGGATAACAGAAGAAGTAGCAGTGACATACATGGATTGTGCAGGGTGTGAACAGAAGGGACTGCAGTAGGAAGAGAATAGGGGACAGGGATTTGTATGGGGAAAGAAGTCAAGAAACATGAGATGTGAGAGGTGTCAAGAAGCCTGTGACTGAAGAGTGAGTAACGGGGTAAAAGCACAGTGTAAGGAGTATGAATTAGTGGATGGGATGATGTCAGGTATGACCCCAGGAGAAAGGGTAAATGGAATACATTGTCCAGAGTGCAGAGAAGCAATTGTGAGAAGTTTGGTTGACAGTGGAAATAGAGAAGGTTGATACTCATGAAGAAGTGTCAGTAAAAGCATTGCTGGATAGTAGTGCGACTGGCATGTTCATAGACACTGCCTTTGTACAAAAACATAGGTTCAAGTTGGAAAGGTTGAAAAACACACTGATGGTTAGAAACGTGGATAGAACAATAAATGTGGGAGGAGCCATTACATACCAAGTAGAGTGCAATGTTTTCTATAGGAATTATGTGGAAAGGATGAGAATGGATGTTTGCAATTTGGGAAAGACAGAGATAATTTTGGGAATGCCCTGGTTGGTGGCACATAACCCAGAAATCAATTGGAAAATGGGGAAGGTCAAGATGATCAGATTTCTGCCTATATGTGGAAGAAATTTGAAAAGAAAGAAGAAAGAAGATAAGAGATGAGCAGTGAAGAGGTATGAGCAAGGAGACTCACAAGAAGAAATGGTGATAAATTGGGCAGCAGACAAGAAAGAAGATTGGGGAAGAGAGGAGGAGATTGAGATAGACTATAGAAAGATCAGGGAGATGGTGCCATAATATCTTCATAAGTAGCTAAAAGTGTTTGGCAAAGTAGAGTCTGAAAGGATGCTAGTATGAAAGATTTGGGATCATGCTATAGTGTCAGAGTAGCTAGTTCTAGAGCCAGAATAAAGCCAACTGCTCCTTTATCAGCGTTTGACAAGGAGAACTTGATGGAGTTCTCATTAGATTTTTTATACTACTTATACAACTACTACATGGTCTGTGCACTATCTTCCCATACTCATCATGTGACTAGTCATGTGACACCATATGATACCCTATTTCATGTGACTGTGACTTGTAACACTTGTGACATGACACTTTCCTGCACTTCTTCCTATATAGTAAGTCCAAAAAGAAAAAGTAAAGTAAAGTAAATATAAATAATAACTTAGCCATTTTGCCAAGTCATGACACATAGATCTCAAGGAGAACTTCAAGGCCAGTAAAGTGAAGGTCTATCCCTTGTCCAGAAATGAAAGAAAAGAAGTTTAGAAATTCATGAAAGAGCACTTGAAGAAAGGCTATATTAGGCCTTCAAAATCACCACAAACGTCACCCATGTTCTTTGTAGGAAAGAAGGATGGTGGAAAGCAAATGGTCATGGACTATTGTAGATTAAACAAACAAACTGTGAAGAACAATTACCTGTTACCTCTCATATCAGAGTTAATAGATAATATAGAAAGTAAGAAAGTCTTTACGAAGATGGATTTATGATGGGACTATAACAATGTCTGAGTAAAAGAGGGAGATGAGTAGAAAACAGCCTTCACTACACATGTGGGGTTGTTTGAACCAGTTGTAATGTTTTTCAGAATGACAAACTTGCCTGTGATGTTCCAGGCTATAATGAATGAGATTCTGAGAGATCTAATCAATGAAAGGAAGGTGGCAGCATTTGTGGATGATGTATTAGTGGGAACAGAAATAGAGGAAGGACATAATGAGATAGTAGCAGAGGTGTTAAGAAAATTGAAGGAGAATGACTTGTATGTGAAACCAGAGAAGTGCACATGGAGAACAAACAAAGTGAATTTCTTGGGAGTAGTTATAAAGTCAAAAGAAATAGAAATGGAAGAAAAAAAGGTCAAAGGAGTACTCAAGTGGCCAGTACTGACCACTGTGAGAGAAGTTAGAAAATTCTTGGGGCTTGCCAACTACTATAGGCAATTTATAAAGAACTTTGTGGTACTAGTCTGCCCTTTGAATGTGCTAACAAGGAAAGATGAGAAGTAGAGGTGGGGAGAGGAACAGCAGAAAGCATTTGAGCAGTTGAAGGCAGTCTTTACAACCAAACCAATGTTGACAGCACCCAACTTGGATAGGGAATTCTGGGTGGAGGCAGATGCCTCAAACTTTGCTATAGGAGGAGTTCTCTCAGTCAAGTGTAAAGATGGCTTATGGAGGCCAGTATCATATGTTTTGAAGTTGCTAAATGAAACTGAGCGCAACTATAAGATATATGATAAAGAGATGCTGGCTGTCATCAGATGCTTAGAAGTATAAAGGCAGTTCTTGGAAGGAGCAAGAATCAAATTTGAAATCTAGACAGATCATCATAACTTAAAGTACTTCATGAGCAATCAAAAATTAAACTATAGACAAGCAAGATGGGCTCTGTACTTATCTAAGTTTGATTTTATGTTGAAGCACGTTCCAGGGAATAAAATGGGAAAAGCGGATGGATTAAGTAGAAGACCAGACTGGGAAGTAGGAGTGGAGAGGGACAACAAGGATGAATTACTGATAAAGCCAGAGTGGTTAGAAACTAGAGCATTGGAAAAAGGAGAGGTTTTAATAGAAGGAGTCAATGTATTAGAAAAGATTAGAAAATCAGAAGCAAAGGATGATGAGGTAAGGAAAGCAGTGGAAGAGATGAAGAAAGCAGGAGTCAAAGTGCTTCAAGATGAGGAGTGGAGAGAAAAGGATAGTATTATGTTAAAAGAAGAAAAGGTATACATACCTAAAGACAAAAGGTTGAGAACAGAGATCATTAGGCTATATCATGATACACCTATAGCAGAACATGGGGAACAGTGGAAGATGGTGGAATTGGTCACTCAAAACTTCTGGTGGCCAGGAGTGACTAGAGAAGTGAAAAGATATGTAGAAGGATGCAATTCCTGTCAGAGGAACAAAAACCACATAGAGCAACTGGTGGACAAGCTAATACCCAACTCAATTCCAGACAAAGCATGGACACACATAACAGCAGACTTCATTACCAAGTTGCCCTTAGCACAGGGATACAACTCAATTTTAGTGGTGGTTGATCACTTTACAAAAATTGTTAGAGCACAGTCACTCAGAGGCAGCTAACCCTAGTGCTAGGTAAGAGTCCTGGAAGCAAAGGTGATATTCGAGTGAAGCTAGATCTAACTATACAAGTGGTCTTATATACTAAAACTGATAGTCTGTGTGCCATAGTCACGTGCACACTAACTATTAATACCACTGTCCTAATTATAGATCATCAGGCATATCAAGGCAGACTTAAGAGAGAAAACAAGGAGAGAGTGGGAGAGCATCTCACGAATACTTAGAATAGCCCCTTAGGTGGGAGCCTTACTCATGATCTAGGCTGTTCCCTAGGATATCCCCTTACAAAAATGGCATATTTCATTCCTACTACTGAGAAAACATTGGCAGAAGGACTAGTGAGGTTGTTCAGAGATTATGTGTGGAAGCTACACAGACTACCTGAAAGTATTATTTCTGATAGGGGTCCACAATTTGTAGCAGGGATCATGAAAGAGTTAAATGGAATGTTGGGAATAGAATTAAAGCTGTTAACTGCATACTACTTGCAGACAGATGGCGAAACTGAGTGCGTGAATCAAGAATTGGAGCAGTATCTTAGGATGTTTATCAACTACAGGTAGGAGCAATGGCCAGAGTGGCTGGAAACTGCAAAATTTGCATACAACAATAAAGTACATACAGCAATGCAAATATCACTATTTGAGGCAAACAGTGGACAATGGGCTTTGAAATGAGAAAGAAGAGGAAGTATGAAAACACAGGGAAATTTGTGGAGAAAATAAAGAAGATGCAAAGTGAAGCAAAAGTGGCATTAGCTAAAGCACAGGATGATATGAAGCAATACACAGATAGAAATAGGGGAGAGGCAATAGAGTACAAAGTGGGGGATTTGGTCATGCTGAGTACAAAATATTTGAAGTGGCAAATGGTGGGAAAGAGAATAGAAAAATTGACTGAAAGATATGTAGGATCCTATAAGGTCAAAAGAGTAATATTAGCAAACACAGTAGAGTTGGATTTGCCAAGTAGTATTCAAATACATCCAGTCGTAAATGTGAGTAGAATACAAAAATATGTAGATCATGTAGAGGGGCAAAAGGCAGAACAACCAGCTCCAGTAATAATTGAAGGAGAAGAAAAGTGGGAGGTAGAGAAAATACTCAACAAGTGATAAGTCAGGGAAAAGGACAAGTATTTAGTCAGATGAAAAGAATTTACAGCAGAATCAGATACTTGGGAAGAAAAGGAGAACTTGGAAAATGCTAAGGAAGCAATTGAAGAGTTTGAAAAAGAATATAGGAGAGATCAAGAGGACATTTGACAACAGGAAAGAAGGAAGAATAAAGAAATGTTTGCTAGAGGAGAGCTATCTGGAAGATTCATGGTGAAGAAACTTTACGGTTGGTTGGATAAAAGATATGATGAGGAGTCAGTTGGAAAGGAATTGGAAAAGAGGCAAAAGAAAACTGGTGATGATTGAGGAAGAAAATGAAGAAATTGAGAAAGTTGTTGGGGCAAAAATTGAAGAGTAGGATAAAGAAGACAAGATGGGACAAATGGGAGACCCCTACAACAAACTTTGAAGAAGTTCTTGGGACAAGAACCCTTGAGAGAGGGGTGGTGTTATGATTTGGCCCACATAACTAAGTCATTATTTCTTTTCTTTTATCTTTTCTTTTCTTTTATTGGACAAAGGACTATAAATAGCATGGGAAGATGTTATGTAAGATATAGGTAGTTCTTAGTAAGATATCATGTGATTGCAGGAGATATGTGCACAGACCATAAGAGAAATGTATAAGTAGTGTAGATGAAATGAGCAGGAACTCTAATGAGTTAAACCCTAACTTGGGAGCAGTTGGCTTAATTCTGGCTCAGGAGTTGGGTCTGCAACATATAGCTGTGTGGCTCATGATATTCAACTCCACTCCCTACTGGCTATTACCCACAGAATCCCACAGGACATGTCAACTATGACTTGTAGAAGAAATTCCAAAGTCTCATAGGATCATTACTTTATTTAATGCTTGGTACTAGACCAGACATCACATTTGCAATAATTCAACTAGCTTAGCATACTGTATCACAAATGGTCACTTACTATTTGTGATGGTCTGTGCACTAGTACAGATCATCACTTGATTACTACCTATTGTTCTATATATGGTAGTGTCTTTGTACTTAAAATAATGATAACCTAACCATATGGAGGCTGTCCTTTGTTCTAAGAAAAGGACAGATGACTATCTATGGGTAATTAATGAAGTCCATATGCAAACATTGAGGTCTTTATATCTCCACTAATATTAATTGCCTTGAGGTTGTTTTAGGCTCATTCTGAGTGGTATAAAAAGGGCTACAGTTGAGCATAGAACCAAAGCATCAATTGTGGCAGTTTCTGAGATATTAGTGATTTTAATAAACAGTACCATGATGGTTACCTGTTGATCTGCCTGATATCTCAGCCAATATTGATCACCTTGAGACATGACTGGTATTGATCGAAAGGTCTTCTTAAGGGCTTTAAGCTGGCCTTAATACCATGGGAATTGTTGAAGAATTGGTGGATATATGACTAAATGAAGTTTGTGACACACTGCAAACTCATCTCTGAACTATTTCAACTAAGCCCTATATGTGTACCACTATCTAGTAGGAACTCAAAACTACTTCCTCATTTACAAAGGGGAAACAGGCCTTGGAATATCCACTTATACAGACTCAGACTGGGCATCAAACCCTGAAGATTGCAAGTTGCAAACAGGACACTTTTTCACAATTACAGGCAGCATGTTTAGCTGGACATCAAGAGCCCAAAGGATAATAGCCCTCTTCTCAACTGAGGTCAAATATATGGCTCTTTTGGACTGCAGTCAGCAGTGTGTTTGGATTAGATCTATCCTAATAGAGAACTCAATAGAGTTCTTGCTTGATTGTTCTATGAAATAAATACAAGTCTGATATTTGTACATATTGACTACTTTCCTGTATGACCACTTTCTACTATACAAGTCCATTAGGTCACTGGTTCAACTCTTGCTTAGGGTTCTTTATATATCATAGGTGTGTGGCTCATAACAGGGGCATAAGTTCAGTTCTATCCATATCAACAGCAACAACTGGGGCTCTATTTTTATGTCAAGCAACCTAGTTACTGAGTCATGGAATAAGCATATCAATATGTGTTTCCACACCATTTGTGACTTTGTGGCTCAAGACAAAGTCAAACTCTTTTACATGTAAGAGAGTGAAAATCCACCTAACCTTTTCACTAAAAACCTTGGTCTAGTGAAATTTTGGAAATCCAGAAATGAACTTGGGTTAGTTTGTGACTAGGACACTGCTTTATGCATGTTTTTTTCCCACTTGCATGCACTCCCATACATTAAGTTTTTTTTTTTTTTTAAATCAACAATTTATTACATAGGGCGTAGAGGCAGACCATGGTAAGTACTCAGTACCTACTTAAATACATAGATGCAAAAGGTGAGAGAAAAGGTGAGAGAAAAAAAGAAAAGTAAGAAGTAAAACAATAAATGCTGCACTTCTACTCAAAAGAGTTGCGCTGTGACAGGACCTCATCTGTTGTCAAAACTGAATGCCTTTGGGTTGTCCACGAGAAAGTGAACAAAGCTGTTGATGACGATATTGCATGGTCATGTGGAGGGGTCATATAGGTTATACTCCATGATGATGTGTTCTTGAGTTTGAACTTCAGCTTCACTGCACATGTAGTTGGTGGGGAGGTGGAGGAAGAATCTTTGCCTATATTCTCCAATAGGGGCATGGCTGGTGGTCATGCAAGTGAAACAGGCACATAAGGAATTGGTGAATCCTATAAACAGTAGCCACGAGCCACCTTTAGCATATGTTGGTTTGATGACTTTCTGTTCTTTGTTTTCAAAGTTGAGAAAGCATTGTCTTTTCTTGGGGTTGTCTGTGAAGGACTCTTGCCATTCATAAAGGATATTATTGCACTCTTTCCTTTTGCTAAATAAGTGTGATTCTTTGCTGGGGAAGATAGGAATGCAGTCATTAGCTTTGGCTTGATTATCCACAAGTTGATGTTTGGGCTATTTAGCTTTATTGGGGAAAAACCAGAACTGAATCTTATTTCTGCTATCTTTCCTAAAGAAAGAGTCAACTGCTGAGGTGACTGGGATGAACATGTTTTGGAGAGGGTCGACTTTAGATTTAAAGATTTTCCTCGCCACAGCAATAGAATCAGTGATGATAACAATGTCATGGATGTTTTCTTTCTCTATAGTGGGAATCAGGCCCAAGCAAATGGCCATAAGCTTGGCTTCTATTGAGGTTACATTTATGGAGTTAACTTGCAAGCGTTGAGTGACAGAGTTGTCAAACCAGACATAGGCAACTGCAGTGGCAATGTGTGATTTTTTGACACCTCTATTTGCAATAATGGTTATGTTGTTGGATGACATTTGCAAAGTTTTGAAGGCACAGTCGAGGTTCTGAAGGTGGTAGAAGAGGTCTTCATCAGATGAAGAGGAAGAAGAGTGGAAACTAATTCTACTAGAGAAATGATTGACTACCCTTGATCCAGGAGAAAAAAAGACAATGAAACAGATTGAAACAATCTCTAACACTATTGAGTCTTTCATTGGCATCCTTGATAGGGCTTTTAAGGTTAGCCTGTTGTTTAATAGTGAGGTTGGAGATAGCGACTCTGTGTGGAGGGTGGTTTTTAGCATGTTGTGAGTCTAGTAATGAGTTAATGGCATGTGATAAGGGAATAGAACCATATTGAAGATGATGTCTGCCATTTAGTTTGTGAAGGTATAGTGTGATGGAGATGAGACCCACAATGGCCTCAATGCCTTCAGATGGGGAAGTTCAAAAAGTGCCAGTAATCCAAAGAGCTGCTCTTTGCTGCATTTTCTTGAGTTCATTGACATTTTTGACAATTGGAGCCCCTTTAAAAAACCAAAGATTGAACCCATATAAGACAATGGGCAGAATGCATGTTCTGTATAAGAGACGTTTTTGAATGGAAAGAAGGCCTCATGATGAATTTCCTAACATCTTCATGGCATTGAGGGTAGAGAGGCACTTTGTGGCATAGAAGTGTATGTGGTAGTGGAAGTTAAGTTTACAATTGAAGAAAAAACCCAAGTATCACCAGATGGGTTTGGGGAATATGATGGGACCCCCTACAGATGTTAAGTTAATGAAGAGGTTAGGAGGATGTCGAGCTCTAGTAAAATGAAAAAGCTCCATTTTGCCATGTTCCATGACAAGGCCAGCATCGATGAGGATTTTTGACATAATATTGTAGCTACATAATAAGAAGGAATTAGAATGTGAATAACTCTTCTCTTGAGAAATTAAAAGGCCATCATCCACAAAAGAAAGAATATCCATTGGAATTTCTTTATTGAGACTTTTTATTTTTATTTTGAATGTTTTTATGATTGGGGCTAGATATAAAGCAGATAAGATGAGGGACAATGCAGAACCTTGGCCTACACTGACATTGACATCTGTCATATTTCAGGAATTTGACAATTATGTAATTTATTTCTCCTAATAATTCTCCTAAAATTAATAATAGTAGAATAGCATAGTAGAATACTCTCCTCCTATTCCAGACTTCTTATAAGTACTGAATAGTTACAGTGTAATTCCTCAGTCTGTAAATTAATGTCATCTGGTCCTAATACTATCCCTGTCCACTCCATATTCCTATTCTACTCCATTAGGACTTCTTTCTGACAATTTTCTTCTATTCTGAAATATGCGACCAATCTCATGACCAGAGACTGGGGTGCAATACATAAGTTGAAGCCAAGGTTGTTTACCAAGTTGTACTCCACTCCAACATCGTTTCTTTCCACTAGAGTCTTCTCTTGGGGTGTTATACCATTGCTAAGTGTTATCTATTCTCCAACGTAGTACATTACTCTGTTCCAGAGTTAATTTCTATCTATTACTCTGTCCTTCCATCCTCCACCATTCTATCCTTGACAACATCAAACAGAGGAGAAGAAAGATTGTTCCAGGAGTAGGAGGTTGAGCGGTTTGAGTGGTAACTGTTGAAGAATTGTATAACATTAGAATTAAGACCCACTTTTTTTAGGCATAAAGAAAGAAAATGGTGATTTAGAGATGGAAAGAATTGAGCGATGTCGAATGCTATGACACTTGTATGACACTGTTTGAGCCACCCCGCTCTAATGAGGTGGGTGAGATATATTCCTGCATCTGTTGTGGAGCATTGTCAAATACCACCAAACTGATGTGAATTGAGAAAGCTGTTAGCTGACAAGTGGAATTGGAGACAATTGCTGATAACTTTTTTGATAAGTTTGCCAGTAGTGTTAAGCAGTACGATGGGGTGAAAGGACTTAGGGGAGTTGTGAGAATCCTTATTTGGTTTGGGGATGACCACTGTGTTGGAGGACTTGAAATGAGACAGCCAATATTCTAAATTAATACAAGCATTAGCAATTTGCATGATTTTTATTAAACATCTGTCACTGGTAATCAGTAATTTCAGGTGTCTCCAAGATATGTGATCTGGACCAGGGGTCAATGAAGCTAAGCACTTAGCTATAGCATCTTTAAACTCCTGTTTGGAAAAAGAGGGCCATTGGATTTGGTCAGCTTGGGGTTGTTTGTTAAGGAAGGATACATTGATAGGCCTATTTTCTGTAGAGTTGTACAATGAATAGAGCGCATGCCATAATTCCAGGAGAGAATTACAGGGTTGATCTTTATATGAGATGGATTCAATGGTTGGCAAGGATTTCTTCTTTACCCAATTCATGAGATCCCAAGGTCTTTTGTTTGAGGAGGCAATTTTGTATATCTTGTCATTAAAGA
>Ga0153961_1000392_pt1 | contig 11641 bp, 11 predicted proteins | sample TSFL045MetaG_FD_104748 | JGI IMG/M metagenome (GOLD analysis project Ga0153961, IMG submission 104748) | Attine ant fungus gardens microbial communities from Florida, USA - TSFL045 MetaG | ecosystem: Host-associated > Fungi > Mycelium > Unclassified | place: USA: Florida, Withalacochee...
AACCTTTTGCACCCCAGCTGTGCAGCCGCATCCACAGCATCTAAGGTAAAGTTAATATTTTCGGTTTGAAAACGCAGATTATCATCCCTTTTGGCACCCGTGTGTCCCCATGCAAAATGGTAGAACACATCACACTTATCTGCTATTTTATGAGGCAGCTCAGCAAGAGCGTCCAGCCCACATTCAATTATATTAACACTGTCAGCTACACTGTCAAGACGTGAAAGGTTAGTAGATTTCTCTCTTACAACAGCATATACCTTAATATTATTCTGTACAAGTTGCGCAATAACAGCATAGCCAATCATACTGGTTGCACCTGTTACAACTGCTGTGTTCATAATACCCTCCCAAATTTTATAGAAATTATACCAAAGGTATAAACATATTTTCCTCAAGCTCTTCCCTTGGCAAAAACGGCGCCAAATCCTCAAGCGGTGCTGAAACCATTGAGCCGTCCTCCAGCTTTTTACTTGACGCCTTCGGCTCTGTTTTTTGTGTTATAGTAACATAAACCTCGCACAAAATTGCACCCTGAGTGTTTAGCACGGTATTAATAGTGCCTGCCAAGGCTTCACTTTTATTTACACTTGTGTAAGCAATACCATATGCACTGCACAGCTTCTCAAGATTCGGAAAGCCAAGGTCATTGCTGTCTAAGCCTACGCCCACAAGACTATTATTCTTAAAATAGGCTGTTTGGGTTTGCCTGATAGAATGGTAACCGTTATTATTAATGATAAACAGCTTAACAGGCAGCTTATTGGTTACAATGGTTTGCAGCTCCTGTAAATTCATCTGCAGACTGCCCTCACCTGTAACGCAGGCTATGCTTTTACTGCCGCAGGCTATGCACACGCCTATTGCCGCCGGCAGACAATAACCCATTGACGCTGTGTTTGGGTTAGTAATAAAACGCTGACCCTTTTTAATTTTTGCAGTCTGGCTGCCAACCACACGGCTTGTACCTACGCTTGCTACTAAAACGTCATTTTCCTTTAACGCATTATACAGCTCGTTATAAAATGCATATATGTTTGTTCTGCCCTCTATATTTTTATAATGGCTCTCAGTAACCACAGGATAATTCTCTTTCCAGTATTTACATTTTTCAAGCCATTGTTCACCATTAAATAATTTATCAATATTCATACGACTTAACCTTTTGTTAAGCCTTTCAATAAGAACCTTAGCGTTACACACAACAGGCAGGTCTATATTTAAGTACGGCTTTTTAAGCTCCTCACTGTCAATATCATTTGCTATTTTATATGCCGCCCTTGCCCAGGTTTTGTCATTGAAGCCGATTTGCATATAGCTTAAGCGGTTACCTATAGAAAATAAAACATCACTGTTTTGCACAGCAAAGTTACCCGCCCTGTCGCCTGTGCCGCCGCTTTTGCCCACATATAACGGATTGTCATAATCAAGGGCGTCCACGCTGCTCATACCATTTACAACAGGTACGTTAAGCTTTTTCACAAGCTGTAAAAACTCATTGTGAGCACCGCTCAGCCGAATACCATTACCTGTCATAAGCACAGGTCTTTGAGCATTTTTCAGCTTGAAAATAATGGCGTCAATAATTTCATCATCTATGTCATCTTTAATTTCGTCTATATCCTCCTGCGGATTATAAGAAATTAGAGCATCTGTATCTATAATTTTTGCCTGAATGTCCAAGGGAATATCAAGCCAACAGGGTGCAGGACGACCGTTTTTTGCTAAAAACAACGCCTTTTCAAGGTGATATTTTATCATATTGGCGTCAGTTACCATAACTGCATATTTTGTCATACACTCTACAGCCTTAGTAATATCAAACTCCTGTATTCCCATTGTACGCAGATTAAGCCCGGTACTTCTTACACAGGTAGCGTAACGTGACTGACCCGAAAAAATCAGCATAGGAATAGAGTCCATATATCCGCATAAAACACCAGTAACAGCATTAGACGCACCCGGTCCCATAGTCACACATACACCTGCAATTTGGTTGTTTACCCTTGCATATGCTTCAGCCGCCATTGCACTTGCCTGCTCGTTGTGGTTATATGTACAGTGCAGCCCATGCTTGTGACCAAAGGAATCGTTAAGGTGCATAGACCCGCCGCCGGTCACGGTAAACATATCGGTTATTCCGTTATTAACCAAAAAATCCGCTATATAGTCTGAAAGCTTAATTTTCATTAAAATACTCCTTTGCCCGGTTTTGCTAATGGTTTACTTATACGCAATGTAGGTATCTCTACAGAGATATGTGTGTTACTTCTTCTCCCTTTTTCTAAAAGCCCACAGTTTATTCAGAACAAAATTAAGAGGCACTGTAACCACAAGTCGTATAAGGGGCGCTATCCATTCTGAAATGTACAAAATATCAACCATAAACCAAATTAAAAAGGTAGAAACCAAATAGCTTATGCCGTAGGTTAAAAATACCTTTGTAAAGGATTTTGGAATGCTTGTTTCGGTTTTGTCCTTAAACACATATCGGTAATTCCAGAAAAAAGCATTAATTACGCTAATTAAAAAGCCCATTGTGTTTGCAAACAAATAGTTACAGCCAAAAGCTACTAAAATATAGTAAACACCCAGCGAAATTAATGTGTTGGATAAGCCTACAATGCCAAACTTAAAAAACTGCCACACTAAGGCAAAAAAATCCTTTTTATTATGGACATTGAATTTGTCTTGCAGCTTTTTTATTATTTTCATTGTTTAACAGCCTCTGCAATTACCTTTGCCATAAATCTGAGCTTTTCTTCCGTCATACCCGGGTACACACCAATCCAAAAGCTGTTGTTCATAATTGTGTCTGTGTTATTAAGATTAGTGGCAATGCGATATTCGCCGCCGTTATTCTTGTAGTCGATAAATGCCGGGTGCTTTGTTAAATTTCCTGCAAACAGCATTCTTGTTTGTACACCCTTGCTTTCTACGTATTGTACAACCTTGTTTCTGTCAACGCCATCCTTGCATGTGATCAAAAATCCAAACCAGCTGGGGTCGCCGTTTTCGCAAGGCTCAGGTAAAATAAGCTTATCCTCTGCCTCTTTTAAGGCAGTCTTAAGTAATGAAAAATTTTCCTTTCTTCTTTCAACAAAGGACGGGAATTTCTTCAGCTGTGCCACACCAATGGCCGCCTGCATATCAGTTGCCTTCAGGTTATAGCCAAAGTGCGAGTATACATACTTGTGGTCATAGCCCAGCGGAAGCTCGCCGTATTGCCTGTCAAAACGGTGACCGCAAATGTTGTCGCAGCCAGAAGGACATACGCAATCTCTGCCCCAGTCACGCATTGACTTAATAATTTTATACAGCAAAGGGTTACTGGTGTAAACAGCACCGCCCTCGCCCATTGTCATATGGTGCGGAGGGTAAAAGCTTGATGTACCTATATCTCCTATAGTTCCGGTAAATTTCCATTGACCGTCTATATAATATTTTGAACCCAGTGCGTCACAGTTATCCTCTACAAGCCACAGGTTATTCCTTTGGCAAAAGTCCTTGATATACCCCAAATTAAACGGATTGCCCAATGTATGAGCAAGCATTACAGCCTTAGTTTTCGGGCTAAGCGCCTTTTCCATAGACTGTACGTCAATGTTGCCCTGCTGTACGTCAACATCAGCAAATACAGGCACAGCACCAAATTGAATAATAGGTGCTACCGTTGTAGGAAAGCCTGCGGCAACTGTAATAACCTCGTCCCCACGCTTAATGGCACGGTCGCCCAAAAGTGGAGATGTTAACGCCATGAATGCATTCAGATTGGCACTTGAGCCGCTGTTTACCAAGCAGCAGTATTTAACCCCCAGATATTCAGCCAGCCCCTTTTCAAACTGCTGAGTATATCTGCCGGAGGTAAGCCAGAACTCAAGTGAGCTGTCAACAAGATTTACCATTTCTTCACTGTCATAAACTCTGGCAGCATATGGAATTCTATCGCCCTCTTTATACTCCTTTTTCTGATTGTGGTATTTATCACAATACTCCTTTACCAGAGTTAAAATTTCTTCCTTAGCCTTGTCTTGCGTCATATTCTCAAACATTACTTATCCTCCGATTAGAAATTCATTTATCTGTTTGTTTGTAATTTCAGTCAAGCTTTCGCTATGTATATAAGCCCTTGACCACTCTACTGTTTTTTCTATAGCCTTTTCAATATTCCATGTGGGTTTCCAGCCCATAGCTGATTTCAGCTTAGAGCAATCCAGCTTTAAAAAGTTAGCCTCGTGCGGCGCATTCTTTTCTGCAATATTTACCCACTTCAGATTGTCTCCATAGCACCTTACAAACATATCCACAATTCTGCCGGTGGTTATACAATCGCACTCGTCCGGACCCACATTGTAGCAGCCTGCATACTTAACATCCTCATACTGCTTTTGCGCAATTAACAGGTACGCGCACAAGGGTTCTAAAACGTGCTGGTAAGGGCGGGTAGAATATGGATTTCTTACTACTATATCCTCACCCCTTTGCGCGGCACGAACACAGTCAGGAATAATCCTGTCTATTGCAAAATCTCCGCCGCCTATTACATTGCCTGCCCTTGCTGTAGAAACAGCAATTCTGTCGTCTGCAAAAAAGCTGTTTTTATAGCTGTGTGTTACAAGCTCCGAACAGCTTTTGCTGTTAGAATAGGGGTCAAATCCGTCTAACTGCTCGTCCTCGCGGTAGCCCCAGCACCACTCATTATTTTTGTAAACCTTGTCAGTGGTTACATTCAAAAAGGATTTTACAGTGTTCGAAAAACGTAAGCATTCCATAATATTTACAGTACCCATAACATTTGTCGAGTAGGTATAGACAGGGTCCTTAAAGGATTCCCTTACAATAGGCTGTGCCGCAAGGTGTAAAACAACCTCAGGTTCAGCACTGTAAAATGCATTTTTAAGGCTGTTTAAATCTCTGATATCACCTATAGTGCTGTTTATTTCACTGTCAATATCAAGCAGCCTGTATAATGAAGGCTCTGTAGGCGGCTGTAGTGAATAGCCATAAACATTTGCACCGCACTGCAAAAGAATTTTACAAAGCCATGAGCCCTTAAAGCCCGTATGCCCTGTAACAAATACGTTTTTACCCTTATAAAAATTCATGTCAAACATCAGTCATTCCACACTTTCCACGGTGCTTTACCACTTGCCCACAGCTCCTCCAGCAGTGTTTTTTCTCTTAGCGTATCCATACACTGCCAAAAGCCGTTAAACTTGTAAGCGCTTAGCTGGTTCCTTCTGGCACATTCCTCCAACGGGTAACGCTCAAACACAGTACTGTCACCCTCAATTAAATCAAAAATTTCAGGCTGCAGTACCATAAAGCCTGCGTTTATCCAGCCGCCGTCCTCTTTCTTTTTTTCTTTAAAATCGGTAATAATGCCGCTGTCATTAATATCAAGTAAGCCAAACCTGCCGCCTGGCTGAATTGCTGTTATTGTTGCTATTGTGCCCTGTTGTTGATGATATGCAAAAAGGTCGTTAATGTCCACATTAGACACGGCGTCACCATAGGTCAAAAGGAATGGCTCGTTGCCTATGAAGTCTTTAATGCGCTTTATTCTTCCGCCAGTCATAGTATTTAAGCCTGTATCAATAATTGTAACACGCCAAGGCTCGGCAACATTTGAATGTACTGTCATTTGGTTGCCATTTCTAAAGTCAAAGGTAATGTCACTTCTATGTAAATAATAGTCAGCAAAGTACTCCTTTATCACGTACTGCTTGTATCCTGCACAAATAATAAAGTCGTTAAAGCCAAAGCTTGCATATTGCTTCATAATGTGCCATAAAATAGGCATCTCTCCTATTTCAATCATTGGCTTGGGACGCAAATGGCTTTCTTCACTAATGCGTGTACCATAGCCTCCAGCTAAAATTACAACCTTCATATGCTACACCCCCGCAGATTTAAGATTTATTCGCCTTAATGATAACACATATTTCTTTAATTGACAACAAAAAATGTTGGTGATACAATGTAACATAATAAATTGCTAAACTGGAGGAAGCTATTGTATAATGAATTTACCAACAAAGCAAAAATTGCCTACATCTTCAAATTTATGCAGGCAATTTAAATCATACTGTACTAACTTTTATTTTATTCTGTTTTTACTTTTATCGACCGCAGGAAGCTACACATATTTCTTAACCAACTATACAATTAGCGTTGATGATTTTTCAGGTGATAGGTACTATTTTGGTTATCTGTTTGCTCAGGGCAGATTTACCAGCACTATAGTGCGTCACCTTTTTGGGCTGATAGACAACAATATGTGGCTTATTGACTTTATAGGTGTATGTCTGCTTGCATTCAGTGCAATTATTTTCTGCCTACTTTTTGACAAATATGTCAAAACAGAAAGCAAGATACCCCAAACTATTTTTGCCTGCTTGTTGGTAACTTCGCCAATTTATACAGAAATTTTTACATACACAGGCTGTACCCTTTCTATAGGCGGAGGTTTTTCTTTGGCAGCATTGTCGTTATATCTTGTACAGAATTTTTGTGAAACCGGTCGTAAGCGAAATATAGTCTTAGCAGCATTGTTAATTTCAATTATTGCTTCGTGGTACGAATCTGTAATTGTTGTATATTTTGGTGCAGCAATTTCATTACTTATTTTAAAATATATCCGGTCAGATGAAATAATTAAATTCAAGTTTATTTTTATTGATGGTATTAAGCTTGCGATTCCGCTTATTACGGGAGTTATCGTAGAAGCATTAGCGGGAACTATAATCATAAAACTAATGAACTTTTCGGTTTATACCAGCGGCTCTAATATAAGTGGATTTATAACGGGCAAATCTGACAGTTTGATAGCAATAATTAAAACCTTTATCATTAACTATATGGCAGCAGCTCTGTGGTATCTACCTATAACCATATTATTATTAGCAATGATAGTGTCTGTTGTTCTTTGTCTGTTTTATACTATTAAGAAAAAGTCACCCTGGCTGATTGTTTTATTTATAGGATTGTGGTTTAGTCTATTTATTCTAAGTCTTATTAGCGGACATACTGCAGCCTACAGAATGAGTCAGATAGTTGCATATTTTACTGCTTTTATTGCGTTTTTAGCTGTTTACACAGCTTACCGTACCAATAAGAAAACCGTCAGACGGATTATCTGCGTAGTTTGCAGCTACATAATTATTCTTCAAATTTCCAATACCAATTACTGGTTTAACACAGATTGTATGCGTTATGAGGAAGAGAAGTCTGTTATTTTACAGGTTGGCACCACGCTTTATCAAAGCTATGATATGAATAAACCCGTCGTTTTTGTTGGCGAATTTGAGTTAAGTGATAATATTAAGGATATGACATACATAAAAACTGACAGCATTGCCTATCGCGCATTTAAATTTGTTGGTAAAGAAATAATTTTAGAAACCCCTGATACTGACGACAAATATGTCAGAAAAATCACACAATCCTCCTGCGGCTCTTATATAAATTGGTCTACAGATGCCTTTGACGAAGTAAACACAGAGCTGCTAAAATTTTTTGAGTACAACGGATTCAGCATTAAGCAGGGCAGCAAGGATATGTTCTACGAGGCTGAAATACTATCAGAAAATATGCCTGAGTGGCCTGCACAGGGTTCTATAAAGAATAATGGAGATTATATTATTGTAAATTTCTAATTGCAAAACAAAAAATTCATATAAAAACGGCTGCAGCAAAACGCTGCAGCCTATTTTTATATACAACATTCTCTGTCCAATAAACGACACAGTTGCACATAGTTACGAACATTTTTTTGTTTTTTGCTTGATTTTCCTTCACTTATTTATTACAATATAAATGTAGGACAAACATTTGTTTTAAACAGTGGCGCAAATATATAATGCTACAATATAATTCGGTGCCTTTTAAAATGTGTCTTACACAGTGTATTAGACCCGGAATCTGTATAATGTTTGGGGTTATTATACATTTAGTATTAAAACCGTTTTATCGGTTACAAGAAAACAGGAGGAATAAAGTATGGATTACGAAATTTTTAACTACAACGTATGGGCAAAGGAATATGAGGAGCAGGTAAACAACCTAAGCAAGCGTATAGCAATGCTGAAGGAGCAGCGTAAGCAGTGCACTGCTGCATATACGGCAGACGAGCTAAACAAAAGAATTAACAGTCTTTACTCAATGTATCTTGAATGTAAACACACAGCAATTATGATGAGAAAACGTGCAAAGGAGGCTGCATAAATGAGGTCCTACGCCACTGAACCAACCAAGCTTGAAAGCCTTTCTCAACATCTCGCCTACAGCCAATATTGTCAGACACATAACGACAACAAAAACGAGATTGAAAAAATGAAACGCCACATCGCCAAGGCTGTAAAGCTGGAGCTTACCGACAGACAGCGTTACTGTTTGACTGAATATTACATAAACAACCGTAAAATGGTTGACATAGCCAAGGACATTGGTGTTACCCCCTGCGTAGTAAGCCGACATGTTACAAGAGCAGTTCAAAAGCTAAAACGTACACTGCCATACTATTAAATTAAATGCCTGCTTTTACTTACATTAGGAAGGATAATTGATTTCTCTTATTTGTTCAGCAACAAACAGGCTGTTCTGATTTGCAACAGAACAGCCTGTTTTATAATATTACTTTATCGGTTTACTTTTCTTTATATTTTTAAACAAATTTGGGTGATGTACTATTATAATCCTGCGAATAACCACCTCTATCAAGAAAATCAACACAGCTAATCCGGCAACAGGCTTTAGCTCTACTACCGCATTTGATCATTCAGGGTACATAGGCAATACGCCTTGTGTTAATACAAGTGCAATTAAGTATGCCACCGGCACAAAAAGTAAATATGTTGTGTTTGATTTTAGATTAGGTCTGTTTTTAAACGGCATCTTTATAAGCAGCACACAAATTATAATGAGCACCACAGCCGGCAGGACAAACATTAAGTAATACTGCAAGGCAAGCACCGGAGTAATTCCGCCGTTCTCCGTAAAAGTATTCACCATATCGTTTTCAGAAATTTTGTCTGTGTTGTGATACATTAAAATGCTCTCGTTTGTTTCAGCATTATAATAATAAACCGTAACTACCTGATTTTCCTCTATAGTAATGGTATCATTAAGCGCTTGGTTATCGTAATAAAACAGCTTGCCGGCATAAGTATATTCGCCCACAACAAAATAAACCATTTCGCTTGTGTCATTATTAACATCATATGATGTAATTGAAAATGGGGTGCCGTCATCGCTAATGCACCGTATTGTATTATCATTCACCTCAAGCTGTATACCGCTTTCATCATAAGAACAGAAATGCAGCTTCTGTAATTGCTGACCCAAAACAAACAAGATAACTGCCATTACCAACAGCGTAAGCGCCACCGCAAAGCTAGGCTCACCAAATACCCGCAGTGAAAACACCTCTTTATAAGCTCTTCTAAGCTATGCAAAAGAATATGTATTGCCATTGCATTGCTTTTGTCGGTTAAGCTTTCTTCAATATTCACAGTATTGTCAGCCATATTAAGCTGTGCAACATCTTCATAGTCGGCAAAGCGGTTGTTTTTCTTCAGATAAGTGTAATAGCAGTTTTTTGCAATTTGACACAGCCAAACACGAACATCACAGTCGCCTCGAAAGGACTTAATTGACCTGACTGCCCTAAAGAAGGCTTCGCTGGTAATCTCCTCAGCTATTTCTTCACTTTTAGAAAGTCCTTTAATATACAGGTAAACGTCTGTAAAGTATGCTTGGTATATCTTTTCAAACTCCTCCATTTTTTCGCCTCCTATATATATGACTGTGATTTTTCAATTTTCTTACAGATTTTTCAATTTTTTTATATTAATTGCCTTAATGCAGATATGTTCAAGATTTTTTTAAGGTTTTATGCTACAATAGTTGTAAGCAGCCATATTATAAGCAATAAAAATTATATATAACAAATAAAAATAATTCAACAATATACAGGAGGGGTAAGTATGAGAATTTTAATAGTAGAGGACGAGTTCAGCCTTGCTGACGCTTTACGCGAAATTTTAAAGAAAGAAAAATATACTGTAGATATTTCTGTAGATGGTCAGGACGGGCTGGATCAGGCGCTTACAGGCATTTATGACGCTATTGTGCTTGATGTTATGCTACCGGAAATGAACGGATTTCAGGTGTTAAGCAGCCTGCGTTCAGAGGGCATTGAAACGCCTGTATTAATGCTGACAGCAAAAAGCGAGCTTGACGATAAGGTGCGCGGGCTTGACTGCGGTGCAGACGATTATTTGACTAAGCCATTTCAGACTAAGGAATTACTTGCAAGACTTCGTGCAATAACCAGACGCAAGGGTGAAATTGAAAGCAATATTATAACCTTTGGTGACCTTCAACTTAACACAAGCATAGGTGAAATTTCCTGCACTGTCACAGGTAAAAATATGAAGCTGGGCTTAAAGGAGTTCCAGCTGTTGGAATTTTTACTGAAAAATAAGAACCAGATTGTAACTAAAGAGCAGATTGTAGAAAAGCTGTGGGGACTTGAAAGCGACAGCGAATACAACAATGCAGAAGTTTACGTTTCGTTTACACGAAAAAAGATAAAGTTTATAGGCTCACAAGTAGCTATTAAGGCAGTGCGCGGGCTTGGCTATATTCTGGAGGAAGGCAAATGATAAAGCGGCTTAGAATAAAGCTGGTTACCGTTCTTACCCTGATACTTTCGTTGGTGCTTTGCGGTATACTAATATCTGTAAACATATTTAACTACAACATAAATATGAACGAATCATACAGACAGCTTGAAATGATAACCTCAAAATATGCAGGACAGCAAAATTCCTTCGGCAGCTTTTTTAACAACAGCCGTGACTACTATTACGACAAAGGCAATATCTTTAACGATTCTGAAATTTATGTATCATATGTAGGAACCGACGGCAACATAAAGGGCATTGTTGCAGAAAATGATACCTCATATGCCTATGAGGAAATTATTGCCTTTACAAAGCAGGCGCTGTCACGTTCGGCAAAGCAGGGCAAAACATCCACATTGATATACACAGTTTCAGAAATAAACTATGGTCCCTTCGGTACAGCCTATGTGGTTGGCTTTATGGATAATACTAAAAATATTAACAGCTTTAACACAATGCTAATAAGCTCTGTCATTATTTGGGTAATAAGCAGTGCGGTTATTTTCGGTTTATCCCTTCTGCTGTCTATGTGGCTTATTAAGCCGGTTGAGGATGCGTTCAACAGGCAAAAGCAGTTTATATCTGACGCAAGCCACGAGCTAAAAACGCCGATTGCAGTAATAAGTGCAAATGCCGATATTTTAGCGGGCGATATTGGAGAAAACAAATGGCTGGGGTACATTAAATCTGAGTCTGACAGAATGAGCACACTGGTAAATAATCTTCTTACACTGGCAAGAATAGAAAAGCAGGCAGATAAAACTCAAATGGTGCGCTTTGATATTTGCAACGCCATTATGGAGGTGACTATGCCCTTTGAAAGCGTTGCATTTGAAAAGGGTATTATGCTTGTCTGCGACCTTGAGAAGCAAATTTTTATAAACGGCAACGAAAACCAACTGAAGCAGGTGGTAGCAATACTTACAGACAATGCTATTAAGCATTGCTACGAG
>Ga0153961_1000397_pt1 | contig 11546 bp, 5 predicted proteins | sample TSFL045MetaG_FD_104748 | JGI IMG/M metagenome (GOLD analysis project Ga0153961, IMG submission 104748) | Attine ant fungus gardens microbial communities from Florida, USA - TSFL045 MetaG | ecosystem: Host-associated > Fungi > Mycelium > Unclassified | place: USA: Florida, Withalacochee...
AGACAGTGGAAGAAGTGTTTACATGAAGTTTTGATTAAATTTGGATTTATTTGCGCGTTTGCTGATGACTGCCTTTATATCAAGCGTCACGAAGGAAACATCACCTTATTAATCCTAGTCTATGTTGATGACATAGCTATCACAGGACCTGATGGATACTATATAATCTCCTTCAAGTCATTCCTGGGCAAAGATTTCGAAATTACTGACTTAGGCGAGCTCAAGCACATGCTTGGAGTTTTAGTCACCAGGGATCGTTCAAGACGTCTTATTTATCTCAACCAATCAGCTTACATTCAGCGCACTATCACTCACTTCAGACTGAAAAACTTGACTCCGGTATCTATACCCCTTGCTGTAAAACACGACCTCACCCTATCCCAGTCACCTACCACTGAAGCTGAGAAATGTGCCTTTGAAGATTATGCAGGTGACACCCATTACTTGTTATTAGTAGGCTCACTACTTTTTGCAACACAAACAAGACCGGATATCCAATTTGTGGTTGGACTTGTTGCACAGTTCAGCAACAATCCCGGAATAGCTCACCTGGAGGCAGAAAAACATATTCTATGCTATCTCAAGTCTACTGTTGACTACAACCTTATGTTAGGAAAACGAGAGAAAGGAAAATTTGACTTAGTGGGATGGTCAGATTCTAATTGGGCTCAAGATCGTGATGATTGCAGGTCGACCAGCGGCTTCGTTTTCGATGTTGCAGGAAGCTTTATTTCCTGGTCCTCCAAGAAACAGGCTACTGTAGCAACCTCCTCTGTAGAGGCCGAGTATATCGCTTCAGCCAACGCTACTAAAGAAGCCATTTGGCTTTGTACTCTGCTCACTGAACTAGATTTTCCTCCTGCCACAGCAACCATGATTTATGCTGACAATCAAGGCTGTATTGCCTTAGCTAACAACCCAGTATCTCATTCTCATGCCAAACACATCGATATTCATCACCACTTCATTTGAGAACGCATTGAATGCCAAGAAATCAAACTCAATTACATTTCTACCAAGGACATGTTGGCTGACGTTTTCACCAAAGCCCTCCCTCGTGAGACCTTCAAAAAATTCAGAAACCTCTTAGGAGTGCTGCCATCGGATTAATGCCTCAATGAGTGGAAGTGACGAAGTATATTTTAGAAAATTCATCTACCTTTCGTGATTCCTTCTCTGTCTTATTATGTTCCAGAATAAGAGACATATACAGGAATACCTAAAACATGTCTATTCTTAGGTGAATAATTGTACATCTATATTGTACATAAAGTGTCTGTCATACAAGCCCTAAGACCAGTCATTTCTACCTGGTCTTAGGTGTGTGTACCTTCTGTATTCCCTCCTGAACACTTAATTCATTAGTCATTTCTACCTGGTCTTAGTCCAGCACTTCTTAAGTTGCGAAGACATACCTGTGCATTCCATCTGTTACACAACTGTGATACCCTCTAACTAGACTAAATACCCAACATGTCTCAGAAAACTTGGAAAAGCTTGGGAACAACCAAATTTCACACTGTAAAGCAGACAAGCAAGAAAAAAGATAACACAGAAGACTATAATCTTACCATTTCAACAACCAAACTGATAATTAGCTTTAAAGATAGCCATTTCATCAATTGATATGATAACTCAAGAAGCTAACACCATAGGCATTAGGAATACAAACCCAGAAAGGACTAAACAAGCTATGACTAAAGTCACTAATGCACTTACCTTATGAATAGACAATCAAACAATACTATACCAGCCAAACCAATCACTATAATTCAACTCAATTGTAACAAAAAAGACTATACAATCTATTCATTACTCAACCAACACATACATGACACTGACATACTACTCCTTCAGGAACCTAGCTGAGGCCACATAAGGGCAAATGCACAAGGCACAAATATAAGGGGTCTTATTGGACATAGATCATAGATTTCTTTTCTCCCATATGCATTTTACAATCTGAATGACAAACAACTATGGGTCATGCTATACTACTAATAGCAGAATAGCCTTGAAGTTGCCCTCTGCTCAGATTTGGTAAGGGACAGAGATATACAAGTCATTAATGTAATATATCCAGACCAACCCACTACTATAATCATTAACATATACAACGACCTAACTTGCCTAGTATCACAAATGGTCACTTACTATTTGTGATGGGTGCTTTGATACTTTAAAGAGTTCAAAAATGTGAAGTTAGACAAGTGAAAAAAGATGTTGTTAAGTCTGAGGTCTAACCCTCAGACTATAAGTCCTTATATACAGAAAAGTGATGGTCTATGCACTAGGACAGAGCATCACATGCTACTACCTATTGTTCTACATATGGTAGTACCTTTGTGTTAGAAATAGTGATAACCTAACCATATGGAGGCTGTCCTTTGTTCTAAGAAAAGGACAGATGACTATCTATGGGTAATTAATGAAGTCTATGTGCAAACATTGAGACCTTTATATCTCCATGGATACTGATTACCTTGAGGTTGTTCTAGGCTTATTCTGAGCAGTATGAAGAGGGCTTCTGATGAGCCTAGAACTGAAGCTTAGATCATGGCGGTTTCTGAGATATTGGCGACTTAATAAACAGTACCATGGTGGTTACTAGTTGATCTGCCTAATATCTTGGCCAATACTGATTGCTTCAAGGCATGACTTGTATTGATCAAAAGGTCTTTTCAAGGGCTTTCCGTAGCCATTAAGACTATGAGAATTGTTGAAGAATTGGTGAAGATATGGCTGAATAAAGTTTGTGACACCTAAATAATAATACTATCCATATACTCCAAAATCTTGATTTACCAACAAATAGACTAGTCATCCTTACTAGAGACTGGAATATTCATCATGCAATATAGGCCAATGATACCTAGTGCTACAGAACTAACTACTAAACAGAGACTCTAGTCAACTGGCTTACTATACAAGGTTTTCAACTGGTCAATACCCCAGAAGTAGTCACCTATTCTGCCTACTCAGGCCAAGGGCTTCTCTCAGTAATCAATCTCATCTTCACATATGGCCAAGTAGCCCAATACCTAGTCCCATATAACTAGATAGTTTGATGAGATCTCTCCTATAGCTTAGACTACTTCGTACTACAATAGACCCTATTTCACAATGCCCAGCCAATCAATAACCTTATAGCCTAATAGTATAACACAAAAGACACAAATGTAAAAGAATGAACCAAAAGACTAGCAGAAAACCTAAAGCGCTACTATGCACCACTAACTCTTTTAACAGAGCCAAACAGAACACTTTTAATACAAAAACTAGAGAATGCAGCTATAGCTTTCACTGAGGTAATATCAACAACTAATGAACAAGTAACAAGAGTTCAAAAACCCTCAGAAATAGCCAAATCATGGTGAAATGCCAAACTGTCCAAAATAACAAAAGAAATACAAAAGCTACAGGAGCTACAACTACTCTCTCTACCTTGAGAAACAATAAATACAGGACCAAGGTATTGTACTAGAAATCAAAAAACTATACAACTTCTTTAAATGCTCTTGCTAATTTGCCAAAGCTGAATGGACTAACACTACTCTAGCCAAAGCCCAACCAGATAAGGTCTGGGGCTTTTGTAAATGAATATTAGGCATCCTGTCAAGAACAAAAAGGCAGAGGATGGAGAAATGGAGTAATTGATAGAAAATACTCCAGAACGGTATACTGTACTACTTCAGAGAATAGATGGTACTTAACGATGATGGAGAAACCCAAAAGAAGAGTCTGGCAGAAGGAAATGATGTCAGAGTGGAGTACGACTTAATAAACAACTGTTATGACTTGGCAAAATAACTAAGTCATTATTTATATTTTTTTTCTTTTCTTTTATCTTGGACTTACTACACAGAAGGGAGTGCAGGAAAGTATTATATCACAAGTATCACACAAGTCACAGTCACATGACAGGAAGTCACAGTGTTACATCACATGATATCACATAATAGGTCATATGATAAGTGTAGGGAAGTAGTGTACAGACTATGTAGTAGTTGTATAAGTAGTATAGAAAATCTAACAGGAACTCTATGTCATATTCTGGAAATATGATAATTATATAATTTATTTCTTCTAATAATTCTCCTAAAAGTAATGATAGTAGGATAGTATAGTAGACTACTCTCCTTCTATTCTGGACTTCCTATAAGTACTGTGTAGTTACAGAGTAATCCCTTAGTCTGTAAATTAACGTCAACTAGTTCTAATCATACCTCATCCTCTCTGACTCCTCCACTTGCCCACTTAGGGCCTCTGTCTTGATGACTTCCCTCACTCTGAAATACGCAACCAACCTCATGACTGGAGACCAGGGTGTAACACATAAGTTGAAGCCAAGGTTGTTCAACAAGTTGTTCTCTGCCCCAACATCCTTAATTGTCCACTGGAGCCTTTTTTCTGGTTTTGCGATCACTATTAAGTACCATCTATTCTCTGAAGTAGTTTAGTACATCCTCCCGGAGTATAAATCTATTATTACTCCACTTCTTCACACTCTATCTGTTCATCCTTGATACTCTATTGAGTTCTCTTTGTCAATTGCTAAACAAAGAGCAGTTGGCTTTATTCTGGCTTGGAGTTTAGCAACCTTACAATAACCTTGGCTTTAACTTATGTGTTGTATCCTGGTCTCTGATTGTGATGTTAGTCACGTATTTCAGAGTGGAGGGAAGTCATCAGAGAAGAGGTCCTAAGGAAATAGAATAGGAATACGAAATGGACAGGGAGAGTATTAGGACCAAATGATGTTAATTTACAAACTAAGATAATATACTATAACTACTCAGTACTTATCGGAAGTCCAGAATAGGAGAAGAGTAGTCTACTATGCTATTCTACTATTATTAATTTTAGGAGAATTATTAGGAGAAATAAATTACATAATTGTCAAATTTCCAGAATATGACACATCTAAAGCTATTCTATGCCAGCTCTTAACTGAGGCCCAAACACAACCTCAGCTATATCACACTAAGAAAAGTGTGATATACTATATAATATTCTCTACTAGCCATCACCACCTCTTCTAGATCTAATAGAACTAGACTTATCAAGACAAGAACCAAATGAACTCCTCTTCTAGGACATCACAGAAAATAAGATACATAAGGCTCTATTCTTAACAAACTCTAACATATCCCCTGAACTAAGCCAGATTAGCTATACTATGCTCAAATGGGCCTGGCCAATTATATAGACTGAACTCACTACACTTATACAAAAATGTCTAGCAAGAGAATACTACCCACAACAATAGAGGAAAGCAGTTGTAGTTGCTCTTAGGAAACTAAATAAACCAGACTATCCTAAGCCCTATGTGTATAGGCTTATCACATTACTGAAATGCATAGGTGAACTACTGGAAAAAATAGTTACATATAGACTAACATATATGATAGGATGCTACAAACTCATTATAGGAGCACAATGTGGGGGAAGAGCAAACCATACTACTACTGATGCACTACTATTCTTAGTGTATGATGTACAAACAGTATAGAATCACAGTAAAGTCACCTTAGTACTTACCTTCAATATTAAAGGATACTTTGACTTTGTAAATTATAATAGACTTATAGTAGAAATGCAAAAACAGCAAATCCTACTAGAATATCTTAGATAAACAAAGAGCTTTCTATCACAAAGGAAAGTAACTATATGTATGAATGGAGCTAGAGGAGAGATGAGCAATATAGAAAACAGAATCCTATAAGGTTCACCTGCCTTACTAATACTAGCCTCACTTTACTCAGCAGGACTACTAGACCTATTCAAACCAAATCCCAACACTGATGTACAAGAACTACTCCTGCCAGATGAACCTACTACAATTATACTCTTCATATATATAGATAATAGCAAACTGATAGTCTTTTCTAAATTATTAGAGACAAACATCAAACTCCTAGCAGTAGTATATTACAGGATAAATCAGTGGCCACAAAAAGCAGACCTTATTCTAGACAAAGACAAGCAAGAACTAATGTACTATACTCAAAGACAACAAGACAAATCTCCTGTAATCTGACTTTCAGAGAACAATGGCACAATATCTACCATTCCCATAAGCTCAACAGTACAGTGGCTAGGGGTTTATTTTGACAGGAAACTTCTTTTTAATAAACACATAGCCAAAATAACATCTAAAGCTAAAGCCACAATAGTGAGCATATTCATGCTAGCCAACACTATCTGAGACCTATCTCATTACCACCTCCATCAACTATATGTCATATTCCGGAAATATGATAATTATATAATTTATTTCTCCTAATAATTCTCCTAAAATTAATAATAATAGGATAGCATAGTAGACTACTCTCCTCCTATTCCAGACTTCCTATAAGTACTGAGTAGTTACAGTGTAATTCCTCAGTCTGTAAATTAATGTTAACTAGTTTTAATCATATCTTATCCTCTCTGACTCCTCCACTTGCCACTTAGGACCTCTGTCATGACGACTTCCACTACTCCAAAATACGTGACCAACCTCATGACTGGAGACTGGGGCGCAATACATAAGTTAAAGCCAAGGTCATTTAACAAGTCGTTCTCTGCTCCGATGTCCTTGACTGTCTGCCGGAGTCTTCTTTCTGGTTTTGCGATCACTATTAAGTACCATCTATTCTCCAAGATAGCTTAGTACATTATTCCAGAGTATAACTCTATTATTACTCTATTCCTCCATACTCTGTCTGTCCGTCCTTGACAGAATTTACAGACTCATACCAGTTCCTGTCATGTTTTAATTCTGATGTCTCACCAGTCTGCAGCTTCCTCTTCCGGGAGTAATTCCATCCCTCTTGCTGACTGAACTATTGGTTGCTTCACTTCAGGCCTCCCAAGAAGGTCTAGACATCTCCAATCAGGGACTCCTCGTACTCTGGTGCACCCCTGCTCATCTCCATCTCTAGTGGAACCTTTGGAATTCCACGGAGTAGACCCCACTACTATCCCTCATATCAACGACGACCTGGACTAGGTGAATGCTCCTATTCCTGTTCCTACTCCTGTGTTCCAAACTCTACCTGTCGCTGACCATAATTCTATTAACAACCAGCTAGTTAAGACTCTCCGACAATTATCAGAAAATCTTAACAGAGAATTAGCGCCAAAGCCCCACCAATCGAAGGTCCATATTCCAGATACCTTCGATGGTTCTGACCCCCACAAGCTCAATCACTTTCTATTCCAATGCTGACTCTTTTTCCATGCCAACCCTTCGCAATTTTCCACTGATGAAGAGAAAATCAATTTCATGATGACCTATCTCTCTGGTGTAGTGCAAGATTGGTTCGAAGTCGCACTATAACAGGAAGACCTTGGCTATGCACAACCCTGGCTTTTCACTTGGCACCTCTTTGTGGAAGAGCTCCAAGTGCATTTCGGACTCTTGGACCTAGTAGGGGATGCCACCAATCTCATCGACAACCTCTATATGAAGTCAGGAGATAAAATTTCCACTTACAATGTGGAATTCATGCAGTACGCAGCACAGTTGAACTGGGATGATACAGTTCTATGCCATCACTTTTACCAGGGACTGCCAAATTGCCTCCAGGACCTGATAGCAAACAGGGAACAGGGAAAACCCACCTCCTTCCATGCCATGTATCAACTAGCAATCACCTTTGACAATCACTACTGGGAACGAAATCACAAACAAGATTGTTTCTGTAATACAGAGAAGGAGGCAGCAGACAGTCACCACTGAAAACAGAGTAGAATGACTCAGTACTTCGCCTCCTTGCAAAGCTCTGCTCTATCTTGTCCCCAGTCATCTACTACTCCGCCACAAACCACACCATCCTGGAGTTCCCAAAAACTCTCCAGATGACCATCCTCCATTGTTAAGTTACCATCTCCATCCACTCCGCATGTTGACTTCTCCAACAAACTAGGCAAAGACAGTAAATTGAACGGTAATGAGCGCAAGCGCTATATCAACAATAATCTTTGCCTATACTGTGGATCAAAGGACCACAAGGTAGATGGATGCCCTAGAAAACAATCAGTGAGAACACAATTAACTACTCTAGAGGAACAAAAGACTCTGCTTTCCGAGAACCTCTCAGAAAACTAGAGCACGGCTTCCAAGACTTAGCACAAACTGGGAGTCGTGTTGAACTCATTTGTGCAACTATGAATCCAATGCATCTCAATGTGTCTGCTCTTTCCAATCCGAATTCTCTTTGTATACCCCTTGTCTCTCCTCTGGTGTATGCTCCAGACCATCTCCAGCCTATACCCATCCAAATACTGGTAGACTTTAGATTTATGCATTGTTTCTTGGATTCTGCTTTTGCTCATGGACATTCTCTGCCTACTACCCCTACTTCGCCTGTGGAACTACACCTGTTTGATGGAACCTTAAATAATATTATCTCCGAGGTAGTATCGTTGCCTGTAAAATTCCCCTCCGGTGAATGCATAACTCTTGACTTCTATGTCACTCTGCTTGATTCTTGTTGTTCTCTGGTATTAGATCACTCTTGGCTCACCCACTACAATCCGTTGATTGACTGGGTTTCTGGGTCAATATCCTTTCGACTACTATTTTTACTCCAAAGTCTGGCTTCTGTTCCTCCTGTTGAAACCTTGGTAAATCCTCCATTCTTTCTAGTGGAAAACCCTTTGCAGTTTATCCTATCTGAGACATCTCCGTTTAACCCCAAGCGACCTCATATCGCGATTATCAGTGCGTTAGCCCTACTCTGGGCCTCACAGCTATCAGGCTTGAAAATATTTGCTCTCCAATTCAGTTCCACAGTGTAGGCCAAATCCACTACCATCTCCAAAAAAATCAACTTCTCCTCCATTCCAGAGGAATATCACGAGTACGCAGATGTCTTTAGTAAGTCCAAAGCAGAAACACTCGCTCTCCACCATCCTTACGACCTCCAAATTGATCTGGAAAAAGATTCCCATCCTCCAGTAGAAACTATCTACTCCTTGTCCAAAGTCGAACAGGAAGCATTAAAAGAGTTCATTGACGAAACCTGACCAATAGATTTATCTGTTTGACGTTGTTACCTCACAGAGCGCCGGTCCTGTTTGTAAAAAAGAAAGATGGGTCCTTCCAGCTCTGTGTAGATTTCCGCAGACTCAACAGAATTACAAAAAAAGATTGATATCCACTTCCCCTCATCTCTGACCTCCTAGATTCCCCCCGCAAGGCTTGCATTTATATCAAAATCGACCTCTGACATGCGTACTATTTGGTTTGCATTGCCGAAGGAGATGAATGGAAAACCACCTTCCAGACTTGCTATAGAGCCTTTGAATGGTCAGTAATGCCATTCGGACTAACTAACACTCTAGCTGTCTTCCAATGCTTCATGAATGACATGTTCTCTGACCTCCTGGATATATGCATAGTGGTCTACTTGGACAACATCCTAATCTACTCTGATGATATCATGCAACACCAGAGCCACGTCAAAGAAGTGCTGAAACGACTCCAAAAAGTGGGATTGTATACAAAAGCAGAAAAATGCGAGTTCTATTTAGATTCTGTCGAATACCTAGGCTATGTTCTATCTTCATCTGGTTTGACCATGTCCGATGCTAAAGTGAAAACCATTCAGGAGTGGCTGGAACCAAAGAAAGTAAAGGATATTCAGTCCTTTTTAGGTTTTGCCAACTTCTACAGATGTTTCATTTTCAATTATTCAAACATAGTCATTCCACTCACTCGTCTCACTAGAAAGAACACTCTGTGGAACTTTGACAACGATTGTAGGATAGCATTTAATACCCTGAAACAAGCCTTCATCTCTACTCCTATCCTTATGCATTGGGTTCCAGACACACAACTCGTTGTGCAAACCGATGCCTCAGACTATGCTCTTGCTGCTATTCTCTCCATTATGACTAAAGATAATGAGATCCACCCTGTAGCCTTCTACTCCAAAACATTCTCTGCTCTGGAACTCAACTATGACATCCATGACAAAGAATTACTTGCAATATTCGAAGCCTTCAAAATCTGGCAACACTATTTAGAAGGGTCCGCTTCACCAATCGACGTTGTAATGGATCACAAAAACTTAAAATATTTCTTGACAACCAAGATTCTAATATGCCAACAAGCAAGATGGTCGGAGTACCTCTCTCAATTCAATCTCGTAATTCGCTTCTGCCCTGGATGTCTTGGCACCAAACCAGATGCACTCACTAGACGATGGGATGTCTACCCAAAGGAGGGAGATAATAGCTATGCTTCAGTGAACCCTCATAACTTCTATCCAGTTTTTATTCATGAACAAATCACAGCATCTCTCCAAGTAACTATTCTCACCACTCCAATACTTCGCACAGCTACGATATTGGATTAAAACCAACTCTACTCCAATATCCTAGCAACACTCCCCTTCGACTCTTCCATCTCCAACCATTTACTCCATCCAGAAGGATGTTGGTCAAAAGATGGCGCAGGGTTTCTCAGACTTGACAACAGAATGTATGTTCTAAATAACGCCAACTTATGCCTCCGAGTTCTCTAGTATCATCACAACCATGTCCTAGTAGGACATCTGGGCCAAAACAAAACACTAAAACTCATACAGAGACATTGTATCTGGCCAAACATCCGCGACGACATACAGAAGTTTTGTAAGTCTTGCATTACCTGTATGAGATCCAAACCACAGCATTACAGACTATATGGATCCCTCCAACAACTTCCTATCCCGAAACGCCCATAGAATTCAATTTCTATGGACTTCATAGAGAAACTCCCTTCCTCCTCCGGTTTCGACACCATCCTCATTATAGTGGACCACCTGTCAAAACAAACCATATTCATTCTCACTCACAACATCATCACTTTAGCGGAATTAGCACGCCTTTTCGTTATTCATGTCTTTTCAAAGCATGGAGTTCTATCTCATGTTATGTCTGACTGCAGCTTAGAATTTGTCTCTCACTTCTTCTGCTCTCTAGGTACCGCCCTAGATATGAGACTTCACTTTACCAGTAGATACCATCCGGAGGCAAATGGTCAAGCAGAACAGACTAATTAGACATTGGAACAGTATCTCTGCATATATTGCAATTACCAACAGAACAACTGGTCTGAACTGTTACCCCTGGCAGAATTTGCTTACAACAATGCTCCTAGTGCTACCACTGGTGTCTTCCTATTCTTCGCCAACAAAGAATATCATCCTAACCTCAGTATGTACCCAGAACGAGATATAGCCTCTTCCCGTGCCTGTGACTTCATACTTAATCTTGATGAACTACAAGACACGCTCAAAGAGGAAATAGCCAAAGCCCAAAGACAATATTAACTCTCTGCCGACTCTTGTCGACAACAACTACCAGACTTCCAAGTCGGACAATCAGTATTCATCAGATTACAGTACTTCCAGATGACTCGTTGATGGAAAACAAAAGGTTTAATCACGAAACAAAGGTGAAAGCAAGGTCAGAGAGGCGAAATCTCCAAGCTGCTTCACAATTGTGCACTAAACAAGTAGGCACTGGGGAGATAAATCAAATAATAGAGAGCTTACTGAAGGTGAAAGTCC
>Ga0153961_1000399_pt1 | contig 11540 bp, 3 predicted proteins | sample TSFL045MetaG_FD_104748 | JGI IMG/M metagenome (GOLD analysis project Ga0153961, IMG submission 104748) | Attine ant fungus gardens microbial communities from Florida, USA - TSFL045 MetaG | ecosystem: Host-associated > Fungi > Mycelium > Unclassified | place: USA: Florida, Withalacochee...
ACGACTGCGCCGCAGTCGTTGCGCGCGGAGGCCAGACCTTTAGGTCAATTTTTGAGCAGATTCTTTGGGGTATAAATAGATAACAAAAACCCTAAACGTTTTTTATCACCAAATACCCTTTCTAGGAGCTGTTCTACAAGGTTTCTTCTTTCTCCAAGCAAGATCAACTTAGGCGGATTCATCGAAGAAATACGGGCACCCATCTAGATCGTATCTACTTTATTGTTTCGCAATTTTTACTTTTCCAAACGATTGGTACAATATGTTTTTCTCTTTTATTAGTTATTGTTATTCATTGATTATGAGTGGCTAAACTTTTAATCATCTACCTTGATGAAACGAGACGGATAATGTGATTGCTATATTTATTTTAATTCAAAGAGTTTATTCAGTTATCGTTGTTCTGTGATCTTGATGATTTTAATTCTTTTTATCAATTAATTTGATATTGGTTGCATATAATTCTTCGTTAGTGGTACTAGTTGAATGTGTATGTGATTTTAAAACGGTTACTTGTCTATGAGTAATTATCACTAGTTCATGGTATGATAGTGAATGTCAAATTAAGAAAAGATTAATTTTGTTAACGTGATTAATAGCGGTTGGTGGTACCACGTTATTGTCATATAGGTGCAATTGATAATTGGGAATTCGATAAAATTAATTGTAGAAAAGGTAGTCTTAGCTTTGGTGGTACCGGCTTGGGAAACTGAATTTACAATTAAGTGGGTTGGTAATTTGACCTCGGTTAGTGGTACTACGAGATCAATTTAGTCTTTTCACGTTTTCCTTTAAACTCTAGCGAATATGGTCTTAATGTAATGCAATCACACTTGAAGTTAAGTGAAGTCAAGGTGGATGACCTTTTAATTATATTGTTTGAAGTTCTATTTTAATTTATGCTATTTGCTTTGCAAATTATTTTAATTTTCTTGTCAAAAGGGATTTAAGAGTAACACCCGTTTTCCAAACCATTTCACTAAACAACTTGTCTGACCAATCCCTGCGAACGATCTCGGATTTACCTAAATACTATATTACAAACGATCGGGTCCACTGCTCGTGAGTGCGTAGTAGTCAGTTTGTAGGTGATTCTTGTTTTATAAATTTAAGACTCGATTTAGCACATCAAGTTTTTGGCGCCGTTGCCGGGGATTGTGTGCCGATTGGTTGTTAATTTAGTGGTTTGATCCTTCCTCACGCGTGAGGAAGTTATTTGCTTTATTAGTTTAGACTTGTTATTTTTCTTCCACAGTTGCATTTGACGGTTGGTGTTAGTATTTGCAGGTTGTCTTTAACAGTTAATGAACTTGCGTTCTTCGGGGTTACCATTGCATAGTCCTTTGAAAACTCCAACGAGGCGCAGAATTAATTTTGAGGCACCACCACCACCGAATTTTGAAGAGGAAGGTTTCTACTTAGAAGAATTTTTCAATCTTGTGTTACCTAAGGAAGAAATGGCTGACGCAAATCCAAGAGACCCGAATGACATCCGGTATGGTGACCGGGCCCGAACCATTCCTGCGGCTCGTGGATCCGCCATTAGACCACCGGGTGTTGATCAAAATTTCAACTTGAAGCCGAATCATCTCAAAAGCATCGAGGAGCAAAAGTTTGATGGAAAAAGGAAATGGGATCCATACAAGCATTTGGAGAGATTTGAGAAGCTGGCTAGGCTATACCAGTATGGGCAAAACCAGATGAATGCAGTCAAGCTCGAAACGTTCCCTCTTACTCTTACTGGGGATGCTGAAGACTGGTTTTATGATCTTCCAGAAAATTCCATTACTACTTGGGCAGAACTGAAAGAGGCATTTATTGGCGAGTTTTATTCGGTTAGAACTCAAAGGCAATTGGAGAACCAGATTAGATCGTTTCTGCAGGAGGATAAGGAAGATGTGGTTGATGCATGGATCCGATTTAAAGAGATGCTGAGAAATTGTCCGGGACATGACTTGACCAAAGAAAAGTATGTTGAAATTTTCTTTGATGGGTTGACCAAGGCTTCAAAAAGGGAAATGGGAAATGTTTTCGGTGGAAGCATAAGTAACATCACTCCAAATGAGGGTTATGACATCTTGGAAAAGATGGTCAAAGATAATGCAGCTATGGACGATAGAAGGATTTTGAGGACGGAGAATAGGTTTTCTAGAGGAACCACTGAAGGTAAAGTTGCACGGGCAGATGGTGGCAGCAATTCTAGTGTTATTGATGAGATTAAGGCATTGTCATCTCGAATGGATAAAGGGTTCGCTGATCAGGAGTCCAGATTCAGTCATTTGGAACGAGATGTCAAGGTACTTGCTGACGGGTGTGATCATTGTGGTGAGACACATTATTCTGAGGAGTGTCCCAACCGGGGACCGGAAGATGTGAGCTACATTCAGAATCAACCACAAGGAGGACTTCAGAGGAACACCGGTTACCAGAACCGGCCATCAGGTTTTAATTCTTATAACTCTTCTTTTCCTGCTAACAATGCTCGATTTTCAGGTAATAGGTGGCAAGGGGGTAATTTTCAGAATAGGCCACAGCAGCAGGTAACTCAGCAAGGTCAAGCTTCTGGCTCATCTACTTCAACTGCTAATCCAAATGATGAATTAAGGGAGATGATGAAGCAGATGATGAGTACTCAGAAAGAGACCAACCAGAACATTCAGAGCATAAGGAATGAAACGAAGGAGCTGAGTGATAGGTTGGACAGGATTGATGGAAAGGTGGAACAGAATGCGAGGAATCAGGGTGCTAACTTCAAAGATCTTGAGAGCAGGATGGCTTCCTTGACTAGGCCTACAGGTGCTTTGCCTAGTACTACTCAGCAAAATCCGAGACCACCTCCAGGGCCTAACAATGGACCGAAATATACACCACCTCCAGTCCGACAAGAGCAAGCAAAGGCCATCACTACCAGAACAGGTAGGTCTTATGACCCCCCTCCTTTTCCTAATAATGTTGCTTCAGATGTGCAGGTTACAGGAAAAGATGATGCTGAGGAAGTTGATGAGGAAATGGAGATGGAGAGAGATCCAACCGTGAAGACTCCGGTTGATCCATCCAAACCTGCTGTGAAACCAGAGGTTAAGCCATACAAGCCTCAGGTGCCGTTTCCTCAGCGATTCAGAAAAGCCAAGCTAAAGGAGCAGTATGATAAGTTTGTTAAGATGATTAAGAATGTTCATATCAATGTGCCTTTAGTTGATTTGATCAAGGGAATGCCGAATTATGCGAAGTTTATCAAGGATTTGATTACGGATAAAGGGACCATGGATCAGGTGAATGCAGCTTACTTGAATGCCGAGTGCTCGGCCATTTTGCAGAATCAACCGATTCCTCCTAAGCTAGAGGACCCAGGGAGTTTTCTCATAACTTGTTCTATTCGTTCTTTAACTTGTCAAGCTTTAGCAGATTTAGGTGCCAGTATTAATCTGATGCCTTACTCGGTTTGGAGTAAGTTGGCTTCTGGTATTTTGAGACCTACTCGTATGAGTATTAGATTAGCTGACCATTCATTTCAGTATCCCATTGGGATTGCTGAAAACATGACTGTTCAAGTAGGTCACATTGTATTTTTAGTTGATTTTGTGATACTGGAAATGGAAGAAGACACTAAGGTACCCCTAATTTTAGGAAGACCATTCCTTAATACCGCGGATGCTATCATCCGGGTGAAAGACAAGGAGATTTCTTTGGGTGTGGGTACGGATAGAATAGTGTTTAATGTTGAACGATCTATAAAGCATTCTTACTCTAATGATGAAACTTGTTTCAGGATTGATGTCATTGATGAAGCTTTGGATCGCGAGTTTGAAGAATTTATGGAGACTGAGATCGGTGAAGAATTGACCTGTTTAGGAACAGGTGAAGTTGAAGATGACGAGCTGTTTGCGGAGGTTTTGGCACTTAGTTTGGATGAAACACCTCCAGAGGATGAAAGTTTTGAGAAAGTTGTTGCTGATGGAAGCTCGAGGGTACCAAATTCGGTTGATGTACCCCCTACTGATCTGGAGCTTAAGCCATTGCCTGCCCACTTGGAGTATGCTTACTTGGCAGGTAAATCTTCTTTGCCAGTGGTTATTTCTTCTTCACTATCTAGTGAAGAAAAGGGACTTCTGTTGTCTGTGCTTAAAGCTCATAAGCGGGCTTTCGCTTGGAAGACTTCTGACATTCCAGGTATTAGTCCAGATTTTTGTCAACATAAAATAGATTTTATTGATGATGCTAAGCCAGTTGTCCAGCGACAAAGGAGGCTTAATCCTAACATGAAAGAAGTAGTTAAGAAAGAAGTGATTAAGTTGTTAGATGCGGGGATAATTTTTCCGATTTCTGATAGTTCATGGGTAAGTCCCGTTCACTGTGTGCCCAAAAAGGGGGGCATGACAGTGATTGAAAATGAAAATAATGAACTCTTGGCTACTAGGACTGTCACGGGATGGCGGGTATGTATAGACTACCGTAAGCTTAATGATGCCACCCGAAAGGACCATTTTCCCCTCCCTTTTATTGATCAAATGTTGGAAAGATTAGCTGGTAATGCTTATTTTTGTTTTCTAGATGGATTCTCCGGGTATTTCCAAATACCCATTGATCCAAAAGACCAGGAAAAGACGACTTTTACATGCCCTTTTGGTACTTTCGCCTACCGGCGGATGCCTTTTGGGTTGTGTAATGCCCCGGGCACCTTCCAAAGGTGCATGATAGCTATTTTCCAGGACATGCTTGAAACCTCAATGGAGGTTTTCATGGATGATTTCTCGGTTTTCGGGGATTCTTTTAGGTCTTGTTTGCATAATCTAGATAAAATGTTGACCAGGTGTGAAAGGGCTAGACTTGTGTTAAACTGGGAGAAATGTCACTTTATGGTGACTGAAGGAATTGTTTTAGGACACAAGGTATCTAGAGCTGGCATAGAAGTTGATAGGGCCAAAATTGATGTTATAGCTAAGTTACCCCCGCCTTCCAATGTGAAAGGGGTACGCAGTTTTCTTGGTCATGCAGGTTTTTATCGGAGATTCATTAAGGATTTCTCTAAGATTACCCGTCCGATGACCCACTTGTTGGAGAAGGACGTTCCTTTTGTTTTTGATGAATCTTGTTTGAGTGCTTTTCAGGTTTTGAAAGAAAAGTTGACCAACTCTCCCATTATGATTGGTCCTGATTGGAGCTTACCGTTTGAGCTGATGTGTGACGCAAGCGACTATGCTGTTGGAGCTGTGCTTGGGCAAAGGATAGATAAGCATTTCAAGCCGATTTACTATGCTAGTAAAACTTTGAATCCTGCCCAGCAAAATTACACAACAACAGAGAAGGAGTTGTTGGCAGTCGTATTTGCATTTGATAAGTTTAGGTCTTACTTGGTATTGAGCAAAACTGTTGTTTTTACTGACCACTCTGCTTTGAAGTATTTGTTTGCTAAGCAGGATGCCAAGCCTAGACTACTTAGATGGATTCTATTGCTCCAAGAGTTTGATATAGAGATCAAAGACAAGAAGGGAGCAGAGAACTTGGCGGCTGATCACTTGAGCCGTTTGGAAAATCCGAACCGAGAGGAGCTTTTAGATGGGGAGATCAAGGATAAATTCCCAGATGAATCTGTGAATTTTGTCTCTAGTGCTGATGAAGGTCCTTGGTTTGCGGATATTGCTAACTTTTTGGTTTCAGGTGACATTCCGAATGATTTTACACCGAATCAAAGGAAGAAGCTGAGAGCTGATGCCAAGTACTATTTTTGGGAGGAACCATATCTGTTCAAGGTTTGTGTTGACGGAATGGTGAGAAGATGTGTAGCAGGAGCTGAAACTCGAGAGATTCTCGATGCTTGTCATTATGGTCCAACTGGAGGTCACTATGGTCCTCAAGTTACAGGTAAAAAGGTTTTTGATGCAGGTTTTTATTGGCCTACTATTTTCAAGGAGGCGCATACTTTAGTGGAAACCTGTGACATATGCCAGAGACAAGGAAGCATAACTAGACGGGATGAAATGCCACAGCAAGGAATTCAGGTATGTGAAGTTTTTGATATTTGGGGCATAGACTTCATGGGACCATTCCCACCGTCTAAGCAGTTTCAGTATATACTAGTTGCTGTTGACTACGTGTCTAAGTGGGCTGAAGCTAAGGCTTTGCCTACGAATGACGCAAGGGTAGTCATTGATTTTTTGAAACAGTTGTTTAGTAGATTTGGTTGCCCTAGAGCCTTAATTAGTGATCGTGGAACCCATTTTGCAAATCATCAATTAGATAAGGTTCTAAAAAGATATGGTGTTTGTCATTACTTTTCTACTTCATATCACCCACAGACCAGTGGTCAAGTGGAAAACACCAACAGGGCTTTGAAAAGGATTTTGGAGAAAACGGTCGGGGATAACCCCAAGGTTTGGTCACAAAAGTTAGATGATGCCTTGTGGGCGTTTAGAACCGCTTTTAAGACTCCTATTGGTACTACGCCGTATAAGTTGCTTTATGGTAAGAATTGTCATTTACCCATAGAATTAGAGCATAAGGCGTATTGGGCGTTGAGGAATTTGAACCTAGATATGATGGAAGCTGGAGAACTTAGGTTGTTGCAACTCTATGAGTTAGATGAGCTTAGACTAGGTGCTTATGAGAATTCCCGCCTTTACAAGGAAAAGACCAAAATATATCATGACAAGAGGATCCGTAGAAAGGAGTTTAAGGTTGGTGCAAAAGTTTTGTTGTTTTTGTCAAAGTTTAAAATCAAACAACCTAAACTGACTTCTAGGTGGATAGGACCTTTTGTAATTAAGCATGTTTATCCGTCTGGTTATGTTGAATTGTTTAAGAGAGACGGAAGTGGATCTTTTATTGTAAATGGTCATCGCCTGAAGCTCTATTTGGAAGAAGAGCAGGAGGAGGGGACAATTGAGGAAGTCCCCATTTTTGATTCGGAAACTTGAAAGTCGGTCGAGTCTAGCTCACGACTCGTTAATAAATTAAGCGCTTCTCGGGAGGCAACCCGTGTTATTTTTATTCATTTAGTTTAATTCCATGTTTTTGTTTTTCATTTTCTTAGTTAGATTTAATTTGTTTTGTCAAGGAAGTGCAGGTACAAGTTGGGTGAGAAGCGGATTGAGGTAATGTTAACAAACGAAAAAATATTAAATGAATTTTTTCTGGAAAAACACCCCACTGCGCCGCAGTGGGGTTGGTTTTGAAAACTGCCTCGCAGTGGAAAATCTCGGCCAGAAAGGTGCAAATTATGGAGACTGCGCCGCAGTTGGCTCAAAGCGGTAGACTGCGCCGCAGTCTAACTGTGTTGACTGGTCAAAGAGCTGAGCGGGGGTGGGGTTAATAAAAAAAAAAAGGAGGCATTAGGTTATTTCTCTTTCTCACATTGAAAACACTTTGTTCTCCTTCTTCTCTCTAAGCAAACCGCCCACCCCTCTTTAATTCATATAGATTTTCACTCTTTTAAATCCATAAATCTTGCATTATTCTTACTTTTCTTTCTAGTTTGTCATCTCTACATTACCACCATGGGAAAGAATGTAAGTTTTCCTTAATTTTTCTTCTTTTCTTTTCTTTAATTTGTGAATTTTCGTATTTTTAGTTGTAATGTTTGATTTACTTAGTGGGTTTTGTTGATTTTATGATGTGAATGCTATTGGGGTAGTTAATTAACAAATTTACACACTTGTTCATCCAAATTTGATTCTCAATTGAAACTAGGTTTTTAAAATTTGGGGCTTTTTATGAATAAGTGTGGGGGAGGTTAATTGGTAGTAATGTGATTGTTAAATGCTACAATTTGGTTGATTTAATGCTTTGGTTACCCCCTTTTTGCTGGAAATCCACGTGAACAAGGGAAGCTCTTGCCCAGATTTTATGGCTGACTGCGCCGCAGTCAGTGGGACTTCTCCCAACTGCGCCGCAGTCTATATTCTCGGGTTTGTATTGTTCGTGGGCTGACTGCGCCGCAGTCTGAGTTGTATGTGCCCACTGCGCCGCAGTGAGGCATTTTGCCAGCCAGATTTGTTTGTTTTTAGTTTAATGTATGTTTTTCGTTTCGTAATCCTCTTTTAACTTTAATGTTTATTGTTTGATTATGATTGTAGGATGCGTCCGGTGTTGACAAAAGAAAGCAACCCGAAGAGGGAACTTCAAGCGGGACCGCTAAGCGCAAAGGCAAGGCCGTTCAAGAAGTTGAGGCACCTCCTCTTACCTTTTTGCCGGGTAATCTGAATGAGAGGCATGCGTGGCTAGATTTTTCAAGGGTCAGGCAACCACACAAGAATAACTATCTTAATGCGCTTTTTAAGATCCACCGTGAAGTGGTTTGCCCACCCAAGTATCTCCACCCCGTTCAAGCTGACCACTATGGGATTCGGGCCGATATTGTTAGATGGTTCCGAATAGAGGTTCAAGTTGAAGGTAGATTGGTTACGAGCAATATGTGGCACAACGTCTTTGGTAATAGGGAGCCTGTTTATAGAGAGCTGTGTTTAGAATTCTATTCAACTCTGATCGTTAAAAAAGAGTTGAATAAAATTAAGGATATTTTTGAAGAGCGTTGTATCCAGTTTTACTGTGGTGGTGTACTTCGGAAGGTTAGTGTTGCTCAGTTAGGGTATTATATGGGGATGTACTCAGAGGCAGAGTTGCAGAATAGTGATTTTAGAGGTTTGTTGAGACAGGGTTTGTATGTAAAGCAGAGTTTTGATGAAGAGTCCCTTACTCAGTATTGGTCTCGTATTACTGGAGGTGAGGTTTGGAGATCTGGAGGGACAGGTAATTTGTCTAAGATTCACAGTATTAGGCTTAGGATGCTTCATCGCATGATTGTCTCATTCTTAGTTCAGCGCTCAACTCATTGGGAGAAAGTGTATTTGACGGATTTGTGGTTGATTAAGTTGTTTTCTGAGGGGGCACCTAGCAAGTTTGCATTGGCTCCCATGGTTGTCCTAGATAGGATGTGGAACCATTCAGATTCGATGTTGGTTTTGGGACCTTTCATCACAATGATCTACAAAAGATATGGGGTGTTTAATACCGAGGAGTGTGTTACTGATCTGTCTCCACCAGTTATACAGGTGGAATTTGAGGATGCCGAGTTGGTTAGGGCCAAGATTGTGAAGAAGCAAACGGCGACGGCGAATTCGCGATTGCTTGATGATGTAGGAGTGATTCCTGCACCGCCTGAAAGGGTGGAGGAAGCTGAGGATGTGGAGATGGGAGAAGCAGCTGGGGTGGAGCCTCAGCAGGCACGACGTTTTGAGCATCGTTCTGTCCCTACCAGAGGAGCTTCTTCCTCTTCTTTTGATTTCAATCCTCTTCAGTCTTTGGTGGACAGGATGTACGCCGACCAGCAGGCGTTCTATACTCGCATGGATGGTTTCCGAGAGCAGGTTGGGGCAGATATGACTATGATGGGTTCTGGACTTGGGAGAGTGGTTTATGACTCAAGCCGTTACCAACCCATGTGGGAGTCACAGTTTAGGGGACAGGATTATACCCCACCTGCCGATATTCCAGAGTATCGGCCACCTTCTATGTTTATCCCTCGCCAGCGCGTTGGCGGAGGATTTTATTTTCCTCCCGAGCATCATGTTGAGGAAACACCACGTCATGATCCAGGCTCATTGGGACCGGATATGCCGGTCCGATTTGGTTCTTATACAGGTACTTATGCAGGTATGGACGTGGCTCAAGCTGGGAGTTCTGATCAGAGCTTTGCAGAGCAGGTGGTGGGTTCTTTCTTTGACTATGGTAACATTCCTGGTTACCAGCATTACCCACCATATCCTCCACCACAGTGATTACGTGCAGGTTGAAGATGTTGGATGCCATCTGTTAGCTGGAGTTGATGGCTTGTGTTACTTGTTTGAACATTTTATTATTTTAGTTTTTCATTTCATTTCATTTTGGTTGGTATCCACCCTACGGGGTGATGAAACATTTGTTCTTTGTACTTGGTAGTTTTTCTTTTTCTTTTGTTGAATTGCGAGAATAGTAGGTTGATTTGGTGCTAGTTATTATCAGTTGTTTGTTGCTGAATGTGGACAGGTTATTCCATTTGATAGCTGTAGCGCAACACCAGTGTGGGGGGGACCCCTTGGATTCTCTTCTCATCTCTTTTCTATGGCTTCAAATGTGTGAATGTGTGATGGTGTGCGTATGCTGGCAGTAAGTTCAGCTCTTTTATTGATGATATCTATTGCGCATTGGATGAGTTTGGTGGTTCTTTTTGCCTTTTTTGTCAAACTCGATATTTTGTTACCCGAATTGGGACTCTTGATCCGCTGATTCTCGTCCCTCTCATGGGCTTTCGAATTTATTCGAGGGTCGGAGTTCGCCTTAGACCTCCTCACCGTGATGTGCGGTTTTGACAATCAGGGGCACCAGTTGGGGTACCAAAATCTTTGGTTTGACATTAAAGGCCGGTATCTCAAAATCACGGCAAGTTTCATTTCTTTTCTTGTTTGCTTTTGCTTTTCCCTATTTCCCATAGTTTGCCTTAGTTATTGTACAATGGGGACATTGTATAACTCAAGTGTGGGGGGGGAAGTAAATAGGAAAAAGCCGGATTTTTAAAAAATTTTTGGACCAGTAGTTCTTGACTTGGCTTGTTTGTCCTAATGATTTGATTACTTTTATTCACATGATCGATTAATGATATTTTAAAAAGTGATTAAATTAATTCCTTTGGTATAACTTTTAACCGGTGACGTCTTTTGAATGATTGATTAGGCGATCCTTTCTGGATTGATAACAGTGACTAGTACACTTATGGCCCCAAAACACCAAATTGTGAGAATCATTTCATATTTAGACTTGATAGGTGTTTATGCACTTTCCTTTGTGCATACCGGATTTGGATTGATTGGCCTTGTAGATATGTCCCTCTCACGGGCTCTCGGATTTATTCGGGGGTAGGAGTTCGCTTCAGACCTCTTCACTGTGATGTGCAAGTCTGAGGTTTGGTCTTTTCATTTCCGGATTATTATTCTTTGCTATGAGTGTGCCGGTGATTGCGTTGATTCTAGAACTTGTCCTAGTTGATCATTTCGAGACCGCAGTGAGATCACTTAGGTGATATAGGTATGACTAGAAGACGAAGAGGCAAATTAGGATAAACCTTTTGTTTTTATCACCATTTTGTTTTGTTTTGTTATCATATGTTTATGTTCATGTTTTGTGCATGTTTTTAGTAGCTAACTACACTGGTTAGTGAACCACCCTGTGAAACCCTTTGTTGCACTCACTTTTAGTGCAAGATACCTTTAGAAAACTTGTTGAACCTAGCCTGTTTCTTTTGTGTAAACTTCACCCCAAATATTACACCCTACCTAGCCATACCGATAGTCGAAATCCAGGTGGGCCTTTAGTTGCTTTGGTTTGTTTGGATGGTTTGGGAAGAGTCATTATTATGTAAAGTTTGGTATATTCTCAGTTTCAGAGAATAGGTCGAGTTTTCATGAGTTTGTGATTATTTTCTGAGTTATCTAAATGAGCTAAATTTTAAATGATTTGCTATGAGTTTAAAAGTTAAAAGAGAATACCAATTTGTTACAGGGTAAAAGTAA
>Ga0153961_1000401_pt1 | contig 11531 bp, 15 predicted proteins | sample TSFL045MetaG_FD_104748 | JGI IMG/M metagenome (GOLD analysis project Ga0153961, IMG submission 104748) | Attine ant fungus gardens microbial communities from Florida, USA - TSFL045 MetaG | ecosystem: Host-associated > Fungi > Mycelium > Unclassified | place: USA: Florida, Withalacochee...
CCCCCTTCAGATTACCTCACTGAGGATCAATATAACAGTATCAAGAAAGCCATTGATATCCTTCATTCAAACGATATAGTGTTTGGTGATCTTAGGCTAGTCAACATCCTTGTTGGAAACAACACCACGATGCTCATTGACTTTGATTGGTGTGGAAAGGCAGGCAAAGATCGCTATCCTCCTGAAATGAACCCTGAAATTGACTGGCATAATGATGCTGGGGCAGATCGCCTTATGTCCCTTGATCATGATATGTATATGTTGGCCATTTTGGATGACTGTACAATGTACTCTGGTTGAATACATTTATCTTGGGGTACCTTCAAAATCCCCACTTTCTGTCAGTATGTTGCTTGCGCCCAGTACCCAGGGACACGAAGCTTGACATCGGTACTAACCTCTTTCCCATTGGGATCCTGATGCTTGCTTTAACTCGTGATACAGCAGCCAGTTTCATCCTTGCTGAAGGTTCCACTTTTGCCAATCTAGTAAAAGAAAGATCCCACTACCTCTGCTAACCGCCCTAACCTCTGCACCCAAGCCTTGGGGGTTCATTGCCCTTTGTTCGACCTCCGACAGTTTCTCAAATACGACATAAATCACCACTGACTGTCTCTCCAGCTCGCTCGATCAGGCGGCATGTATTTGATAAATCACACTGTTGTTCATGTGTGCCAGGTATCTATAAGCTGGAATCGATCCCAAGGTGCATACCAGGTCCTGAATGAAATTCATGATGTCGTGTAACGACAGAGAGACTGACTGGAAGGCCCATATTTATCAAACAAAGAAAAGTGAGAACCCGAATAAATAACTGAGTACGACAGTGAACTTCAAGATAAGAATCATGTACTGCCACTCTTCCCATTGCAACGTCAAAATGCTGAATCTGGACATACGAACTCACAAACTAAGAGGGTAGGAATCTTGCTCCCATACGAAACAAATGCCAATGGACATTAACTTTTGACAGCAAACATCATTCCAATATATCAATGTTTCAAGTGCTGGCCACACCCAGTTTACAGATAACAATATGCATGTATATGATAATAATGAACTTCAAAAAAGAGCCTTCCTATCCCTATCTAAATCACCTCGGAAACGCACCCGGAAGACTCTGCCTTTCCCTCCTCCGTTCCGGATGATGCCAATACGTTCCATACCTCGACATCCTCGACGGGCTCGCTACCCCATGACTGTTCACCGGCGTAGCAGCCGTAGAATCTGTACTCATCAACGACGCCACACTCTGCTCCAACCCTCCCCTCTCACCATTATCATCCTCACCCTCATTATTCTCACTCACATTGATCGCATCATCATCATCGGCTGTATCATGAAGAGCATCATCATCATGATCATGATGCTCTTCATCACTATCGTCATCAGCTAGATCTAACCAATCCTCAAGATTGTCAGGCAACATAATAACCCCTGACCCATGATCAAAATCCAATCGATGGTGCATGGTATTCGATGGCCCTGCCGGATATCGTCTTCTCGGAGCCAAAGAGTGAAGATCTCCCCACGGATTAGGTACAGCCGCTGCATCTATCGGAATTGATGCAGGTCCATCAGCACCAAAGTCTTGACTTTGGTTCTGACTCCGTAAACGAGGAGCTCCACTTCGAGATCCATTACGTAGAGTATTTGAGTATCGTTTTCGAAGCGTCAACACAACAGTCTGTCCAATGTTCTTCGTTGTTCCGTTATGCGAATGACCATTGATATTGTTATGAACGCCGTTGTTGTGATTGATCAATGTTTGACCTTTCTTCAGTGGGAGCCAGGGTTCCGGAAGAACACCGTTGAGTGCTGGATGACCGTAACGTCGTTTGCCGGTGCTAAAAAAAGTTTGAGACATGGGTTGAATACTGGTAGTCAGAGTTAATCACTCACTTCAGGACGCCACGATACCAATTCGCCATTGGGGGCTGTGACTATTGTATTTTCAATAACTATACACCACCGACAAAAAATACTGCTCACATAGTCTGTGCGTTCATCTTCAGGTGCAACATACAATGTATCGTCATTCTGCGCGTATCGCCTCCTATTCAAATTACTACCGTTTCAGATCTCGATCAGCAAAACATGTCAAAGGGAACAACAACAAAATCCCACCTCTGCGACCAAGTAACGGGATGACCAGCTCTCAACTTGGTCACATCAGCAGTCTCTTCTCCTCTCTGCACCTCAAATACCGAACTCAAGCTGACATACTTGCTCAGCGGTTTCAGCCTTTTGTCAATGTACCACGACCACGCGATAGTACCAAACAACAATGGGACGAGAAGTGAAGATAGGATCCAGGATTTACGGAGGGTGAAGATACCAGTCATGAAGAGGAGAAAGATGACAACGCCCCAGATGAGTCGTATGAATGTGATCGGCCAGGCTTGACCTCGTGATTCGTAAGGTTTGTAGAATACTACATAGTAGAGTGAGGTTTCCCGGAGGATAGGAAGAAAAGGCAGGACATACCGAAGAGAAGTTTGTATTTGTAGACGACATATCCGACGCCGAAATAGATAGCTCCGAAGATGACAATGAGAGGCTGCTGTACGCTGTACAACATCGTAATCACAAACATCAGTATTGCTTGAGGATATACCACGCCATAATTGATCATCGGAGGTGCATTTAATTCCGCAAAGTCTATAACAACACCGTCACAAATGAGACACGAGATTCGCGAAAAAATATACTCCCACCTCTTGGGGTCCTGGTCCAGAACAGCCTACGCACCGCTCCCGGAATAATAACACCCAGGTTCAACAACTGCAGCGGCATTATACCCAATCCTTGCAAAATCACATAGCTTAAAAAGAAATGCCGAGCTCTTCCAGCTTGTAATGCCACCGCTAATTTTTCAGGAACTTTAGCTGGAGTGTTGGCAAGATCGCGGACAAGCTGCCAGTATGTTGTCGCAAGGAGGAAGATGAATACAACATTAATAAGGAGGAAGAGGAAGTATCTGCATGAGTGGTCAGCACAGTGTAGAGGGATGTGGCGAAATAATGCACTTTTTGAGAAGGGAGTATTCTATCCAGCTACGAGCTCTGAATCCTTGGATATAGGTCAAGGCTTCGATATCGTTTCAGATTTCTCGCAGAAAACGGTGTCGCAGGAGGACGCACCTTCAAGCATAAAAGGCAACAAAGCATTCAGCGTGATCATTGCAACTGAAGGCAACGAGTTCTGCACGATAGCTCGTATTTGATCGTTCGCGTCAATCAACCTGCCTAGCCATGGCATGGTCTTCTTGATTTCTTTGTAGCTCAGTAAACTCGCCAGCCCGGTTATAGGAATAAACCAGAAAGAAAGTAAGAGGACCATGAGGAAAAGGACGATGATGTCACGAAGACGAATGACAGACGTTGAGGGTGTCATGTTTGCCCATACAATATCACGAGGTTCAGGAGCTGGGTAGGTGGTAAGTTGGAATGGACTTGCTGCATGTACTGTTTGAACTGCGATTTGCTGTTAACATTATCAGATCAGACGTGAGAATAAGGCAATGAAGTAACCATACAGCGCTCGACATCTTCTCAAAAGTCACAAAGGCGGAACCAGTAGCTCTGAATCTACCCGTTCTTCGTTTCTTCTTGACGAGCTCGTCTGCCTCCTTGAATCTCTTTTCGAGATACTCTAGAGCGTCGACTTTAGGCACGAACCAGCCAGGACGGAGGGTAGGCCGAGGTTTATGAGGAACAACAAATTTTGTGGATGCACCACCTTCGATATCAGTGTCGACGAGAGGCATAGCACTTGTTTCAGGATCATACTCTTCCACTGAGCTAGGATTTCCAACATAATCAACCCAGGCCTTTTCGAGCTCGAGAAGACGCAGTGTTCTCAGGTCTATCAAGTTCTTCAAGCTTCCAACTTGGCGGCACACAGTGACACTCTCCACTGCGAGGTCCATGTTCTCGAAGTATTCTGCAAGCGGACGTTCACCTTGAAGATGTTTTGGGAGGTCGGTCACCAGGACGGTACGGGCAGGGATGGAATGTACAAGTTCGAGAGAGAAGAGTTGACGAGAACGGATGAAGCGGCGGTAGTTTTTGTAGATAAAGTAGAGTGCGAGGAAGGTAAATAGATAGGTAAAAGCAAGGTGTACGGAGAGGTAAGAGTCCGCATCGCTGATGAGGTCGAGCCAGTCTTTCCCAGGGAAGGGGAAGGTAGAATTTGGATCTGCGAGGGATCCATGAAGTAGGCGTGGAGCTGAATATATGGAGGGGCCGAGGAAGAACAAAGGCCAGTCATCGCCGTCTGAGGGCCAGTCATCGTCATCACCGAGATCCAAGTCTTTGTTGTGCTGCCCGGCATGAACGGTCAGCAGGGGGCATGAGAAAAGTGAGGAAACAGACCTTCCAATTGAGAGGCATGAGGATGGTGATGGCAAACAAGGAACAGACCGAGAATAGCTGGAAAGCGGTTCTGAAAAAGTTAAGCAACTGAGATGGACTTTAGTTAAGGTTGGCCGGTCAAAAGAGCACGCACGACTGCGGCATCAAGGCCGACTATTTGGAGCACAGTGAGCTCGGAGGTGCGGATTGTGGGCATTATCCAGCCAAAAAAAGCCTGGTGGGCATGGGCCTCGTGAGGAGAAAAGCCTGCAGAACGGTGAGTAGAGGCCCGGGGGCTGAAGCTGCACTTGCCTTTAAGTTTTGTTCTTGGGGCAAAAAGCAGAGGCCAGCGAGTCCGGCAGTACGAAAACACCACAAACGCGGTTATTCCGATCGCTGCAGACAGGGTGAGCTGGGTTTTGAACCATGGTCCTTCAAATTTCACTGTCCATGTCTTGTAAAGAGTGAAAATTAAATACTGTGTGCTGGCTCACCAGTTGGAGGCGACCCTGGAGGCAATTGGCTGCCGTCGCCGCCGTCGAGACCGGCGAGGACGTGCTGAGTGTATGACATGGGGGAGCAGTGGCGGTGTCGTGGCACAGCATGGTGCTTGGCTGGGGCCTTGAGCACAAACAAAGCGTAATTGACTAAAACCCTCAGAAGAAACAAGAGACAACAAAAGTATATGTGTAAATCCTGGAAATTACGTAATTGCATGTCTTCCCTCCGCGTCACCGACTCTCGAGCGATCAAAAACGCTCCTCTTGTTGGACTCGCAGAGGGCAGCAGCTCTTTCAACAACTTACACCTTGCTGGCCTCGTCCTCGTCGTTCCCTATGTTCTCAAGCGGTTCTTGCCCCTCTTCAACCGCGGAGGCTTTAAGACGTATGTCTTCCTCCTCGTCGTCTCTGGTCTGCCCACAACCATTGCCTACTGGACCCTCATGAGCAATGTCGGTGGTCGGCGCAATGAAAAGGTTGTTTTGCCTGGCAAGAACATTGAGACCTATATCACTATCAAGGACGAGGTCCTCAAGCAGCTCTACAAGGGAAGGAATAGGATTCCCATCCAGGCCTTCCATGATGCCTACTTCGACGGCAAGATCGACTTCAATGGTTCGTCACCACGTGATTGAAGGTCCTGGTCTGCACTCACTGCTCTCCAGGCGACGTTCTCGACATCATGGAGCAGCGACACGACTGGGCCAAGTTCAACTTTACCTTCCAGCTCTTTAAATATGTCCTCACTGTCCTCGTACCCGTTGTCATCTCCCACTCTCAACTGCAGGACGAGGAACAGGTCCGCGATCACTACGACCGTACGTCTCTGCTCCTTGCTCGCTTACCACACACACTCATGTTTCATTCTAGGAGGTGATGACTTTTACGGTTGGTTTTTGGGTCCACGTATGATTTATACTTCGGGTGTCATCGGAAACCCTGATATTGAAGAGTCTCTTGAAACCCTCCAAGACAACAAGCTTGCTGTCGTCTGCAGCAAGCTCGACTTGAAGCCCGAAGACCGTCTCCTCGACATTGGTTGTGGCTGGGGCACCCTTGTAGCATATGCTGCCAAGAATTTTGGATGCGACGCTACTGGTGTGACCCTTGCTAGAAACCAAGCTAAATTCGGAATAGATCGCATCGAAAAGAATGGGGTGCGTGTCTTTTGAATTTTGATATCCCATGTATTCAGATTTCTTCCAGGTTCCTGCTTCTCAAGCGCGCATCCTTTGCTCAGACTACCGTGATATTCCTGCTGGCACTACGTACACGAAAATCGTTAGCTTGGAAATGGCAGAGGTTTGTCGCTTGAGAATGAATTGCAGCCAAGTTATCCCTGACACCTGTCCCTGGCTTCTAGCACGTTGGTATCCGTCGCTACTCTCAATTCTTGAGTCAAGTTTACGACCTTCTCGATGATGACGGTATTTTTGTTTTCCAAGTAGCTGGTATCCGTCCTACCTGGCAATACGAGGACCTGATCTGGTACGTCATCCCGTCGAGCCTATGCGTGCTGTCTGTTGATTTTCTTTAGGGGCCTTTTCATGAACAAATACATTTTCCCTGGTGCTGATGCTTCCTGTTCTCTCGGTTGGGTCGTCGCTAAAGTACCTCTCTTCTTTCCTTCCCTGCCTTCATCTAACTTCTTGAAATTCTAGCTCGAAGGCGCTGGCTTCGAAGTCAAGAATATTGACGTCCTCGGCGTTCACTACTCTGCCACTATCTATCGCTGGTACAAGAACTGGGTCAATAACAAGGACAACGTGATCAAAGCGTACGGTGAACGATGGTATAGGATCTGGGTGTTTTTCCTGGCGTATAGTGTGATTATTAGTCGACAAGGGAGTGCCTCCGTCTTCCAGTTTACGCTTCATAAAAATCTGAATGCGTATCATCGGGTCAACGGTGTGAGGAACCATGCTTCGATCCATGTGAAGCTTGAGAATGAGCCTAGGTATGTGTTTTCGGTCGCCCTTTCTGGATAGATAAACGAAAGCTCACGAGTGGATTTGTTTTCCCAAGTTTGATTGAATAGAGGTGATTTGTTATTCGTACGTTTCTTTCTATTCAAAAAATGCTCTTTGTCGCGGTATCTATCCGTTAGTTTGAACTCTTGAGCTTCCGGGATGTATGCATAATTAATCTATATACCCTTCACCTATCTTTAGAACCTATCTACCTTATTCTCCTTGCACCTCAATGATAGCAATGATATTCGGCTGAATACTGAGCCTCAATGCTGGATACAAAGTGTATAATCAATTGGCAACGATCAAAACAAATTCAAAGTGCCAAGATGAACAATAAAAATAAGTTTTCCTATGGACATAAATCATTCGATGTATTTAATTTACACTCCGTTTTCCTAACCCGACCTTGATATAATATAAGTATAAGTTGATATGCAATTGTATTCCTCAAAAAAAAAAAAAGTCAAGCAACGACACACGTATCTGAATCCAACCCAAGTCGCGCCAGTTCCTCCGCGTTGGCTTCTTCCTCATTCGCCTTGAGTTTCTCTCTCGCTTCAACCGGGAACCAATCTTGCATAAAATTCATGAGTGCCCAATCCACATTTGCTATTCAACGGCGTGCGGGTAAGAGAAAGAGACCAAGAGACCAAGAGCAAAAAAACAAAAACAAAAACTCGCGTCAAGTCAATCCCCAAAAACATATATTTAACAACTCACATCGATTCGCCACCACCACCGATGGCGCTCTACACATCGGACACTCATCTTGCCCCCTCTTCTGCATCTTCACCAAACACCTCACACAAAACAAATGGCCACAATCCAATCTAATCGGCTTGAACGCGATATTCATACAAATAAAACACACATAGTCGTCTAGATGGGGTACGATCGGAAGTAAGGTTTGGCCGATGGCTTGTACGAGAACTCGAGGTAGCGAAGACGATGACGGGGACGAGGGGAGGCCTCCAAGTCCGACGAGTACAAAGTGGGGAAACGAGTGGTTGGACAAATCTGAAGGAGCCGGTAACGCCGTTCGTTTAGCATGTTTCTTCAAAATCTTACGAGTAGCCTCCGAATTAGCTGCCTGAAACTTTTTTTAAAAAAACAATCAGCACCTAATCACCATCTTTCCCCAATCCACCTACCTTCTTAATATCCAAAATCAACGCATTCATCTGCAAAAACCTGCTCAACGCATACCTGCCCTGTTTCGATTTCATCCACTGCCCCTGCCCCTGCTCTTGTCCTCGTTGCGCCACACGATCCACAAACAACCCCAACCGCCGCTCACACTCTTCCACACTCCGTTCGCCTCTATCCCGTTCCCGCATACTCTCAAACACTTCGGCTTCCATGTAGAGTTGAAATATCTCTCTCCACGAATAAAGATCACTCTTTTCAAAAGAAAAAAAAAGGAAAAAAAAATGAGCTCTCTTGTTCAGAAAAAAAAGAAGAGACATACATTAGAAAGATCAGTCCGCCCAACACATATCGCACCCGCATGATCCTTCAACGGGGACACTGCACGAAACCTCCTCCCCCCTCCTGCTCCTCCAAAAAAAAAGAACCCAGAACCAGAATGCGAACACGAACAGCTACTTCGACTCACCGGCCGCGCTGTATCCCCAATGATACTCGATAGCACCTGCAACGCTCTCCTAAACTCTTTCTCCACCGCCTTGAGTTGAACTGACATGTGCTCGAGCGTGGTGTATAGTAGATCGAAAAAGGCGCTGGAGGAGGTGAGGGGGATGATGATTTCTTCGAGCGTTGGTAGTGGTGGAGGTGTTTGGCAAATGGGGGAGCCTGAGCCTTGTTCAACGTCCAAGAGCACATCATCACCAGGAGACCCTGCTTTTGGTAAGAGACCACGTTCAAATAACGTACATTCGTTCTCCAGCTCTACATCGACATCGACACGATCACAATTATCATCCCCAATGTCATCACTATCCTGCACACTCTCTCCCTCTCCATCCTCCTTCACTCCACAACAAACAGCACTCAACTCTTCCATCGATTCAGCAGGAATATGAAGCTGCGCCTCTACCCTCGAATCTTCCTCATGAAACTCGTAGACTATCTTTGGAAACCTGCGTCGTCCATTCGGGTCGAAGCAGATCGTACAACCATCGGCTGCGGCTGAACAACAAGGGGATGCGACACCAAGATCTCCTCCACGTCCAAGTTGATCATCCACCGACCCACCTCCCACACCCTCATACTGGGGATACTGCGAACACTCCCAAAACCACCTCTGCAACACAGCCGGCCTCAACCCACGCTCCGAAAGCTCATTCACAGTCTGCTTGATCATCTTCTTCAACTGTCCAAAAACTATTCAACTCGCACCCCCACAACACATCACAAGACACACCTGTCGGTATTGAATAACATTGACTTGAAGCTCAGGAGGTAGGTCTTCCAAGAGCTGAATATACGTTTTCGAAAAATGCATTGCAATCGGAAAATTGCAAAAGACCACCAGTAGTCCAATTAGGTAATATAAGATTAAGTTCACACTGTCAGACTATCCCCCTACACAGAATCAAGCATCTCCTCCATCACCTCTTCTTCATAATTCCTCTTCAGCGCATCCAAAATCTCTCTCAACTGCCCACCCTCCATTACCCCCGCAAGGTTCTTCAGCGTCAACCCGATCCGATGATCCGTCACCCTATCCTTCAATCGCACATGAGTGACACTGGAATAGAATGAACAAGTTTGTGTGATTACCTGAGCGTAATTGTAGGTACGAATTTTCTCGCTACGGTCCGCCGTACGAACGAGGTTCAGCCTTGCCGTCCGACGATCTTCCATCTCCTGTATCATTTTCCGGTCCATCAGACGAGAACTAAGGACTTGAAACGCTCGACGTTTGTTCTAAAGTAAATGAGAAAAGTATCCAGAACGGTCCGCGAACGTACTTGATGTTGGCTTCGTTCGTCTTGCATGGAGACTGTGATTCCAGTGGGTATGTGAGTCAACCTCACGGCAGATTCTGTCTTGTTCACATGCTACCAACGTTCCATGATGAATATACAGCCCAGGACAGTAAGTTGAGGGGAAAAAAAAAGCTGACCTGACCACCGGCACCCCTCGCGCGCATCACTTCCACTTTCACTTCATCCATCGAAAACAAAGAATCACTCTTCCCATCCGCCGTCTCTCCCACCAACGGCAACACTACCACCGCAACTGTGCTCGTATGTACCCGTCCACCTGCTTCCGTCATCGGAATGCGCTGAACGCGATGCACGCCACTCTCCCATCTCAACGCATCATACGCGCCTTTTCCCTTGATCTCCAGTATAGCGTCTTTGATTCCCCCATTTTCCAGATCGTTCTGAGCGATGATGTGGGTTTGGTCAAAGGTTGTGTTTGCGAGACGCTGGTACATCCGGAGCATCTCTGCGAGAAAGAGACTCGATTCAGAACCACCGACGCCTGATTTAAGTTCCATGAGAGCACCGAGGTGGGCTGTGTCTGAGGGTGGCACGAGGAGTCGAGGGAAGGTCTCGGTGACGCTTTTGACGAGTTGGTCGGTGAGAGAGGTGTATTCCTCCAGAGCCAGTGCCCGCATAGAAGGATCAGGATCTGTCAAAAGTTGACTCGTTTCTGCCAGAGTCTTGTCATGATTAAGCCTTTTGAATGAAAAAAAAAAGAGACAAGACATACCTCACGAGCCTTGAGCCAAGCATCCCAAGCATCCTGCAACGGCTCAAGCTCCTTGTACTGCCTCAGTCTCGCAATATCATCCGGCGTTGACGTCGTCGCACCTGTAAGCTAGTTATAGCTCTACAAAATGGGTAAAAAGGCAAGGAGAGAGAGAAAAACATGCCTGGGAGGAGATGAGGGTACGTTGTGAGATGCGTTTCTGCACAACCCGCACAATCCTCTCGTGCTGTCTGTCAATATTTTGAAGCGCACTGGCAGTAGCATAGGCTCTCCTGTGGAGGAAACGAAACATGTCACTCATCTGTCACGCTGTCACGACAGAAGGGGTGAGCACAGCCACGACTCTCTGACTTGCGAGATGCCTGCACTGACGCCCGAAGAAAAAAACAAAGTCAAAAACGCCATCCCCAAAAACTCAAAAACAATTTTCTGCGACGCTCTTGCTCGCATATTTTATGCTCACCCAGACCCCAAAAAGTGGTCCTACGCCGGCCTCCAAGGCGCCCTCGTCCTCACACAAGACCCTCAAAACATCTTGAACATCTTGCTCCTCAAACTCGTCGATGTCGATGGCACGAGAGGCGTCATCTGGGAACACGAGCTTTATACTGATTTTGAACTTGAACAGGATAACTCGTTTTTTCATTCGTTTCCGGGAGATGTGAGTTCTCCTATCCAAGACACACCTACCGCACACTAACCTTTTGTTTTTTGTTTTTTTTTGCGTAGGAATGCATGATCGGTTTCGTCTACTCCGACAAATCCTCCGCCAAAAAATTCCTCAAAAAAGTAAACAAAGTTTCAGGTACAGAAAAAAAACGGCTTCCCAAAAATCTTTCCCCTTATCTAACGCAAACCACTTTCTAGTCAAAAAAAAGAAAACCAAAGGCAAAATCGACAAAGCCATGATCTCAAGTCCACTACCCGATTCCTTCAAGCACGTCGCGCACATGGGGTACGACGACGACACAGGGTGGTCATCCGAGGGTGTCGATCCATCTTGGGTCGCTTTACTCGAG
>Ga0153961_1000406_pt1 | contig 11426 bp, 9 predicted proteins | sample TSFL045MetaG_FD_104748 | JGI IMG/M metagenome (GOLD analysis project Ga0153961, IMG submission 104748) | Attine ant fungus gardens microbial communities from Florida, USA - TSFL045 MetaG | ecosystem: Host-associated > Fungi > Mycelium > Unclassified | place: USA: Florida, Withalacochee...
CTAATTATTCTCCTAATATTAATAATAGTAGGATAGCATAGTAGACTACTCTCCTCCTATTCCAGACTTCCTATAAGTACTGAGTAGTTACAGTGTAATTCCTCAGTCTGTAAATTAACGTCAATTAGTCCTAATCACATCTTATCCTCTCCAACTCCTCCGCTTGACCGCTTAGGACCTCTGTCTCGACGACTTCCACTACTCCGAAATACGTGACCAATCTCACGACCAGAGACTAGGGCGCAACACATAAGTTGAAGCCAAGGTCGTTCAATAAGTCGTTCTCTGCTCCGACATCCTTGTCTTGTCGCCGGAGTCTTCTTTCTATCATCGCTAAATACATCCCTCTCCGACATTGTACATTACTCCGGAACGGAGTGTGGTTTCTAATCATTATTTATATCTCCTTCCTTCAGAATTCCATCCTTGACATATATCTACAACACATTGCCAGTATATATATCCTATACCAGATGATCACATGCACAGTCACATGTATGTAGATCAGTAATCACAATTGTCCAATTATAGATTAGAAGGCATCGCACTGCATGATGCAGACAGAGAAGATTCAGAAATGGTAGGAGTGCGATACACAATCTGTTACTGGGCCACTAATAGAACAGACCCTCAGAACTTACTAAGCATGATCCTAGATGTCCCCTTACAGAGCACTTCATTGATAGCACTCCTCCTGTAGCATAATTTGAGGCATCTGCCTCTACCCTAAACTCTTTGTCTAAGTCTAGAGACACTAACACTGGTCTTATTGTAAAGATCCCTTTGAGCTCATTAAATGCTTATTGCTGCTCCTACCCCTACTGCCACTTTACATCTTTTCTTATTAACATATTCATTGGCCTAGCTACTCGAGCAAAGTCTTTAATGAACCTTCTATAATAGTTTGTGAGGCCCAAAAATTTCCTAACATCCTTTACATTCTTTGGCTCTGACCAACTCAATACTCCATCCACTTTCTCCTTCTTTATCTCTATTCCATTCAGTTCTATAACAACATCTAGGAACCCTATCTTTCTCACTTTCCACACACACTTCTTTGGCTTGACATATAAGTCATCCTCCTCTAACCTCCTCAATATTTCTTCTACTATTTCATCATGTCCTTCTTCTGTCTCTGTCTCTACTAATACATCATCTACAAATGCTGCAACTTTTCCTTTGTTAATTAAATTTCTTAGGATTTTATTCATCATTACTTGGAATGTAGCTGGCAAGTTTGTTATCCCAAAAAACATTGCTGTTGGTTTGAAAAAGCCTATATGTATCGTAAATGCTTCTTTCCACTCATTTTGCTCTTTGATTCTCATGTTAATGAACCCCCACCTGAGATTCATTTTAGTGAATATTTTCTTGCTACTTATATTGTCAATTAACTCTGTGATTAATAGTAGTAGGTAATTGTTTTTCACTGTCTGGCTATTCAAGTTGCAATAGTCTATAACCATCCTCTTCTTTTCATCCTTCTTGCATACAAAAAATACTAGTGACATTTGAGGGGATTTTGTTGGTCTAACATACCCCTTTCTTAACTGGTCTTCCACAAAATTCTAGACCTCTTCCCTTTCATCTTTGGACAACAGGTAAATTCTTCTTTTTTATGGTACAAATATATCCTTGAGATCTATAGCATGATCCCAGACTTTTCTCGTTAGTATCCTCTCTGATTCTACCTTTCCAAATACTTTCCTCTACTTTAAGAATTTTTCTGGAACCATTTCCTTAATTTTTCTATGGTCCTCTTTGATTTCTTTTTCTCTTCCCCAATCTTCTTTATTATCTATTGCCCATCTGACAATTTTCTCTTCTTCTATAGTCACTACTCTCCTTCCTCTTCTCTTCTTTTCCTCTCTCTTTGTTTTTACTCTACTACACAAAGGCAGACACCTCGTCATTTTTACTTCTCCTGTTTCCCAATTGATCTCTGGATCATGTGCTGCTAACCATGGCATCCCCAGAATTACTTCTGTTCTTCCTAAGTCACATATATCTATTCTTATTCTTTCAACATAGCTCTTATAGTACACATTTACTTCTACTTGATATGTAATGGCCCTACCACTATTGTATGTCCCATCGATGTTCTTGACTCTTACTGGCCTCTCTAACTTTTGCAGCCTAAATTTATGTTTGGCTATTATCTTCTTGTCCATAAACGTTCCCATTGTGCTGTTATGCCATAAGCAAATTTGCTGTAGAAGATAATATTTGATACACTTGATACTAACAGATTCTTAATTAGAATTCGCTCTAGAACCCTTTCTATATCCTCAGAATGTAATACTATATAATAAATACATTGAGCAGGTGATAATCGACCTAAAGCTCATGTTAAGACCTTAAGAGGCAATTAGGATGAACTAGCATTGGGTTACTATGAAAGTTACTAAAGGACTATGCTTTAAATTCACCTTTGAATAGACTAACTTAGAAAGATAACAAACTTGTACTCTAGAACCAGTACTACTCAAACAATGAACTTAGACTAATAGACTTTGTGCTTGTAAATAAGCATTGATGGCATCAGATCAATTATATTTAGATAAATGATCTCTAGGACGTGACTTGAAGATACTAAACATTTATGGGGACTTGCTAACTGTTTAACAGGTAATCAAGGAAGTCCAAATTACAAAGCAGTATCAAGAGCATGATGGGTGTAAGGGAACAATATCTAGGGCATTGCTTAGTAAGTTCTGAGGGCCTGAATCTATTAGTAGCTTATTGACAGTTCGTATATCACGTTCCTAGCTTCTCCTGTCTATATCATGTGGTGCAATATCTTCTATTCTATATTTAGGATAATGTGCAATTATAGATCAGTACCTGGTGCCTATATGCCTGACCATCTGTTATAGTATATATATTAGCAAGTGTATATAAATATACCCCACTTGAATCTTATACTAGCTTTCAGGACTATCTATTAGCTTAAGGGTGATCGCCTCTGAGTGGTTCCCTAACAATGGGGGAAGATGGAAGAATATTCTAGAAGGAAGTGGCAATGAAGATGCATCATCTTTGATGGGAAGGACTTGGTAAGAGAGCGTGTCATCACAAAGAAAGGAGAGGGCTGTGTCATCAGTGGGATTTTGGGAGGCCTTAGAACAGAAAGGAGTCAATGGAATCCTAAAAGTAGTAATAGTTTCCTTTTTATATTTTATTTCCTGAGTTTCAGGACTTTGTAATAACATTAATATAGTATCAGGAGTATAGTTGGATCAGGGAGAAACCTCTTAACTCCTACTTCCATCTACACTGCCTCTAGAATTATGAATATGGATCTATTGAGAGTAAGAAGACTGGGACCAGGGAGATATCTTGAGAAGAACACAGAATATACCCAGAACTCAATCTGGAGAGAAATAGCAGATGCAACTCAGACAGGCTTTGGAGAGAACAGCAGGCTGGAAAAGCTTGGCTAGGTGCATACTTGGACTATATCACACCCATAAGGTTTAGTGTTGGAAGTGCAGACAAGGGGGAAACTGAGTATAAAGGGTCCATAAGTGATCAACTAACTGTATTTTCCAGTTGAGTCTAGTCATAGTGTGTAAAGGTTGATACCTTAGAGAGGCTATGCAACGACGATCTAGGGAGATCTTACATTTATTTTACAACAACTAACATATACTTTATTGGAGCTGCATATAATTCTACTTTTCTAATTATTTATAAACCTTTATTTTTGATTATCTCCCCTCAGACCTTTAGCATACAATTGGGAGCAAACACATCACTATTTTGTTTGTCCCAGTATGCAATTCCCTTTTGCACCCTTTCAGCACCACTATCTAAGAGTGCCTTTATCATGACCTCTTCATGTGTGTCTGGTCTTTCTATTACAAATGGTCACTTACTATTTGTGATGGGTGCTTTGATACTTTAAAGAGTTCAAAAATGCGAAGTTAGATAGATAACAAAAGATGTTGTTAAGTCTGAGGTCTAATCTTTAGACAGGGAGTCCTTATATACAGAAAAGTGATGGTCTGTGCACTAGGACAGATCATCACATGCTACTATCTATTGTTCTACATATGGTAGTACCTTTGTACTAGAAATAGTGATAACTTAACCATATGGAGGCTGTCCTTTGTTCTAAGAAAAGGGCAGATGAGTATCTATGGGTAATTAATGAAGTCCATGTGCAAATATTGAGGCCTTCATATCTCCACTAATATTAATTGCCTCGACGCTGTTTTAGACTCATTCTGAGCAGTATGAAAAGGGCTTCTCTGATGCCTAAAAGCAAAGCATAGATCATGGCGGTTTCCGAGATATTGGCAATTTAATAAATGGTACTATAGTGGTTACCAGTTGATCTGCCTAATATCTTGGCCATTATTGATCGCCTTGATACATGACTAGTATCTATTGAAAGGTCTTTTCAAGGGCTCTCCGTAGCCATTAAGACCGTGAGAATAGATGAAGAATTGATAGAGATATGGCCAAATGAAGTTTGTGACATGTTCACTATTGCTTTACTATTAGGTTATGGGCCTCACAAGCGCATACGTTCGGGGATCATCCTCCAAGACTCTCCATTTCCCAAAGCTCAATAGTACCAACTACTATGTTTGGTCTGACAATATAAAGGCAGCTCTACAAGCTTGTCTCCTATGGCTCTTTGTGGAAGGATTAGAAGATTGCCCCCCTATACCCCCTACAACTCACTCTCTTGACTCTGAAGGCAAACCCTTCATTACCACCTCTGCTCAATATAGGAACTGGATCACTTCTAAAAAGAAATATCTTGACTGGCTGCGATCTGACTCTGTAGCTATGGATTTGATACGAGATGCTATTAAGTTTGATCAAAGAGAACATATTCAGGATGCTACTACCTCAAAGGATATATGGGATTGTCTCCGGACAATCCATGTCACGCAACGGCAAGAAATTAATGTCCATTACTATTATCAGGAATTATACACCAAGAAATGGAACGAACATACTACTATGTCTGATCACATTGGCTCCTTTCTTCAACTTCGCTGTCGTATTACTGAATCTGGTCAAAAACTTGAAGACATTCATATTGTCCATGCTATTCTTCTTTTGCATCCTTGTTCTGGTATCTGGGATGTTGTGAAGCAAAATCTCTTGGATAAAGGTAGTAGACTTACCCTTAACGCTGTTATTGCTGAGCTGCTGTCAGTATCTGACCACATCAAGAGAGAATGCCAACTTGGCGAATCTGAGAAGAAACAAAAAACTGACCAGTTGACCTTATTTGCCAAGTCGTCTTCAAATACTGACAATCCTGGAAAATCCAAAAATATGAAAAAGGGAAAGTTCAAGCTGAAATGGAGGTCTACTGGATCAATTTGTCATGCTTGTGGTGAAAAGGGACACTTGAGTCCCAAATGTCCAAAGAAGGAGGAGGATAAAGAACGCACCAAGTCTGGTGGTTCTGCTCATATAGCCATTGAATCATTTGGAAATCGCGAGATTGGGAAAATGCTTATGGCACTCAGCACTTGTTGTAAAATTGGCTGAGCTGATATGGCCTCTATTGCTGGTGCAACTAATGGCATCCTTTTGGATTGCGTTACAACTTCCCACATATTCTCTGAACAACATCTATTTTTCTCCTACTAACCTCTTACCAATAATAAGTATGTCACTGTTGGTGGACGCAACCATGTTCCTATGGCTGGCATTGGATCAGTCACTCTGACTATGATTCTTCCTAATGGTACTTTAAAACTCACCTTAACCAACACTCTCCATATTCCTACCCTAGGTGCTGATCTGATCAGTCTAGGAGTTCTTCATCACAAAGGCACTTTGGTCTGAAGTTGGGAAAAAGGTTTAATGATATCAAAAGATGGGGAAGATTTATTTACAGCAGTTCTTGGTGGATCTACTGGCACGCTATATTAGGTCCAATGTGTTGATGCAAGTAATGGAAGTGCATTTGTTGCTGAAGCCACCTCTAGTATGTGCTTATGGCATTGTCGGATGGGGCACTTGAGCCCTAGAGTCATTAATTTGATGCTTTGCAACTAGGTTGTTAATGGACTTAAAATTGGTAACCCAAAGGACTTCGATCATCTCTGCAATGGTTGTGCTAACAGAAAATTCCATCAGTTGCCTATGCTAGAGACAAGTACTAGTCAATACTCCAAGATGGAATTGCTTGTAATGTGTCATGACTTGGCAAATCGGCTAAGTCACTATTTCTTCTCTTTTTCCTTTTCTTTTTCTATGTTTTATTTTGAATATTGTTTCTCTTTTTTTTTTCTTTTAAAAATATCAAATGGACACACGAGAGCAAATTGACTCATAGGGGAGCACGGGATAAAAGGACAGGGTTAGGGTTACTCTGCTTGTATAAATAGTGTACAGAATCTAACGGAAACTCTATCGAGTTCTCTTTGTCAAACGCTGATAAAGGAGCAGTTGGCTTAATTCTGGCTTTGGAGTTGGCTAGTCTGACATTAGAACTTGATTCCATCCTCCGAGCACCATCCGCCTTGGACCTTGCTCAACCTTACTCTCACTTCTTATCAACTCTTGGCCACTGATCATCACGATCAGCAGCCACCTCCATACATAGCCAGGCCCTTGGCTTAAGGGGACTTTGCAGTCAGTTAGGGACTGCAGGTGGAGACACAGTACCAAGCTCAGGTATTGCGTTCGAGACCTGACCTTGCAATTGAGCGGTGTTTAGTAGCATACTTGTCTTATTCTTGGTATAAACCTCGTGCTGCGCTCCATTGTGAGTTGGTACACGCAGAGGAGTGACAGTTACCACTAGTGGGCCATCTAGATTAGGGATCTCTCCCGTGGAGTGATAGTCTAACCATATTATTAGGGCAGTAGTCAGTAGAGCAGTAGGTGTCTAGCTGGGTGAAGATCTTGCGCCCCAGTAGACGTAGTCATAAGTGAGATCAAACTACCATTAACTCCGTACCTACCTTGAGACGTTATCATTATGTCTCAAGATCAATACAAATCCCTCATGAGTAACTTGCTCAACAAAAAGTGCGCTCTCGCTAAATTAAGAGCAGAATTGGAAGAAAGAAAAGGAAAGTTGTGTCAGTGTTGCAAGAAGTTTGGGCACCTGGCCCGAAACTGCAGGAACAAAGGAAAAGAGGAAAAGGGGATTGTCGTTCCCCAAAATAAGTTTGAAATATTGAAGAGTAGAGTGATGCAGTGTGGAGTAGAAGGGAAGACGATAAGGAGTGTGAGGACAGTGGAGATAAAGTGCTTTAAGTGCAGTAAGAAAGGACATAAATGCAGGGAATCTCCTTTGTGGGTAAAGAAGGAGAAAGCGGCGCATGTGGCAATGCCATAAAAGGCGCAGCAAGAGAGGAGGCCAGCGCACCCTGCAAAGGAAAAAGCGTAGGAAAGGAAGTTGAGGAAGGTGGAACAGGAGGAGGAGGCACACGTGGCTAGGCCATGAGAAGCGCAGCAAGAAGAGTGGAGGAGGAGTTTATGGGAGGAGTTAAGGAAGAAAGCCAAGTGGTACTGTGGACCAACAGTGCCACAAGATGTAGAGTTATGGGAGCTGGGATGGCGCGGCCAAGGGGCTGTCATCACGTATTTGAAGTGCCCAAGATGTGGCAAAGGAGGATGTTATGTGGAAGACAATTGGGGACAAGGGATAGTTCTCTATTGGAGAAGAGAGAAGATGAGTTGGTGTGGATGCAGAGGAAAAAGGGAGCAGAGTGGCATGCGAGCAAGAGACTCGAGAGGCACAGCAAGGGAGGAGAAAGTAGCGCACAGTCAGGAGAACCAGAAAGCACAGCAAGGGAGGGGGGTAGCCAACAGGAGGTCAGGAGAACCTTCAAAATGTTGAGAGAAGTGTGGTTGAATATTGGAGTGGAGAAGATAGATACACATGAAGGCGTAGTGATAAAAGCGCTCTTGGACAGTGGCGCAACAGGGATGTTCATGGATAGACAGACGGCAGCTAGGCATAGGTTCAAGCTGCAAAAATTAGAAAGACCGTTAGTTGTCAGAAATGTAGACAGCACGAATAACAGTGGAGGGGCCATTACACACCAAGTAGAGTGCAATGTATTTTACAAAGGCCATATGGAAAGAATGAGGATGGACGTGTGTGGTCTAGGAAAAACGGAAGTAATTCTGGGGATGCCATGGTTGGCAGCGCATAATCCAGAAATAAACTGGGAGATGGAAGAAGTCAAGATGACAAGGTGTCCGCTCCTGTGTGGCAGAAAGAGTCAGAAGAAAGAGAAAGTTAAAAGAGTAGCAACTGAGAAAGAAAAGAAAATTGTCTGCTGGGCGATAGACAACAAAGAAGACTGGGGAAGAGAGGAAGAGATGGAAGAGGACCACAGGAAAATCAAGGAAATGGTCCCAAAGAAATTTTTGAAGTGGAAAAAGGTGTTTGGGAAGGTAGAATAGGAAAGGATGCTGACTAGAAAAATTTGGGATCATGCAATAGATCTTAAGGAGACGTTTAAACCATGGAAAGGAAAGATTTATCCTTTGTCCAAGAACGAGAGAGAGGAAGTTCAAAACTTCGTGGAGGATCAACTAAGGAAAGGGTACATCAGACCCTCAAAATCCCCGTAGATGTCACCAGTATTTTTTGTTGGCAAGAAGGATGGAAGTAAGCGAATGGTGATGGACTACTACAACCTTAATGGCCAGACCGTGAAGAACAATTACCCACTACCGTTAATTATAGAGCTAATCAATAACATGGGGAGTAAGAAAGTATTCACGAAGATGGATCTAAGGTGGGGGTTCAATAACGTAAGAATAAAGGAAGAAAACGAGTGGAAGGAAGCGTTTATAATGCACATAGGGTCATTTGAACCAACAGTCATGTTCTTTGGAATGACAAATTCACTAGCGACATTTCAAGCAATGATAAATGAAATACTGAGAGACTTGATTAACAAAGGAAAGGTGGCAGCGTTTGTAGACGATATGTTAGTGGGGACAGAAACTGAAGAAGGACACGATGAAATTGTGGAGGAAATATTGAGGAGGTTAGAAGAAAACGACTTGTATGTCAAGCTGGAGAAGTGTGTGTGGAAGGTAAAAAGGATAGAGTTCCTGGGGGTTGTGATAGGACCTAATGGAATAGAAATAGAGGCAGAAAAGGTAGATGGAGTGTGTAATTGGCCACAGCTGAGAAATGTGAAAGACGTCAGAAAATTCTTGGGCCTTGCAAATTACTACAGAAGGTTTATTAAAAATTTCGCCAGAATAGCTAGGCTGATGAATGTGCTTACGTGGAAGGAGGAGAAGTGGTGGTGGGAAGAAGCGCAACAAAAGGCATTTGAAGAACTAAAAGAAATCTTCACTAGTAAACCAGTACTAGCAACCCCAGATTTAGACAAAGAATTTAGAGTGGAAGCTGACGCTTCAAACTATGCTACTGGAGGAGTACTATTAATGAAGTGCTCAGACGAAAAGTGGAGGCCAGTCACTTTCATTTCCAAGTCTCTTAGTGATATGGAAAGAAACTATGAGATACACGACAAAGAAATACTAGCAGTCATTAGATGCCTAGAAGCGTGGAGATATTTCCTGGAAGGAGTGGTAAAGAAGTTCGAGATTTGGACAGATCATAAGAACCTCGAATACTTTATGAAGGCGCAGAAATTAAATAGGAGACAAGCAAGATGGGCCTTGTACTTATCAAGATTTGATTTCATGTTGAAACATGTTCTGGAAAGTAAGATAGAGAAAACAGACAGTCTCAGCAAGAGACTAGACTAGGAAGTTGAAGTGGAAAAAGACAACAAGGATGAGACGCTGGTAAAGCCAGAATAGCTAGAAATAAGAAGAGCAGAGATGGTAGAAATAATAGTAGACAGGGTAGATTTACTAGAGGAAGTAAGAAAGTCAAAGGTGAAAAATGATGAAGTAGTAAAAGTGGTAGAAGAGATGAAGCGGGCAGGAGTAAAGATGCTGAGAGATAAGGAATAGAAAGAAGTAGATGGTATAATGTACAAAGAAGGAAAAGTATACGTGCCAAAAGATGAAAAGCTGAGAGCAGAGATTATCTGACTGCACCATGATACGCCAGTCGGAGGACATGGAGGACAGTGGAAGACAGTGGAATTGGTCACTCGTAACTTTTGATGGCCAGGAGTAACCAAAGAAGTGAAGCGGTATGTGGAGGGGTGTGATGCTTACCAGCGAAATAAAAATCACACAGAACAACCAGCCAGCAAATTAATGTCCAACTCAATTCCAGAAAAGCCCTGGATGCATATATCGGCAGATTTCATCACTAAACTGCCCTTAGCTCAGGGATACGACTCAATCTTAGTAGTGGTTGACCGATTGACAAAAATGGTACACTTTATATCTACTACAGAGAAAACATTGGCAGAAGGACTGGCCAGGTTATTCAGAGATAATGTGTAGAAATTACATGGTCTACCCAAAAGTATCATATTAGACAGGGGACCACAATTCGCAGCAGGGTTGATGCGGGAGTTAAATGAGATGTTGGAGATCAAAAGTAAATTGTTGACGGCGTTCCACTCTCAAATAGATGGACAAACGGAGAGAGTGAACCAAGAATTAGAACAGTACTTAAGAATGTTCATAGATCACAGGCAAGAACAGTGGCCAGAGTGGTTAGGAATAGTAGAGTTTGCATATAACAATAAAGTGCATTCAAGTACTAGAATGTCGCCTTTCAAGGCAAATTACGGGCAAGATCCCAGGATGGGGTTTGAAGGGAGGAAGAAAGGAAAATACGAGAGAGCAGAAAAATTTGTGGAGAAAATGAAGGAGATACAAGAAGAGGCAAAAGCAGTACTAAGACAAGCGCAGAAAGATATGAGGAAGTATGCAGACAAGAAGAGATCGGATGCAGATGAGTATAAAGTAGGAGACTTGGTCATGCTCAGTACCAAGGATTTGAAATATCAGATGGTCGGGAGGAGGACAGAAAAGTTGACAGAGAGATTTGTTGGTTCTTACAGAGTCAAAGAAATAATATCATCGAACGCGGTCAAATTAGAACTACCTAGCACAGTAAAAATACACCCAGTAGTTAACGTTAGTAGAGTACGACGATATGTAGGACAAGTAGAAGGACAAAGAAAGGAGCAACTGGCTCTAGTCATAATCAAAGGGGAAGAAGAATAGGAGGTGGAACAAATACTAAATAAGAGGAAGGTTAGAGGGAAAGATAAGTATTTAGTACATTGGAAAGGATTCACGGCGGAGTCGGATACCTGGGAAGGAAGGGAGAATTTAGAGAACGCAAAAGAAGCAATCGAAGAATTTGAGAAAGAATATCAGCGAGATATAGAAGACGTAGCGCGATGTCATATTCCGGAAATATGATAATTATATAATTTATTTCTCCTAATTATTCTCCTAATATTAATAATAGTAGGATAGCGTAGTAGACTACTCTCCTCCTATTCCGGACTTTCTATAAGTACTGAGTAGTTACA